>Ga0163162_10004118_pt1 | contig 13955 bp, 12 predicted proteins | sample S55metaG_FD_115310 | JGI IMG/M metagenome (GOLD analysis project Ga0163162, IMG submission 115310) | Switchgrass rhizosphere microbial communities from Kellogg Biological Station, Michigan, USA - S5-5 metaG | ecosystem: Host-associated > Plants > Roots > Rhizosphere > Soil | place: USA...
AGCCCCGTTTTGTATTGTTCCCTCAGCCAGGTAACTGTATTCAGTTGCTTCTCCTGGTTATATTTAAAACTTAATTTCTCACTTACGTCTTTGGCGTAGGCTGAAAAAAGCTTAGTCATCAGAAAAAGCGACTTCCAAATATTTTCAGTTTTATAATCAGCGTATGTTTTCAATATGCTCTTATATTCCTTTTCGGACAAATATTGCCGGAAATATTTCCCATCCTTTCCAAGTGAAACCGAAAAATTTGTATTTACACCTATATGCCATCCAATTATTTTCATAAACATTTGCCTGACGGGATTTTCCATCATCGCTTTTGCATAAGTAATTTCACTCCGTAACAATCCCTTGGAAACATAGGTGCATACCCACCAGAATTCATTACAGACATCCCTGAACTGTCTTTCTGTTGGTCTTTTAACCAAATAATCCTTTTCATCAGGTTCAGGAAGATTTGAAAACCGACTGTCTTTGTCAAGCCATACACTTGTCAGACTATCCATTTTAAAATCTGAATCGAATCTGTTCCTGGGAAACAACGTCAGGTCAATTCTGTTTCCGTCCTTAAAAAGCATCAGATAGGAAAACGAAACTGACTGATGACCAGTATTTTCATCGCCTGACTGCATTTCATCGGGTAATTGCCAGACGAGCTTTTCCCCGAAAATAGAAGTCCAATGATGATCTGAAACAAAACTTTCCAAATTGTTCACCAGGTAAACAATGTCAAAATCCTGCAGTGAATCGGGTTTTAATTTTGTGTTTGCCCGGGATCCATTCAGTAACACAGCCCGTATCCTGTCGTCGGCCTGCGCTTTTTCCAGAATGATCTTTTTTATTTCTTCTGCATTTCTATTCATATTAATCCGCTTTGCTAAAGGTATATATTGGATAGTTCCGCAGAATTATACTTTTTAAATGTAGTTTAGATTCCGGTATGATCGAAAAATCCTTCAATTTTGTTGATATGGAATCCAAGGCTGAATCAAATATCAAAATGCAGATACTTATTTTCGGAGCTTCGGGAGCCACAGGCAAAAATCTGGTAAATCAGGCATTGGAAAAACATTATCGTGTAACGGCTTTTGTTCGCGACCCGGCCAAGCTTGTAATCAAACATGAAAATCTCCGGCTGTTCCAGGGAAATATCAGGGACTACGAATCGGTAATCGGTGCTGTCACGGGACAGGATGCTGTATTATCTGCATTGGGTGCTGAAAGTCCCTTTAAATTTGACCAGGTGTTGGTAGATGGAATGGCGAATATTATTAAAGCCATGAACTACGCTCACGTAATGCGAATTATTTACCTGTCTACAATCGGAGGAAAAGAAAACCGGGAAGATTTCGGATTCTTCGTACGGCGTATCGCTCCGGTATTATTGAAAAATGAAATCGCAGGTCATGAGGCCCGGGAACTAATGATAAAGGAAAGTCACCTGGACTATACCATTGTTCAGGCGCCAAAACTAACTAATGGAAGATCGACCGGGAAATATATCAGCGGTGAATTCCTAAAATCAAAATCCTTTGCGGTGAGTTTGTCGCGTGCCGATACTGCTGCATTTATGTTAAGGCAATTAACTGAAGATAAGTTTATCAGGAAAACAGCTCGTCTCCTGCCAGCCTGATAGAAAATAAACCGCCCATACGTCTCTAATATATGGGCGGTTTTTGCACACAATAATAACTTGCGGTTACCAGATGGTTTGTGTAGCAACCAGGTTCCCGGAAGCATCAAACCAGACTGCATATTTGGTATTATTCGCATCTATCACCACGACATAACCCTGCAGTTGTCCATTTACTGATATTGACATCGCTGTCTCAAAAACATAATTTGGATATTTACCAGACAGGTAATTCCGATCAGCGGTCGGCAAAGAATCCTGGACTACTGCCTGTATGAGCGGCATATTGATTAAATTCCCATGCGGCAGAAGAGAAACTCTTTTTATAAAATCGCCCGATGAATTAAAGAGTGTTGCAAAGAGTCCTTCGTTCCTTGAAATGATCAGTACGCTACTGTCTCTGTTTTGATAAGCACGTATCAGCGTATCTGACGGATAATTAGTCGTCATATAAGAACTAATAGTAGCCGGCAGAGCTGAAATCGCAATGGTATCTCTGTGTTTACCATCCCGGTTATCGAAACGGCCGCCATGGTGCCATCCACCTCCTTCAAGATCGCCGTGCTCCCGTTGTTCGAGAACGCGTTGAAAATTCCCGGAAGCATCAAACAGCAAACCTACCGGTTTACCATTGAAAGAAATGATCACCACAAAGCCGCCGATGGTCCCTGCGCTGTCTTTAATTTCAAAACCTCTTTGAAAATTATAGCCAGGGTAGTTGCTTGTGAGATAGTTCAACACTGAATCAGGCAGAGCACTTGCACTAATGGAATCCCGGAAAAATCCATGGTCACATTGCTGAATGATATACACAGAATCCATTCCTGTTGAATCTGAAGCCACCGCAATGGTAGAAGAGGTGGATGTAGTGGCCGGATTTTCTGTCGGGTTTGTTGTGGATACTTCCTTGTGACAGGAAATAACAATGAAAACGACCGTTGATAATAACAAAATAGATTTCCATGACTGAATGGCCTTACGCATAAATAATCATTTAATTGGGTGAATGAATCTTGTTAATGTCTCAATTGTGACAAGTAGAATTTTGCGTATATGGCCGGATTTTAATGAACGTAGGAGTGTACTCAAAAAACGTTCCATCCCATTTTACGCCGGGACTGCTATGGAAGTTGCCTTTACATTGTTATTCGATGGTGAACGCATGAAATCCACCGGGGATATGGAATACGGCCGTAAATAACCGGAATCAAATAGTTATTTTCATTATGAGAACTTAAAGGAATCTTAACGATTCATTTGGATTTTTTTATCTCAACATATCAGTTTGTTTAGCTGATAAACGGATCGGATTCCCAGATCTAAAAATTTATGTCGTAAAAGTCCCCTTTGTGGTCGTTTTCACCCCGTCAGTTAATTAGTACAGGTACTAATTTTGAATTCAGCAAATCAAATAAAGTATTCAGCGATTATTTAAAAATCCGGGCGGCGAACTAATATTAAATTTGAATCACTAAAACGAAAAAAATGGCCAGAGTAAGCACTTACCTGAATTTTCCCCGTAATACGGAGGAGGCTTTTAACTTTTATAAAACTGTATTTGGCGGTGATTTTGGTGGAATGGGAATTGCACGATTTGGTGACATACCACCCCAGGATGGTATGCCTCCTTTGGCAGAAAAAGATAAAAATCTGGTCATGCACATAGAGCTGGCTACCATCGGCGGGCATTCCATTATGGGAACGGATGCACCTGACTCCATGGGTTTTCAAGTGAATTTTGGAAACAACGTTCATATCAACCTGGAACCGGATACAAAAGCGGAAACAAAAAAATTATTTGACGCTCTTTCACAAGGAGGAAAAATATCTATGGATCTGCAGGATATGTTCTGGGGCGCCTATTTTGGGAGCTGTACAGACAAATTCGGCGTACAATGGATGTTCAACTGTACAGGAAAGTAATTAATAATAAAAAATAAATACCATGAACAATTCCATTTATCCCTGTCTCTGGTACGATGGCCAGGCAAAGGAAGCTGCAGAATTTTATTGCAGTATTTTCAAAAATTCCAGAATTCTGTCAGAAAATCCAATGGTGGTGAAATTTGAACTTAATGGTGCCATATTTATGGGATTGAATGGAGGTCCCCATTATAAATTTACAGAAGCTATTTCTTATGTAGTGGAATGCCAGAGTCAGGAAGAAATAGATGACTATTGGGCCAAGCTGACTGCCGGGGGCAGCGAGATTGAATGTGGTTGGTTAAGGGATAAATTCGGTATGAGCTGGCAGATTGTTCCTGCTATTCTGGGCAAACTCATGTCGGATCCAAAGAAAGCGCCACGTGTGATGCAGGTTATTCAGAAAACGAAAAAATTCAGTATCGCGGAGCTGGAGAATGCATGAGTCATTCCAACCGTGCTTTATCGATAAAATTGACTTTTACCAATTTCGGATTATCGATTTCGTTATAAAACCCGTCCAAAAACCCTGTCATCTCCCTTTTGCTTCTGGGTGTCAGGTAACCGAAATTATTGATCAGGTCATAAATATTTTTTTTCTGCGCCCTGAATGTGTCCAACGCCTGCTGTAATTCCGGCATCGTTCGGGGATAACCCCGATATATGCGTTGCGTTACAGTTTCAATTTCGAGTTTTTCATCCGGAATTGAATAATATGTGTTTACAAGTCCTGAATAGTCAAAGTCATAGGGAACCACATAAGGCTTGGACAGCGTGTCATCTTTGGAAAGCATCAGCCTGGTATTATGGGACACAGTAACGGCCCAATCCGTATTGCCTATCATATATTCGAAAAGCGCCACGGTGGTCATTTGTCTTCTGTCCGTTTGTTCCGTATTGAGATTACCTTTTTTCCATACTGTACAATTATTTCTGGCGGCCACATCTTTTAAGTCTTCCAAAAAGAATCCATATTCGACAAGAGGCTTTTTCCGGGCAGCACTATCTTCCCATCTTACTTTCAATAACCTTACCTGGAAACTCCTGTCACTGATTAAATTATATATCTTATAAGCAAGGAATTCTTTAAATAAAAACTGTTCATGCTCTGAAGACACTTTGCATTCACTAACCAGTTTCATGGACTTCAGATTAAATAACCTGCCAGAGTCCTTGTAATTGAAAACCACTTTTATCGGTGGTACGTAACAAAAATCGCTTCTGAAATGCCCTCTTTTTTCAATCAGGACCTGGTCATTCACTTTCGTTCCGTCAGGAAGCGTGGTAATAAAGATTCCGGCCGTATTATAGCCCTTTTTTTTGCCGTGGTTTAGAATCTTCACCAGGTCGGTTACGAGTGTTGCATTCAATAGAGAGGTATCTTTAAAAAAACCCGCTCTGTCAACAGGCGGAATTTGGCCATATGAAATTTGAAAAGCTGCTACGATGAACAGCCAGGCTGCAAAAAATAACAGTTTCATTTGGTTGTTTTTATGAATTGACAGGACGATAATCAGCTACTAAATTTTTATTGAAATTATTTTACAATCTCTTCAATCGGCCGGCCCACCGATCCACTTGGCATCTGGATATGCAACATAGCAGCAATTGTAGGTGCGATATCCGACATATAAACCCTTCTGCCCGACTGTCCTGGCTGAATATTCCATCCATACCAAAGCAGGGGAATATGTGCGTCGTAGGGATTCCATGCTCCATGGGTAGTGCCTTTCTCTTCAAATCCCGCAATCCATTGAGGCAGGTAAATCAGCTGAATATCACCACTTCGGGAAGCATTGTATCCATTTGCCAACGAATTTTTTACATCTATATTCAATGTGGAAGCGCTTAAAGCATCAAGTGCAATCGCCCGGGAAATGCCCGGCTGTGCCGATAAAAAACTAATCGCTTCCTTAAATACGGCATCCCTGTTGAGACGGTCCTCAATCATTTTGTTGTGGTCAAAATACACCTGGTAATTAATGATACCAATAACCAGCTTGTCGCTTTTAAATTTATCTTTCAATTGTTTATTTAGCTGGTCAGTGACTGATGCTTCGTCAACGCTTCCGGCAGGAATTTTATGGTCCTTCAAGAATCCCGGCACCTGTGCTACACCGTGATCAGCCGAGAGAAACAGAAGGTAATTGCCCTTACCAACCTGTTTGTCCAGGAACCGGATGAAATCACCAAAATCCTTATCCAGTCTTAAAAAATCATCTTCTGCTTCTATGGAATTTGGTCCGAACGTATGTCCGATATAATCGGGCGTTGATAAACTGATAGCGAGCAGATCAGTAAAACTCCCCGCACCTAGCTGTTCTCCCTGCACAGCCGCCTTTGCCATTTCAAAGGTGAAACTATTGCCATATGGAGTCACATGCAACAAGCCATAATTCTTTCCAACGAAGGGGGTTAGTAAATAGGGAAAGCCTTTGCCAAAGGGTTTATTTTCATAAGGAACATCGTCAGGCGTGCTTTGAACGTAGCTTTCAATCGGGTACAGTGTTTTCCAGTCCTGGGCATAATACTGATCAACCATTTTTTTTGCATTCAGTTCCTTTACCCAATTTGGTAAATCACTCAAATAATAGGAAGAGCTTATCCAGCCACCGGTTTTATCATCATACCAATAAGCACCATTCGCGCTATGCCCTGCAGGCAGGATAGCCGCGCGGTCCTTGAGTGCGATACCGATAACTTTATTGCGAAAATTACACGCAAGACGCATTTCATCGCCAATCGTAGTGACCAACAAATTGTTTGGGCTCATCTGTCCGGCAGAAGATACGTCGCCAACAGTTTTGGTATTCATATCTTCCGTGCAGTACATCATTTTTGAACTATTATAATCCCACCAATCATTGCCGACTATACCATTTATGGCGGGAACAGATCCTGTATAGATGCAGGAATGTCCGCAGGCAGTCGTTGTAGGCGTATAAGGAATAAGCGTATTCTCGCAGGAAAATCCCTGACTTAGCATTTGTTTAAAACCGCCGTCCGCCTGATACCTGTCATAGTATCGGTAGAGGAAATCCCATCGCATCTGGTCTATTACGATACCGACAATCAGCTTCGGCCTTTGCAGGTTATTTTGCTTTATACCGCCCGCATTGTTTGTCTGAGAAATGCCGGTTAATGAAATGATCAGCAAATACAGGGAGAAAAAGAACTTAGTCATGGCAGGGAATTATAAATATTCAAGGCGGGTTCTGAAATCAGTAATCACCCAATTAAATTACATCAAATAATTCTAAGAATTGGAAAAGAAAAAGAAATGACATAAATTTCGATGAATTGTCCTGATGTTTTTAAATACTTGTATATCAGGTACTCGTATAAGGTAAGACGGACATTTCTGTTCCTTGAAACACAACATATGAATTATCAGGAATCCTTAAAGATGGTCGCAGATCATGCCATCCGGCTTTATATGAATAAAGCAGATGATCGTCTTTTTTATCACAATCTCGGCCATACAACCCGGCTTCTTGACGCAGTAAACAGAATTCATTCCCAGTATCAGTTAGACGACAAAAACTATTTTATCGTTTGTGCCTCGGCGTGGTTGCACGACCTGGAGATAATCAGTTCCGGCTCTGCATCCAGTGAAATAAAAAACACTTCACTCACAGAAAATATTTTACAAAACCAGGGAATTGATAAGGACCTGATCGAAGAAATTAAAAATTGCCTGTTGGCTACCTCTGGTGAAGGAAGACCGGCTTCACTGAACGAAAAAATTATTTGTGATGCGAACAGTTTCTATTTCGGATCCGGACAATTCAATGTTCACAATAAACTGATGCGCAAAGAACTTGAAGCGTTCAACCATGCTGAATTTCATGGCAATGACTGGCGAAACAGAACGATTTCGATGCTTGAAAAACACTACTTTCACACAGAGTATTGCCAGTCGTTGTTGAACAAAACCAAGGATGAAAACCTGCAGGCTCTGATCAGACAACAGGAAGAAAAGCATTTGCCAAGAATTCCGGTAAATGAAAGTCATCATCATAACAAAACCATTCATGAAACTGCGGGTCATCCCGTTAAAACCAAGCATCATTTAAGGGGTGTGGAAACGATGTTCAGGAATTCCTCCTCGAACCATATGCGGCTTAGTGTGATGGCCGACAATAAGGCTTTCATTATGATTTCTGTAAACTCCATTCTCATTTCAGTTGGCATCGGATTGATTATTGGAAAATTTGTTTTGATAAACAAAGTCTTCATCCCCACAGTCATGTTGCTCACGATAAATGTTATTACAATTATTTATTCCGTATTGGCGACCAGGCCAGGCGCAATGAAAGGCACATTTACCCGCGAAGAATTGGATAATAAAACAGTTGACTTGTTGTTTTTTGGCAGTTTTTACAAAATGCCTTTGGAAGAATATAAATCCGGGATGATGAAAATGATGGACGACAGCGATTTTCTATACGGTACTATCATCAAGGATATTTATTTACAGGCCAGAACGCTTGGAAGGAAGTTTCGTCTTTTAAGATATTCCTACAATATATTCATGTATGGTATGGCTTGTACGGTGATTGGTTATATCGTATCCTTCTTTTTGTAAAAGAATTACAATTCGATTTTGTTCGCTGAATGGTCGGACCAAGCCTGCACCTTACAAAGGTCACGATACATTTTTCCCTTTGCAATCAATTCATCATGTGTCCCTTCTTCTATAACGGAACCTTTATGTAAAACTATTATTTTGTCAGCATCCCGGATAGTGGTGAGCCGGTGGGCTATGGTAATTACAGTGCGACCAACCATGAGATTCTCCAACGCTTCCATCACAATTTTTTCAGACTCTGTGTCCAGGGAAGCCGTAGGTTCATCCAGGATGAGGATGGGTGAATTTCTCACTACAGCCCTGGCTATCCCAATCCGCTGCCGCTGTCCGCCGGAAAGCGTTATTCCCCGTTCGCCGACGATAGTATCATATCCATGAGGCATCATTGAAATGAATTCGTGAGCATTGGAGAGTGTGGCAGCTTCAATGATTTCTTCTTCCGTAGCCTCGGGCCTGCCGTAAGCAATATTGTCCCGGATGGATCCATAAAAAAGCGCCGTATCCTGCAGAACAAAACCGATCTGTCCGCGTAATGCATCGAGTCTGAATTCAGTAACATCTGTCCCGTCTATCAGTACCCGTCCGCTGGTAGGATCATAAAATCGGGCGATCAGACCTACGATGGTTGACTTGCCACCGCCGGTAGGTCCGACGATCCCAATCCGCTGACCGCACCTGATATTGAAATTAATATTATTCAGAACCGGTGTTCCGGATTCATAGGAAAAGGAAATATTTTCAAAAGAAATATCGCCCCTGAATTTGCCGGGATCCCTCCCCAGTGAATATAGGATTAGCGGTTTCGTATCTAAAATAGCCTGGATCCTTTCCAGGGCAACGGTAGCCTGGGCAATCGTGCTGGTCATTTTTGCAAGATCCTGCACCGGACTAAAGAATCTGGTCATATACCAGATGAAGACAGTCAGTTCTCCGACCGTCATCAGTTTTGAAAAGATCAGATCCGTTCCCCGCCAGAGAACAAGCCCGATGCAAAGTGAAACCATGATCGTCACCACCGGGGTAAGGACTGATTTTACCCTTCTTGCTTTAAGTGCGGCATCCATGGTTTCCTGGCTGATCTGTTTTAATTTGTCTTCCTCAAAATCCTGCCGGCCAAAGGCGTTTACTGCGCGGATAGATTCCAGACCCTGTTGTAGTATGACGAGCATATTGCTCTGATCCTTTCTCACTTCCCGGGTTGCTTTTTTCATGATTCTTTTGAAACGGGCCACAAAGAGGAGTAAAAAAGGAGTGACTGCCAGAGCTACCAGTGTAAAACCGGCATCCAGATAAAACATTAGTACCAGCATTCCGAAAATCGTCATCGCATCCACCAGAATAGTTAAAAGAGTTGACGAAGCAAAATCCTGGATGGTTGCAACGTCAGCCGTAATCGTGCTAAGCAATTTCCCGGTCTGATGGGTATCGTAGTAGGCCAGGGACAGGTGTTGAAGATGATGATATATTTTCCTCCGCAGATCATTGGCCACATGCTGCGCCACATTTTCGTTGTAATAGCTATTTACATATCCTGCAAAGGATCCAAGGGCGTTGATTAAAACAAATCCAATTGCCACGGCAGCAGCCATGGCGACCTTACTATTCAGCGGGAATAGGTAATTCAGCCATTGAAGCCGTAATGGCAGGCTGCCGTGGCCAACCACATCGTCAATAATAATTTTAAGGGGCCATGGCGTGGCAACGCTCATCACGGCCTCGATCAGCATGGCGATGAGAATGAAAACCACCCATTTGCGATAAGGCCGGGAGAGACCCACCGCCCAAATCATCAGGCTGAAAAACGAAGGTTGTCGTCCGGATTTGATATTATCTTCAGGCATCGGTGAAATATAGAGGCGCTGCTCAAAATCACTTTACCATTTTGAGCTTTTCCCTTAAATGATTAAAATTAAGGGGTTTAGTTAAGAAATCATCAGCACCCAATTTCATAGCGTGAGTATAGTTCTCATCATCACCGAAAGCGGTGATCATCATAACGACCGGCGGGGGCTTTTCAAATTTCTCCTTGATATGTTTTAACAACTCCAGCCCGCTCATACCCGGCATATTGATATCTGATAAAATCAGCACGGCTTCGTGATTAAGTCTGCTGAGATATCCCAGCGCCTCTTCACCGGAATAAGCAAAGGCAAAATCCATTTCTCCATCCCTGATCTCTTTGCGAAAACGTTGTTCAAAAAGTGCTCTGACATCCCGTTCGTCGTCCACTACCAATATTTTCATACATATAAGATTTAGGTTGTTTTAGAATTATTTGTGATGGGAGAATTTCCCGTTTCTTACCTGAGGGCTGACGCAATGGCTAAGGGTTATTACCATATTTCGAACATAATTTGTCCAAAATAGTAAACTGAATTTACTGAAATCTTGACAATTACTGCCCGTTTAGGAATTTAAACGTTGAATGATATGATTTTATCGACCAGTTGCATTCGTCGATCCGTGAGCGGAAAAATGAGGTCGTAAGAAAATGTTAGTATTTTTCATTTATTGAAGTATTTCAATAAATAAATTATTATATTTGTGGCGTAATTCATTTTTATGGATGCGAAAAAAGCGGAAAAGATCTCGAAGGCCCTGGCTGACCCTAACCGGTTAACTATCCTGAAAGAAATCAAAAAGAGCAAACAATGTCTCTATTGTGTGGATCTGAATGAAAAGATTAACCTGGCTCAGCCGTCCATTGCCCATCACCTTAAATTATTACTTGAAAGTGAACTGGTTACCTCTGATAAGGAAGGCCGGAATGTGCGCTATTACCTGAATAATAAGCTGATGGATGAGTATATCCAGTTCATTGAAGCATTGAAGATTTAAATTTTTTTATTTTATTTATCGAAATACTTAAATAAATCTATAACTTTGTTTCCTCTTTTTTGTTAATCCTACGGAAAGTCATGCTTTATTATATCGAATTATTTGAATATATCTATTAATAATCATCACCATGTCAACACAAACCATCACCAGAAATCTCATCAACAGCCCCCTCCTGGCAGCTGTTGCTTATTTTACGATTATGTTTATTGGCGGATGTTACGCCAAGGCAGAAGATAAAAACAAACCCGCCACTGCCACGGTAAAACCATCTCCGGGTATACCAGTTGACGGTTACGTCGTTAAGCCAGCCGTGTTAAAGGACGAACTGGAAATCACCGGAAGCCTGGAACCCAACCAGGAAGTGGATATTGTCAGCGAGCTTCCGCGGAAGATCATCCGGATCAATGTAAAAGACGGTGCAACGGTGCAGGCCGGACAACTGCTTTTTGAAATGGATAATGCCGACCTGCTCGCGCAACTGGAAAAACTGCATCAGCAGGAAAAACTCGCCAAACTGAATGAAGAACGTTTACACGATCTCATTCAACATGAAGCAGTAGTGCAACAGGATTATGACCAGTCATTTACAAACCTGAAAGTACTCCAGGCACAGATTGCTGAGTTACAGGTAACACTGAATAAGACGAGGATCAGGGCGCCGTTCGGCGGTCAGTTGGGAATCATACATGTATATCCAGGTGCGGTGGTTTCGGTTAATACCATACTCACGCATATCCAGGATAACAAACAGGTGAAACTGGATTTCCGTGTACCGGAAAAATATGCACAAACCATTACTACCGGCAGCCTGCAGAATTTTACCGTCGCCTCCGATACCCGCCAATACAGCGCTAAAGTAATTGCCCGGGAAGCAGCGGTAGATCAGAATTCCAGGACTATTTTGGTCCGAGCAATCAGCCCAAACCCCGGACGGGCTTTACTCGCCGGACAGAGTGCAAGAATCCAGCTGGCCCTTCATTCGGCAAAGGACGCACTCATGGTTTCCTCGCAGGCTCTGATTCCTTCTTCACAAGGCTATAGTGTTTATACTGTTCAGCATAACCAGGTGCAATTGAATCCGGTGGAAATCGGACAGCGGGGCGCCTTCACTGTAGAGATTTTACGCGGCCTCAACAAAGGAGATACCGTTGTCACCAGCAATTTATTAAGACTGATGCCGGGTGCGGAAGTGCAGTTTGCAAGTTTAAAATAAACGAGAATTATCAATCGTGTATCGTAGATCGCTTATCGTAAATCGATTAACGATACACGATCTACGGTCAACCGTTATCCGTCAACCGTCAACTATCATCCATCAACCAAAAACAATGAGCGCAATATCCCAAGTAAGCATATCCCGGCCGGTATTGGCCGGCGTAATGTCGGTCCTCTTGATTCTCTTCGGTATTGTGGGTTACACTTTTTTAGGAACCCGCGAATATCCGGTCACCGACTCTCCCATCGTCACCATCACTACGGTATATCCCGGTGCCAGCGCAGATATCATAGCCTCCCAGGTTACCAAGCCCCTGGAGGAAGCAGTAGCAGAAGCCAATGGTATCCGGGCCATGTCTTCGGTTTCCCGTGAACAGGTAAGTGTGATCACGGTAGAATTCAATTTGAATGCAGATCTGGAAGCCGCGGCCAATGACGTTCGCGACAAAGTTTCGAAATCACGGCAACAACTGCCGGCAGATATTGAACCTACCATCGTGGAAAAATCCGGTCCTCCCGATTTCCTCGTGTTTCTTACTGTGCAAAGTGATACCAAAAGCCTGGAGGACATCACCGATTTTGTCAACATCAATATCAAGGAAAGGCTACAATCTATTCCCGGAGTCAGGCTGGTGGATTCCTATGCCGGTCGTAAAAGATCCATGCGTCTGAGAATGGATCCGGTAAAGCTGGCTTCCTATCAGCTCACTCCTTCAGATGTACAGGCAGCACTCCAAAAAGAAAACGTGGATCTGCCCAGCGGGCGCATCGAAGGACAAAACACGGAAGTCACTTTGCGAACAGAGGGTAGATTGGTAACAGAAGAAGATTTCAACAATATGATCCTGCGCCAGCAGGACGGTGCTATCGTGCGTTTTAAAGATATCGGCACGGCAATTATGTCTTCCCAGAATGAGCGTACAGCCATGATCGTTAGTGAGGGCAATACTGCCCGCTATGGTGTGGGCACCGGAGTGCAACCGCAACGTGGTGCGAATTCCCTGGCTATCGTAGACGAGTTTAAAAAACGATTTGCGGATATACAAAAAACTGCTCCCAAAGATTATATCATTTCATTGGGAAAGGATTTTACCGTGCCGGTACGGAATTCATTGTCTGAAGTGGGTGAAACCCTTTTCCTGGCCTTTGTGCTCGTTGCACTGATCATTTTTGTTTTCCTGCGTGACTGGAGAAGTACGATCATCCCACTGGTGGCCATCCTGGTTTCAATCATCTCTGCTTTCTTCATTATGTATATCGGAAATTTTTCGATCAACGTATTGACCTTACTCGGACTTGTATTGGCTATCGGACTGGTCGTTGATGATGCCATCGTGGTACTGGAAAATATTTACAGTAAAGTGGAACAGGGACTAACGCCCATGGAAGCGGCCCGTAAGGGATCGAATGAAATTTATTTCGCGGTTATTTCCACCACCATAACACTTGCCGCCGTATTCCTGCCGATTTTGTTTCTTGGAGGTATCACAGGAAGATTATTCCGGGAATTTGCCATCGTTGTCTCCGGATCAGTACTGATTTCCGCGTTTGTTGCCCTCACCTTATCCCCGATGATGAGCGCCTACCTGCTGAAGGCCGGCTCCCACCATAACTGGCTATATAAAAAGACTGAGCCTTTTTTTGTAAGTCTGAACAAGGGATATGAAAAATCACTTCGGTATTTCTTTAAAGCCAGGTGGATCGGTTTTGGGCTCCTGGTTATCTCCTTTGGAATTGCAGCACTGCTCGCAC
>Ga0163162_10004120_pt1 | contig 13951 bp, 10 predicted proteins | sample S55metaG_FD_115310 | JGI IMG/M metagenome (GOLD analysis project Ga0163162, IMG submission 115310) | Switchgrass rhizosphere microbial communities from Kellogg Biological Station, Michigan, USA - S5-5 metaG | ecosystem: Host-associated > Plants > Roots > Rhizosphere > Soil | place: USA...
CTCTAACAACTCGCCCTCTTTCATCTGGAACACTTTATTCAATGCCATGTTGAACAATAGGCTGCCCGGGCCCTCGATGCTGTTGCGTCGAGCGTCGCCGAAAGCGCCTGTCGGTGGCGCGGTGAAGGCTGCGGTGTTGAACCACTCCTGAATGGATGGATTCGACAGGCTGATGCTTTGTCCGGAAACAACATCAGCGCGGATCGTTCCGTTGGTGCCGCGGTTCAGGTCAGAGATGTCGTTCAGCGAACGCGGCGTGTATGGCGTGCCTGAGGCGATTGTCCAGCTGCCGCTCCATTGCCAGTCCCCTAAGATCGTTCTTCCGACTCCTCCGTTGCGGAGCCAGCGCCTGTCGTGGCCGAGGGGCAGTTCGAACATATAGTCGCCCGTGAAGCGCTGGCGCTGGTCAAAGCTGGAGAGTCCGCGCTCGGCAGCCAGGTTGAATGGGTCTTGTGCGACGGCGATGGCTCCGCCACCGATCGAAGACGCATCGTCGATCGCTTTCGAGAATGTGTAGGTGCCGCCGACGGAGAATCCGGCTTGCAGTCGCTTACGAACGCGCAGCGACGCCGCGTAGGCGTGCGAGGATGCTCCTGAAGTTTCCCAGTTGAACGCCTGAACATTATCAAGACGCACTCCGTCGGGAGTACGGTTTGGTGCTTCCACGATATCGAGCGCAGTACCTTTCGTATTAGTGAAGTCGGCGTTCAGGATCAGCGTGGGCCGCAGTTCGCGTTGAATGTTGAGGTTGAAGATCTGTACGTATCCCAGGTGATAGTTGGGATCAACGCCGAAGTTGTTAGTAATCACGCCCGATGCGAGCGTTGGAAATCCTTGGGCAAGGGTTAGAGCACCTGGAGCCGTCTGGACATTTGTCGCTGTGTTGGAAAACGGAGGCTGAAACGCCAGCTGCTGCGCGATGTTTTGCAAGGCTACGGTGTTGTAGTTGATGCCGTATCCGCCGCGCACTACTGTTTTTGCAGTTGCTTTCCAGGCAAAACCAATTCGCGGAGCCAAGTTGTTGCGATCAGGCTTCACCAAAGTTGAGGGAGCGCCATTCTGCCCGGCAATCACCGGCACGACCGCATCCGGCGAGTCGAACGATTTATTGGTCAAAAATTCTGGCGCCACATTCAGATTCACCAGCAGATTGTTGATCTCGGTAAATGGTGACACGTACTCGTAGCGCAGGCCTAAGTTGAAACTTAAATTGCCGCGCACGCGCCACTCATCCTGGACGAACAGGTCCCAGGAATTTCCTCGGAAGTGATAATTGTTATCGCCGAACTGGAGCGTGGTCTGCTGTGGAAGGCCTAGAAGAAAATCCGACAGATCGTATCCGCTGTTGACCCCGCTGAACAGGAACGTGCCGCGCGCATTGTTGTCGGTTTCACTGTTGATCTGGATGCGGCGGAAATCGCCTCCCCACCGCCAAGTGTGCTTGCCGCGGTTCCACACCATCGAGTCCGAAATCGTGTAGGTCTGATTGCGGCTGAGCTGCGGATTGGTATCGCCGAGGCCACTAAAGTCGGCGAACGATATGCCGGGCAATCCCCAATCGAATGGGTTGGTTGAAACTCCGGTGATGCCAAGCGTACCGGTGATGTCCTGCTTGAAGGCGAACAGGTTTTGCGTGCGGACACGGTTGCGGTTGAAATCGAAGCGCAGACTGTTATTTACTTTCCCGATGCTGCGAGTATAGGAAATTGGGATATCCCAGCTGCGGATGTCGGTGTTGCCGCCGATGCCCGGGAATGCGTTGGTCAGGTTCGAAGTCGAGCCGTGATAGTGGATGCCAACGCTTAGATTGTTGCCGCGTCCGCCGAAAAAGCCTCCTCCGCGTCCCGAGTTGCCACGTGGGGGTGGCTGAGATCCGAAGCTGCGGTTTAAGCGGAAGTTGAAATCGTCAGAGCTGCTGTTGGTAGAGGTGACGAAGTGGAAGTTCTGGGTGTCGGGCAAGGCGTTCGGAACATTTGGCAGTGGATAGAAACCAAGCAAACCTGTCGCGATGGAGCTGATCTGCGGACATGCCGCATTCGCATTTTGCAGATCGTTGCCGGGGATCGCTTGCCCTGCAAGCGGACAACTGCTGACATTCGGATAAAAAAGCTGAACTGGGCTCTGCACCAAGCCACCGGGCCCGTGAGTTGCAACTGTCGATTGAGAAAAATCTCCAGCTCGTTCTAGATCGGTCGGAACCGTCGAGAAACGATCAAACGGAGTCTCTCCACGCGATCCGTTGTAATTCAAAAAAAAGAACGTCTTGTTTCCACCGTCATAGATGTGCGGGATCTTGAACGGGCCACCGATGGCCCCGCCAAAGCGGTGCTGGATGTAGCTAGGCTTGGTATTGTCCGCACCATTCAAGTTGTAGGGTGCGGCGTTCAGCGCATCATCGCCCACGTTGTAGTAGATCGTGCCGTGCGGACGGTTGATGTTGAAGCGATTGCGCGCGCCGCCACGGCCTCCGCCGAAACCTCCACCGAATCCGCCGCCGCCCAATCCGCCGCCGAATCCGGGACCACCTCCACCAAATCCCGCTGGGCCGAATCCGCCCGGACCGCCTCGAGGAGCACCCGGAGCACCTGGAGTACCTTGTCCGCCCAAGCCTCCCTGTGCTCGCATTTCTTCTACGCGATTGCGCCACTCGTCGCTGCTCATGTTGGCCCAGTTAGTGTTGTTGATGGTGCCGGAGACCGCGACTGACTCGGTGGCTGCGCCGACTTCGCTTCCCCCCGAAGTGGATCCTGCGGATTGATCAGCGGTCGCCGTTGGTGTGTAGTCCGTGCCTTGCGTGACCTGCAAGTTCTGGAAGCCGCGTCCGGCCATGGCCTGGGCGATGACTTGCTGTGCTTGCTGAGATGACTGATCGTCGGCCGGGGCTGGAGGAACGCGCGAAAGCAGGATCAGTTCGAGATCGATTCTTTGGTCTTTATTTGTTGCATTGATCAGTGCTTCCTGCGTCGCGTTGGCAAACGCAGCCATCTGCGTGCGGATTACGTACCGACCGTTCGACGGAACTTCCAGAAAATAGTTTCCATCAACATCGGTCCAGGTTGTGACCTTTTGTCCAGTCAGCGTGTTTGACGCCGTGACAGTAACACCAGGCAACGGCATGTTGCCGGATTTCACTAGCCCATGAATGCTGCCCGCTGGTGTGGCGGCCTGCGACGGGGTTTGTGCTGGAGCAGACATTTGGGTCGGAGGTTGCGGCGCATCTGGTGTCTGCGCGTAGAGCGCTGCGCTCATCAGCAACACAAACGTCTTGACTAGATATCTACGAATCTCGTGCTTGAAAGTCATGAACTAGGCGTACTCTACGCTGATTTCGCTAAAGGCCTCTGAGAAACTCTGCACTACTCAGGTCTATGAAACTACACAAAGGGCGCGAAGGAAATGTCACTTCGTTGGTTCCCTCGCGCCCTTGTCTTTGCCTCACTTCCGAGCTGCGGCTACTGCTGCGGTGGAGTCCCTTCTCCGCCGCCCATACGCATACCGGGACGGCCCATGCCGGGCTGGCCTTCGTTAAGGGTTGCCGCCACGAACACATTGTTCTTCACTTCTCCGCGGCCGAATACGCGGTCTCCGGTTTTGAAGTCTGCAAGGGTTACGCTCTCGCGGTTCTTGTGGAATGAAGTGTTCTCATCCACTGCGATCGTTTGCGTTTGACCATCCGGGCGAGCGATTTCAATCTGCGTGCCGTTGATCGACTTGATCTCACCCATGATGAAGTTCTTGCCCAAGCCCTCGCGGAACTGGTTCTGCATACCCGCCGGGGGAACGGCAACCATCTCGGCTTGCACGCTGCCGTCGCTTCCCTTTTCTCCGCGGACGAAGATGTTCTCTCCAACTTTCAGGTCAGTCAGCTTCGCGTCCTGCCGCTCCTTACGGAAGCGGGTTTGGTCGGTGACGTTGACGGTGGCGGTGTTGCCGTCCATAGTCTTTACCGTGATGGTGTTACCGCTGATTGCGGTGATGGTTCCGGCCACGCCGGGACCACGCCGTCCGCCTCTTTGCCATCCGCCTCCCTGCTGGACTTGAGGCTGCTCGGGCGGTGGCGCGTTGTCAGGTCCCTGGGCCCATCCGGCCACGCAAAGCGCCAGCAAAATTGCTATAAAACTCAGGTTCCTCATGGTTTCTCCTTCGAGCGGCTGCAAATATTTGAACACTGCATAGACGACGCTAGGGGTAAAAAGACGGTCAAGCTGGGTAAAGATTTGTAACAAAGAGAAATGATACAAAAAAATGCAGGCGGCGCGGGTCCGAAGACCACGCGCCGCCTGACAACCCCGTTATGAATCCACTTAGTGAGAGAACAGTTCGCAAGCCAGCAGCGTGCCGTCGGTGATCGTCCAGGTTTCGCCGTAGCTAACGTTGACATTGCGGATCACGCAGCTGTCGCCGTCTTGGTCGACCAGTTTCACGTCGTACCAGCCCGGGTTGAGGGCCAGGTCGGAGCGGTAGTTGGGGTACAGAATGTCGAAACCCAGCCGGTCGCTGCCCCAGTAGTTGTTGCTGGTGGATGAAACATACATATGGTTAATGCGATAGCTCGAGCGGTTGAACACGGTGAAAGTTGCATTCTGCGCGGCAGCGGAGGTCGGGATGCTTACTACGGCGGCGAGCATCAGGGCTCCAGCGGCCAGGACGTTTTTCATTGTGGTGAACATTGTGGCGTCTCCTTGTTTTTCTTTTGTCAGGTTTTAACTGCTTACACTGATATAAGCGGGGGTTCCCAGGAGATTTGCGCAGTGGATGGAAAATAATCCTGAAAACAGCGGTGGTCCAGTCAAGCCCGGTTTTGGCCTGATTGGGGAACTTAACATGGGTTTCACTGGTTCCCGAATCCCGCGTCCATATTGCACTTCGGTAAGTTGCCGCCCCCACCACCTGCACGGAAAATGAATAGATATCTATTTCACAGGAGTTTTCTGCTTGAAAGTCGAACGCATTTGGCTGCTGATCCTGGCCGTGATTGCTATCGGCGCACCTTTGGCCGCTCAGGAGACGAGCACCCCCGCTGACCCCGCAATCATTACCGGCACTGTAACGGATACGAACGGGGACACGCTGGCCGGAGCGACTGTCGTCCTGCGAGATGCTGCCCGCAAAACCTTTCACACTATGCTGTCGGAGGATAACGGGTCGTTCCAATTCCGCCAGTTGCCTGCCGGAACATACTCGGTCGCCATCACCGCCCAGGAATTTACGAATTGGAACTCGCCTGACTTTACTCTGAATGCTGGCCAGTATTTCATTCTCACAGGCAGCCAGCTCCGCATTGCCACAGCGACTACGTCTGTGAACGTCAGCGATTCGTCCGTAGAAGTAGCCACCGAGCAGGTACAGGTCGAGGAGACGCAGCGCGCTTTCGGGATCATCCCCAACTTTTATGTCGTTTACGAACCGAGTCCCGCTCCGCTCACGACCAAGCTCAAGTTCCATCTCGCCATGAAGACTTCCAGCGACGTGGTCACGATCCTCGGAGTTGCAGCGCTTGCCGGGATGAATCAGGCAGGAGACACTCCTGACTATCCGCAAGGCTGGAAAGGTTACGGCGAGCGTGTCGGTGCGGTCGCTGCAAACGGTGTATCAGACATCATGATCGGCGGCGCGATCCTGCCGTCGCTTCTCCATCAGGATCCCCGCTACTACTACCAGGGCACCGGAACCACTAAGTCCCGCACTCTTCATGCACTCTCCAGCCCATTCGTTTGCCGGGGAGACAACGGCAAGCTCCAACCGAACTATTCGAGCCTCGGAGGAGATCTGGGCTCCGCGGCGCTCTCCAACCTCTACTATCCCGCATCGAACCGCGGCGCCGGCCTGGTGTTCTCCAATTTCTTTCTCACTACCGGTGAGCGTATGCTGAGCAGCATGTTGCAGGAGTTCGTCATCGGCCGGATTACCACCAGACAAAAAGCCAGGGACTAGCCACAGCGTTAGTAGTGGCTCTCTCAGGCAGAAGCCGGCCTAAATGGCCCACCCGCCTTTTTCTTTGCACGACTGTCGATTTCACCCGCCGCCAAACGACTATAAAGTGAAAGCAGTCAGTTCCCAGTTGGAGAAAACAATGAAATTCGTGTGCCTTGGATATTTCGACGAAAAGCAATGGGAAGCAATGTCAGAAACCGAGCAGAAGGCCTTCATGGAAGAATGCTTTGCCTATGACGATGTGCTGCGCAAGGGCGGACACATCGCCGGAGGCCAGGCGCTGGACTATCCCCGCAATGCCGCCACCGTGCGGTTCAAAGAGGGCAAAGTGACTATCACGGACGGTCCGTATGCAGAGACGAAAGAGCAGGTCGGCGGGATCCTGATCCTTGAGGCTAAAGACCGGAAACATGCAATCGAGTTGATCTCGAAGCATCCGGGGCTGCGCAACGGCCCGTTCGAAATTCGCGCGCAGGACGAGTCAATTACCGCGGAGTTCGAGGCGCGGAATCAAGCTCGAAAGGGGCAGTAAGCCGAAGTTCCGAGCATGTTCACCACATGCTTCATTGAATCACAGGCTAGAGGGTGCCCCATTGCAAGCCGGTTTTGTGTCCAGTCCACGACATCGTTTACAAAGTGTCCCGGGAAATGCTTTTCGCTTGAGTGGGGGATGTTCGAACGTTCCGCATTAATAGATCAGCTGCGAATCACCGAACAACGCTATAGCCCTACGCCGACGCATGCAGTCAAAGGGGCGACGATCTGTCCCGTCCACGCAATATCGACTTTACCGTGGTGTCCCAAAAGCATAAGCAGATCGCAAGGTTATGCGTCACAATGTTTGCAGGTCGATTCCAAATCGCGAAAGAAGGAGCACTCTGTGCGGCCTCAGCCCCTAATTGCTGTAACCGATGTAGAAGCAAGTAGCCGCTGGTACCAACGTTTGCTAGGTTGCCGCAGTGATCATGGCGGCCGGGAATACGAGCGGTTGATTTGGCAGGACCAACTCGTCTTACAACTTCACAGTTTTGAGGTTGAGCATCACCACGGACAAATAGGCGATCCGACAGACCGGCCCTACGGAAACGGCGCACTCCTATGGTTCGAAGTGGAAGACTTTGACGCGGTGGTTCAGCGCGCGATTGAAATGCAAGTCAACATAGTGAAGCCAAAGCATCGCAATCCGCCTGCTGGCGATGAGGGCGGGCCGAATCATTGGGAATGCTGGATGAAAGACCCGGATGGTTACGCGATTGTAGTTGCAAGTCCAGACGGCACCGCCGATGGGAGGTGGCGACCAAGTCGCTAGTCACCACCTGACCAAAAGTAAACCCCTAGGCGTGCCCCATTTTCGCAGTGTTTGCGAGAAATGGGACCCGCTTTGGTATTTGATTACTGCTGCTTGATATTGACCGGATTCAGGAACGGCATGTGGCTGCGCAGTTCCGCTCCAACTTTCTCCAGCAGCTGCTCTTGTTCTTCCTTGCGATGCTTAGTGAACCAGGGGCGTCCGGTTTGGTTTTCTTTGATCCAGTTTTTCGCGTAAGTTCCGTCTTGGATTTCTTTCAGCATTTGCTTCATGGCTTTGCGAGTTTCGTCGGTGACAACGCGCGGGCCCCCAGTGTAGTCGCCATGCTCGGCTGTGTCGCTGACCGAGTAGCGCATGTAGTTGAGGCCGCCGCGGTACATTAGGTCCACGATCAGCTTCAGTTCGTGCATGCATTCGAAATAGGCGATCTCCGGTTGGTAGCCTGCATCGACCAGAGTTTGGAATCCGGCTTTCACCAGTTCGCTGGCGCCTCCGCAAAGAACGGCTTGCTCGCCGAACAAATCGGTTTCGGTCTCCTCAGAGAATGTTGTTTCGATCACACCTGCGCGTGTGTTGCCCAATCCTTTTGCATAGGAGAGAGCTAGCTGCTTGGCTTTGCCGCTGGCATCTTGATGGACTGCGATCAGCGCGGGCACGCCTCCGCCTTCGGTGAATACTTCGCGGACGCGGTGTCCGGGAGATTTGGGCGCGATCATGCTGACGTCAACATCTTTCGGCGGGACGATGGTGCCGAAGCGGATGTTAAAGCCGTGGGCAAACATCAGGGTCTTCCCTGCTTTTAGATTCGGCTCGATGTCGCGCTTGTAGACTTCGGCCTGCGTGGTGTCGGGGATCAACACCATGATCACGTCCGCCCACTTGGAGGCTTCGGCTACGTCGGTAACCTTCACGCCCGCGGCTTCAGCCTTGGCCCTGGAAGCGCTGCCGGCGTGGAGGCCTACGCGGACGTCTACTCCGCTGTCTTTGAGGTTGAGGGCATGGGCGTGGCCTTGCGAGCCGTATCCGATGATGGCGACTTTTTTGCCTTGGATTAATGTGATGTCTGCATCTGCGTCGTGGTAAAGCTTTGCCATTGTGGCTCCTTGAGTTTAGTTCTCGATGAGGTTCGTATCAGGGCATGGCTTCAGCCGTGCCGATGAGTCGGAATATCGATATGTTGTTGGCGCCCCATGGGCGCGGTGTTGCATTTACTACTCGTCATGCGGCAGGTCTTAAGACCTGCCCCTGATGCAAATTTTTAAACCGAATAGGAGACGTTTCCGTCTTCGATTACATCTGGACCGGTGGGTTTGGCTTCAGTGGAAAGCTTGGCTCCGCGGCGCATGGCTACGATTCCCGTGCGCACAACTTCCAGCAGACCGTAAGGCTTCAACACTTCCAATAAGCCGTCGATTTTATCTTCATCGCCGGTAATTTCTACAGTCAGCGATTCCGGGGCGACGTCGACTACGCGCGCGCGAAACACGTTGGCCAACTCCAGAACGTGCGAGCGCTGTTCGTGCGGGGCGCCCACTTTAATCAGCGCCAGATCGCGGGTGACGGCGGCTTCGTTGGTGACGTCATCAATGCGCAGCACGTTGATCAATTTATAGACATTGGCTACCACCCGCCGTGCCTGGTCTTCATCCGCTTCTACCACAATGGTCATGCGGGAGACGTCCGGCTTTTCCGTGCGGCCAACGGTTAGTGAATCAATATTGAAAGACCGGCGACGGAACAGCGAGACCACCCGGTTCAGAACTCCGGGTTTGTTTTCGACATAAACAACTAGTGTGTGCAGCATTTCATTCCCTCGCAGCTAAAAATCTCGAATCGTTTTCAGATTTTCACAGAGCTTACTCATCGTCACCAGTTTCCATTAATGGATTGGGGCGGCGGATCATTTCGTGCAGACTGGCTCCGGCGGCCACCATCGGGTACACGGTGTCTTCTTTCTCCACTTGGAAGTCAATTAGTACCGGCCCTTTGTGCTCTCTCGCGGCCTGGACGGTCGGAATGACTTCGCTGCGCCGTTTTACCGCGTAGCTCTTGATGCCGTAGGCTTCGCCTAGCTTCACAAAGTCGGGGCTGATGAGTGGCGTAGCTTCATAGTTTTTGTCATAGAAAAATTCCTGCCACTGACGCACCATGCCCAAAAATCCGTTATTGATAATGGCAATGTTGACTTTAATTTTTTCCTGAACGATGGTAGCCAGCTCGCACATAGTCATCTGGAAACCACCGTCTCCAGGCATAACCCAAACCTCAGCCTCCGGACGCGCCACCTTCGCGCCGATACCCGCCGGCAAAGCAAAGCCCATCGTTCCCAACCCACCAGAAGTAATCAAAGACCGTGGGGTCTCATGCTTGTAATACTGCGCCTCCCACATTTGGTGTTGACCTACGTCTGTGACCACGATGGAGTCGCTGTGGCGTGTTTCGCGCCACAGATCGTTGATCACGTGCGCGGCGTAGAGATGTCCGCTGTCGGGAAGGTTTTGAATGTCGCGGACGGCGGAGTCGCCTTTCAGTTCGTTGATTCTGGCGGTCCACTCGCAGCGGTCAACGGCTCCGACATGCGGCAAAAGTTCTTGCAGAATTTTGCGCAGGTCGCCGACTAACGGAACATCCACTTTAATGTTTTTGTTGATTTCTGCGGGATCAATCTCGATGTGGATCTTTTTGGAGTTGGGTGCGTAGGTTTTGACGTTGCCAGTGACGCGGTCATCGAAGCGCATACCGAAAGCTAAGAGAAGATCGGCCTCCTGAATGGCGGTGTTGACCCAAGCCTCACCGTGCATGCCCATCATACCTAGATTGAGCTGGTGCGAAGCCGGTAATGCACCTAAGCCCAAAAGCGTCATCGCTACCGGCACGCTGGCGCGCTCGGCGAACATCTGCACTTCCATCTCGGCGCCTGAAACCAGGATGCCGTGTCCGGCGAGAATCAGCGGGCGCTTGGCGTTCTTGATCAGTTCCAATGCTTTCACGTACTCGGCTTTCGCGGGCGATAGATCGGGACGATAACCGCGCATTTTGGGAGCAGCCGCGTCCCAGTCGAATTCGGCGTTGCTTTGCTGAGCGTCCTTGGTGATGTCGATCAGGACCGGGCCAGGGCGTCCGGACTTGGCCACATAGAACGCCTCGCGAACCACGTGCGCCACTTCATCGGCTCTGGTAATCAGGTAGTTGTGTTTGGTGATCGGGAGCGTGACGCCGGTGATGTCGGTCTCCTGGAAAGCGTCGGAGCCTAACAGCTTGCTGCCAACCTGGCCGGTGATGCAGACGATGGGGGAGGAATCCATCATGGCAGTGGCTATGCCTGTCACCATGTTGGTGGCCCCGGGGCCTGAAGTGGCGACCGCGACGCCCACGCCGCCAGTTGCTCGCGCATAGCCGTCGGCCATGTGGGTGGCTCCCTGCTCGTGACGGACCAGGATGTGGTGGATCTTGCTGTGCTTGAGCGCGTCATAGGCGGGGAGGATTGCGCCTCCGGGGTAGCCGAAGATGGTGTGGACGCCTTCGCGCTCCAGGCATTCCCACAGGATTCGTGATCCGGTTAGCGTTTTCTTTTCGCTGGCCATGATTCCTCTTTTATAAGTTCCTAATTAGAGCAACTGCTAATCACTTATTTTCTTCTACTTTTCTTCTACGTCAGCTTTCACTGCTGCGGAGCGGCGCTCCTGGACAGCCGAGGGCGGTTGTCCCTAGGTGATACTTTTTAGTTTACGGTATCCAATTCATTCTGCACTTACTGAACTGAATTCCTCTCTAACGCAGAAAACCCACCTTGCCAGCGCCTCTGGCAGGTGGGTTTTGGGAGCTTGTTTTCTATTTCAGCTCTTTATTCCATCCCGACCGAGGCGGCGGAGACACGTACTCGTACGCTTACTACTTTTACTACTACGCGCACTCGAAGGGTCTCGCTCATCAACTCGCTCTGGATGTATGGCTGAACGAGTATAACTTTAGCTTGGGACCCGTAGCTGAGTCAATATTTTGGCTATCGAAGTGTTGAATGTGACGAATCGAACGTAACGATTTTAGGCTTAGCGGTGGATTGGGTAGTGATAGTAGATGTCTTGTTTAGAAGAAATGGCATCGCCATCGCGGAGAGCCGGTAGAAAGTGCCAATCTTCCAATGCTGCCAATACTTTGTGGTCGATCGTTGGGTTCAGACTCTGCAAAACAGTTTTCTGAGTGATGTTGCCCCGCTCGTCGATTGTGACCTCGACGATGATGTTGCCCTCCGGCGCGCCCGCCAGGTCCCATTCATTAACCGCCGGTTCAGAGCCTGAGATACGAATGGCCGGGCGGACTTCCGAGCCATCGGATTTGCCGTAGGAGATCGAACCATAGATCGAGCCTGCCGGAGGTTGATTGGACTGCACTGCTTCGGCTTGGTGAAGTTCCTGCGGCGTGCGAGCCAATGCCGGTTTCTTGCGGATGTCTTGCTTCTTTTTGGGCAGAGTCGCGGGCAAAAAGAGGTGACGATTCTCTTCCGTATTGAGTTCTTGTGCGACAGCTGCGGAGGCGCTTTGCGACGGCAGATACAGATAAATAGTCGATGTGCCATTCTTGCCAGCCAGAGTTGTGGATGGCCTGACAAAAATAGGCGTGGATGGGTAGAACATCACCCCAACTAAAGCCAAGTGCAGAAACAGCGAACCGTACAAGCCCCTGCGCCGGGAATAAGTAAGGTCAACAGACTCAAACATGTCTGGCGCTCGCAGCAAAATGGAGATCCTTTCAAAACGCTCCCCTAATTTTGACGTACCTTGAGCCTTAAAGAAAGCTTCTTTCTTTGCTATCCAGAACCTAGTGTTTTCTAAAGAGACTCGGGGGATTCCGCTGAAAATTCGTTCTCGCGTCTTTGAGCCATTCTTTATTACTTAAGGAGATTGGTAAGGGACCTGGCAAGGGTTTGGCGCTGGCTTATTCGGTCAGGCTAAATCGGCAGCAGTGTCAGATTTGGTTTTGATAGCCAGCGACGGTGGAAACTACTTTTTATATAGGGATTCCCCATGGTTGGAGTGGCTGTAGGAGCCAGTGCTTCGGGCTAACGAAAATCCCTATCCTTAATCGCATACACCGCGATGTTAGGATGGGCCCTACTGGTTAGGTTTGCCGGAAAATAAGAAGCGTCCCAAAATCCTTTCGGATCTTGAGACGCCCGAACAGCCCTCCCCCGAAGTCTGCTCACAGACAACATACGAAATAGCAGGAATTCCGACAATGCCACTAAAGTGCCAGTACTCTGGCACGAAGGGGGCTAAAGGATGACTAAGTATGGGTTCTGTGCACATAACGCAGTTATTTCCTGAATTTTCCTATCAATTTAAAACACGGATTAGAACACGGACAGGTAATCGAAAACCACGGTTACGCCCGTAACCAGCCTAATACGGATAGCAATTGACCCTCCCTGTAATCCTCCTTAAATTTCAGGCATGGGGGTCGTAAATGAAGGATATTTTTGAGGTAATTCGTAATAAGCAGGCACAGCAGGCCAAAATTGCCAAGGAAATTGAGCTGTTGCAGCAGGCCGCCGATAAGCTTCGTGAAGTGGCCCACTTGATGGGCGATGACGATGACGGCAGCGTGCTGGGTGAAGTCGATGAGGCCCCTGATGCCATGGCCGCCAAGGCTTCCGCTCAAGGCGGAGCAAAACCTGGGAAGACAGCCCCCCGCTGGCCCTGATACCAGTAGAAAGACTAGTCCCCAGCCCGGGGTTATATGAGTTTTCAGGCACTCTTAGTTGTCAACAGAGACGACGCTACCGTTACGCCGCTCAAGCAGGTCCTGTCCGGCTTCGGTCTCAGTGTGCAGGTATGCACTCATCCCAGTGCACTGGGACGATTGAAGGGACAGAAATTTGACGCGGTTGTGGTGGATTTTGACGATCCAGCGTCGGCGGCGATGATCCTTCAACAAGCCTATAAGGCTTCCTCTGGTGCCAGCGCTATCACCGCGGCTTTACTCAGCGACAAAACCAAGGTTCGGATCGCCTTCCGCGCGGGCGCGAATTTTGTTTTGTATAAGCCGATCAGCCCCGAACAGGCGGAAGTTAGCCTACGAGCTGCCGTGGCCATTATGAAGCGGGAACGGCGACGCTCACTGCGCGTGCCGGTACAGGCTCCAGCGTGGCTCAAGACCGATCACGGGCCAGAAATCGAAGGCATCATGCTCATGCTGAGCGAAAACGGCATGGAGGTGATGGCCTCCCAACCGCAGAGCCAGGGCGCACAGTTCAATTTTCATTTCAGCCTGCCGGAAGGCGGTTCGGAGATCAGCGGGCGCTGCGAGATTGCCTGGGCGAATCCGAATGGACAGTTGGGTATTCGGTTTATCGATCTGGCAGAAGATTTTCGCGTGGGGGTAAAGAAATGGATTGCCGCCAGCGCGCAGAACATGCCGCATGAATCTCTGGAGGCTGTTTCGCACTGCAAACTGACTGATCTTAGTTTGGGTGGATGCTATGTGGAGACACAATCTCCCTTCCCTGAGCGCGTGAATGTGGTGTTGTGCTTAAAGCTTTCGAACATGGAAGTGCAGTGCGAAGGCCTAGTGCGGGTAATGCATCCGGGCCTCGGCATGGGGATCGTGTTTGCTTCGCACACTCAGGAACAGCGTGACCATGTACACAGGTTTATCGACTTCCTCACTAGCCGTCCGGGGACAGCGCCGGAGTTGCAGGTGTTGCCGGGA
>Ga0163162_10004123_pt1 | contig 13948 bp, 9 predicted proteins | sample S55metaG_FD_115310 | JGI IMG/M metagenome (GOLD analysis project Ga0163162, IMG submission 115310) | Switchgrass rhizosphere microbial communities from Kellogg Biological Station, Michigan, USA - S5-5 metaG | ecosystem: Host-associated > Plants > Roots > Rhizosphere > Soil | place: USA: Michigan...
CAACGGTCATCGTATCCATTACGATCTTGACTACGTCAGAAACGACGAGCACTACCCCGGCTTGATTGTGCACGGTCCTTTGCAGACGACCCTGCTGCTTGATCTCTGCCGGCGCCATTCGCCACGTCCGCTGCGCAAGTTCGATTACCGTGCGCAGCATCCGGTTTTTCACATAGAACGGCTTACCGTAAACGGCGCCCCAGCCGCTGACGCTTCAAGCGCTCAACTGTGGACGGCGAACGAAGCGGGCAACTACGCTATGACGGGCACCGCCTACTTTTAAGTATCTGCGCTCACGCCCAGTCGGCCTTACCGCTTGTTTACGGCGGTAAACGCCGGATCTAGAGGTTGCCGCACGCAGTGTCACCTGGATCATAAGGCATCAGAACTCTACCGGCGGGCCCTCCCACGCATCGTTTCTTGGGCGTGCCCGGGCGATCGCCTCGGCGGCCTCGCACCAGCCGTCGCATGCATTGCGCCCGGGCCGGCGCCGCCAAATGTTCAACAGTCCCTTACATTTCGCATATAACGCGAAAAATCGCAGGACGTTTTGACGTTCTGAGAACGTCACGGGCCTGTCGCTGCAGATTAGTTTGTCATCGGTCATGCCGCGGTCCGCGAGAATGACCGCTCCCCATACTCTAACGGTTACTCGGCTACCAAGCGGTAACCGCGGGCCCAGCACTACTGCATCGAGCAAATCACCTTCCATCCCCAGCATGGTCGGGATGGATCCGTAGTTGAAGGGGCATGGCAGGGGCGAGATAAAGTCGACATGACCTGTCGACCCTCGCTTGAGAAAACTGCCTCGTGGGATCTCAATCGCGACTTCGAGCTGCGGCGGCTGCATCTGTGCTTCCATCTAGACAGCTCGATGCCTGGCAGCGCCGTTCATACGTCGGCGCGAAGTGGCCGATTAGAGCGATCCAATCGGCAATTTGCCATCGATGTAGCGCAAGTTCGGCTGCTACAACAGCGTGCCATTGATCATTTTGGGCTATTTGTAAAGTGACGCAAACACAGTAGTATATGTTCCCGCTAAAAATTCATATGGCGACTTTCGAACGTGTCTTTCTCGTCCGTCGGTCCTGTAAGCTGCACTCAAACCGCACTTCCTCAGCGTTTAACAGCGTTGACAGTTCTGGCACCTGTTTATTTATCCTCTGGCGCTCTGTGCTCAGTCTTCGGCCCAAGCTTCGAGTGCCGAAAGTGAGTGTTATCCGATGTGTTACTGTCAGTATGCCTGATTGGACTAGCGGTTTCTGGGAGGTGGTTCATCGACGCCGCGGCTCAGTCAGGGGCACAGGTAAATGGGTACGGCGACATGCGGCGACTTGGCCGGACGCCTGAACAATGAGAAATGCGTCGTGCATAACTGTTCGGCTCGAAACTTAATTATGCGGCGATACGTTTCCCCCGTTGCGCAGTTTCACGACTAATCATGTTGGACTATAGACGTGTCGGCATTCATCTATCATCCTCTGACACGTTCAGAATCGGCTCCGGTAGTAAGTTATGTAAGTTCGTCGGACCACCGTGGCTGGCTTTTCGTCAATGCATATAACGTCCACTGTGGGCGCTTTCATTGCGCCCGAATAGCATCAAGGAAGTTATGAGGTTGGCTTGAATCATAAGAATTGTATGTCGGCAATGGATCCCGAGCGCACGTGCGATGTTAGGGAAACGCAGCCGGTTGTCAACACGCCGTTGCAAAACCGCGTTCTCGCATCGCTGCCCGACGATGACTACCGTCCGCTTGCGCCGCTGTTGGAGGTTGTCGCCATGCCGCGAGGGCTGGCTCTCAACTACGACAGCCGATGCAAGGAATACATCTACTTTCCTACCACCGCGACAGTATCCGTGCTCAGTGTGCTCAAGGACGGCGACATTTGGGAGAGCGCCGTCATCGGCAATGATGGCTTGGTGGGGATAGCATTGGTAACGCGGGACCCTCCGAGCGGAAGAATCGCTGTAGTACAAAGTCCCGGATACGGTTACCGCCTGAAAGGCAGGTTGCTAGCTAGCCAGCCTGGTTGCGAAGATGCCCTTCGGCGTCTAGCGTTTCGTTATATGCATGTACTCACGACACAGATGACGCAGACCGGAGCTTGCAGCAGGCATCACAAGGTCGAGCAACAGATATGTCGCTGGCTCCTCTTGCGGCTGGACCGGATCACATCAGACGAACTTACCGTAACCCAGGGAGAGCTCGCACATTTACTTGGTGTGCACCGGCAATGCGTCGTTGCAGCCATTAAGAATCTGCAAGCCGCTGGATCAATAACGCACAGCCGCGGCAAGATCACTGTTACAGAACGGTCTCGGCTGAGATTATTGGCTTGCGAATGCTATGGCGTGATTAGGCAAGAGATCGACCGCCAATTCCCGGAAAAAACCGCGGTCGGTCGATCGGAGTCAACTTTCAAAATGCCCGGCACCCGCCCTGCCATACCGCCACCGTTTACGGATCTACGGGGGATTCGCATCTGACGGGCCGCTACTACTGCTAGGCAGCCGCTACCGCCTAGTGCTACTGGACAGAGCCGGCCTGGACGTTCACCTCATCTACAGAAGGAAGGTTCCGGCTTTTCTGCTTAGGTCGCACGCACGAATGGGCAGGCGCAGCCGTCAATTCGTGCTCCATCGCCACCATCGCGGCCCGATTCAACATGCGGCGCGGGCGTCCTCAGTCGCTTGCTCAAAGCGTCGACATTCTTTACACCGTTCGCGAGCTACCCATGTTAAGTGTTTGTTTATAACATGCGGGAACGCTGCTTGCTACACTCTGGCCTGCCATGCCGTAAACTCCGGCCCACCAACGAATCGCTCGGCCTTGTTTCCCTTGTAGAGGACTTTCGGATGAGCCGCTTCCGCTGTCGGGTCTGCAATAAGCAGATGAACGACGTGCCCGCTGCGTGCCCCGATTGTGGGTATAAGCCACGACACATCGATTACGCGGTGGTCGTTTTGACATGCACGTTGTTCGGAGCGGCCCTCACCGCCATTTTATGGTTCCGCGGCGTCTACGAGAACGGCATCAGAACAACGCGTCCGGAGCCGACGGCATCAGGTAATGTCGGTAACAACGCTGCAATTGCTAGTGTTGCAGGCTGCTTTGAAGCGAAATCGAGTGACTTGCAGCCGCCGATCGAGTTGCCAGGGCCATGCGCGCCAGTTAATGGAACTCCACTTCATGGCGGTCTAAAGGGCAAGCCTTTTGACGGCAATGACATCGAGTCTGCTATCGGAGTTTCGAACCAGGGCCGTTAGTACTTACTACTTGAAGCCGGTCGCAACCAAATGCGACGCGGACATCTCGGACATGCGCGCACTAAGCTACGTCTGCGAAGAATTTTAGCTGATCGCTGCGTATAAAAAACGGCACCACAAGTGCCGTTTTGTTTGTCGCAGGCCGCCGGCGCTATAGACGGTGCAAAAGCTTTCGTCCTCCATTCAACAAGCGCCCTCGCCGGAGACAACAACTTTCACCGTTTTGAACAGAATTAATAGGTCCAGAAAAAGCGTATGGTTCTTTACGTAATATAAATCGAACTGCAATTTGTGAAGCGCGTCTTGTGGGGTACTGCCATATTTGTATCTGACTTGTGCCCAGCCGGTGATGCCGGGCTTAACGCTATGGCGAGCGGCGTAAAAAGGAATTTGACCTGCCAGTTGTTCCACGAAGAAAGGCCGTTCCGGGCGCGGCCCCACGAAACTCATGTCCCCGTTGATCACATTGAAGATCTGCGGAAGCTCATCTATGCGCGTGCGACGCATTAACTTCCCGATTGGAGTGACTCGCGCGTCGTTTGCCCTCGCCCACTGTGGTGTGCCGCTCGCTTCAGCGTCAATGAACATGCTGCGAAACTTGATAACGTTGAATGGTCTGCCATTCTGCCCAACCCGTTCTTGGCGATACAGAATCGGCCCGCGACTGCCGAGCGCAACTGCAGCTGCTACCATAAGCATTAAGGGGAATGTGAAACCAAGCAACACAACCGCGGACGCTATGTCGAACACTCGCTTAACGAAGCTCCTTACCTGGTCTTGCCTGAAGCCTTCCCCGTAGATCATCCAGCTCGCACGCAACGTATCAACCCGCACTTCACCGCTAATACGCTCAAAGAACGTCGACTGTTCTATGACCCTCACCCCTGCGAGTTTGCAGGTTAGCAACTCACTTAACGCTGTGGCGTCGCCACGCCGCTCCCGCAACGCCACAATGATCTCGTTCACGTTATGACGCTTTACTGCATCAACGATTGAGCCGCTATTGCGCAGGACACGTTGATGTGGAACTGCAACTTCATTGCCTTTCATCGGAAAAAAACCGATTATCTTCATGCCGTGATGCGCTGAAGCGCTGACTGCTCGATCTACCGCAGCGGCGTCAGGTCCGGCACCAATAACCATGACTCGGTACGCGAACGAGCCTGCACTTGCACGGTTCATCACAACCGCACGCACGAGGAGAATGCCGCTTAGAGCCAACATATTGTTTAGCGCCAGCGAGTCAAGGAACGCCGCATCGAAGCGCATCCAATTGAATGCTGCGTATAGCACCGGAAATCCGACTAGGAAAGCGAACATAAACTGGGCAGCAGCGCGGCTGAAATTTCGCGGTTGATCGTGTCGATAAGCACCGACAGCCGTTATGATGGCCATCATTGAAGCCACAAATATCAACGCTGGCCACAGGAAGTTCAGATCCGCTACGGCGACAATGGGACGCTGGATCATTATGCCGACGACAATGGCGCCGAAAAGCAAAGTCGCCTCCGCCGTCATGTGCACGAGTGTCTTTGTCGAGAAATAATAATTAAAGAGACGGACCATATCAGTGCCGTCTACCTGGCGTAAATTCGGCGATGCGACGTCGCAACCAGATGCAGATAATTGTGCTGGAATTGCTACAGGTAAAGTGCGCCGGGGCGGTGTTGGAAGAGAACGTTCGTGGGCCGTTTGGCAGTGCGTAAACGTGCGCGAGATTTGTAGTTCCCATCTTTGTTTCTTCCATTTTTTGGTGCCCGATGGTACCTCGCATCCGCCCGATACAATGTACATTTTTGTACACTCGCCAACGTTCGAAGCAGTGCGTGGCAATTGCGGCCGCTCAGTCGTAATCGATTTGAGTTGCATCCGTTTGGAATGTAAAACTGTGACAAATTTGGCAGTCGATACCTGCTATCGCCCGTCAACGGAAGACTCGAGTATGAGAATATCGTGCACCATTGTCGGAGCGTTAAGTTGTCAATACGGATATGTTTTTACTTCGTGCCAATGTGTGATCAACATCGAGTTGACAAAGGACGGCAACCAGTTAGGAGACCGCAATTGGTCATTATTCAACTAAGAACACATCCCTCGGCTGTTGCAGAATTACACCCGCTGTACCGCTGGATAAATGACTGTGAGATTTCTCGAGGCAAATGACCATCGCCAGCAAGCGTGCCTGCTTACGACGCTCAGCAGACGATGGGCTAGTGCACGAATCGTTGCGCCGTCTTAACATCTCGCAGCGAGTGACCGCATGACCAGCGTGGGACCTACGATACCGAGCGTCGCTGTATGGGCTTATCTCGTGGCGGGCATAGGATTTGGCGCTTTCGCTATTCAACTGTGTATCGGGTCTAGGGGTGGCTACCGCGGTCGCCTCGTGTTGGCGGCGGTGGCAAGTAGCAGTGTCTGGGCGTTTTCCGCCGCAATTTACGCCTACTCGGGACAAGTCTTGGCGATAATGTCAGCGGGTCTGTTCGACACGTTGCGAATGTGCGTTTGGTGCGCATTCCTGCTGTCCCTGCTGACTTCCCATCATTCGATGCGCGAGACCAGGCTTAACACTTGGCTGGCGTCAGGCATTGGGCTTCTCGCCTTAGCCCGATTGATTTTCGAAGTATGGCCGGACTTTGGCGTCGGCCTCCTTGGAAAAGACAACCGAATCCAATTCGGGCCGATGCTGGCGCTCGCAGTTGTCGGCCTGCTGCTAGTGGAACAGGTATTCAGGAATATTTCGTCGCAAGCACGCTGGAGCGTCAAACCCTTGTGCCTTGGCTTGGGCGCTGTTTTCTGTTTTGACATGTATCTGTGTGCCGACGCTTTTCTCTTCAACCGCGTCAATCCAGATCTGTGGGCGGGGCGCGGCATCGCAAATATGCTGGTTGTCCCGCTGATCGCCGTGTCAGCCGCCCGCAACAAAGGCTGGGCTCTCGACATTGCGATATCCCGCCAGGTTGTGTTCCATTCCACGACTTTGTTTTCGTCCGGGATTTATTTGCTCGCAATCGCCGGAGCCGGCTATTACGTTCGATATGTCGGTGGAACTTGGGGGGGCGCGTTACAGGTTCTTTTCTTGTTTTTAGGCCTGTTGATACTTAGCTTGCTCGTCTTTTCAGGCAGTGTGCGGTCTAAGTTTCGCGTGCTTGTGAATAAGCACTTCTTTAGTTACCGATATGACTACCGGGAGGAATGGCTACGATTCACCAGCGCGTTCGCGTCCGGAGATGCGCAGATGACAACCGCCGAACGTGCCATACAGGCTTTGGCTGATTTAGTCGAGAGCCCGGGAGGTGCCCTATGGTGGGCAGAAGGCCCGGGTCCGCTAAAGCAGGTCGCACGGTTGAATGCTCCTGTGACACATGACGACGAGCCAAGAGACGGCATGCTTTGTACTTTCCTTAGTAACACCAAATGGGTGATTGATCTTCGGGAGCGACATGAGCAACCGGAAAAGTACAACATTACAATGCCTGCTTGGCTTGATGCAATGGCTAATGCATGGCTCGTTGTCCCGTTATTTGCAGACAACGATCTTTTCGGCTTTGTCGTTTTACTCAAACCCCGGGCGAAGGTTGACGTTAATTGGGAGGTGCGGGATCTGCTAAAAACGGCGGCGCGCCAGGCAGCTAGCTACCTCGCACATATGCACGCTGCTGAAGCGCTCCTGGAAGCAAAGAAGTTCGAGGCTTTCAACCGCATGTCCGCATTCGTCGTGCATGACGTTAAAAACCTGGTAGCACAATTGTCTCTGCTTCTAAAGAACGCAGAAAGACACAAGCATAATCCTGAGTTCCAAAATGATATGTTGATGACGATAGACAATGTCGTAGAGCGCATGAAGCACCTGCTGCTGCAGCTGCGTGTAGGCACGGCGCCCGTCAATCAACCCGCTCCTGTCGATCTTGCTCCCATCGTTGACCGAATTGCACATTCCAGGTCTGGCCAGAAACCGCTAGTCACTGTCGAATGCGGCGCTAAGATCCACGTCATGGGCCATGCCGATCGCATAGAGCGCGTTATCGGTCACCTTGTTCAGAATGCTATCGACGCGACGCCCAGAGAAGGTAAAGTGTCGCTTAGACTGATATGCAACAATGGTCAGGCAATCGTTGAGGTAAAGGATACGGGCCACGGCATGAACGAGGCGTTCATTCGCGAACGATTGTTCAAACCGTTCCAAACTACTAAAGCGGCCGGCATGGGGATCGGCGCGTACGAGAGTTCGCAATACATTCGGGAGATCGGCGGCAAAATCAGCGTCGATAGTCAAGAACGGGTCGGCACGGTGGTAAGAATCGAGCTACCGGCGAATCCACTCAAGATAGACTTTGCGCCCGAGTCGCGGGAAGAGGTATGACTGATAAAAAGCGCACGCTGATGATAGTCGAAGACGACCCTGCACTGCTGAAGCAGATGCGCTGGGCGTTCGACCAGTATGAATCCGTAGTGGCCAGCGAACGGCAAGGTGCACTTACACAGTTTCGGCGACATGAGCCTGCAGTGATTACCATGGACCTTGGCTTGCCGCCCGATCCGGATGGCGTCACTGAAGGCTTCACTCTGCTGGCCGAACTTCTCGACTTGGCTCCAGACACGAAGATTATCGTGCTCACAGGCCAGCAGGATAGAGAAAATGCTATTAGAGCGATCGGAGCGGGAGCTTACGATTTCCTGGCGAAACCGTTCGAGCCGGACATGCTTTCGCTTACCATCGATCGCGCTTTTCGGCTGCACGACCTACAGCAGGAAAATCGGCGGCTCGCAAACGTACAGCAAGTAAGTGCTCTGTCCGGGATTTTGACGCGCGACCCCGAGATGCAGCGCATATGCCGCGTGGTCGAAAAAGTGGCCGGCACAAACGCCACCGTAATGTTGTTAGGAGATAGTGGTACGGGTAAAGAGCTTTTGGCGCGTGCCGTGCACGAGCTTTCCCCCCGCCGGCATCAGCGCTTCATTGCGATTAATTGCGCAGCAATACCTGAAACGCTGTTGGAAAGCGAACTGTTTGGATACGAGAAGGGTGCGTTCACCGGTGCCAACAAGCTTACCCCTGGAAAGATCGAGACTGCCAACCGAGGAACACTCTTCCTCGATGAGATAGGGGATCTACCGCAACCGCTGCAGGCCAAACTGCTGCGTTTTCTGCAGGAACGCGTAATAGAGCGGGTGGGCGGCCGAGAGGAAATTCCTATAGACGTGCGAGTGGTATGCGCTACTCACCAGAACCTCAAATCACTCATCGCTCAAAATCGTTTCAGGGAAGACTTGTTCTACCGCATCGCCGAAATCGTTGTTAACATCCCTCCGCTCCGTGAGCGTAAAGGCGATGCGGCGCTGGTGGCACACGCCTTCGTGCAGCGTTTTAGCAGCGAGCACAAGCGCGCATCTCTCACTCTCACCCAAGACGCGATAGATGCGATAGACACCTATGAGTGGCCAGGCAACATTCGCGAACTCGAAAATTGCATAAAGCGCGCGGTGATCATGGCCGACGGTTCGCGAATTACAGCCAGCGATATTGGAATCGAAACGGATCAAAAAGATGCAGAGATGTTGAACCTACGCCAAGTGCGTGAAGACGCCGAGAAGCGCATCATTCTGCGCGTACTGGCAAGGGTCGACAATAACATGACAAGAGCAGCCGAAGTTCTTGGAGTGAGCAGACCGACACTCTATGAGCTTATGCACCGCTACAGCATGAAATAACTGTCGACACTTCGAGATGCAAACACGCCAAGGTAAACAACGATGAAGCTGCCCTGTTTAAGCGCATTACGCACGTTAGCGATCGCCCTTATCGCCACCGCGGTTTTGCCTGCTTGTGATCGCGACAAGCCAGAAAACTTGATTGCGGCCGCCGAAGAATCCATCGCAAAACATGATAACAAGACAGCGATCATCCACCTTAAGAACGCCTTGCAAAAGGCCCCCGAAAGCGCTCACGGGCGTTACTTGCTAGGCAGAGCACTGCTCGAGTCTGGAGACGCAATTTCGGCAGAGAAAGAGTTACGCAAGGCGATGGAAGGTAATTATCCGCCTGAACAGGTCGTACCGCACCTAGCGCGAGCCATGTTAGACATAGGACAATCAGATCGGGTGGTCCAGGAGTTTGGGAAGTTCCAAGCGCAGGGAGTAGGAGCTCCAGATCTCCACACAGTGCTTGGCGACGCATTTCTAAGCTTAGGCAGGCCGGACCAAGCAAGGAAAGCCTATGACGCAGCATTGGTTCTGGACGCAAACTTTGCCGCGGCGCTGCTCGGACAAGCCAAATTAAAGGCAACGAATAATGATTGGGCCGGTGCAACCACGCTGGTAGACAAAGTACTGGCAAGGTCCCCCTCATCACTTGACGCGCTCTTATTACGGGCACAACTACTGGCGGCAAGCGGTGACACGTCACAAGCCATCAAGGTATATGACGAAATCATTAACGCCCATCCTGACAGTGTGCGCGCGATTCATGGGCGTCTGGCGTTATCGATAATGGCCCAAGATGCCAACGGAGCGACCACCCAACTAGAAAAACTTAAAACAGTTGCACCAAAAAGCGCTCAAACCGACTATATGTCAGCTGCCGTCGCTCTTTTACGAAAAGACTATGCCGGCGCCCGCGAATCAATACAGCAGGTTTTAAGAGTCGCACCCCGGTTTCTGCCGGGCCAGCTATTGGCCGGAGAAATCGAGTACCGCCTCAACTCCTTTAGCCAAGCACAAACCCATCTGCAAAAAGTTATTGATGTGGTGCCGCAACACGTTCTCGCCCGGAGGTTGTTGACCGCAGCCTACCTAAAAGACGGCCAGCCTGCCCGTGCGCTCGAGACGATTACTCCTTTGCTTGCCCGTGCAACGGCCGACAACAGCTTATATAGTCTGGCCGGCGAGGTGTATCTCAACAACAACGATCTTGCACTCGCGGAGAAATATTTCTCCATGGCGGCCGCAGGCGACAAAACAAACCCGTCTGCTAAAACACGTCTGGGCCAAGTGCTGCTCGCAGGTGGAAATGTCGCCGGTGGCATCCAGCAATTAGAAGATGCGGCTACGATTGATGTCGATCGCTATCAGGCGGATGTTGCGCTGATTACAGCACATTTACGTCGTAAAGAAACCCAAAAGGCCATAACGGCGGTCGAGCGCCTGGAGAAAAAACAGCCGAATAATCCGTTGACGCACTACTTACGAGCGGCGACGCTCCTCATGAGCGGAGATTCGGATGGCTCACGCAAGAGTCTCGAACGTGCCATCGAACTCGATGCAACTTACTTTCCCGCCGCTCTCACCCTTGCGAAAATCGATATGCAAAATGGAGCATTCGATGCAGCGAAGCGCCGCTTTGAGAAAATCTTAGAGAAAGACAGCAATAATCCGCAAGCCCTTGTAGCCTTAGCGCAGGTTCGTTCGGAAATGAATGCACCTGCGAGTGAAGTCGTACAACTTTTGAATAAAGCGATCTCAGGTAATCCTACCAACGTTGAATGTCGACTATCATTGATTCGTTTTTACTTGAGCCGGGGCGACGCGGCTAAAGCGGCTGCAGTAGCGCAGGAGGCGCAAACAGCCATTCCCCATAATCCGATTATCCAAGAAGCCTTGGGTGTCTCGCTTCAAGCGTCGGGCGACACGAACAGGGCTATCGCGATTTTCTCTCAGTTAGTCACGGTCACGCCTAAGTCGCCTCAAGCGTTATTACGCTTGGCGTCCGCTCAAATCAAGGCGAAGCGAGAAAGCGACGCAATGCAATCTCTGACGAAGGCATTGGTCCTCAAGCCGGACCTACTTGAGGCGCAGTTACTTATGATATCGCTGCACACCACGTCGGACAGAACACGGCAGGCAGTGGACATTGCGAAGACCATACAACGCCAACGTCCAACGGAATATGCAGGTTACATGGCCGAAGGTGAGATATATTCACAGCAAAAAAAATGGGCAGAGGCGGCGACTGCTTATCGCTCTGGACTATCGAAGCTGCGTTCTCCGTACTTGGCGGTAAAAGCACACAGCGCCCTGCTTGCCGCGAATCACGCCAAGGATGCCGCTCAGTTTTCCACAGAATGGCTAAACAGCAATCCGAAGGATCCTATTTTTCGCATGTATCTTGGTGATCGTAGCGTCGGCGCCAAACAATATGAAGCGGCTGCCGAACAATATAAAGCGGTGCTTGTCATCAGTCCAAAAAATGCTATCGCTCTGAATAATCTTGCGTTTGTTGCAGGGCAGCTTAAGGATCCTCAAGCCACGCAGTACGCCGAGGACGCACATAAGCTGCAACCTAACAACCCGTCCATACTCGATACGCTGGGCATGTTATTAGCTGACAAAGGAGAGACGGCGCGCGCCATAGAACTGCTACGTCAGGCGACCGCACTCGACCCGAATGCCTGGCCTATCCGCATTCACCTTGCAAAGACGTTAGCTCAAGCTGGCCAGCAGAGTGCGGCAAAAAAAGAGCTTGAGCCGCTGCTTAAACAAGATGAACAGAGTCCGGCTCGCATTGCGGCAACGGAACTTCTGCGGACACTTTGACCGCGTGGCTTCAAATGGCAGATGACGAAATGGACGAATGGTCGAATGAGCACGATAGCGGGAAGCATTGAATGACTACAATAGGCGTTATTGGGCTTGGGTACGTGGGGCTTCCATTAGCAATCGAATTCGGAAAGAAATACCCGACCGTCGGCTTCGATCTCTCGGAGCAGAAGATTGCGCAATACCTCGCGTGCAATGATCCGACCGGAGAAGTCAGCGCCCAAGAGTTCAAGGCATCTACAAAACTTGAATGTACATGCGACGCAAAACAACTTGCGAAAGCTGACTTTGTAGTAGTCGCCGTGCCAACACCTGTAGACGATGCTCACCAGCCGGACTTCCGCCCACTGATTGGTGCCAGCGAATTCATCGGCCGGAACCTCAAGCCAGGTGCAACTATCGTCTTTGAGTCGACGGTCTACCCGGGCGCAACGGAGGAAATCTGCATCCCGGTGATCGAAAGATCATCAGGCAAGAAATGGAAGACAGACTTTTTCGTCGGTTACTCGCCTGAGCGCATCAATCCGGGCGACAAAGATCGAACGCTTACAAAAATAACGAAAATCGTCGCCGGCGATACGCCAGAGACGCTCAAGCGTGTGTACGAGATTTACGGAAGCATCATCACGGCCGGCGTATACGCAGCAAGCAGCATAAAAGTTGCGGAAGCCGCAAAAGTCATAGAGAACACACAGCGTGACCTAAACATCGCGCTCGTAAACGAGCTTGCGATCATTTTTGACAGGATTGGCATCGATACGCTGGAGGTGCTCAAAGCAGCGGGGACGAAATGGAACTTTCTCCCTTTTCGGCCAGGCCTGGTCGGCGGACATTGTATTGGAGTCGACCCGTACTACTTGACGCACAAAGCAGACATGCTCGGTTACCATCCTCAAGTGATACTGGCCGGGCGCCGTATCAACGATGGAATGGGAAAGTTCATCGCTGAGCAGACGGTTAAGCACATGGTGCAAAACGGAGCGGTGATCAAAGGTGCACCTGTCATAGTGTTCGGTCTGACGTTCAAGGAGAATTGCCCTGATCTGCGCAATTCCAGGGTAATCGACGTGATCAGGGAGTTAGAGTCTTATGGTGTCGATGTCAGGGTGCATGACCCGGTGGCAAGCAGCAGCGAGGCGCTGCATGAATATGGTGTAACTCTGCACGAATGGGATGATCTTCCTAAGGCAGCAGCAATGGTAGCTGCCGTTTCGCACAAACAACTCGCTGATCGTCCGCTTTCCGACTATCTCTCAAAATTGCAGACCAATGCAACGGTGGTAGACGTGAAATGTCAATTCGACCCGACCGCGTTAAAAGATGCCGGCGTTAGAGTGTGGCGGCTTTAATGACAGTCTCGGCGCTCGATGCAACCTGTAACGCGCTGCGAGGGCGCCCGCGGCGCTGGCTGGTAACCGGCAGTGCTGGTTTTATTGGATCTCACCTTGTCGAGACTCTGCTGAGGCTCAATCAAGAAGTAACCGGTCTTGATAGCTTCGCTACCGGATACCAAGCTAACGTTGACGAATCGTTGCAGCGGTTGACAGCACCACAACGAGCGCGACATCGATTCATTGAGGGGGACATCCGGGACGCTAAAACTTGCGTTTCTGCGTGTAGCGGCGTGCAGATCGTGCTTCATCATGCTGCTCTGGGTGCGGTGCCCCGATCCCTTGCAGACCCTGTTAATACCAACGCAACTAATATTGATGGGTTTCTTAATATGCTCGTGGCAGCGAGAGATGCCCGTGTCGAGCGCTTTGTTTATGCAGCTTCAAGTTCAACGTATGGAGACCATCCGGGTCTCCCAAAGGTTGAGGAAGCGATCGGACGTCCATTGTCCCCTTATGCGGTGACGAAGTATGTTAACGAATTGTACGCTGACGTTTTTGCTCGATGCTACGGCATGCAATGCCTTGGCCTGCGCTATTTCAATGTGTTCGGCGCTCGCCAGGACCCTGAAGGCGCGTACGCTGCTGTAATCCCATGCTGGATCAGAGCGCTACTTACCAACGAGCCCGTACTGATTAACGGAGACGGTGAAACCAGTCGTGATTTCTGCTACATCGATAACGCGGTGCAGGCTAACCTGCTCGCAGCCACGACTCAGAATGCAGCTGCTATGAACGAGGTGTATAACGTC
>Ga0163162_10004125_pt1 | contig 13946 bp, 10 predicted proteins | sample S55metaG_FD_115310 | JGI IMG/M metagenome (GOLD analysis project Ga0163162, IMG submission 115310) | Switchgrass rhizosphere microbial communities from Kellogg Biological Station, Michigan, USA - S5-5 metaG | ecosystem: Host-associated > Plants > Roots > Rhizosphere > Soil | place: USA...
ACCTCCGCCAGGACCTTTCTGGTGTATTCATTTGTACTTGGCCGGGTCATCCGGCGTGCTTCGCGCAATCCGGCGATCTTTCCGTGAACGAAAGCCGATCCGCGCCCATGCCGCAGGGTGACTACTCCCCAGAGCAACTGTCCAGCCACTATCGGCCACCATGGCTGACCGTGAAAATGCTTGGCTGACAGTAGAACCTGGTTTCTGGCAATTCGCCAGACCGTGTCCTTGTTCCACTCCCCCAGAGTGGCGCTTCCACGGTGGTAAGCGACCGCCGATGGGACGAACAATCCTCCCCGTCCTGCCAACGCGCAACGCAATCCGAAGTCGACGTCTTCCATATAAGATCCGAACGTCTCGTCCACCTCGCCCAAGTCGCGAAAGAGCTGTCGTCGGAAGATCGCCGCTGTCATCGGAGCGACGCGGATTCGCCGCATCTGATTCCAAGCCGGCCCATCGGGTTTTCCGGATCCACAACGGCTGGCGCAGGCGCCGCGCGAGATCTCATCGAAGGTTCCGTCCACGACTTGATGATTGGCGGCCTGAAGAATTTTGCCGGTGGCGAACCAGATGTCTTCATGCGCCGCCGCATCCAGCAACTTCGCCAGCCAGTCCGGTTCCAGCGTCACATCGTTGTTCAGGATCGCAACCCATTCAGCATCGGTCGCTTCAATCCCGCGATTCACCGCCGCCGCGAAACCGAGGTTGCTGCCCATCTTCAGGACTTTCGCTCCGGCCCCCGCGGCCAGCTCGGCCGAATCGTCTTCGGAGCCGTTGTCGACGACGATGATCTCCTCGAAGGGGCGAGCCTGCTCGGCCAGGTTTCGCAACAAAGTAGCCAGAAGATCGCGCCGGTTCCAGGTGGGAATCACTGCGGCCACTCTTGCCGCGGCGGCGGTCGGCATGCTTCCACCAGAATAGCGAAAAGGGGACAGACGACATTTCCCTGATCGACTCTCAGGAGGCTCAGTCGATTGCGGCGGGAAATGTCGTCTGTCCTCGTCTGTCCCCTTTTCGCACGCGCGTCGTATGATAAAGCCATGAAGCACTTTCTGCTCGCCGCCGCGGCCTTGACGATGTCGATGGGCCTCTCGGCCGCCGGATTGGGCGATATCAAAACGGTGTATCTGCTGCCGATGTCGAGCGGTCTGGATCAATATCTGGCGCAGCGACTCACTGCCGAAGCGGTTTTGCAGGTGGTGACCGATCCCCAAAAAGCCGATGCCGTCCTCACCGATCACCTTGGCGAATCGTTCGAACAGAGTCTGGCGGACCTATACCAAACCAGGCCCAAAGCCGACGACAAATCGGGCGATGCCGCCGAAGACAAGGGAGCTTCCCCTGCGCGGTCCGGGATGCAAGGAAAACGCGGCCGCGGCACTATCTTCCTGGTGAACCGCAGGACCCACGATGTTTTATGGAGCGTCTACGAGCTTCCCAAAGACAGCCGCCCCGCAGAGATGCGCCACTCCGCGGGCAAGATCAGCGAGCAGTTGGCCAAGTCCATCAAGGGTAAATAGCCCAGGCAATTAGCGCCTAGCCGGCATTTCTGCGCAACACTTCGGCGCGATAGCTTTCCACCAGACGCTCCGTCATCCCCCGAATATCGCGTTTGGTCACAACTTCTTCCCGCGCCCGCGCCGCCAGCTCCTCCGCTTTTTGCGGATCGCGCAGCAAGTCAACCACGCGCCGGGCGAATTCGGCGGGCTCATCGGCCAAGGCGCAGATCTCGCCATCGCGATCGGCCAGGCCTTCAGCGCCGAGCCTCGTCGACACCACTGGGATCCCCGCCGCGAACGCTTCCAGCAGTTTCACTCGCACCCCGGAACCGCTCAGGATCGGGCATACGAATAGGGAATAGCGCGCGAGGGGATCGCGTACATCCTCGACAAAGCCGACCAGCTCCACTGCTTCGGCGTGCCGGAAAGAACTGCGCTTCGGCGGATCCGAGCCCACCACCATGACACGCGCGCGCGGCTCCTCAGCTACCACCAGCGGAAGTACCTCCTCCACAAACCATGTGAGCGCCTCCAAGTTGGGAGTGTGGCGGAAGCTGCCTAGAAACAAGATCGTGAACGGCTCGCGGCCCTCGGTGCGGTAGGTATAGCGCCAGGTATCGATCCCGGCGCGGAATCCATCGTCGATACGCCCCTCGAGTTGCGGCAAGAAGGAGAGCAGGTAATCCGCATTGTCACGGCTGCACACTTGTATGCGATCGAGCACCGGCAGCATGCGCAGCTCCCAGCGCAGCGCTCGCAGGTATTCCCACCGTGCCTGGATCCGCTCCACCACGCTGGCGATGAAAGGCAGGCGGCGCGCGATGGATTGGAAGTAGACGTCGTGTTCGAACAAGATGTTCGGGATGCGGCGGAACCCGCCCGCATATTGTCCCAGTACCGTGTATTCGAGCTGCACGACATCAATCCGCCGCGTGTATATCTGACGGTGGATCAGCCACGCCAGATCCGGGATGCGAAATTCGCGAACCGCGTGAGGTTCGATGGAACCCACCAGGCCCGGTACTCCGAGCGGGCGAACCATATAGTGAGTGGATGCGCAAATGCCGTCGAGTTCTGCATGCGCCGCGAGTTGGCCGGCGGAGTCGAGGAGCACCACTACGTGAAGTTCGCAGCGGGAGGCCAGTTCCTGAACCGTCTGGTACATGAACACGCCACCGCCGTGAATGGGAGGGCAAATCGGGTAAGGCGCAACGAACAGCACGCGCAGAGGACCGCTCAAGTCGGGGCTCCCGAAAGTATCCCGGAAGTGACCGCCCAGAGGCCTCCGCAGCGCCTCGGTGTCCGAGACCGCTGCAAGCCCGCGTGCGCGCGAACGCGAGGCCATAGCCCCCGGAAGTTGCAGCGTCGCGCGGGCGATGCCTCCTAGGCTGGATCGCTCGGGAGAGTCGCCGACCAGCCAGCTCAGGAGCGCGCCGGCCCACGAGAAGAATAAATTCGCCGTCATGCGGCGCCAATCGTGAACGTTCTTCCACGCGAACAGCAGAAAATTCTTCTTGAGAACGCCTTGTATATACGCTTCGCTGAAGCGGCGTCCGATGGTTCCACGGTGTTCATGAAACACCACGCTCGCGGGCTGATACAGGTTCTTCCATCCTCGCTTCCACGCCAGATAGCCGATGTCGGTGTCTTCCAGATAAAACGGCGCGAGCAATTCATCGAAGCCGCCGAGCTCCAGAAACTTTCTCCGGTCAAAAGCACAGGAGCCGCCTCCTCCATAGGCGCACGGATACAGCTCCCGGATCTCTGGCTCGGTGCGATGGCGAACCCGAAGGCTTCCGCGCTCCCACCAGAATTGCGTGAGGCCGGTCTCTTCGCGAAGCTTGTTGGGATCTGAAAAGAAGATTTGGCAGGAAACCGAAAACACCCGCTCATCCGTGAATCCGTCCAGTAGCGGTTGCAGAAAATCCGGTTCCACGCGCATGTCGCTGTTCAGCAGCACCACTACATCGTGCCGCGCCGCTTTGAACCCTGCGTTCGAGCCGCCGCCGAATCCGAGATTTGTTTCGAGCGCCACCACGAGGACTTGGGGAAAGCGTTCGCGGATGAACGCGGCGCTGCCATCGGTCGAACCGTTATCGACCACGATGACTTCGCTGCCGGGAACACGCTGCGCCGCGGCCACCACTGATGGAAGATATTTCTCGAGGAGATCCCGGCCGTTCCAGTTGGGAATGACGATCGCGGCGGAGCTTGTATTAGGCCGGCTATCCTGGTCCAATTCGCGGCGCGGCGCGAGACGAGCGAACAGGTCGGTGACGGCCAGCCCCACCGCGGCAATGAATAGCAACAACGGGGAAAGAATGGCGAGAGGAAGTCCCGAGAGAATCCGCCAGAAAGCGCCGGATCTGCCGGGCGCGCTAGCTCCCGCCACCGCTCGCGTCACCCTTGGCTGGAGATTGATCGAGGTCGGGACCCAGGTTCAGTTTGCGGCCGAGCTTTGTCCAGCGCGATGCGCGCCAGAGGTTGAGCCGGGCTGTGAGGTCTTGTTTGAGGTCTTCCACCTGTGCCGCCATCCGCTGCGCCCAAAGCGTTCGTTCTACCACCATCGCTTCTGCGGCGGTCAGCTTTTCGAGTACTGTCACCAAGTCGCGGCGCACTGCTTCGAGTTCCTCGTTGGTTCGCAATGCCCAGCGGGTCTGTTCCTCCGTATGGACCGCTAACTCGTCGTGAGCGCGAAGCAGCGCCGCGAACTGTTCGCGCGTTTCGCCTAACTCTCGTTGCAGACTTTCAATGTGCTTCTCGCGCTCCCGCAGCACGTTGGAACCTTGATGTACGAAGAGAAATCTGGGCAGCGGCGGCTGGTCTTCGAGCGAGCACACGGCCAGGAAAAAATGAGCCTCCTGCGGAGTCCCGCGCACGCCGTCCATCCGGCCCTCAATCGAAGAGTTGCCGCTCGGCTGATAAAACGCGAACGCCTCCAGATGGTTTTGCAACAGGACTGTGCAATGCGGAAAGAACTCGGCCAGTACACCGCGGAATTCGTCGAATTCAAATTCGTGCGTATGGAATGGATTCGGTCCCGAGGCGCCGCGCGAGTCGGTGTAATATTCCTTATTCGGCGTCGAGACTAAAAAGACGCCATGCGGATGCAGTAGACGGCGGCCTTCGGACAATAACCCCCGCCAGTTGTCCAGATGTTCGATCACTTCAAACGCGGTGATGAGATCGAAGGCTCCGTCGCGGAAGGGTACTGCGGTGACCGAACCCGGAACGAAGGAAAGGTTCGCTAGCGGGTAGGCTGAACTAGCATGTTCGATGGCTTCGGGCGCAAGGTCGAGGCCCATGGCCGAGCGCGCGCGTCCCGCTAGCTCCGCGGTGCCGTAGCCCGCCCCGCATCCGAGGTCCAACACGCGTGCGCCGGATGCGAAACGCGCTGCGAATGCATAGCGCGAAATGTGTTCCGCCCAGAGATCCGGATCCACCTGACCGGGAATAACTCGCTCGCCGGTGAATTCGATCACAGTGCAGCGGCTCCGGCGCCCGGCCCCACGCCGATCCGCGAGTTGACCTCCACGCGGCAACGAAATCGAAAGTGTCCGTACATCGGGCCCTCGGGCGGCGTCATTTGCAGCACTACCGCGTTATCGATCCAGTCGCACACGGCGAACCGTTCGAGCGTTCCGTTGGCGACCGCTGGCGAGAACGAAATCGAAGTGGAATAGAGCGTGGGAATGTTGAGATGAAAGTCCACTGTACAACTATCGCCCGCCATCAGAGGCGGCAGTGGATGGCCTTCGCTTTCGGTATTCGAGCCCGCGAGATCCACGCCACGTTGATCGCGGAACACGATTCCGACAATCGGCCGCTCCAGATTACTCTTGGCGCGGACGCTCACACGCACTACAATCGTGGAATCCGGTGGGAGCATGCTCAGCTTGCGGCCGGAGTCATCGCAAACAGCGATGCCCAGAATCTCGGCATGGCCGTCGCCGAAGCGATGATCGATGTTTGGAATCTCATCCACGATTTCGACCGGGCCCGCTATGGCTTCGTGCGGGTGGTGTTCTATATCCATCGCCTGATAGTGGGCGTCCTTGTCGGCCATCGCTGCCAGATATTGCGAAATCACCCGTTCCGTATTGCCCTGCGTCATCACTTGCCCGCGCTCCAGCCAGAGGGCGCGATCTCCCAGTGCTTTCACATCCGCAGTGGCGTGCGAGACCAGCAGGATGGTAACTCCCCGCGAGCGCAGTTCGTGAACTTTGCGCAAGCAGCGCTGGCGGAAGTAAATATCGCCGACGGCCAAGGCTTCATCCACCAGCAATATTTCAGGATCGACGTTGATGGCCACGGAGAAAGCCAGGCGGACCACCATGCCGCTGGAGTAAGTCTTAACCGGCTGGTTCATGAAGTCGCCGATCTCGGCAAACTCAGCGATGTCGGCGAACTTGCGGTCCATCTCTTTGGTGGAAAAGCCAAGAATCGCTGCGTTGAGATAAACGTTATCGCGGCCCGAAAACTCTGGATTGAAGCCGGCGCCGAGTTCAAGGAGCGCCGCGATCCGGCCATTCACATTCACCGTGCCCGAAGTTGGCTGCAGAATTCCCGCGCAGATTTGCAGCAGTGTGCTCTTCCCGCAGCCATTTTCACCTACGATGCAAAAGGTTTCGCCGCGGACGACTTCGAAACTGACATCGCGCAGCGCCCAGTAATCCTGATGAAATTGGCGGCGGTGAAAGGTGGCAAGTTCCTTCAGACGGTCGCCGGGTGCGTTATAGATGGAATAACTCTTCGATACACGCGAAAATTCGACGGCAAGAGCGGACACTACTTCAGATTGTAGACCAGCCGGTAGTCGAAAGCCTCTAGAACGAAAACCAAAAGTCACGCCAGCCGATCAGCAACGTCAACCCCCATGACAAGAGGCCACACCAAGTGACCATTTCCACATAAAAGTTATTCAGGTCTTTTTATATTTATACTTGACAGTAGCGACGCCTGCTGCCTACGCTGGTGAGTGCGCCGGTGTAGCTCAGGTGGCTAGAGCGACGGTCTCATAATCCGTAGGTCGTAGGTTCGAGTCCTACCACCGGCACCAAGATCACTTTTGTCCGGACCGGACACATAGGTAACAGAATGTTCCTAAGACATAGGTAACACTTTTGAGCCAGAAGGATTAAAAGTGTAACCCATGTCTCCGGTACGTTTTGTTACCTCTATGTCTCAGGCCCCGGTCAGTTCACCCCACCGGTAATCTGCTGAAAGAGCCGGTCGAGGTCGGTCTGCGTATAGTATTCGATCTCGATTCGCCCGCGCTGCTCGCCGAGCTCGACGATGCGAACCCGAGTCCCTAGAGCCCGCTCCATTTCCTCGATGGCCGCCCGGACATTAGGGTCCAACGTCTTTTCCTTCTTGTCGGCAGTTCTCGTTCGATCGGAGGTCAGACCCTGGACCAAGGCCTCCACCTGGCGCACAGAAAGCCCTTGCGCCGCAGCTTTCTCGGCGACTTCGATCTGCTGTTCCGCGGCTGGTAGGCCTAGAATCGCACGGGCATGTCCCATGGAGAGACGATGTTCCGCCAGGAGCAACTGAACTTCAGCGGGGAGTCTGAGGAGCCGTAGGGCATTCGTGATCGACGTCCGATCTTTACCAGTGCGGCGTCCAATCTCCTCTTGGGACAATCCCAGATCGCGTCCCAGACGTTCGTAAGCGCGAGCGGTTTCGATGGCGTTCAGGTCTTCGCGCTGGATGTTCTCGACAAGAGCGATCTCAAGCAGCAGAGGATCCGCGATTTCTTGTATAACCACGGGCACCTCCTTCAGACCCGCCAGCTTGGCTGCTCGCCAACGGCGTTCGCCGGCGACCAGCTGAAACTGCGCCTCGTGACGCCGGACAATCAAGGGTTGAATGATTCCGTTTGCCCGAATGGAAGCCGCGAGCTCCTCCAGTCGCTCCGGCTGAAACACCACCCGGGGCTGCATCGGATTTGGCCGGATCGCCTCGATGGGCAGCGTCGAGGGCGGAAGCGCGGAAGGCGCGGCCGGAGCAGGCGCTGTCGCAGTGCTGGCTTGACCGGACGACCGTCCCGGGAGAAGCGCCGAGAGTCCCTTACCCAGCGCCTTGCGTTGCTTCTCGGCTGCTTCGCTCATTTTCCAGGATCTCCTTCGCAAGTCTTATATAGCTCTCGGCCCCTTTTGATCGGGGATCGTACATCAGGATCGGTTTGCCGTAACTGGGTGCCTCGGCGAGGCGTATACTTCGCGGAATAACCGTTGTAAGTACCTCATTCCCAAAGAAATCCTTGAGGTCGTCGGCTACTTGCCGCGCTAGGTTGGTCTGATCATCGAACATCGTCAGAAGGATGCCCTCTAACTTGAGGGGTCTGGAGAACGTCTCTCGGATCCGTTCAATCGTGTCGATTAACTGCGAAATTCCTTCTAGCGCGAAAAATTCACACTGGATGGGGACCAGAACGGAGTCCGCGGCGACTAAGCCATTTAGTGTCAACAGATCCAGAGCCGGAGGGCAATCAATCAGAATGTACTGATAGCGCTCGCGAACCGTCTCGAGAACCTTCATGAGGCGATATTCCCGGTTTGGATCGTCCACCAGGTCCAGATTTGCGGCCACAAGATTCTTGTCAGCCGGAACCAGGTCGAGTCCTTCGCACTGCGTTTTTACGATCACGTCTTGGAGGTTCGTTCCCTGAAGAAGTGCGTTATACAAGGTAGCGCTCTCAGGGTTTTTTTCTATCCCCAGTCCGGAAGTGGTGTTCCCTTGGGGATCGCAGTCGACAAGCAAGACGTGCAAGTCATTGGCAGCTAAGGATGCAGCCAGATTGATTGCAGTCGTGGTTTTCCCGACGCCTCCTTTTTGGTTGCTGATCGCTATGATCTTTCCCACGGTTCAGATGATATCACGGAGTAGTTTTGGATGTTCCACGTGGAACATTCCGCTTGCATATGTTCCACGTGGAACATCGCGGATGCATCAACGAATGAACAATGCCCGCTTTTCGCTCCAGGGCAAGCTCTCGCCCTCCGCGCCGAGAACGGCGACATGTGGCGCCAAGTTCAGCTTTAACACATCCTCAGGGCGGACTGCCCTTGATATCGTCCAGTCGTATGAATCACTCACCACTTCGGCGCGCTGGGCGAGCACTCGGACGCTCGTCAATCCTCGAGCGGCTTCACGAAGGAAAACCGCCTTCCGCTGGTGCGATTCCACCAAGTCGACGGAACATTCAGGACGATAGATCGCGACTGGGATGCCTGGAAATCCAGCGCCGGAACCAACGTCGATGATGCGAAGCGGGCCGTCGGGGAGGCGTCCCGCTAGATACAGCGACTCGCAGTAGTGATACCGAACCGCGTCCTGCAGGCCTGTGATGCGCGTAAGATTGATCTTCTGGTTCCAGCGCAACAGAAGGTGATAGTGCTCTTCCAGAAGCGTCAACTGCTGCGGACTGAGCATGCCGTAAGGGGAGAACTCCAACGCTAACAGCGACTTAAAGTCTTCCATGCTGGCGGTCAATGCTCAGGTATACGTCCAGAACAGCCACCGCCGCTGGTGTGACGCCCGGGATCTTTCCCGCCTGACCGAGAGTCTGCGGCCGCACGCGCTCGAGTTTCTCACGCACTTCGCTCGAAAGCCCAGGAATATCGGAATAACGAAACGCGACAGGTATTCCACGGCGCTCCGCTTCTCTGAGCTGTAAGACCTGACGATCTTGCTGAGCGATGTAGCCGGCATACTTGACTTCGGTTTCAACGGTAGTCAACGCGTCTCGGGCGAATTCGGCGCCAAGTTCCAGATCCTCAATCTTGATCTCCGGACGGCGCAGGAGCGCGGCCAGATGCGGCTTCGCGACAAACAGTGCGCGCAACTTTTGTTTTTGGGCTTCCTTCGCTTGAAATATGCTCCAGCGCTTATCGGAGACCAGCCCGACTCTGCGTCCCACAGGCGTCAGACGTTCGTCAGCATTGTCGATTCGCAAGTGCAGTCGAAACTCAGCGCGCGATGTGAACATGCGGTAGGGCTCGTCGGCGCCTTGCAGCACCAGGTCGCTGATCAGGATTCCCGTGTAGCCTTCGGTTCGACCCACCACCAGCGGCTCGCCGCCTCCGACATGGCGGGCGGCGTTGATGCCGGCTATGAGTCCCTGGCACGCCGCCTCCTCATAGCCGGAAGTTCCGTTAATCTGTCCCGCCAAGAACAGCCCGGTAAACGACTTAAGTTGCAAAGAATCAGTAAGTTCTCGAGGATCGATGGCGTCGTATTCGATAGCGTAGCCGGGGCGGATCATTTCGGCGTCCTGCAAGCCGGGGATGGACGCCAGGACTTGGGACTGCACGTCAATCGGCATGCTGGTCGACATACCATTGACGTAGATCTCGTTGGTATCCAGCCCCTCCGGTTCCAGAAAGATCTGGTGCCGGCTCTTGTCAGGAAACTTGACGATTTTGTCCTCGATCGACGGACAATAGCGCGGCCCGATACCTTCGATCTGCCCGCTATAGAGGGGCGAGCGAGCGATGTTGTCGCGAACCACTTGATGCGCTTCAGGCGTCGTGTAGGTGATGTAACAGGGGACCTGCTCTCGCTCTATCTTATTGGTTAAAAAGGAGAAAGGAGTCGGATTCGCATCCCCATACTGGGGCTCAAACCGGGACCATTCGATGGTCCGCGCGTCCAAGCGGGGCGGAGTGCCGGTCTTCAGCCGCTTCCACTCCAGTCCCAAAGTACGAAGCTGATCGCCCAGCAGGTTCGACGACGCCTCGCCGCTTCGGCCACAGCTATAGGTTTGCTCGCCCACGTGAGCCAGCCCGTTTAAGAAAGTTCCGGTAGTGACGACGACAGCATCGCTATCAATCTCGCGGCCATCCCGCAGCAGCACGCCGCGGACTCGCCGGTCCGAAATCAGGATCTGCGCGACCTCGGCCTGCAATATTCGGAGATTCGGCTCTTGTTCTAGTATTTCCCGCATTTTGAGCCGGTACTGCTTCTTATCGCACTGCGCGCGCGGCGACCAGACCGCGGGACCGCGGCTGGTATTCAGCAAGCGGAACTGGATACCGACCGCATCCGTCACCTCGCCCATGATCCCGCCCAGTGCGTCGATTTCACGAACTAGATGGCCCTTAGCAATGCCCCCGATCGCCGGATTGCACGACATCTGCGCGATCAAGTCCAGATTCATCGTGATCATCGCTGTCTTCAGGCCCAAGCGGGCACACGCCCGCGAGGCTTCACAGCCGGCGTGCCCGGCGCCGACGACAATCACCTCATAACGAGTAGCCACTGTCTCTCATTCTACTGGAACGCGCTAAACTGGCTCTTCATCGTGAAGATTCTCGTGATCGGCAGCGGCGGCCGCGAGCACGCCATCGCCTGGCGTCTCTCGCTCGAAGGCCATCAGATCTTCGGCGCGCCCGGAAATCCTGGCATCGCCCAAGTTGGCACGATACTCGCCTCAACGGATTATTTAAGCCTCGCGCAATCTCTCCGGCCCGACCTCACGGTTGTCGGACCCGAAGTCCCACTCGTAGCCGGCGTCGTCGATCAGTTTCGCGCAAACGGTTTCGCGATCGTCGGGCCCACGCAAGAGAACGCGCAGCTCGAAGGCAGCAAGATCTTCGCCAAGGAGTTCATGCAGCGCGCGGGCATTCCAACGGCCCGCTTCGTCCGCACCGAGACCCTGGAAGCCGCGGTGGAAGCGCTGCGCCAGTTCGATTATCCGGTCGCCGTCAAAGCCGACGGCCTGGCCGCGGGCAAGGGTGTGATCATCGCGCACAGCCGCGCGGAAGCCGAGACCGCGATTCAATCGCTGGGTCCGCGCCTGGTGATCGAAGAGTTTCTGCGCGGAGAGGAAGTCAGTTTCATTGTGCTCAGCGACGGCCGCCATGTGGTCCCGCTCGAAGCCACGCAGGATCACAAGACCGTTCACGACGGCGATACCGGACCCAACACCGGAGGCATGGGCGCCTACTGTGACGGCCGCATCGTGTCTGCCGCCGACAGCGAACGAATTCTCGACACCATCATAGAACCCGCCGTGCGCGCGACGCGCTTCACCGGATTTCTCTACGCCGGCTTGATGATGACCGCCGATGGACCCAAGGTCATCGAGTTCAACGTGCGGCTTGGCGATCCCGAAACGCAACCTCTGATGCATCGTTTAGACGGTGGCTTCGGCGACGTTCTCTTGCGGTCCGCCACGGGAAACTTGCAAGGAGCTACACTGCGCTGGAAGGCTGAGCCGTCAGTGTGCGTTGTGCTGGCGGCGCATGGCTATCCCGGTCAGGTACGAACGGGCGACCGGATTTCGGGAGTCGAAACCGCTACCGGAGCAGGGAACGTTCAAGTGTTCCACGCCGGCACGAAGTTGGGTCCGCAGGGCCTCGAAACCGCAGGCGGACGCGTCCTCGGCGTGACCGCTTCGGGACCCGATCTGGCCACCGCCGTCCGCAAAACCTACGCAGCGGTCGAAAAGATTCACTTCGACGGAATGCATTACCGCCGCGACATCGCGCACAAGGGTTTGAGGCGCTGGCCGCAAGCCGCGCGGCAATGAAGCCTTGCTAATCGGATCGAGTGCGGGGACGTAGCTCAGATGGATGGAGCGGCCGCCTCCTAAGCGCCTTTCGCATTTCCAACCATTACATCCTTTCGTTCTAATTTCCAGTTCTTCTAACAACTTGGGGAGTCTGCTTTCACTCAAGCACATATCTTCAGCAGTAGGAACAGATGTGTGTTGACACGGTTCTGATACGGGGTCGCGGACTATGCGCGACCGCATTCGATACGCCGATAGACGCGTTCGACCCCCAGCTACCACAGGGGCAGCTGCAGCTCCGCGAAGCCAACGCGCAGAATCGACTCAGATCAAAAGGCGAACCGCAGCGCAAACTGGATCTGCCGGTTAGCCCGTTGAGTGGAGGTAATCGTGCCCGCGCCGCCGACCCCAGCCGTCGAATTGGGTAATCCAAACTGCGGATGGTTGAGTCCGTTGAAGAACTCCGACCGGAACGTAAGCTCTCGCGCCTCACCCAGTCGGAACTTGCGCGAGACCGAGAAATCCAGGTTGTATAGCCGAGGCCCGTTCAGGGAGTTTCGTCCCAGCGTCCCCCAAGTGAAGGCGGGCGGCGCACCGAAGGCCGCTGGATTGAACCACTGGTTGATATTCTGATCCGCCGGAATCGGATTGACGCCCGCGACCGGATTCGCCCGGCTCCCCGCGCCGGTATTGGACGGCGATCCGGCTACCGTCACCGTGTAAGGCAGACCGCTCTGCACCACCATCAATCCGCCGATCTCCCAGTTCCCGATCACCTGGCCTAGCGCGCCTGAGCTGGCGTGTCTCCGTCCCACTCCGAAGGGGAGCTGATAGCTGGCCGCGAGATTCACGCGGTGCCGCACGTCGCTGTTGGAACTGGCCCAGTCGGCCCTGCGGTCTCGCGGATTCTGTGGAATTGGCCCGTTTATCCCGCCATCCCCGCCTACATTGTCCAGCGCATGGGACCAGGTCCAGTTGCTCAGCAGATAGAACCCGCCGCTGAAGCGCTTTTCAAAGCTGGTTTGCAGCGACGAAAAGAAAGAGTTACCCGAACTCTCAAGCCACGAGATCCCAGTGACGCCCGGATACAGATTGAAGTAAGGACGCCGCGGGTCGACCAACCCGGGCCCCGGATCAGGCTGGTTGATATTCCGCGTCCAGTACAGCTTCGCGCCGGCCGAGCTTACAAACCCGACGGTCGCCACCATGTCCTTCGCCAGTTCCCTTTGTAAGCTGAAATTGAATTGCTGCATCTGACCGTTGCGGAAATTCGGCGTCACCCCTTTTAGGGCGAACAGCGCCGGTCCCTTCGTCAGGTTCGGAGACGTGGTCACGATCGGGAAGCCGTCGGTGGCCTTGGTCGCGGGAATGTCGTTGCCCGAGAACGGTTGGTTCACCACGAAGTCAAAGGGTGGTTGCCGGAATTGCCGGATATTGGTGCCGGCGTTTCCTTGGGGGAAGAAGAACACGCCGTAACCGCTGCGAATCACTGTCTTCTTGTCGAGCTGATAGGCGAAGCTCACGCGCGGGCTCCAGGCGTTGTAATCCGTATTGATGTTGCCGGATGCGCTCACGCCGTTCTGCCCGGCGATCAATTGCTGCCCGGTGCCCGGATTGAAATTCACCCACTTGTTGTCGGCCTCGGTGAAGGGGGTATTGATTTCATAATGCAGGCCGAGGTTCAGCGTCAGCTTGTTCGTGATACGCCACTCATCGCGCACGTAGAAGTTGAGCTCGTTGGTATGCAGGGTCCCGGTCTTTCCCAGGAACACATCGCGGCGAATGGCCTGCGGAAAGCCTAGCAGCATGCTGGCGATCGTCTCTCCCGTCCCGCCGGGAGAGGCCGGATTAGTCGTGTACGTGCCGTCGAACACCCAGCGTCCGAACGCGCTCTCGCCGGGCGGGCTGGCCGTCTCGCCGCTGGTGCGGAA
>Ga0163162_10004131_pt1 | contig 13940 bp, 14 predicted proteins | sample S55metaG_FD_115310 | JGI IMG/M metagenome (GOLD analysis project Ga0163162, IMG submission 115310) | Switchgrass rhizosphere microbial communities from Kellogg Biological Station, Michigan, USA - S5-5 metaG | ecosystem: Host-associated > Plants > Roots > Rhizosphere > Soil | place: USA...
GACACAAAAGTATAAAATAAATAAAGTTATTATCAAGTTTTTTTGTTAATAGATAATTGAATGATAAACTGACGAATTCTTTATGCGGACGGCCGATGGAAGATGTGGCAATGATTCCCGGGTGCTCAATTGTTCAGTTGATAAATTCTATTCAGCGAGCAGTAAGAATATGGCTGGTCGTTTATGAATATCTACTTTCTCTTTTTTTTCCGAAAGAAGTCCTTTGGACCATTCGGCAATCGTCTTTGTTTTTATCCATTCATTTTTACCTGTCAGGTCAACGGCGATACAGAGTTTGGTAGTGGGCTTGCATTTTTTTAAAAGAGTTTCGATAAGACGGTTGTTGCGGTAAGGCGTTTCAATGAATATTTGAGTACAACCAATTTTTTGCGATTCCGTCTCCAGCTCTTTAATCGCTTTTGCCCGGTCATGCTCATCAATAGGTAAATATCCTGCAAACTTGAAATGCTGGCCATTCATACCACTGGCCATTAATGCCAATATAATAGAATCCGGTCCAACCAGCGGTTTTACATCTGCATTCAAGTCCTGGGCTATAGCGATCAATCCTTGGCCCGGATCAGCGACGCCCGGACAACCCGCTTCACTGATTATGCCAATATTTTTCCCTTCACGGATCATTGATTTGAAGACAGTCTCTTCATATTCTCTATCGCCCATTACACACCATTGGTAGTCGTCGATCACAATTTCCTTCCAGATCTTTTTTAAATAACGCCGCGTCGTCCTTTCATTCTCGACAAAAAAGATTTGACAGTCTTTCACTGCATCTATTATATAAGGAGGGATCGTTTCGATAGCTTCATCGTCAAGCAAGGAGGGAATAAGATAAACTTTGGACTTCATTGTTTAAAGTTTATGAGTTCAACAGCCTGCCTGCTGGCGTTCGCATAGGTTTGGCAAAGCAAGGTCGGCAGGCAGGTTCCAAAGTTTCAGAGTTATCAGGAAATAGCCGGTGAAATTTGTGAACATTGAAACTCTGGAACTATTTTACTCCGGATTAACCTTATACAGACTTAGTGTAGCAGCTATCACTGCATAGGCAGGCGCGAAGATCCACCCTACAAGTAAAATCGCATGCAGCCCATAAAAAACTAATCCATTGCCAATGGCCAGGCCGCGATGCTCGCTAATATATTGAATGCTTCTGGAAGCTGGCAACTTGTGTCTTTCGCAGCTATAATCGATCATGGAAAAACCGTAATAGTAGCATTCAGCGAACAAAGCGATGAGGGGAGTGATCCATCCGAATATAGGAACGAGAGTTAATAGCGAAAGGCCGATCAAATAAATAGTTTGCCAGAGCATATTTCTTAATGCAAGTTTTGTTCCCCGCCAGCAGTCTCTTACCAATTGCCGAAAGTTGAACGGAAAATCTTTCCCTTCAATGATCGATTCAGTTTTTTCACTCAGGTAAGAAAAGATCGGAGAACCAACGATCAGCCAGATATATTTAAAAAGGGAAAAATAGAAAAGCATCAGGATAAGCCAAAGGATAATTCCTGCGAACGTAAAGACGAAACCCACCCAGCTATTTTGAAATTTTTGTATCCAGCTGCCCAACCCGGTTGAAGTTGTAAGATAGTCAATTACAGCGGTGGCGGACTTTCCAAAAAAATACATGCTGACCCCAAAAAGAAGAGCATAAATAATTCCCGGAATAATGATCCACTTCCAAAGTTTATGAGTTACAATAAAACGATGAGCTTCAAAATAGGATTGGATGGCTATTACGATTTCCTTTAGCAAGGCATAAATTTGAGTAAATATAAAGAACCACGATTAAATGATTAAAAAGGATGGTGAGAAATTAGGGATCGATTTTTATAATAGAAAAGACGTAGTGAAAATTGCGAGACAATTATTAGGAAAGATCCTTGTTACAAACTGGAAGGGTATTGTTACCTCGGGCAGAATTGTTGAAAGCGAAGCTTATGCAGGTGCCATAGATAAAGCATCGCACGCATCGGGTGGAAGAAGGACGACGCGAAATGAAATTATGTATGGCGAAGGTGGTTATGCCTATGTCTATCTCTGTTATGGCATTCATCATTTGTTCAATGTAGTCACCAATTCCCGGGAAATCCCTCATGCGATATTGATCCGTGCACTGGACCCTCTCGAAGGGATCGGGGAGATGTTGCTGCGCACCAACAAGAAAAAACTGGATCACACGCTTACCCGTGGCCCTGGCAATGTATCAAAAGCATTGGGGATACTTACAAAGCATTCGGGGTGTTCATTGTTAGACGACCGGATCTTTATCGTCGACGATGGAAGAATATACAGCAAAAGAGAACTTGCTGCTTCGCCGCGCATTGGTGTCGATTACGCAGGAGAAGATGCTTTATTGCCATATCGTTTTTATGTGAAAGGGAATCCTTACGTAAGTGGGAAACCGCGATAAAGAAATTCAATTTGAATAAAAAAACGTAATCAAATTTTTACTTTTTAATTTTTACTTCATTTCCCGGGCCAAATGCGAGATCCAATTTATTCCGGTCAAACTCTTTTTCATTGTTAGCGATCCAGATGGTAGCCACACCGTTCCCTATAAAATTTGTAATGGCCCTTGCTTCAGACATAAAACGATCAACGCCGAGCAACAAAGCCAAACCTTCTACAGGAATTACTTTAATGGCGGTCAACGTTGAGGCCAGTACCACAAATCCACTGCCGGTCACGCCTGCTGCTCCTTTGGAAGTGACCATGAGGATGCCAATAATACTGAAGATCTGTCCCGCGTGAAGATGCACATTAAATGCCTGCGCTAAAAATATCATGCACATCGATAAATAAATCGTCGTACCATCGAGGTTAAAAGAGTAACCTGCCGGGACCACTAAGCCGACAACAGACTTTGAACAACCCATTCGCTCCAGTTTCTCCATGACTGAAGGAAGAGCGGCTTCAGATGAAGATGTTCCTAATACAACCAGAAGCTCCTCTTTAATATAATTGAGATATTTTATGATACTGACGCGATAATATTTCAGTATCAACCAAAGCACTCCGAAAATAAAGATGACCATAGTGGTGTAAACCGTAGCCATTAGTTTGGCTAATGGAATTAAGGTATCGATGCCATACTTGCTAATGGTATAAGCCATTCCTCCAAACGCTCCTATGGGTGCGAATATCATTATGGTGTGCAGGATCCTGAAGACATATTTCGCTATTAACTGAAGAACATCTGTTATGTCTTTTTTAGACCTGGCATAATTCAATCCAATACCAAAGAGTATCGCGACTATCAGGACCTGCAGGGTTGAATTCTCCTTAAGAAATTTCAGCCAGCTAAAACTGGCTTGAGTGTATTTCGAAATATCAGCTCCCCTTAAGTTACCGGTAATTATTCCGTGCCCCGGCTTTATCAGGAGAGCAACCGTAACGCCAATGATCAATGCAAAAGTTGTCACGATCTCAAAATACAATAATGCTTTGGCGCCCACGCGACCGACCTTTTTTAGATCTCCCATACTGACGATGCCGAGGGTAATGGTGAGAAAAATGATAGGGTTGATAAGAAGCTTCACGGCACTGATAAATATACCTGCCAGGAATTCGCTCAGAGTTACCCCGATGTTTATTTCCTGGCCAAGTAATTTTGTTTTTATAGGAGCATTTAATACAGGTCGCAAAGCAATGGAAGGAGCAAAATGACCAATCACTATCGCGGCAGTAATTGCAATCAACACCCAAAAAGTTAAATTGGTAAATAACTTTTTCATTTATCAAAAATAAAAAAGCACAGTACCTGTGCCTCTTTATAGTATGATTTTATAATTGTGGGATCAAAATTTAGGACAGTTAAGTTTTTTGGCGTTGGGATCGGAAGGTTTTTTAATATAGATCAGTGAAATTTCTGCGCCACCTCTTGCATTTGATCCGGGTTTCAGGCTGCTTATGGTTACATCGTAAGTAGCCCCAAAATGAAGATCACCGAACTCTAATCCTATGTAAGGAATTATTGCATCGCCGAGACGAAACCAGCTTCCCATATAAACAATGGTAGGGTTATCCTGGTCACCGTTTACATTTAATGCATACGCTCCCCCCATAATTGCATTGTGAGCTTTCGCCTGCACACTGTAATTAGCGCTAAAGTGTACATAATTATTTTGACCGGCTGGTATCTTGCCACCACCCTGCAAAGTAACCCTTGGGTTTAATAAAAAATAAGGGTCCCCTTCGAAACTTTCTTTGGGCCGGTTGATGTGGTACATGGATGCTCCGAAATAGAAATTGTTATAGCCATTCGATGTGCCATTATAAAAAATGCCGGCATTCATGTCAAAATAAGAAACGCTTACCTGCTTGCCGGAAAAAATTTCGCCAGTAGGGCCTGTAAAGCCCGAAGTCGTTAGCTGGTCCTCAAAAGTAACTTTGGTAACATCGAGCCTTTTGCTCACAAAGCCTCCCTGGAAACCGGCCCCGATCTGGTTATAGCCATTTTCATCAATACTTTTATGATAAGCCATCGAAAGAGCAGCGGAATTTGTTTTCAATACTCCATCACCTGCCTGGTCTGCAAACCCCAGGATACCAACTCCAAACTGGTCGTATTCAGGAATGCGATCTTTCAGGATCCCCATATCAAAGGAAGCCGTATAAGTAGTGAAAGCATTGTAGATGGTTGGCCATTGATTGCGATAGTTTCCTGCTACCCGGTACACGCCGTCAAATTTGCCGGTCATGGCGGGGTTCAGGGTCAGAGGTGAGGCAAAAAACTGCGAAAAGTTGGGGTCTTGAGCTAGTGCCTTGCTCGCCAGTGTTCCATATATAGTTACGGTTAAAAGCAGTCTTTTCATTACAGAAAAAAATAAGGAAATGAAAATTACAACAATTGCAAGAAGTTCTCAAATAAAATCACTGAAATAAACGGCGATAGTTGCTTTTAATTATGAATGGCATTTTTATCAGTCCGGGTAATAACACTCCTTTACATTTGCACTTTTACCCCAAACGAAAGGTCACCGGCATCGCCCAGGCCCGGAACAATATACCCTTTAGCTGTTAGCTCATCATCAATGTCCCCACACCAAAGCATTACAGAGGGCTCTTCCCTTTTTACGTATTCTATACCAACGGTACAGGCAATGGCGGTTACGATATGAATTTCTTTAGGCTTGCCTTCCTCTTTGAGGAACTGAATGGTTTTTACCAATGAGGCCCCGGTTGCCAGCATTGGATCTGAAATAATGAGAATGCGGTCTTCAATTTCGGGGCAGGAAATATAATCCAGGCTAATGTCAAACGAACCATCCTTTCTGTGTTTTCGGTATGCGGAGATAAATGCATTATCGGCCCTGTCAAAGAAATTAAGAAGTCCATGATGCAATGGGAGCCCGGCACGAAGGATGGTCGCCAGCACTGGTTGAGTCGCCAGCAACTTGGATTGAACAATACCCAGCGGGGTCTGGGTTTCTTTCTCCTCGAAGGGCAGAGTTTTACTGATCTCATAAGCGGCTACTTCTCCAATGCGCTCGAGATTACGACGAAAACGCATCCTGTCTTTCTGGATCTCTTCATCACGTAATTCGGCGATCCAGTTTGTGATAAGACTGTGCTGCTCGCTAAGGTTTATTACCATATCAGATTGCAGATTTAAAGTTTTGGATTTAGAAGGATATCAAAAAATTTCCTGCCCGATGAAGCTTACATTTGGCAAAACTAAAATCCTCAAACTGAAATCTAAAATTTAGTTATGATCTACCGGGCGATTGGTGTAATGAGCGGCAGTTCTCTCGATGGGCTTGATATTGCTTTTGCAGAATTCCATGAAAATGCTGGTAACTGGAGCTACGAGATCAGGGAGGCAGAATGTTATTCCTACAGTGGGACCTGGATCGAAAAATTAAGATCGGCTACTTCCTTGAAGAGTGTCGATTATCAATTACTTCACGTGGAATACGGTCACTTTATAGGTGGTCAAATAAATAAATTTATTGAAGAGCATAAGTTACATTACCAGGTAGCACTTATTTCTTCACATGGGCACACTACTTTTCATATTCCTTCGAAAAAAATGACAGCCCAGCTAGGCGATGGTGCTTCCATTGCTGCGGAAACACGATTGCCCGTCATCACCGATCTGCGAGCTTTGGATCTTGCATTTGGAGGACAGGGCGCCCCGATCGTTCCTATTGGAGAAAAATGGTTATTGGGCGATTTTGATTTTTTTCTGAACCTTGGAGGCATCGCCAATATTTCTTTCAAGTCGCAACCTTACATCGCGTTTGATATTTGCGCAGCCAATCGTGTTTTGAATATGCTGATCAATAAGGAGGGAAAGGAGTACGATGACAAAGGAGAAATGGCTCAAGGTGGTGAGATCAATTTTGAATTGTTGCAAAAATTAAATGGGCTGGATTACTACGCCCAGCCTTATCCAAAATCGTTAGCGAATGATTTTGGAACGGACATTGTCTACCCAATGATCGTCGCTGCCGGATGTAAAACCAAAGACGCACTGAGAACTTACGTTGAACACATTGTGGTGCAGATAACATTGGCAATCGGTAAACCACCGATTGCTAATCGACAACTTCTTGTGACGGGGGGCGGTGCCTTCAATACCTTTCTTGTTAACCGGTTAATTGAAGAGCTTAAGCCATTACAGATTGAAGTAGTGGTGCCAGATGAAAAGCTTATCCAGTATAAAGAAGCTATGATCATGGCGTTCATGGGTGTACTTCGGTGGAGACAGGAATACAATGTCCTTTCTTCTGTAACGGGAGCTTCAAGAGATAGTATTGGTGGTGCATTGTGGATCGGGCAGGAGGCGTAGTGTGAATGGGCAATCTTACCATTCTGCATTCACTCCTCACCATTCACCATTCACAATCCCAGGACAGTTCTCAATTTCACATACCCATTTCTGCTTACAGGCACTTTCGCGCCCGATTTTAAGATCGCAACATGATTATCTTTTTCATATGGATCGATCCTGGTGATCTGTTGAATGTTGACAATATATGAACGATGTGAGCGGACAAACTGTTGTGGATCGAGCGTTTTTTCAAAATGACTCATCGTTTTATTTTTCAGGAAACTTCCTTCCTGCGTGTGAACCTTTACGTAATCGTCGGCCGCTTCGAAATAAAAGACATCGTGGACGGGAATGATCTTGATCTTGCTGCCTGTTTTTACCACTACGCGCTGGCTTTGTGCGGGGAAATGCGATGCAGTTTCCAGAAGCTCTTCTGTATTTTTTTGCGAACTGACCTTTTGTTCTTTCCACTTTTGAATGGCCTTGTCAAATCGCTCCTGGCTAAACGGTTTTAATAAATAATCTATAGCATGTGCCTCAAAAGCCTTGATGGCATATTCGTCAAAGGCCGTGGTAAAAATTACCGCCGGCGACTCGTCTAATAATTCCAGCATTTCAAAACCATTGATCTTCGGCATCTGAATATCTAAAAAGATAAGATCGGGTTGGTATTGCTGGATTGCCTTGAAGCCTTCAAAGCCATCATTACACTCTTGTACGATTTCAAGCCCGGGGTATTTTTGTAAATACTCTTTTACAATACTTCTTGCCAGCGGCTCATCATCTATTGTTATAATCTTACTCATTGGTATCAGGTATTTTAATCACTACAACAAAATAATTTCTTTCTTTATTGATTTCCACGAGATCACTCCTTGCAAATAAAAGATATAATCGTCTCTTCACAGAATTCAGGCCGAACCCTGTTCCGGTTGGCATTTGCATGTCTGCGTCATAAGGGTTCATCACAGCGATCACAAGATATTTATCAGCCACTCTAGCTCGTAAGCCAATCGTTACCTCACCCGTTGTTCCATACAATCCGAATTTAATCGCATTTTCGACGATTGGCTGAAGCAGCAAAGACGGAATCTTCCAACGGAGTGATTCCTCTGGAATGTCCATTTCAGTTTTCAATCTGTACCCGAAGCGAACCTTTTCGATCTCGAGGTATAATTTTAAGTACTCCAATTCCTCTGAGAAACTAATAAGTTGATTTTCTTCTTTTCTCATAGTGCCCCGCAGAAAATCAGATAGCTGTTGCACCATCCTTCTCGCTTCATCCGGCCTCAATCCTATGAGGGCATTGATGCTATTCAGACTGTTGAACAGGAAATGCGGCTGTAATTGCTGGCGTAATTTAAAAAGCTCTGCATCTTTTGCCAGCTTTTCTGCATCTCGTTCTCTTTTTTCGTTTTCTTTTTGTTCCTGCCAACTATACCAAAGGATGGAGATAAGTGTTACACATCCAAGTAACAGAAAACCGATCACAGCTCGGATGATCAGTGATTTCCCCAGGAAAGAAGCATACTCTTCATTCGATCCGCAAAAAAGCAATAATAACCATCGTTGCAAAGCCACCCATAGTCCTGTAAGCAACAGGCACCAGACAAGAATATTTAAGTAGCGACTACTACGCGGAAGGTAGAAGCGCAGCGTATTTATGATAAGCAGGCAAAAAAGGACCAATAAAATATTTGTGACAAGGCCATCAATAAGGGCGATCCTGAAACTAATTCCGAACAGATTTTGTAAAAAAGAGACATCCATAATGACGATCACCCACCATGTAGCGCTGAAAATAATTCTGAATCTTAGTATTGACAATGGAGAAGCGATCATGAACTAGAAATATGAACAGCTAGTATAAGTGTTTTAGACTTTACGTCAGGCCAGTTCTAACAGCTGATGTGTTTGTGTGAATAACAGATTTTCCGCTTTTTGATTTATCACATGAATGTAGGCCTCAGCATTATCTCTTTCCTCGATTCGGGAATATATTTCTGCTCCGTCGATCAGTTCACTGATCTTGTATATTTCACTTATGTTAACGAATTGCCACCGCACCAGTTGCTGTTTGCGGTTATAAAATGTTTCTTCTTCTTGTTTCCCGATATGTTGTGCTTTACTGATTGCCGCTTCTTTCGAAGAAGCCGAGATCAAACGAAGCTGTTCATCAAACTGGGGGGTATGATCTCCGTCACCACAAATGATCTGAAACACAATTTTTGTCAGATACCAGTTCATACAATTCGATTTTGAAGGTTATGTTTTGATTAGGGGGATTGAGACGTAAATTTCAAATCACACTATTCAGTAACTGCGAATTTCAATTCCACCAAAAATGGAAGTTCCATCGAGTATCAGGATCTTATTTGGATCCAGTGCAGTGTTTTGTATAGAACGCTTGTCTTCCACACCGCCAAAGATGGCAGCCATCTGGGCTTTTACCTGCCAGTTTGATGGCACGATCAGTTTTGTTCCTCCAAACACCTGGGTAAGGTCAATGGTCACTATTCCATTAATATCCGCCTGGGTCAGATCAATTTCGCTACCACCCATGATATTTGTAATATCTCCTCCCTTAAAATTTTTTGAGATGATATTTTTTTTGACGCCTCCAAAAATGGACGTACTGTCAATATAATCCTCACTCAAAATAGACTGGGCAGGTTGACTATATGCGGTATCGGCCTTCACATCACTGGGCTCACCATGTGCCGCCAGGGTCTCGTCGATCTTAGATTCCACTTTATCATTTACATACTCTTGCCACCGACGATGACGGGAATGAGGTCGCAGGATGAAAAATAATCCAAGAATGATAAGAGCTATGGGCCAAACGGAGGTTAGATTTATTCCGGGAAAGTAGCCTGCAAATTCATCGGACTTAAGAAGAAAAACACCGCCTATCACCATCAGTATGAACCACGCAGGACTTCTAAAATTATGTCGTATACCGATGAACAGACCCATGGCAATTAGAAGAACTTCCCAACTCCACATCCATCTCGGTAAAATGGGGGGATGGCTATTTACAAGGAAGTAGTCCGTGCCGATCAGAATCAACAAAATTCCTGTCCATAGGCCACTGTTTCTCGACTGATGCCTGTCACTCCATTTCCCGGACATATTTTCCCAGGTCCTGTGACGTTCTTGTCTCCACTTTCTTCTTTCCTCCCGCCAGCGCCTTCTTTCATCATGTTTATTGTCGAAATCCATATTTTCTATTTTCACCAAAAATACTATGACGAACACCAGATAGACAAGAGATAACAGACTTTCGACCATGTAAAGTCGGTGAACGGCAGAAACCGTAGGGTAAACAGAGAAGAACGAATAGGCGCGAGATCCCAAGATGGAATGGATGGTGACCTGCTAAGAAAGTGAAGCCGCCCAATCAACATTGAATTGATCGCTGCTGCCTTTCGTACACGTGAAGAGAAACGGGGTGATAACAGGAACATGTATGTACTCAAAATCTTCAAAATCATCACTCATAAAAATAACTTCCACATTTACGGTAGTGTAAGTTTCTGTTGAGTGGTGATCAATTGTTTCGAGAATATGAGGGATTACGACTTCTGAGGTTTTCATTTCAGACTTTGTGCCTGCCAGCTTTTCCAGCAATACTTCGGGAATATCGAGGTTGCTGAATACGGTAGTAATATATGAAGTAGAATTTTCCATAAAAATTTTGTTTTAATCTGTCGAACCATGTTTTCTACTTTAAGACGATAAACTTGTTGACTGATTTAATACAGATATGTTAAAAGAAAAACTGTGCCAAAGAAAAAGTGTGGAAAGTGTGGCGTTATGAGTGCCTCTTTTTCAATTAAAAAGAAGGCCGACATCATTTCAACAGTTCAAACTTGTCCCCATCGAATAGGCCGAGATCGCTCAGTTTGAGGTGTGGAATGACCAATAAGGCCATAAATGAAAGGGTCATGAACGGGGATGATAACGAACAGCCTGCATACTTAACTGCCTTATCAATAATTGAGTACTGTTCCGCAACTTTGTAACCGTCAGTGTTACTCATTAAGCCGGCAACAGGTAATGGAACGATCATTTTAGTATCGTCGCTGACAAAACTTACACCTCCTTTATGTTCGATGACCAGGTTTACTGCATCCCGGATACTTTCATCATCTACTCCTACTGCTACAATATTATGGCTGTCATGCGCGACCGATGAGGCCAGTGCACCGGTTTTTAACCCGAAATTTTTGATAAAAGCTTTTGCGATGGGAGCATCTTTGTAACGATTAACTACGACAATTTTTAAAATATCTTTTTCAGGATCGCTTGTCACTGCATTATTTATTATTAAAGGTGTCCAGCCGACTTTATTAGTGATAAGCTGTCCATCTAATGCTTCAATTGCGGGAGAAGTAGATAGTGATTCGGTAGCTAAGGGATATTGAGTGGCTAATAGCTCAAGATCGCTGATACTTTTCTTACCGCAAGAAAAATTATTGATCACTTCTGATCTCGTAGTTTCAATTCTTGATTTTCCATTCTCTGCAACCAACCTGCCGTCAAGGTAAGTTTGTAACACTTCAAATTTTTGCAGATCCTTCGTGACAATAAAATCCGCGGCATTTCCTTCATTCAATAGTCCAACTTTCATTTTATAGTGATGAACAGGATTTACACAAGCGGCCTGTAATATTTTAAACAGATCAATTCCTTTCGCGACGGCTCTTGCACAAAGCTGATTTATATGTCCCTGGACCAAACTATCCGGATGTTTATCATCACTGCAAAACATCATTTGATTTGGATATTCGTGCAACAGGTCTATTAGTGCTTCAAAATTTTTGGCGGCACTTCCTTCGCGGATAATGATCTTCATCCCGTTTTGCAATTTGTCCAGGGCTTCTTCCTTTGTAAAGCACTCATGATCGGTGGTGATACCGGCTGCTATATATTTTTTCGCATCATCGCCTCTTAAGCCGGGGGCATGCCCGTCAACAGGTTTTAATAAGTGATGGGCCGCAGAGATCTTTTTCATCACTTCTTCATCCTCATTCAGGACCCCGGGGAAGTTCATCATTTCACTCAAATAATAAATGTCATCGTTCTCCAATAATTTTTTTACGTCATTTGAATCGAGAGCGGCTCCCGCCGTTTCAAAACTCGTCGCTGGCACACAACTCGGCGCACCAAAATGAAATTTAAAAGGAACCGTTTTCCCATTGGCGATCATAAAGTCAACACCCTTCATTCCACATACATTTGCTATTTCATGCGGGTCGCTGACGGTGGCCACAGTTCCATGAACAACAGCAAGCCGGGCAAATTCTGATGGAACAAGCATTGAACTTTCAATATGAACGTGGGCATCAATAAATCCGGGAAGTATGTAATTATGAGTTGTGAGTGGTGAGTTATGAGGCTCTTTTATGGATTTTATTTTTCCATTCTCAACGGTTATCTCAGCAGGATAAATCTTTTTCTGATGTACATCAACGAGGTTACCGGTTATTGAAAATGGAGCCATCGGTTTTCATTTTTATAAAATTAAACCTATTCGTTCCAATGAATAGTCAATATTTGGCCTGGTCATTTTTTGATCATCCTCGAAAAATAAAAATCCAGTTTTCATCAATCACCGTATTTAATTGGGAAGATGATTTTCGGAAAGTTTGAAACTCTTTTACTCCAACAGTGAAATAGCGGTACTTACCCTGGTTAATTCTATGAGAATGTTACCCGCATTGATTGCAGGTAGTGTTGCCCATATGCACAAAACGATTTTATTATTTAAAGGATGGATCTGTTTACGAAACAGGTCTCTTCCTATTGCAACACTAAAACCATGATTTATGAAAAGAAAGATTTATGCTTCGATCCTTTTGACAGCGATGTTGATCAACATTTTTCCCTTCAACGTTTTCGCATCAAGTCATAGGGAAGCTCCATTGATCGCCAATGACCCCTTAGCGGATAATACAGACCTGTATGCTTTTCGAAGTCCCGACGACCCCAGCAAGATCACGATCATTGCCTGCTATATCCCGGGTCAGTTGCCACAGGGCGGACCAAACTATTACCAGTTTGGAGAGAATATCCGCTATGAAATTCATATTGATAACGATGTTACCACTAAGGGTGATGACATCGTTTACCGGTTTACTTTTGATAAAGTAAATGAAGACCCTACCACATTCTTTAATATCCGGCTGGGAAAACAAAACTTAAAAACTACCTATAACCTGGAAAGGAGCAATGATGGGGGCAGGCATTTTTTTACGATCGTCAGAAATGGAACAGTTCCTCCGCCAAATATTGGCCCCCGCTCCATTAGTTCACCGGTTGGTTTGAATGCTCCTGACTACGAATCGTTGATCCAACAATCCATCACAAGGGCGAGAACCGGTGAAAAAGTTTTTTGTGGCACTTCTGATGATCCTTTTTATGTTGACCTCGGTGGTGTTTTTGATTTAGGAGATGCACCGCGTACGACCGGCACTCCACCAACGGATGGTTTGAAATGTCTAAATGTTTCAACCATTGCTTTGCAAATTCCTATTTCCACTTTACAAAAAGACGGAAAGTCAGTATCACAGGCTAAGAATATTTTGGATCCCGATTATGTTATTGGCGTTTGGGCATCAGCAAGCCGGCAGAGAATACGCGTACTGCATGAAAATGGAAGAGAATCCAATTTTGGTGATTGGGTACAGGTTTCAAGATTGGGCATGCCATTGACCAATGAAGTGGTGGTGCCAATTGGGTACAAGGATCTTTGGAATTCGCTCACACCTTATGAAGATCTTTCGCGCATCAAAACTTTTGGAAATTACTTTTATAATCCTGAATTGGCTTTGTATATGGACGATGCGCAGTTTGGTGGCGCAGTGCCGGCACTGACACCATTGCGTATTCAAAAAAACTCGTTGGGCTCTTTTGGATTTGGTAATGGACAAAACGGTTTGTTTGGATTAAAAGGAAATGCGGCTCTTGCAGGAACTGCCCTGGACGATGCCGTTTTTGGTAAACTTTTATTGCCTGCGGCCAACTCACCAAGATCAGTGGATCTTTGGCCTATCTTCAATACAGGTGTTCCTAATCTTCGTCCTTATCAATTGGCAACAGGTAAAAACGGTAATCCTCTTGCAGCGGGTAAGCCCTTTATCAA
>Ga0163162_10004137_pt1 | contig 13927 bp, 15 predicted proteins | sample S55metaG_FD_115310 | JGI IMG/M metagenome (GOLD analysis project Ga0163162, IMG submission 115310) | Switchgrass rhizosphere microbial communities from Kellogg Biological Station, Michigan, USA - S5-5 metaG | ecosystem: Host-associated > Plants > Roots > Rhizosphere > Soil | place: USA...
TAGAGAGCAACCACCGGCTTTGACTGATCAATGACCCCTTTTACTGAATCGTTCTTCGCCAGGAAAGCATTTTGTGATGCGCCATGATGGATCTTATAGGAATGCGGATTGAACTGTTTGAGATTTGCCAAGATCAGCTCAGTAGTGCAGAAACAAATGTCCGCGGTCTTTGCTGCAAGTTGAGGATGAAAGTCCTGGTTTAAATCCACCTGGTGATATATTTTCAAGGTATCACGCGGTGCGAACCGCAAATCATAAAAACGGGAATTTTCAAAATTCCATATCACATCGAACCTAACACCTGCCGTACGCTGAATTGCATTATATGTTTTCCGATCGATCCATCTTCTTAAAAAGCCAGGCAGGAAACGTTGGCCCCTTACATTGACAGGATAGTCGACAACAAATACATTAGCGTATTGCGAAGTAGTGATTTCAATTTCTTTATTGCCAGAAGGAGGATTTAAAAAAAATACTTTATGGCCTCTTTTTGCGAGTTCGATGGCATAATGATGCTTGCTCACAAAAACGTATGTCCATGGCTCAGGGGAAATAAGAAGAATATCAGATAATTTCACAAAATGATTAGCCGAATTTGTAAGCGACAGATTTGGAAATGAACACAGGATTACACCGTCTTAATATTGGTTTTTTAATGATCCACTCCTGGAACTGTTCGTATACTCCGAAAAGATAGTAATCGAAGCTTTCAAGATAATTCTTGAGATCGTAAAAACTGACGTGATATTTATTGTCCGGATTCATGCCCGCTTCCACCTCAATAAAACCAATTTTCTTTTGTTCCAGCATGGATCTTCCTCCTTTCAGCACTTCCAGGTCAAACCCTTCCGTATCGATCTTTAAATAGCTGATTTCAGAAACCTGCTGTTCCTTACAGAACATATCGAGTGTCATAACATTCACTTTTTCCACTTTGAATTCTTTTCCTTCATTTACCGGGTTCGGAGTTTTTAAAGAATTCATTGTGTTATTTGAATTATCAAAAGATGTTTTGATTTCAAAGGAACCACTTTCCGAACCGAGAGCAAGATGATAAAACGAAACGTTGTTTGCCTTTACATTATTCTTCAACTTTTGAAAAGTGCCTGAGATCGGTTCAATACAGAATATCCTGGCATCCGGAAAGAATTTAATAAATTGATTTGCAGTTTGGCCCTCGTTCGCTCCCACATCAAGTATCGTTTCAATAGGGAAGTGTTTGACGAGGTATTTTATATCCTGGAATTGGCTAACTCCAAATGGCAGTCTCCTGTAAATTTTTAAACCTGTCAACTTTTCCACCAGCCTTTTGGATCCTGAGATAAGACTCATGTTGAATATTCTAAAAAGTAATTAAATGAGCAAACCAGAAACTAGGCAGTAGTGGAGGGTGAGATCTCCCTACCGTTCCAATTTAATTTTCTCGAGGTATATTCTTTAATTAACAGAAATAGCAAAGGGAAACGTAGTTCTTTTGCCTCGGGTGCTCTACTTATAATGATCCGCCATTGCTTGAGCACAATTCGGAGGCCTTTTGTAAAATCAATACGATACGAGTGCATAACGATAAACCTTAGCAAAAGTGAATTGACCTTTTTTTGTCCTAACGTCTGAATAAAATAGTAGTAACATTTAAAGACTTCGTCAATCAGCCAAACCTCATTATAACTCCAAAACTTGGAATTATGGATATTAACCAGGTTCTTTACTCCCGGCGCATAAATTCCGGGATATCTCAATTGACAGTCAGCGACGAAGTACAAGAAAAGATAAGGGTTGCGCCATTGCGGGTTTGAAAGATACGATTCCAGTAAGCCTTCTCTCTTTAAGACAAGCCCGCTGAGCTGGTGACCCAAATGAGACAGCTCCCACATAGTTTCAAAGCCCGGTTCAAATTCTTTGTCATAAAAAGCGGCTGGTCTCGGATCCAGTTTATTTCCATTTTTGTCTACACCCAACATACCCGGAACAATCCAACCCAGGTTCCCTTTCACTAATTTTTCATGCATGAATTTCAAATAACCATCCGCCAAAAAATCGTCATCGCCCAACCAGATAATATATTCAGCTGTGGCAGCTTTCAGAAGGTTAACACTGTTTTGTTCCAGTCCTTCATTTCTTTCGTTCCTCAATATTTCCAATTGTATTTTCCCATCCCAGGCTTTCTTGAGTTCGTTTAGCATAGGCCACGTGCTATCGGACGATGCATTGTCGGAGACAATAATGGCAAACTCGTTTGTGAGACTGGATGCGATCAATTGCTCCTTTACATGAGTAAGGTTCTTTTTTAAATAATCTTCCCTGTTATAGGTCGGTATTAAAATTTGAAAAAGCATGTTTATGAGATCAAATCAGGCCAGGCCTGGTCTTTTTCGGAAATGGCCAAAGCCTGGTACGCAGGTAATGAAATATTTTTAAGGCAGGGATCATTCCAACGAATGCCCATTTCTGCTTCGGGATGATAGTCGTTATCGGAACTGTATAAAACTGTTGTAGAATCTTCAAGAGTATAATAGCCCGTAGCAAATCCTCGTGGCACCCATACAGCAAGTTCAGGCCGTTCGATCAACTGTGAATATGTTAGCTTATAGAAATGACTCATGCTGTCAACATTCACTAAAACGAGTTGAATAGAACCCTGCAATACCCTGAATATTTTCGATTCGGCAAATTCACCCGGTTGATAATGTAAGCCACGGCAGGTAAATTTATGTTTGTTAACAACATAGTTAAGCTGACGTTGTTCAAATCGACGAATTTCACCTAAACGAAAATCGGCAAGTTTAATAAAGCTGCCGCGCTCATCACTGGATGCAGGCATTTCTAACAGTAATACACCAGCGCCGATCTTGGTTATCATCTTCATCTGTTAAAATAGGAATTTATTCCCTGCTGATGATTTGTACGACAGGCAAGATTCCATTCCTTCAATAATTTTCCGGGATCAATGGCAAGGTAGTCCATCGTAGTGTCCCTTTTCGCGGGCAGGTCGAAATACGTGATTGGTTTGACCTTTAATTTTTCTTCAACCTGTCTTACTGTTTCAAGTATGATCTGCTTGACAGTTACGGTTTCTTTATTTGTAACATGATAAATTCCAGAAGCCTTTCCAAGCAGCGAGCGTATCACAATAATAACATCATCAATAAGTGTATACTGCCTTACCTGCTCCCCGAGAGTAAAGTGAAGTGGTCTCCCTGATTGCGCTCCTGTGATAATATATGGTATAAGCCTGTTCGCATTTTCGCCCGGTCCATACATGTTTGTCAGAACAAGATGCAACCACTTGAATTGTTTTGCTGTAGTCTCAGAAATATGATGGAGTCTTGTAAATTTTTTTTTTGCGCGGCAATAAGCATTTGGAAGAAAGTTATTTTGTTCTAAAAAGCTATTCTCATCAAGAAGCTGGTTTGGTTGATTGATCCCAGATTCAAAATAGGACCCGAAACTTATAAACTGCCCGCTGAAGCCGGAACCATTCAATGATTCCACAAGCTTTGCAGGCTCATACAGATTGAGTGAATAGATAGATTCTTCATCTGCTTCGACTCCCGGTTGAATGCCAGCCCCCGCTGCATAAATGATAATATCAGCTTTGCGAAATATATCCTTGTAGGATTCGTCGTTCAAAGAAGATTCGGGCCAGTGATAATAATGAACTTTAAAATCCGGGCTTGATATCAATGAAGAAGAAAGTATGGTTAGTTGAAAATCTTTTGATGCTGACAGAAAAGATCTTAATAAATTATTTCCCAAAAAACCGCCGGCCCCTATCAGAACAAGATTCATAAATTAGTGGAAAGCGATAAATAGGAACGAATCTGTTCCATTGCGATAGCAGCAGCGTCTTCGTGGTTGCATAATCTTTTCTTATACCATTCAAGGGTTTTTGATAATGCCTGTTTCGCCTGCCAAACAGGTTTCCAACCGAGGTGCTTTGTCGCTTTTGAACAATCTAATCGCAATTGACCTGCTTCGTGAAGCTCTTTTGCGGCAGGCCCGCCAAACTCATACTTTCCATCGCCCCAGTATTCGGCTGCCCAACTTACTATTTCCTTCACTGCAATATTGTCTTCAGTTGCAGGGCCAAAATTCCACGCGTCATGCCAAAATTGATTTTCGGAATCCTGAAGCAGTCTGTCGGCCAAAGTCAAATAACCGCTGAGTGCATCCAGGACATGCTGCCAGGGACGCACAGCCTCAGGATTTCTAATCAACAGCGTATTATTTTCATGAAAAGCTCTAACAATATCGGGAACGATTCTGTTCGCAGACCAGTCGCCTCCCCCTATTACGTTTCCAGCACGGGCCGAGGCTAAAGCAATTTTATGTTGCTTTATGGTTTGAGGAGAAAAAAAAGACCTTCGGTAGGATTGAATCACTAATTCAGCACAGGCTTTACTCGCGCTGTAAGGATCATGGCCGCCCAAACGATCGGTCTCGCGGTAAGGATAGTCCCATTCCCGGTTTTCGTAGACTTTATCAGTTGTGATTATTACGACCACACATTTTTTTGAATAACCTCTCACCGCCTCAAGCAGGTTGGCGGTCCCCATTACATTTACATCAAATGTATAGGCGGGGTCCCTATAACTATCGATCACTAATGGTTGTGCAGCTAAGTGAAAAATAATATCCGGTTGAGATCCTGAAACAGCCTTTTGTAATTTGTCTTTCTCCCGGATGTCATCATACCATGATTGAGCAAACAATGATCGGTGTGATGCTTCATAAATGGGATTTTGTTTTGGCTCGAGCGAATATCCTGAAACGGTGGCACCCATTTCCTTCAATAACAGTGATAGCCAAATACCTTTAAAGCCAGTGTGTCCCGTAACAAAAACGTTCTTGCCCTTTAGATTAACGCTCATTTATGAATTTATTTTTCCGCCACGACGAAAAAAACACAAGCATCTTTATTTTTATACGCCTTCGTGGTTTTTGAAAGATTCTCAAACCATACGGCGAGCGACACAAAACGTTGCATGATAAAGGCAAAAGGCTTTTCCCAATAACGGGTCAACGGCAGGTGAAGCAAAACAGCATCCTGGAAAAGCTGGATCGACATCGATAAAAGACCCATCATACCCCAAAGGTTTTTGACCGAAAATCCCACTTTCTCAACTTCTATCTTCAAACCCTGGCACGTCCATCTCCAGTAATCGATCGGGTCCGGATGAAACATCCAATGGCCGTGCGTACAAAGGATAAGTTTTCCGCCGGGCTTCAATATTCGTTTACATTCGTTCAAATATTTTTGCGGATCACCTACATGTTCAAGCACCATAACAGACCATACAATATCTACCTGCTCATCGTTTAAATTTGTCCTATTCGTTTCCAGGTCCACAAAATGCGTGGCCCTTGAATTTCCTGGAAGATCAATTGCATAAAGAACTGCCAAATGCTCTTCTAACAGCGGTAAATAGGGCATTTCGCCGCATCCTACATCCGCCATCAATTTTTTTCCGCCATTGGCTACATGATCGTTGATAATTTGCTCAACATTTTTTTTCAGTTCTTTCAAATGCCGGTAGCGTTTATGCCAGAGTGGTGGTCGCAATCGCTGGCGCTGATCGGTCGCATGCCGCCTTGCATCATAATTGATAGCATTTGTAGAAATTACCATGTTTTCCATAAAGGGTTTTCCTCCCACATTTTTTCTAGTTCTACTTTATCGCGTAGTATATCCATCGCCTTCCAAAAGCCCGGATGTTGGAATGCTACTAACTGGTTATCGGACGAGAGCTTTGTTAACGGGGTTTGTTCCCACATCACTTCGTCCATATTTCCCCCGAGATAACGAAATACTTCCGGTTCTAGTACAAAAAAGCCCCCGTTTATCCAGTTTCCGTCGCCCTTTGGCTTTTCTGTGAAATTATCTACAGTTCCACCTCCTGCTATTTGCATGACACCAAATTTTCCGGCAGGCTGAATGGCAGTAACGGTAGCTAATTTTCTGTGTGCCTTATGAAATTTTAGAAGTTCCTGTAAATTGACATTTGATAGGCCGTCTCCATATGTAAGCATAAAGGTTTCGTCAGCGACGTACGATTGCACTCGTTTTAAACGTCCTGCTGTCATGGTGTGCACGCCTGTTTCAACAAGGGTCACCTTCATGTCCTCCTTCATTGACTTATGGACCTCGAGTTGATTGGAAGAAAGATCAATGGTGACATCCGCATTATGGAGAAAATAATTGGCAAAATACTCTTTGATGATATAGCCTTTGTAACCAAGGCAAATAATGAATTCATTAAAACCGTATGACTGGTATATCTTCATGATATGCCAAAGGATTGGTTTGCCACCAATTTCGATCATTGGCTTTGGCTTCAGATGTGATTCTTCTGATATTCGGGATCCCAGCCCCCCGGCGAAAATGACGACTTTCAAACTTGGTTTGGTTTTTTAACTGAAATAATAATAAAGCCTGTTATAAACGTAAGTTCTAAGCTTTTCATTTTTCCCAAAAGCAAAAAAAGAACTCTTTTTCTCTATACGTTGATATCCAAAATCGCTTACAATGAAGTCAAATAGTCTATTGATGATCTCGACTTCCACTTTTGTGATCTGTTTATCAACGTTGCCTATCCTCTCCTTTGAAATGGCGGTAAATTTTTTATCCTGGGAGCTATTCCCTTCCCATATATTTCCATTCGCCGTAGGCGACAACAGGATGTCATTAAATGGTATCTCAAGGAATTTTGACACATTCTTCATCTGTTTTGCTGTATCGGTAACAAGATCTTCGTATTTCAATACAAGATAATTATCAATCAACTCCTGGTTCTTATATAAATAGTAATAGTTGACCTTTAAAGACTCTACCAAATCTCTCAACGAGGGAAATCGGTTTCCCATCTTCATTCGATAATTTCTAAAACTCAGGAGGTTATCGTATGGATTACGTACGACATGAATGAATTTGGCTGCTGGAAAAAGTTTTTGCAACCGAATAGCGTTCTCAGCATTGGAAACACTCTTTTCTGCTACGACCAGGTTTTTGTCGATGGGTTTTGAATGAATTGAATAGTAAATGGAATCAAAAAAATTGATGATCTCATCTTTTGTCCCATGTGTATCATTCCAGGTTGAAAGGAAATTATTCCGGAACTTTTCAAAGTTCATAAAATCGGCCCTTTCAACGTCGCGGTATTTGGACGAAGTGGATGTATACTCGTTAATAAAATCAATAAAATTCTGTGGGTTTGACTTTTTTAACCGGGGTCTTTCGGCCCACAAAAAATAATTGACCCAAAACCGTTTGCTTAATGAAAAATAATGCGTTTCAATAGGCACCACAAATAGATCAGGATGGCCATCGAGGAGATTTCTGACAAGCGATGAACCCGATTTGTGCGGACCAAGAACAAAAACGTAATTCTTATTTTCCATTAATCCTTTTTGTTTCGGCTTGACTACATGCTAAAGCGTAATGACCATTTGCTCCTTAATCGTTTAGCGGCTACCGTAGCTAAGGCGACGAAATCTTTTGCGGCCTGTATTTTCAGGACCAGGGTAATACCCATGAATAAAAAAATGGCCATTATTCCGCCGATCAAAAGTCGAAAAAGATCGGAATTGACCAAATGAGATCGGTCCAATAGCCAAATCACAAAACCCGAAAATATGGCACAAAGCAAGATCGGTAATATCGGTCTTACCTGTTGCCACAAACTCAGTTGCAGTTCTCTTCCGGCGAGAGTAGCATTCAACAGGAAAGCCAAAAGAAAATAGCCAACCTGTAGATAGATCAATGCATACATCCCATGACGGTACACGAAGAATATTCCACAAGCCAGCAGTACTCGTTTAATAAACTCGACTCTGAATAAGAGAGATGCTTTGCCCTTTGCATTCAGAACATTTACGTTATAATAATTAAATGGCTGGATCATCCCGGCAATGCATAACAATTGGAAATAAGGAACAGCGGGTAACCATTTTTCTGTAAACAAGAATCGGAACAGCGGTTCTGCAAGGATAATAAGAAGTATGTATAGGGGAGCGATCACGTAAAAAACCTGTTGTGTTATTTTAACATAGGCGTTACGCAATTTCTGGGTATCATCCTGCAATTTTGAAAACAAAGGAAATGTGACTTTTGAAAGAGCATTGGCTAATGTTTCTACTGGAATTTGTTTCATTGCATTGGATCTTGTATAATAGCCTAGTTGGACCGGCGTATAAACTTTAGCGATCACAAAATTGAAAATATTTTCGAATGTCTCTTTTATCAGGTGAATCCCCATCAGGTTGCTACCGTACAAAAAATGTTTTGAAAAAATTTTTTTATCAAAAACCAATGCAGGTTTCCAATTCGAACGTGTCCATAACTGCACTGTCAAAAACACAGAAGTAACTAATTGCGACGCGACCAGGCTCCAAACACCATAACCATTCCACGCCATTATGATCCCTGTAACGCCACCGGCCAAAACTGAAGGCAATTGAATTGTAAAATGTCTTCTAAAATTCATGTCAATCGTCAGCTTTGTGATCTGTATAATGGATACCGCACGGATAACAAGAATTAAAGAGAGAACCTGGATAAGAGATGAGAGTTGAGGAAGATTGAAATAACGGGAAATGGCAGGGGCCACAAAGAACAAGATGGTATAAATAAGGATGCTTACCAGGAAATTGCTTACGAATACTACCGAATAATCAACAGGTTTTGGATCTTTTGTACGGACAAGAGAATTCGCCAAGCCTCCATCTATAATGACCTGGGCAATCGAGATAAAAACCATGACGATCCCCACAATTCCAAAATCCTTTGGTAAAAGGAGTCTGGCCAGTACTATAGAAACAAAGAAATTAATGCCCTGAATTGAGACTCGTTCAGTCATTACCCAGAATACTCCTGATATAGCGGATTTTTTCAGGTCACTCATGCTCTTACGATGAACCAGGGGTTCAGGAGGTCTTCTTTATTGTAGTACAAGGGTTCGCTGCTATTGTATTGTGTTACTGTTCCACCCGCAGCCATCACAATAGCATGAGCAGCAGCTGTATCCCATTCCATTGTCGGACCAAAACGAGGATAACAGTCTGCGCCACCTTCAGCTATCAACATAAACTTCAATGAGCTTCCGATCGTGTGCAGTTTGGCAGAGGGAAACTGTTCAATATACTGTTGGGTCTCTACGGACAAATGAGATTTGCTTGCGACAATAGTTTGAATTTGGTCATTCCGACGCGTATGAATTTCCGCAGCTGGGCCACGGCCTTGTTGTTTCCATGCCCTTCCTTCAAGATCACTCCAGTAAAACAATTCCAGCGCGGGTGCAAACACTACTCCGAATACTGGCTGGCGATCTTTGATCAGGGCGATATTTACTGTAAAATCTTTATTGCGCTTTACAAATTCTTTGGTGCCGTCCAGAGGGTCTACGATCCAAAACTGATCCCAACCGCGTCGTTCGCTATAGGGGGTCAAATTACCCTCCTCTGAAAGAATGGGAATGCCCGTTGGCTTTAATTTTTTTATGATAATCTCATGCGCAGCAGTATCCGCAATGGTGAGAGGAGACATGTCCGCTTTGTATTCAACAGAAAAATTCATGGAATCGTACACCTGCATGATAGCATTGCCGGCTTCCAGGGCGGCTGCTTTTGAGCTGGACAACCAGCCTGCGTTTCCCATGTTATTGGTGTTGGGGCACGTTACTTCGCGAAGTTTTGTCACGTCTGGTATGGATGTGGATTTGGCGATCAGGCGTTCACAAGCTGGCCACAAGGAGCCTGGCCTCTACGTGATTTATTATTTTCGACAGTGATTCGTCAATACTTTCCTTGTGCGTGTGTACAACGAGATCAGGGTTTTCGGGAATTTCATAAGGCGAATCGATCCCGGTAAAATCCCTGATAAAACCCTGCCTTGCCTTCTTATACAAGCCTTTGCTGTCCCGTTTCTCACAAATTTCAAGGGGACAGTTTATAAATACTTCTGTGAAACGATCCTCTCCCACGATTTCTCTGACCATTTCCCGGTCTGCATGAAACGGGGAGATAAAAGCAGAGATGATGATCAGACCTGCATCGAGCATTAACCGGGAGACTTCTGCAATTCTCCTGATATTCTCCGTTCTGTCCGCAGACGAAAAGCCGAGATCCTTATTAATTCCTTTCCTGATATTATCACCATCAAGCAAATACACCTTAAATCCTGCCTCAAACAAATAATACTCAAGCCCCGTTGCTAAGGTGGATTTCCCTGATCCTGAGAGTCCGGTCAGCCAAATGAGTTTTGGCTCTTGCTTTAACCTTTTCTTGCGCCTTTCGTAAGAGATCCTGGAGTCTACCGGGTAAAGAAATTTCATACTAAAAATGAGATTTATCTATGTGGAAAGTTAAGCATTAAATTTCATGCCCGCTTGTCCTGCTGTCCAAAAAGTTTGCAAGTTTCGGGTGAATTTAATTAGCTAGCCGGTAGGTTCTGCAAATAAGAGGCCTTGAAATCACTAAGTCTTGAACCAGGGATGGCAATGTAGTCGCAACTATTTAGATCTGAGTGGATTCCGATCTCGTTAATTTGTGAAATTTCAACCAACTTATCGTGTTGCCTTATTATCCTGTGCAAATAATACCCCCACTTTCTGAACAGCCTTTCAATCTCTATTTGCCTGTCCAGTCGTTTTTTGTTTTCGTCACCATAGACAGGTAATATCTCCATGAGAATTACGGGCTGAGAATCGACGATGTCGTCTTCAAAACTTTCAAGCACTTCCAGTTCAGCACCCTCGACATCTATTTTAAGGATTGAAATTTTTGTGAGGCTAAGACTTTGTTTCAACTTGGGAAAGCTATAGATCGAAATATATTCACGTCTTTCAATTTTGTTTTCAGTCCGGAAATCCTCCAAAATTGACGCGGAAGCATCTACTGTATCGTTAAAATAAAAGAATAATTGCCCGATGTAAGTGTCGGTCGATATGCCGACTGGGATGAGGTGGGTATTTCTGAATTTGTTGTTTTCAATTAACCTATTAAGGTAAAAAATGCAGTTTGGGTTCGGCTCGAATCCAACGTACTCAACCTGGTCGGAAACGCTTTTCAATTTTAGAAGTGTCTGACCAATATTTGCACCGATGTCCACAAAAGTGCCATTCGTAATAGGGATGACCACCTGGAGAACTTTGATCATCCATGGCTCGGTCATGAACACATTAGAAAAGCCCATTTTTCCGATGACCGGAATTGAAAATCTTCTGCCATTAAGCTTGATCGTAGCAGTAAGGTTAACCTTATCCAGCAAATCCAACTTGTTTAGCACCCGTAACAAAAATTTCACAACCGTATCAATTTTTACCGGAGGGGTTGCCTGCAGTCATATATATTTAATAATTGCTGATCTTAGATTTTTATTTCTTATTTCTTATTGCGTGGACCAATTCAATGGATTTCCTGGTCTCTTCAACAGGAAATCCATTTCCTTTCAAAATTTCCTCGTAAGAGCGGGTATGCAATTCAGTGAATCCTTCGCTAAATTCAAATGCTTCATCGTCGATAGTCAGCGAGCGAAATGTTCTCTTCCCGGCTTGTTTCACATCCGCCGGCAGAGTATTGGAGTCAATACTCAGAAACCAATTTACGTGCGCTTTTTCCAGTTCCAGCTTTCCGGATGCTGTCTCCGGTGAATGCTGTATCACTTCATTAGTTCTTACATCTCCAAATATCCAAATCAACATATCAAAAAAATGAATCCCAATATTGGTGGCAATGCCCCCGCTTTTTTGTGAATCACCTTTCCAACTAATATGATACCAGTGACCTCTTGAAGTAATGTACCTTAAGTCGACGTCATATTTTTTGCCCGGATCTTTCTGAACTTTTTCCTTTAAAGCGATAATGGCAGGATGTAAGCGCAGTTGAAGAATGGTCGAAATCTTTTTACCGGTTTCCTTTTCAATTTCCACCAACGCATCGATATTCCAAGGATTGAGCACAAGTGGTTTTTCACAGATAACATCTGCGCCAATTCTTAGACCAAAGCGGATATGTGCATCATGAAGATAATTAGGTGAACATACAGTCACATAGTCGGTATGAGTTCCCAGCCTCTTTAATTTTTCCAGGTGGCGGTCGAATCTTTCAAACTCAACAAAAAATTCAGCTTCCGGAAAATAACTGTCTAAAATGCCAACGGAATCGTGCTTGTCAAGGGCTGCAAGTAAATTGTTGCCGGTATCCTTTACAGCCTTCATATGGCGGGGTGCGATATAACCGCCTGCACCTATCAGAGCAAAGTTCTTCATCAATTATTTTGTTTTACTAACAACATTGTTTTGCAGGATATATTTCTCTCCATTCTCCTGGCAAGTAGCCATACCCTTTTCGTCAAAATACAGTCGATGACCATATTCGCTCATCCAGCCAATTTGTTTGCCTGGATTGCCTACTATTAAAGCATAGGCCGGAACGGGCTTTGTAATTACAGTGCCGGCGCCAATAAAAGCGTATTCTCCAATTTCGTTTCCACAGACAATAGTAGCATTGGCACCGATGCTCGCTCCTTTTTTTACAAGCGTCTTTAAATACTCATGTTTACGACTGACGGCGCTCCTCGGATTAATCACATTGGTAAACACCATCGACGGTCCCAGAAAAACATCGTCTTCGCAAATGACCCCTTCATAAATTGAAACATTATTTTGAACACGAACATTTTTTCCCAGGACCACCTTCGGGGATATGACAACGTTTTGTCCCAGGTTGCAATCATCACCGATCTTACAGCCCGCCATTATGTGACTAAAATGCCAGATCTTAACTCTTTCTCCGATTTCGCAGCCGTCGTCAATGATAGCCGTGGGATGCGCAAAATAACTCATGGTTCTTTCAGAAGATTTTTCAAATAAGATCCATAACCACTTTTATCGAGAAGAGACGATATCTCCAGAAGTTCCTCTTTTCCTATGAATCCCATACGGTACGCTATTTCTTCAATACAACCGATTTTTGTGTCCTGCCGTTTTTCAATGACCCTCACAAACTCACTTGCGTCGCTAAGTGAATCAAATGTGCCAGTATCCAACCAGGCCGTGCCCCTGTCAAGAATGCAAACTTTTAATTTTGCTTTTTCGAGGTAGACCTTGTTTACATCGGTGATCTCATACTCGCCTCTTGCAGACGGTTTCAAGTTTTTTGCTATCTCCACCACTTCATTATCGTAAAAATATAAACCAGGTACTGCGTAATTCGATTTTGGTTTTTTTGGTTTCTCTTCGATCGAGATGGCGTGCATTTTATCGTCGAACTCAACTACCCCGTAACGTTCGGGATCGGAAACTTTGTAAGCAAAAACATAACCTCCATCGACATTGTTGAGCTCCTTTAACTGTCGCCCTAACCCGCTTCCGTAAAATATATTGTCGCCCAGGATAAGAGCAACTTTATCGTTGCCAATAAACTTTGATCCTATTACAAATGCCTGGGCCAATCCATTAGGAACTTCCTGTACCGCATATTCAAACCGGCATCCTAGCTGTTTGCCGTCAGCCAATAAACGTTTGAACTGAGAACTATCCTCCGGAGTAGTGATGATAAGAACTTCCCTGATACCAGCCATCATCAGAATTGACAATGGATAATAGATCATGGGCTTGTCATAAACGGGCATTAGCTGTTTTGATATTGCCTTCGTGATTGGATACAATCTTGTACCTGATCCACCCGCAAGAATAATACCTTTCATGAATGAGAAATTGAATATTGCTCCTGGTAATATTTTTGATATTCGCCAGAAGTAACATGCCGTAGCCACTCCTGGTTTTGTAAATACCAGTCAATAGTTTGGGCAAGTCCTTCTTCGAAGGTCACACTGGGTGTCCATCCCAATTCCTTATTGATCCTCGTCGCATCAATTGCATATCGTCTGTCATGTCCGGGACGGTCCTTTACAAAGGTTATCAGCTTCTCA
>Ga0163162_10004144_pt1 | contig 13920 bp, 10 predicted proteins | sample S55metaG_FD_115310 | JGI IMG/M metagenome (GOLD analysis project Ga0163162, IMG submission 115310) | Switchgrass rhizosphere microbial communities from Kellogg Biological Station, Michigan, USA - S5-5 metaG | ecosystem: Host-associated > Plants > Roots > Rhizosphere > Soil | place: USA...
CGATTCTTGGAAGAGTGAAGCCGTTCATTTATGCGTTGAATTGTAACATCAACGTTCTCTGTGCTGCCTCTGAGATCTCTGTGTCTCTGTGGTGATGGTTTTTTAGGACTTTGCTCACCACCAAGGCACAAAGGACACTAAGGTTGCACAGAGTAAGCCAAGGTAGGACAGTACCTTTATCCTAACAATGGTTGCGTCAGGATTGGAATCGAAGCTACAGTCTCCGAAAGTTTCCTTCTAGCCGGGTTGCACTCTAGTTATTCAACAGGGGAAGACATGGGATTAATATTTGTTCTGTGCCTCAGTGTTTTATCGTGCGTTACTGGCGTTAAGTCAGAACAGTCAGTGCCAACGTTATTTATCATTGGCGATTCTACTGTCAAGAATTCGGATAAGGGCCTGGAGGGCTGGGGCGATGCTATCACCGAGTTTTTCGATGTGACGAGAATAAGAGTTCAGAATCGTGCCCGTGGTGGACGTAGCAGCAGAACGTTTCAAACCGAAGGCTTATGGGACCAGGTGCTGCAAGAGTTAAAGCCGGGTGACTTTGTGATGATGCAGTTTGGCCATAACGATGGTGGACCAATAGATGACGCTTTGCGAGCGCGAGGATCGTTGCCCGGTACGAGCAACGACACAGAGGAGATTGACAACAAGCTCACTCGGAAACACGAAGTTGTACATACATTCGGCTGGTACATGAAAAAGTTTATTGCCGATACAAAGGCAAAAGGGGCTACGCCAATTGTTTTGTCGCCCATACCAAGAAACATTTGGATCGATGGCAAGGTAGAGCGAGCTAATGATAGTTATGGTGGATGGGCGGCGAGCGCTGCCAGCTCGGGGAAGGCATTCTACATCGATCTTAACGAGATTGTGGCAGGTCGTTATGAGCAGATGGGACCACAACGAGTGGGCAAAGAATTCTTTCTGGTTGATTCCGTCCACACGAGTCCCGCTGGCGCCCGAGTGAATGCGGAATCAGTCGTAGCGGGAATTAAACAACTCAAGAATTGTCCGCTTGCCGCGTTCTTGCGGTAATTTTGGAGTGCGGCGACCCGGCGCCGCTTTGTTATAGTCGGACCTCGGATAAAAGCTCTCGTGGTTCTCGTTGTTCGTCCTGGATTCGACTGCTCCCTCTTTAATATTCGTCAAATTCGACTTTAACAAAGCGGCGCCCGGGCCGCCGCACTCCAAAGGAGACCTCGATGCGGGTGGCCGTTCTCGTCCTAATCACGTTGGGTATTCAATTCAGTTTGGCGAATGTTGCGCGAGCTCAAGGACAAGTCACTTCAAACGTGAGACCCTCTTTCCCACTCTGGCAAAACGAAACGCCTGGCGCTCAAGGAAAGTCGGTCGACGATATTCCGACGCTGACTCCTTACTTTCCGAAGAGTAACGCCAACGGTGCTGCCTTCATTGTTTGTCCGGGTGGTGGTTACGCTCATCTTGCGGATCACGAAGGTGGACCGGTCGCCGAGTGGCTAAACTCAATTGGGATAACGGCGTTTGTTTTGAAATACCGGCACGGCCCGGTCTATCAACATCCCATTCCCTTACAGGATGCGGCGCGAGCAGTACGCCTGGTGCGAGCGCGTTCAGCAGAGTGGCATGTCGATCCAAAGCGTATTGGAATTCTCGGGTTTTCCGCAGGAGGCCATCTCGTATCTACGATTGGGACGCATTTTGATTCCGGATCAGCGAACGCTACCGACCAAATAGATCGAGTGAGTTCTCGACCTGATCTGCTGGTCTTAATCTATCCCGTCATCAGCATGGGTACCTTCACACATGCCGGCTCCAAGCGGATGCTGTTAGGTGACAATCCGCCACCTGATCTCGTGCGGCTGCTCTCGAATGAATTGCAGGTGACCAGGGATACTCCGCCCACCTTTCTGGTTCACACAGCGAATGACAAAGCGGTGCCAGTCGAAAATAGCCTGATGTTCGCTGAAGCGTTGCGAAAAGCGGGTGTTGACTTTGAACTGCATGTTTACGAGCGCGGTGAGCATGGGTTCGGATTAGCTCCCAAGGATCCCATTCTTTCTACCTGGCCCGATCGTTGTGCTGCATGGCTTCACCTTCACGGATTCTGAGACCTTAAATCATCGGAGAACTCAATGGACAAACCTAAAACTCGAGTCGATCGACGCAGTTTTATCAAAGGAAGCTGCGCCAGTATCGCCGGGTTAGCCGTGCTTTCAGGCTCAAGCGATCCGCTGTTCGCTCAAAGAGCATCTGTCTCACGACAAGTCTTTCCGCTTAACCACAAATGGTTATACAGCGCAAAGAATGTCGCCGGCGGTAACAGGACAGCTTTTAACGATTCGACTTTTACGAGAGTCACGATTCCGCACACGAATAAGATGCTTCCATGGCACGGCTTCGATGATAAGGACTACCAGTTTGTCTCGTTATACCGGAGGCACTTCACCGTACCCAACGGGTTGCAAAAGCACCGTGCCTTTATTGATTTCGGCGGAGTGATGACTGCGGCAAAGGTGACTTTGAACGATCACTTGCTCGGGGAATATCGCGGGGGCTACACCCCATTCTCATTCGAGATTACCGAATATCTGAACTGGCGGGGCGACAACGTACTGGCCGTTGAAGTCGACTCAACCGAGCGCAATGACATTCCTCCCTTCGGAGGAGAGATCGACTATCTAACATTCGGCGGAATCTATCGTGATGTCACTTTGAGATTTGTGCACTCGACCTTCATCGAGAATGTGTTTGCTAAACCCGTAGATGTTTTGCAGGAAAATCGCAGACTGGTTGTGCGTTGCTACCTCAATAGTAAAACAGTGGCCCCCCGTAGTCTCAAGGTTGAGTTGCTCGATGGGCCAACCGTTATTTCATCAGCCACTGCAACGGTGTTGGCAGCAGGTCCCTTTCACGACGTAACGCTGCAGAATCTGCGCGGCATTCAACTCTGGGACATAACTAATCCTAAGCTCTATCAAGTGCGAGTGACGCTTCTTGAAGCCGATTCGAGCGTCGACTCTTATGAGACGAGAACCGGTTTTCGCGAGGCGAAATTTACTCCTGATGGCTTTTTTCTCAATGGTAAACATTTGAAACTCAGAGGTCTGAACCGCCACCAGACTTATCCCTTTGTGGGCCAGGCAATGCCGGCGCGGGTACAAAGGCGTGATGCATGGATCTTAAGAAAGGAATTAAAGTGCAATATCGTTCGCACTTCTCACTATCCACAGTCGCCCCATTTTCTTAACGCCTGTGATGAGCTTGGGTTGCTGGTTCTTGAGGAGATACCTGGTTGGCAGCACGTCGGAGATCAGGCCTGGCAAGATCTCTCGGTGGCATTCGTTGAGGCAATGATTCGGCGTGACTGGAATCATCCGTCAATAATCATCTGGGGAGTGCGCGTCAATGAGTCGGGTGATTATCATGACTTTTACACGCAAACGAATAAGCTGGCTCGCAGTCTCGATGATTCGAGACCAACTGGAGGCGTACGGTACAAGTATGACTCGGAGTTATTGGAAGACGTTTTTACGATGAATGACTTCCAGATCCCGCTGCGTCGTCCGAATCATCCGCTCTATCTAAACACCGAGTTTATCGGTCACATGTATCCAACCAAGCGGCACGATAATGTGGAACGGGTCACAGAACACGCAATGCGTCATGCGCGCGTTCACAATCAACTGGCATCCGACAAAGCTTACGCCGGTGGTATAGGTTGGTGTGCCTTTGATTACAACACCCACGCTAATTTTTGTTCGACTGACCGTATTTGTTACCACGGTGTGGCGGATATCTTTCGTATCGCGAAACCTGCCGGAGGTTTCTACAAGTCTCAATGCGATCCAAAAGAGGAAGTGGTGCTTGAGCCGGCCTTTGATTGGTCACGGGGCGATCGTAATGAGAGCTTCACGACGGCGATGGTCTCTTCCAATTGCGATGAACTAAAAATCTATATCGGAGATCGTCTGGTGGCGGAATTAAAGCCCGATCGCGAAACGTTTCCGCACCTGCAGTACCCGCCATTCGTTACAAACCTGCGCGACGCATTTCGCAAAGGTTGGGGCGATTTGAAGTTGGAAGGCTATATCGACGGCAAGAAAGTGATTGAAAAGCAGTTGTCGGGCCGCGGAGCCGATCGCCAGTTGTTGGTCCAACCCGACGACGTAGAGTTGATAGGAGATGGAATAGATGCGACTCGAGTTGTTTTCCGAGTAACGGATGAATATGGTTCGGCACGTCCGCTGGCAAACGCAGCACTGCAGTTATCACTGACTGGACCCGGCGAAATAATCGGCGAAAATCCGTTTGCTTTATTTGGTGGAGTAGGTGCGATCTGGATAAAAACAAAAGAAGCGTCCGGCGTGATCAAGTTGACGGTGACTCATCCGACGCTGGGGAGCAAGACAGTTACGTTACAAGCGGTTGCGCCGACGACTCGGACGATGATTTAGGATTGAAGCATTCATTCCTGATTTTTAAGCTTGCCTTTATAAGAAGTCCAAGATAAGAAATGCGAAACTACCTGTGATTTGTCATTGGTCGTTTTTCGTGTGAGTTCGTGGATCGTCTGCGAAATAACGATCCACGAAACCACACGAAATAACACGCGCTTTATTCCTGATTTCACAAGCAGATGTGGGTACAGATAAAAATGATGAGAAATGAGACCGTTACTTCGCCTTACCAGCCAGCGTCCGCTTAAGTACTTCCATAAGGTCGACGACTTTTCCATCTGAAGTGTCGGACTCTTTTAGTTGAATCACGTTGCTTTTGCTTGCTTCTTTCTTCTTCACAAGTTTGAGCAATTGAGCAGTCTCTTCATCTTTGTCAGGTGTAAAAGTCCGTTTTGCCTTCTTCTTTATCAGCGTCTCAAACTTGCGCACGGTCGTGGAATTGGTCTTTGCTTTTTCCGGCAGTCCCACCTGTTTTACTGATCTTATTTCATCAGGGAAACGCATCGTCTCGGCTCGCAGGATTCCGTTGTCCGAAAAGATCGCGACCGGATATTCCTTACCGCGCATGACGAACGTGGCAATCCCAACGTTTCCTCGTTCCTTCATCGCTTCGGCGAGCAGCTTGTAAGCCTTTTCGGAATTTCCGGCTGGACTCAGAAAATAGCCACGCTCGAAATAGACCGGTGGAATCGACTCTTCTTTGACAAATAGGGTCAAATTAATGTCGCGGGTCTTATCTGGCGCGAGACGTTCGAGTTCTTCATCGGTGACAGTGACGAATTTTCCTTTGTCGATCTCATATCCGCGGATCATGTCGTCGGCCTCGAGATCCTTTCCCGTTTTTTCCGAATAGTAACGCCGTGACAAAGGTTCGCCTTCTGGTCCAATCATACGTAACGGCGCACGATTAGTTCTGGTAGCCGGATACAGATTTACGGGGACGCTCACCAACCCGAAGGTGATAGTGCCGGACCAGAACGGTCGCACACCGCCGCCACCTTCTTCATCAGCGGCTGAACCGCGAAAGCCACGCTTGCTGGTTCCGTGACTCTCGCTCGAACTCTTTTTGGAGCTTTTTCTAGGCAGCTCGTTTTCCTTTCTTCAACGATTCAATGCTTTTTGCCAGAGCACTATCGAGTGACGTTGTCTTTCGTTTTGTTTTTACCGCGCTTAGCCGTGGTGCATGGCCTTTGGCTTTCTTGGCGATGAATTCCATTACTCGCTCACGATATTCATTCTTGTATTCAGCCGGATCAAACTCGCCTTCAAGCATACCGACAAGATGTTTGGCGAGTTCTATCTCTTTCTTAGAGGGTGGAGTGCCGCCGGGTTTTGGTAATTGTGCCGCTGACACCACTTCTTCCGCGTTCCGCAGGGTTGATAAAACCAGGTACCCGTCCTGCGCTCCAAGCGCGCCTGTGTAAATCTTGTTTCTCATGGTCCAGTGAGCAATACCTTCACGTTCCTGATTTCCCAGCGCTTCTGCCAGTGCGAAATAGTTCTTTTCATCACCATCTGGGCCAAGATAATACGGACGCTCGTAATACTGCTGCTCGATGGCTTCAAGCGGTACAAAGGACGAGACCTCGATGTCCCTGGAAGCTTTTGGTTTCAGTGACTCGAGATCTGATTCTTCGAGAATTACAAATCTGCCTGGCTCAACTTCATAACCCTTTCGGATCTCGGGCTCCGGAACATCTTCGCCTGTTTCAGGCTCGATCATGTGCTGCTTTACGCGTTTTCGCCCACTATCGAGGATGTGAAACCTGACAGTCTTGTCTTCAATTGCGGAGTACAATTTCACTGGGACCTTGGTGGTGCCCAACTTTAGATTGCCTTTCCAAATTGCTCTGGCCGCCATGGAAGATTAATCCTCCTGCTCGTAGTTTGCGCAAGGTATGCAAATGATCGAAGTCGTCTCAACCTTCACGCAATCGGGACAAACACCAGCGTCGCAATCAAGGCAGCGATACTCCGTCTCGTAAATGTACACCTGATGGCAGATCGAACAGATTTCTGTACCGCTTTCAAGCCACCAGGGCGCTGACGTTTTAGCTTTCCCCATTTTCAAATATTCCCTTAGCACCTTTAGTACCAGCGCTTGTAGGGGCGGCACTCCGTGGCCGCCCCTGCTTGTTACGAATGCGCCTTAATTTTATCTTGCGCCTTTATCCTATCGCGTACTTTAATGGAAGAGGGGCGGCGACGGAGTGCCGCCCGTACAAATCTACCACCCTGTATGAATCTTCCACTGGTCTATGAGTCTTCCGTCTTCGAGAACTGCATAATGGGAATGCTGCGCGGCCGTCAGACAGGAATGATTTGCGAGCACCCGTACGCGAGTCCCAACCTTAAACTTTTCAAGGTCAGTCGCGTCGTCAACGTGAAATGCTCCATGTTCCTGTGAGACAGAATAGATTGTTGCTCCGAGATCGCGTCCTTCAAAATCTAGAATCCTGCCATACCCGCATTGAGCATCGATATCAATTGCTCCCCGGTCCTTCGAGAGAGCGATGGCTCCAGCATCAATGATGATCTTTCGCCGCGTCGCGTCACGGTGTGTGACTGAAGCAAGAACAGTCAACGCACAATCTTCGAAGTTGCAGCTACCGAGAGTTGCTTGAAAGGCATCAAAAAAGATGTAGTTGCCCGGTCGCACTTCATCGACGCCGTTCAGATGATCGACACTGGTTATCGTTGGAGTTGAACCGATACTTACGATGGGAACTTTGCCAACAGCGCTTCTTAACTCGGTCGCAAACTGCGTCATCAGATCGCGCTCGTGACGTGCCACTTCCAGAACTTCTTCTTTTGAGTGAGAGTTATACGAGTGACCCGCATGAGTGAGAATTCCGCCGAAGTTAAGATTTGACGAAGATGAAATTCGGCCGACTATCTCGAGGGCGACCGGATTTGTGGGTTCTACCCCGCAACGATGATATCCACTATCAACTTTCAGAAAGACGTTGAGCTTCACTCCCGCCTGTCGAGCTGCGTCATTCAACAGTACTGACGTTTCAAGATCGTCGGTTATCAACGATAGTTCTTCACAGCCCTTTGATAATTCAATAGCCTCTGAGAATTTTCCCGGTTCAATGGGAATTGCATAGGTAATTTTAGTAAAGCCACCATCGGCAAATGCCCGCGCCTCAGCGAGAGTTGAGACAGTGACGGCTCCTGAATGGCCTTCGGTTTGAATCCGAGCGACCTCGAGACATTTGTGAGTTTTAATATGCGGCCGGAGATCGGCGCCAAACTTTTTAACGCGTTCCGTCATTCGCGTCGCGTTACGTTTGACTCTGTTTAGATCGAGTATGAGAGCGGGCGTCTTGAGTTGTTCCAGTTCCATGGTGTGTTTACGAGTCGGAAGATGTTGTGTACGTCGATGAAGTTTAGCTTATCTCTTGCGAGGGTGAGAAGAAGCTTACCGCAGAGGCGCAGATACGCAGGGACTTTTGAACCGATGACACTCAAGCTCCGTATTCAACGAGGGGCCAGGAGTTTTCGAAGGATTTCTCTGTGCGATCTCAGTGTTCTCGGTGCCTCTGTGGTGAAATCTTTGGCCGTCTTTTCTAACCACAAGAGACACAAAGAAGACAGAGGTCGCACAGAGACGGATACGGGTTATCGCGCTACATACCTGCTTATATGCTTGTGTGACTTGTCATCTGGCCCGTTAATAAAAAAGGCGGTCGAGGTCGACCGCCTTTAAGCTTCAGTTTTGTTTTATTGGATTAGTAGCCGCGGAAACCGTCGGCATAACCGTTTTCATACGCATCCCGGAAATATCGTCGATAAGTCTCGCGATCGCCTAACTTTGAACTGTAATCCTTTGTTGCTTTATCGAAGGCGCCGCTGTTCTGAAAGTCATAGCGGCGATTGTGCCTCATATCGTCGCGACCTTTTTTGTTTCCTTCGTTGTAGCCGGCGTTGAGCGCAGTCTGTCTCAACTGTTGTGATCCACCATAGTTCCGATAACCGTCCCAGCTACGACCATGCCTTTGATAGTTACGATCCCTGTAGTCGCGATCTCGATTGTCACGATCTCGATTGTCGCGATCCTGTTGGTAACGTGGATCGTATCGATACTGTGCTTGTGTATTAACTGTAGAAAAGATTCCGATACCCAACAAGACTGAAAGTACGAATCCAGTTCCTAGCGATCTCTTGATCAAGTGATTGATTTTCATGCTCAAACCCTCCTGCATTCCCTGTAGAGCAAGAGCCATGCCGTACGCGATTCTTACACTGTTGTTGGTAAGTAGCTTCGAACGGCGACGCTGGTCCAACCTGAATCGTGCCTCGACCTCCTTTTCTATACGTAGTCGTATACCTTTGGCCTAAGCAGGTCTTTACCAATTCGCGATAGTCTTGATAACCCCTAAACAAATCTACTCACTATTCGGATTGAGATCGATCTGCGATGCGTGCGACGGACCTTGCGAGCTTACCGAGCAGCGGCACTTTCAAAAGCCGTTCGCGTGTTCTCCAGGTGAGGTCATTTGCCCAATCCGCGTGGAGCCGCTGAATGTAAGCGGCCGCAGCCTGTTCTTCGCCCGCAAAGTCCGTTTGCCTGTCTCGCTGTTCCGCAATAGCTTCCTCATAGATGTCGACAATCTCGTTGGTCGCAATCTCGAGTCCGGCGGTTTCCCTCACACGATCAGAAGCAACTCGAGCATCAGCCGCATCATAACGCTCAAGTTGTTGTGCGATTACGTGAGTCATTGCTTGTGGATCCAATCGTTCTGACATAGCACGAATGCCAAAATTGAGTTGCAAAAGGCGATCTGTCTCACTGCTGGTTACAAGTGGTCCAACGCGCCTCTTTACGTAAATAATTACCGCAGTACCTACTGCCAGTGCTTCTAGTGCGGCGCGACCTTTGGCAAACACTACGTCGTACTGCTTGAGCAACTCCTCAGGTAGGGTGGCGACATTTCCTACGCCCTCGCCTCGAACATCGAGTTGTATTCCGACTTGATTGCAGGCTTTTCTGATCGCGTTGAGATGCGCGCCTTCCCTGGCGTAATTACAAAAGACGAGAGCTTTTCGCGGCCGCTCAGGTAAGGGAGTCCGCTGTTTGAATCTCTTCAGATCAACAAAGCTGGTAACAACTTTAATGCGGTCGACTGGAGCGCCAAGCTTAATTAATTTATCGCGGCACGCCAGATCGACCGCAACATAACAAAGCACGCGCGGAAAGTTCGGCGGTGCGTCGGCTCTACTAAAAGTGTCATGGCAAAAATAGACAGCAGGAACACCAGGAAAATTTAAGAGGGCAACCATAGTTTCCTTCAGTTGGTGCCCATGGATGACGTCCGGTACCGAAGTGTCTTTGTCGAGATGGTCGAGGACCGTCACGGAACGACTAAGGTCATTCGCTAGTTTCCCTGGCAACGGACTATAGATAATCGGGGTATGCCCATGCTCCAGCAGGCTGAGAGCGACGTCGCGAACGTACAACTCTGTACCGGTTAGAGTGGCGAGTCGAAAGTTAGTGATCAGAACCTTGAGACCACTCATTCCATTCTCGTTTCGAACGAGCAGTTTGGTGAATCGTATTTCGGCAACAAGACGGGTCGAGCCGGACTAATTTTAAGGGGGGCAGGCGATTGAAATTGACGCCGAGCTGGAAAGAATACTGGCTTGCCCGGCTGCGGTCGTCCGATCCGGGCCTACAGCTTTTGTATCAGAAGTTCGCGGATCTCGTTATCGCTGAACATGCCATCGGTGCGCAGAGCATACGCGCAGTGCATTTCCAAAATACCATTTGCGAAGGTCATGCTCATGGCAGCTTTATCTTTCACGTTTTTCAACTTGATTAGCTTTAGTCCTTCCCGCACTGCCTCTTTTCCGAGATCATCCTGACAGATTACCCGGAGTGCCATGTTCAGACGGTGGCAGGATATATTGTCGATGAAGTTTAGACCCTCGAGATCGTCGGCGAGACTGTCCCAGTCGACTTCGTAGGGAATTGCTTTGCCACAAATCTCTTCTATCTCTTTTACGCGTTCAGGAAACGTAACTTCCTGAAGCTCTTTGATTTTTCTGCGTTCGTTAAGGCCCATTTAGTAGCTCCTATTGAAGTCGTGTGCTGACGGCGAAACAGTCTGCATAAGCATTTAAAAAGATGCAAGGCCTTGGCAGTTATCCACGACTCATTCGAAACCGAACGACTGGCGAACAGGTTTTGGAGAATATTTTCAAAAACTACCTCTCGTCGTTGATCCTCTTTCTATTGACGTATCGTAAGACTTCAAGAAAGAACCTGGAAGTTCTCGTATATTCAAAAAGCCGTGTCCTTCAATATATGGCGCCCTGATCAAGGCGAACTTATTTTAGATAGGTTTCAGATGGCTGTTAGCGCTATTAAGGGATTGCCGGAACCTGCCCGCAGAGTTACCACACCCGCGTATCTCGTCGCAATAGACTTAAAATGTTTTCAACACATTTATCCGCGCTCCTGCACGTGAAAACACACTGACACCTGTGTTAACTTCCTTACAAGCCAACCCCCTGGAATCGTCGACTGCGGCTTTGAAAATAGTTGGTTAATCCAGGGCTTACAAACACGGACAAGCAGTAAAAGTTCAAGGGAAACTGCGATCATTGGACGCCACGGAACTACTCGTGTGTGCCAAATCGCTCTAATAATGACGCCCGAGAGATTTCAACTGATCTCCCAGATTTACCACGAGGCACTTCAGCGCCCGGAGACGGATCGCGCCGCGTATCTGGATAAACGCTGCGGTCCCGATCAGGAATTGCGCGGTGAAGTGGGCTTCTTGCTTTCTGGAGGTAAAGAGGCTGAAGCAGAACTATTGTCTCGTGCCATGAAAGAGTCTGTCAGGAGACTGTCTGACGAAACGCCTCTGTCACTGCTGGGCCAGACCTTGGACCACTACCAGGTTGTGTCGTTGAGCGGCAAAGGCGGCATGGGTGAGGTCTATCGAGCGCGCGATATCAATCTCGGGCGTGAAGTCGCAATCAAGTTGTTGCCGGAGAGTTTTCCCACCGGTGCTGACCGTTTACGTTTCGAGAGGGAAGCTCGTGCTGTTTCAGCACTGAATCATCCCAATATTCTGACCATACACGACATCGAACAGGTCGATAAGTATCGGTTCATCGTATCCGAATTTATCGATGGCGATACGCTCCGTAAACGTCTGGCTAAGGGACCGCTGCGACTGACCGAGGCGCTCGACATTGCTATTCAGATTGCGAGCGCATTGGCAGCAGCGCACAGCGCCGGAATCATGCATCGCGACATCAAGCCAGAGAACATCATGCTCAGGCGAGATGATCTGGTTAAGGTTCTTGATTTCGGATTGGCAAAGAATACTGAGTCGAGTCTTACTTCTACAACTCCTGAACAATCAACCGTGGAATGGTTTGAAACTGATGCTGGCATGGTGCTTGGGACATCCGCTTACATGTCGCCGGAGCAGACTCGCGGGCAGACTGTTGATGAACGAACCGATATCTGGAGTTTGGGTGTTGTTTTGTACGAGATGGTCACTGGTCACCAACCATTTACTGGTCCGACAAAGAGCGATGTGATTGTTTCGATTCTGCAGAAAGAACCCGCTGCATTGAAAGACCGGACTTTTTCAAATGAGCCGGGTCTGAAGCGCATTCTGCAAAGAGCTCTGAGGAAGGATGTGAGTGAGCGTTATCAAACTGCCAGAGAATATCTTGATGACCTCAAAACCCTGCGACAAGACCTCGACACGCAAAGGACGCTTAAGACTTTTCCGTCTGTGACCGCGCGATCACGGTTGGCGAGATATGTCGTCGTGGTAGCAATAATCGCCGTGGCCGGTTTTGCGCTTTACAAGATTATAGGTAGAAGCCCGGCTGCGCCCGCTCCGTCTGCGCTGCACACCATACCGTTCACGAGTTTCACAGGACGTGAACAACAACCCTCATTTTCACCCGATGGCAAACAGATCGCATTCTCGTGGAATGGAGACAAAGGCGATAACTTCGACATTTACATCAAAGTGGTGAATTCCGAAGCGAGACCGTTGCGGTTAACTTCGAATCCGGCCGAAGATATTAACCCGGCATGGTCGCCCGATGGGAAGCAGATTGCGTTTGTGCGCCACGAGGGCCCTGAGATAACAATTTTTACAGTGCCTGTCCTCGGCGGACCGGAGCGCAAACTCTATAAAGGAACTTCAGCCTTTTTCTCTTTATATGAATTCGGCAACGCGCTTTCCTGGTCGCCAGACGGAAAGTCGCTGGCGTTTTCGGGACAACCTGGACCGCGAGAGCCGAATGGCATTTTCCTGCTCTCACTTGAAACTCTCGATACAAAGCAAATCACTACTCCACCCGAAGGCTTTCTCGGCGATTCTACTCCGGCATTTTCACCTGATGGAAAGTTGCTTGCCTTTGTAAGAGGATCGTCGAGTCGCGACGTCGAAGTCTACGTAATGCCGGCCAATGGGGGTGAGCCGTCACGTCTTACGTTTGACAATCGCAGCGGCAGAAGTCTTGGATGGACGGGCGACAGCAAATCAATTGTCTTCTCGTCGTGGTTCTACGGTGGCTTGTTGTTGTGGCGAGTTAATGCTGCCGGAGGTAAACCCGAGCAACTCAACGTCGGCGGAGAATTCGCATCAACCTTAGCCGTCTCGCGCGCCGGTGACGAGCTTGCTTACTCTCAGGAATTTCGCGACACAAACATCTGGCGTATCGAGCTAAACGGTACGGCAGCTAAATCGAGCGCAACCAAGCTAATCTCATCGACTCGACAGGACTATTCTCCTCAGTACTCTCCGGACAACAAACGGATTGCGTTTACGTCCAGTAGAACCGGTAGTAACGAGATCTGGATATGTGATGTCGATGGTCAGAACCCTGTACCCATTACATCGTTTGGTGGACCAGACGTTGGTTCACCTCGCTGGTCTCCTGACAGCAGAAAGATTGCAGTCGATTCGCTGGCTCCAGGTCATCGCGATATTTACGTAACTACAATTGATGGCGGAAAGCCTCATCGGTTGACAGGCGATAGATTCGACAATGTTAGACCAAGTTGGTCGCATGATGGGCACTGGATCTACTTTGGTTCCAATCGTTCTGCAGAGTGGCAGTTGTGGAAAGCGCCCGCTGAAGGTGGTGAACCGGTTCGGATAACGAAGCAAGGCGGCCGTGAAGGAGTCGAATCCCTTGACGGCAAGTTTATCTATTACACCAGAGGCTTCGGCATCCCCGGAATTTGGAAAGTACCGGTAGCTGGTGGTGAGGAAACGCTCGTACTCGACGGAGTCTATCAGGGCTTCTGGGGATTGGTTGAGAAAGGAATTTATTTCGTCAATCCCAACGCAACTCCGCGCGCCCTTATTCAGTTCTATAATTTCGAAGCGCGTCACATGACCAAAGTCGCTGAAATTGAACGACAGCTTCAGTTGGTCTATCCGAGTTTCGGAGTTGCTCCGGACGGAAAGTCGCTGTTGTTTGTGCAAGC
>Ga0163162_10004149_pt1 | contig 13911 bp, 15 predicted proteins | sample S55metaG_FD_115310 | JGI IMG/M metagenome (GOLD analysis project Ga0163162, IMG submission 115310) | Switchgrass rhizosphere microbial communities from Kellogg Biological Station, Michigan, USA - S5-5 metaG | ecosystem: Host-associated > Plants > Roots > Rhizosphere > Soil | place: USA...
CTGCAGACCGCGCGAAGTATTGGATTGAGTTCAAAATTAACTTAGACCGACTCTCTTACACCGGTTATGAACGTGTTAAGTGGATCAATCGCGGGGAGAAACCTTCGTCGGTCCTATATTTTCACCTGTATCCAAACCTGCGCGTCAACGATCCGGAAAGCGCCCCCAGCGCAAATCCAGCAACCGATGAACCGACGTTGGAAATTATAGAGGTTCGATCCGAAGAAGGCGACGCTCCACTTTATTACTTCCTTGACGATCAGGGGACTACTTTACGAATCAATTTGCGGGAACCCGTCTCTCCAGGGGACTCGACTGAAGTAGACATCAAATTCAAGGGCACTGTGCCGGAGATTGATCCGGATGAGACGAGCCTGACGAGTCACGTTGTTAAGCAGGTCAGTGCTGCATTGCGTAGTGAACGCGAAACAAGGCGCGCGCGCGATCTCAACTTTCGCTGCAAAGGTGTAATGCTGCTGGCCAGCGCGTTTCCGGTTCTAACCGTACAAATTGGAGATGAGTGGCGCCGAAAAGTGGAGTCTACGGTCGGCGACTTCATTTTCAATGAGGTTGCTGACTATGAGGTGACTGTCATTACATCTCCTGGCGTGGAAGTTTTCACATCAGGAACTGAGTCATCGGCTAGGGCCGCAAAAGATGAAAAGATCTTCAAGGCAGATGCACTTCGAGACTTTGTGATCCTCACCGGTCGAGGACTGAAGTCCGAACAAATCGAATCCGAGGGAGTGATCGTTCGTTCGATTTATCAGGCAGACCATGAACGGGTCGGGAAACGAGCGCTAACGGTGGCAGCGAATTCGCTGCGCGTATTCACATCGAAATTCGGTCAATTGCCTTTCAAAACGGTCAGTGTAGCTGAGGCTCCACTCGTCGCGGGTTTGGGAAGCTCTGAATTTTCCGGCTTCAACATCATCGCCAGCGCGTTCTATGTTGACTTTGATTCTCCGGCAGTGCGCAACCTCCCCGAGATCATTCGAGAACAACGTCCTTCATTCGAGGAAAGTTTGGAATGGAGTGTCGCGCATCTGGTCGCACATCAATGGTGGGGTTCGGCCGTGGGTAACGATCCTGCGCGCGAGCCTATTCTTGACGAGGCGTTATCATGCTGGTCTTCACTCGTTTACTACAAGACGACCTACGGAGACGAAAAAGCCAAAGCGGTGTTGGACGATCAGGTTCGCGGCGTCTATCGGCTTTACCGTACTTTTGGCGGGGACGACATGGATGCGAATCGTCCTTCGCGTGAGTACCGAAACACGTTTCAATATGCAGCGATCGTTACGTCGAAGGGCGCATTGATGTTTGTGGAACTCCAGCAAGCGCTCGGTGATGATAAGGTTTTCGCAGCACTGCGTAATTACTACCGTGCAAACCTCTTTGAAATAGCGCAACTCGAAGATCTCCGCAGCGCGTTGGTTGCTGAAGCACCGATTGAACAAAGGCGCATGGTGGGTCGTACATTTACTCGCTGGCTGACGTCAAAACGAGGCGACGAAGATATCGCGCCGCCAGATCAAGAGCTAGCGTCAACCTTAGGTATTCCGTCGAAGCAAAATGCGGCCAAGACAAATGATAAAAACGCATTCACGGGATTGGCCAAAGTTGGAAAGTTTTTCTGGCAACAGATGACGAGAATTCGGTAGCGTGAAGTTGATGGCGGTGTGAGATCTGAACTTTGTGCTTTGAGCTTTGTAGTTTGACCAAGCTCTAAATACAAAGCACAAAGATCCAAGTACAAAGCTCAGCACTTAAATGAGAAATCTTAAATTTGAAGACCTTCAGGTCGAACCATACGACCGCCAACCAGGACAAGTTGATAAGCGCCTTGAGCGTCTTAGCTGGCTCATGGACGATCTCTTCCGAGTTCCGGTACTCGGTTGGCGTTTCGGACTTGATGCCATTATCGGACTGATTCCCGCCTTCGGAGATACTTCCACTTCCTTAGTTTCGTTGTACCTCCTGGCCTCTGCCGTACGCTATCGCGTTCCGAAGATCACCCTCTTGCGGATGGGACTTAACATTGCGATTGATTATGCGGTTGGTTCAGTCCCAGTCGTTGGCGACCTGTTTGATGCCTGGTGGAAGTCTAATCGGATGAACCTGGAGTTGCTGAAACGAAGAGCCCAGGTATCCGCAGCGGAAGCAAAAAAAGGAAGAGCCAGTGACTGGCTCTTTGTAAGTATAATTATTGGCGGTTTGGTTGTACTGGCGCTAGGAAGTGCAGTGCTTAGTGTTTTTCTGATGATTAAGGCGGGCCAATTCCTGAGTACGCTAGGCACTTGAACTGATTTAGTAGGGGCGGCACTCCGTGGCCGCCCCAGCTCATCTTAATCTCTGATTACTCATTAATACCCGGCCACGGAGTACCGACCCTACAAATTAAGGACTGCTCTAACTCGCAACCGCTGATTCTTCACTTGCCAGCAAACGCTCAATTGCTGACTTCAACATATCGAGTCCGCGTTCACCTGCAGCAAAACTCTTTAGTTTCCCTTCAGCATCGAACAGGTAATAGGCCGGCACATATCCCTGATCGTTTTGAAACGCATCACGAAGTTTGTGTTCGTTGTCGACTGCTACGGGTTCAGTCAGCTTGTGCTGACTAATTTGATCGCGCACTTTCTCAACGTCAGTGTCCGCCTCGTAGCGAGGCATGTGCACCGCGATAACTCGCAACCCAAGATCCTTCATTTCATCCCGCCATTGAGCAACGCGCGGCAGATTGTCTTTGCAGATGCTGCAACTCACTGACCAAAAATGTATTAGTGTGGGATGCCCCGCCGCTTCAGCCTCAGCATACGCCTGGGTCCCATTGAACCATTCAGTCGCCCCATCCAAGCCGGGCATCGGTGTTCCAATTCTCATCGGCATAACAGTTTCCTTATTGCCGATTTCCAATTGCCGATTGCCGATTTGAAAACGCAATCGGCAATCGGCAATCATCAATCGGCAATGTCTTAGTTCAGGGTCTTCTGTCCCGGCTTCCATTCAGCCTGGCAAAGTCCGCCCGTTTGAAGTGCTTGAATAACTCTCAACGTCTCTTCGGCTGAGCGGCCGACGTTCAAATCATGAACGACCTTGTAGCGAAGAACACCTTCTGGATCGATCACGAAGAGTCCACGAAGTGCTATACCGCGACTTTCGATTAGAACACCATAGTCACTTGCAACCTTCTTCGTAGCATCGGCTGCGAGTGGGTACTTCAAATCTGCAACGCCGCCCTTGTCGCGTGGAGTATTCAACCAGGCACGGTGCGAAAATACTGAGTCGGTTGAAATGCCGATGACGTCGGCGCCAATTGCTTCGAAGTCCTGGTAGCGATCACTAAAAGTCGTCAGCTCGGTTGGGCAAACGAACGTGAAATCGAGTGGATAAAAAACCATCACGAGCCACTTGCCGCGATAGTCCGCCAGCTTAACGTTCTCGTTTAGCTTCTCAATGTTCTTGGTTGAGGCCATATCGAAATCCGGCGCCGGTTGGCCAACCATCGCCTTCTCTGCTACTGCTGTTGCTGCTACTGTCATGTATCCTCCAGATTAGTTGTTGAATTAAGACTGATTCTCCCTGCTCTAGCTCTTGCGACAATTGGCGCAAAGGCCTCTCAAGGTTAGATGTACTGATTCTGCTTTGAACTGCGACTTTCGCGCAGCCGCCTGCATCAACTGTGCTGTTTGCGGTAGATCGAAATCGACGAGTTTGCCACAGTCGTTACAAATAGCGTGATCGTGTCGATCGGTTTCGCGATCGTAGCGACTCGAGCTGTCGCCAAACTTGATTTCATGCACCAAGCCTGCATCTCTCAAATAGCGCAGCGAGTTGTAAACGGTTGCATAGCTGATGGAGGGCAGCCGTAGCTTTGCCGCCTCAAAAATCTCCCCGGCAGTTGGATGATCCTCGCGATTAAGTATCACCTGAAAAACTGCTTCACGTTGCGGCGTGAGCTTGCGCACCTCTTGGTCAGCATTCTGTTTTTTCTGCTTGGCTGTCAATATAGATTTAGACTAATTCTAAATAAGGACGAATGTCAAGGAGGGGATTGCTGATTGCTGATTGCTGATTGCTGATTGCTTGGATCTCAGGTCAGGAAACAACAAATCGCCTCGGATTCAACGAGAAAATCAGCAATCAGCAATGATCAACTCTTTGGCACAGAGCCATCAGGCGTAATGGGATGTTGACGGGCAAACCCCACAATCTTGTCGACGTAATTTTCAAAGGGAGGGCAGTGCACTCCGTGAGCTTCTAGAAGCTCGTGCGATGTAGTTGTGTCGTAGGTCTGCTTGACGAAGAAATAGGGAACGCCATGATGAGGAAGTCCGGTGATCTTTGGTGAAGGCGGTAACATCAGGAAGAACTGCACCCAGGAAGGAGGCACCGTGACTCGTGAGCGGCCACCGTTGATCGACTTTGCAATCGCATTGAATAGTTGATGCGTTGTCAGTGGCCGTGGATCTGCTAGTTGGACCGTTTTACCAATTGCCTTATCGTCAAACGCCAGCGTAGTCATTGCGTCTACAGCGTAGTCGACAGGAACGAGATTCAAACAGACTTCGTGGTTGCCGATGTTTAATTTCGACAGACCAGTGGGCCAAAGCAGCAAATAGAAAATCAGATAGTAAACGCCGTCATACTTCACTGTCTCACCGGTTTGTGAATCACCGCAAACAACAGATGGACGATGTATTGTCACCGGAAAGTCTGTCTTTAAAGCCTCGACTTCAAGTTCAGCCAGGTATTTCGATTCTTCATAGAAGTTGCGAAAGCCGGCCTCGTGCCGTAGCTCCGTTTCAAGAATTCGGCCTTCCCTCTTGCCGGCTACGTAACAAGTTGAAACGTGATGGAAGTGACGAAGATGGGGAAGCGAGCGAATCAGTTGGTTAAGGTTTCGCGTGCCCTCAACGTTTATTTTCATTGCCAATTCGCGCACAACGCCCAGGTCGTAAATTGCGGCAAGATGGAAGACCCGTGTTGTCTCCGAACTCACCAACTCCCGATCCGTCTCAGAGAGTCCGAGGCCCGGCAGACTGATGTCTCCCTCAACAAGACTAAAGTCTGCAATTGATCTGCCCGATGACGAAGCGATGTCGGCAATTTCATCTTTAGCACGAGAGAGCAGAGCAGGTTGCACTAACAAGATAAACTTTGCAGGTGATCTAGCCAGTCGCTCAATTAAGCGATTGGCGATAAATCCGGGAAAGCCTGTTATGAAAAACGTTTCACGATTGTCCATGAATTCAATCAGTTTTGAACGTGCGACCAGTAGACAACAAGCGCCACACACCAACATTTGAAAAGCCGTCGTGGAGTATAATTCAGCTCCTTCGTTCCACAGCTATCACTACATATTGAAAGAAAGGTCCGCAAGCATGAAGCTCTGCATGTTCGGACGGGTCTCATTCTAGCTCTCATTCTTTCACTGGTTACGTCCCCTATCGTACTTGCTCAACAAAACTTCGAATGTAATGTTCGAGTCACACTCCTGCAGGTTAACGACGTATACCAATTCACGCCTGTGGATCTCGGAACGCGCGTTGGCATTGGTCGCGTTCTCACGTTGCGCAAGACGATCCAAAGCCAGAATCCAAATACTCTCTTTCTGCTCGCGGGCGACACAATCTCTCCCTCGGGCTCGACTATGCCACCTTTGGAAATCACGAATTCGACTTTGGGCCCGATGTGCTCAGGGAACGAATGAAAGAGTCAAAGTTTGGCTGGTTGCTGCAAACGTAATCGAAAAGTCGACCGGAAAGACCTTCGGATCTGCAAGCTTTCGTCATCCGTGAATTTGATGGTGTGAAGATCGCATCTTTGGCCTCACGCTGCCGGAAACAAGGATCACCTCGAGCCCTGGACCTGACGTCGATTTTCTAAGTCCTTGTGAGACGGCTAAAGCTATGGTGACAGCGATCCACAATCAGGGCGCCAAAATAGTCATTGCGCTCACTCACCTTTCGATGCGTGAAGACAAAAAGGTTGCCCGTTGTGCGAACGTTGATCCGATCATAGGCGGGCATGAGCACACTGCTCGAGTCGTCTGCGGGCAGGGCGCCAATCTTCAAAATGACAGCGAATGCTCGTGAGTTGGGTCGAATCGATCTCAACATTTCAAAGATTGTTCAACTAAAGGTGAACGGGCAACCGGTTTCGCCGTCGAGAAAATACTCATTAGCCACTACAACCTTCGTCGCTTTGGATGGCGGTGATGGATATGCGATGTTGAAGGATGGGCCTGTACTTACGACTCCCGATTCGAACTCCACTTGATTCCGATGCACTCAGACGAGCTCTAATAGGAAGAGCAATTGACCCCAAGATTGAAGGGCGCATCCAGCCGTTAGACAAATCACCTGCAACGCGCACAGAATGCGAATAGAAAGTTCTGGTGAGGCCCCAACATTCGATTAAGATATTAGGCAATTGGCTACAGCCCAGAGGGTTTCATGTTCGAAGACAATGCTTCATCAGGCAAACGTTTCCTCGCAAAACAGCTTTTTCACGAAGCATACGAAGCCCAGCGTGCCGAGGATTATGCTCAGGCCATTGAACTCTATAAGCGATCAATAGAAGTACACCCAACTGCAGAAGCACACACCTTTCTTGGTTGGGTCTACAGTTTTCAAAGTCGCTACGACGAAGCCATTGCGGAATGCCTCGAAGCAATAAGGGTCGATGAGACACTGGGCAATCCCTACAACGACATTGGTAGCTACCTACTGGCGCAGGGTGATGCTTACGGTTCTGTGCGTTGGTTCAAACGGGCGTTGCTGGCTCCGCGGTACGAGTCCTACGCATTTCCTCATTTCAACCTCGGACGGGTCTACGAAAGCCGCAAGAAATACATGGACGCAGCCAGGCACTATGGACTGGCCTGGGAGCAGAACCCGAGCTTCACTGAGGCAGCCATAGCTCTGCGCCGCGTGCAAGGAAAACTGAACTAGCGTATTTCAGATCGCAGATCTCGGATTTCAACCTGTGTCCGATATGCTTTAGCTTGTCGTGGGGGTCTCTCAGAAAACAACGATTTTGATTTCGACCGACAAGCTAAAGCATATCGGACAATAATCTGCGATCTGAAGTCCCTTAGGCTGTTGTAATGATCGGCGTCTTGATTCCCTTTTCATCGACCGCTACATAAATCACTTCAGCTTCAGTGACACGCACGCGTTCGCTCTTTCCGAGACGTTCAACTTCAACTATCACGCGGACTGTAATTGATGTAGTTCCGACGTTGATTGTTTCAGCGTAGAAGCTAACCAGATCTCCGACGAAGACTGGTTTGTGAAAAATAACCTCTTTCATTGCCACCGTCACAAACCGTTCCATCTTGGTGTGCCGGTGAGCTTGAATGGCGCCGGCAGTGTCGATATAGCTAAGGATGACTCCACCGAAAATCGTACCGCGCGAGTTTGTGTCACGGGGAAGAAGAGTGATGCGGATGGCCGGGTCAGTATAGTCGCTCATACCGCTATTCTAATCATTGGCAATTCTCGATTGCTACGTGTCAGTACCACGTCAGTGCGTAGGAACAAATCAAACCACCCGGTGTCTAACCGTCAGTCTCCTTCCGAGTAGTCAACTAATCACAGGAAAGGTCGTGACGTTATGGTTATTCTCCTGGCTGTCTATAACTCTGTCTGTTTGATCGCCTCTATTCAGGAAACACAAACTGACTTCAATGATCTCGGCAAACTGTTGCTCGGGGGAGTCGTGGCTGCGATTGTGTTTGCGGTTGCGTTTACGTTCGTACGGTTGCGATTGCGTGAGAAAAATCCGGAACCTTCTTCGAACTTCATCAGCATCAGTGCGCCGCGGGAAGAAAAAGAAAACGGGTGACTACTTGTTGACTTGATGTTTCAATTTCGGATTTCGGGATTGCGAATTTCGAATTTCGATACGTTCTCAAATCCGCAATCCGAATTTCTAATTTCGAAATTTTAGATTTGCGCGCTGACCCAGTCGTAAATCGCCGTCTTAAGTTCATCGAGGTGGCCTTCAAAAAAGTGGCCAGTCCCCGAAATGACTACTAGCTTGATCGGAACTGTATCGCTAATTCTGTTAACCAGGGCACGCAGTTCTTCAACATCACCGAATTCATCGCGGTCGCCGTGAACAAGAAGTAATGGCTTGCGACAATCTTTGAGGAAATCAAAGTCGTACTTGCTAAGAGGAGTGCCAATACTAATCAAGAGTTTTACTCGCTCATCATTACTACCGATCTCCATACCCATCCTGGCGCCAAATGAAAACCCGCACACGGTGATCGACTGGTCCGGATAGTTTTGTGCGAGGTAATCAAGACCTGCTTTGACGTCCTCGACTTCGCCATTACCAAAATCGTGAACTCCGGAGCTTTGGCCCACGCCGCGGAAATTAATCCGCAACGTAGTGAGACCCGCATCGTTCAACCCGGCCGCTGCTCGAAAGACGACTTTGTTATGCATCGTTCCGCCCCCGAGTGGATGCGGATGAAGTACCAAAGCAACTCCTTTCGCCGGCAGGTCACGGGGTTCCTTTAGAATTGCCTCGAGCTGGCCATGCGACACCGGGATAAATAGATTGCCTGCTGGATACATCGTCTATCTGGACACCTCGCATCGTTTGAGCTAAATTAACTTCACTCCCACTTTTACAATCTGTGACTTTATCGACCCGGCAACACATTGTTGAGTCGAGATCAGCATTGCCCAGTCCCCCTTATTCTTGTTCAGCCGTCAATTGTCTGAACCCCTTGATAGTAGACAACACAAACAATTCCCCCAATAGCTCGCCAGACGCTAAACCACTATACAGAAAGTTTGCGCAAGGTCGTTCCGCACTTGTCGTCGATGATGTCGCCGACGTCACTGAATTGCTTTCAGTTCTGCTAACCTATGCCGGATATGAGGTCGTGACTGCACCTTCGGCTCGTGCTGCATTAGAAGTCGCACGCAACCGGCGCTTTGACGTGATAATCTCTGACATCGGAATGCCTGAAATGAACGGTTATCAACTCGCGCGCGAGTTAAGAACATTACCAGGTTATGAAACGGTGCCAATGGTCGCTGTGACAGGCTATTCGATGTTTGACGATAAACAGCGTTCACTCAATGCGGGCTTCAATGCTCACCTTACCAAGCCGATTATTCCAAAAGTCTTACTCGATTTGATTGAACAACTGTAAGTCGAGAAACAGTTGAAAACCTCCGACACACTCTCACGACTAAAGTCAGAACCAGTTCTTCGCATTATCCAGTTCCTAATTGGCATCGTCGCTATTGGAGTGATCTTCTGGCAACTTCAATTTTCTACCTCGGCAATCTGCTGTGGCGACTTCGACGGTTATTACCATGTTAAGTGGACGCGCATTCTTTGGGACTCGATCAGGAGTCATTCTTTTGTCCCGTCTTTTCCATGGCTGCCGCTGACAACGCTCAATCCCAGGCAGTACGTTGACCATCATTTTCTTTTCCACATCTTTCTAATTCCGTTCACGCGGTCGGAAGATCCAAGGCTGGGAGCGAAAATCTCTTCCGCGCTCTTCGGTGGACTCGCCGTGGCTTCCTGTTACTGGTTGCTAATACGTTACAGAATTCGTTACGTACTTGTCTGGCTCGTAGCACTGCTCGCCTGTTCCGCTCCATTTCTGTTTCGGCTAAACATGGCCAAGGCGCCTCCGTTCGCCATTATCTACCTGGTAATCGCAATCTATCTGTTCTTTCAAAAAAAGTATTGGCCGCTATTCATCGTGGCATTTTTATTTACCGAAACGTACGATGTGTTTCCGCTCTTGATACTTGCCACACTGATCTGGGTCGCAGTTGTAGGATGGACAGAACGACGATTGGAGTGGCGCCCGATCATGTGGATCACGCTCGGCGTGTTTGCCGGACTCGTCATCAATCCCTACTTTCCGAAAAATCTGGATCTGATTTATGAACACGCAAGGATCAAACTCACGCCTTCGGACTACAACACAAAGGTCGGTGGAGAGTGGTATCCATATGATTCATGGGAGTTCCTCGCCAATTCAGTAGTCGCATGTGTGGCAATGGTGATCGGGTACATAGCCTTAGACCCGGGTGAGAGGAAACGTGGACACCATTCACTCTTCTTTGCGATTTTCACCACGCTACTGCTCGTCCTAATGGCGCGCTGGAGAAGGATGGCTGAGTATTGGCCGCCGTTCGCAGTAATGTTTGCTGCTTTCTCGCTGCAACCATGGTTTGAAGGAACTCGATCGATTCTCGGTCGATTACCCCATGACATCATGGAGGAGTTAAAACCATTCTTTGATCGCGAAAGCATCACTACGTCCGAAGAGACGGGACTTCAATTCACAATCAAGACGGTTGCGGTTGCGGTCATCGCGGTAGTTCTTGGTGTTGCCTTGTTCTTTAATTTGCTCGCAAGCAGGAAAGAAATTAAACAGAGCGAACGACACGATTTCTACAAACGGGGCGCGGAGTGGTTGTACCAGCACGTGCCGGCTGGACACATCATCTTTAATACAGACTGGGACGATTTTCCTCGTTTGTTTTATTACGACTCCAATCACTACTACGTCTCCGGACTGGATCCCAGTTATCTCTATGACAAGAACCCCGAGTTGTCAGAACTCTACGAACGTATAACCTTGGGCAAAGAAGAGGACCCGGGTCCGCTGATTCGCGATCGCTTTGGTGCTACCTATGTCTTCTCTGATAATGAACATCACGATTTCTTCGCTAATGCGCGAGCGAGTGGTTGGTTTGATATTGTCTACGAGGATGAACAGTGCACCATCTTCCGCATCCGGGATGAAAAACTGTTACCGCTTGAAATGAAGGAAAGCGACCCGGCCGAAACAACTCCTGACGGTGGTAATCGGCCCTAGATGAGGTTTATATGAGGGGTAACCTGAGAAGATCGATCGTTGGTTTAGCTCTTGTAGTGTGCTTTGGTTTGATTGGCGGCGGTTGCCATAAACGTGTGGCTGAAAACACCGCGCAGGATCAACCATCTGCGTCCCCGAAGCCTGCATCGTCTCCGCTAGTCGGTTTTGCTGCGGATCTGCAATTCATCAAGAACGGGCAGTACACATACGTCTATGTTTTTTCTCGGAAGGATGGAAAACCTCTGAATGCGGAGGACGGACAATTTCTAAGGACTAACGCACCACAGATGGTCGACTGGGTCAAAACAGACGAGGGCAAAAAAGTTATTGGAGGTACGAACTTCAACCTCGCCGAAGGGAATCTTGGTTTGCTACAGAAGAGATTTGTTGTCGAGGATTATTCCGGAAAATAGATCGTCGTGCTGGTTGTGATCTCAGGGCTCCAATATAAGCTTCCCAAAATTCCCACGGTCTTCAATCACCTCATGAGCCTGTCGCGCTTCTGACAGCGGCAATACCCGGTCGATCACTGCACGAATCTTTCCGTCTCTCACGAACTTCATCGCCTCGAGCAACTCGGCCTTCGAACCCATAAAGGATCCAAGTATCGTTAAGTGGCGATAAAAGACTTGCCTCAGATCAGTTTGAGCGTCGAAGCCGCTCGTTGCGCCACACGTCACCAAGCGTCCATTGTTTTTCAACGAACTGATTGAACCCGGCCACGTCGCTGAACCCGTATGTTCGAAAACGACATCAACCCCGCGACGTTCCGTTAGACGTCTTACTTCTTTCGGCCAGTCGGCACGTGTGTAGTTGATCGTCTCATCAGCACCAAGTTCACGAGCCTTCTCCAACTTTTCCTCTGAGCTTGCAGTAGTAATAACGCGTGCACCTCTCAACTTGGCGATCTGAATTCCGATAGAGCCAACTCCACTGCCTGCTGCATGAACCAACACCTCTTCACCTGGCTGAACATTCGCGCGCGTCACAAGCATGTGCCACGCAGTGACTGTAACCAGTGGTAGCGCGGCTGCTTCGTCCCAACTTAAGTTCTGGGGCTTAGGAAAAACGTTTACTCCCGGCACTGCAACAAACTCAGCATAACCTCCGTTGCGCCTGTAACCGATCATGTCGTATTCGCGACACAGGTTATCTCGTCCACTCAGGCACGCTTCACAGTGACCACAGGAAACGCCGGGTTGGACCATCACCTCTTCTCCGGGCTTTATCCAGGTGACCAGCTCTCCCACTTCATGAACGATGCCGGCGATATCGTTTCCAAGAATGTGCGGCAGAGGAATCTCAATGCCCGGCAGGCCATTCCGAACGAAGATGTCGAGGTGGTTAAGAGCACAAGCCTTCACCTGAATCAGAACTTCGTTTGCTCGAATCTTTGGCGCGGTAACGTCCGTGTATTCGAGAACCTCCGGTTTGCCATGTTGTCTGAAGATTGCTGCTTTCATGGTGAGGATTTTAGGGGCTTGAGGTGGGATTGCAAGGGAGCGACAGGAAGGTCCATGATCTTCTCTGCGTCTCCTCTACGCCTCCCCTGCGCCCCCGGGTTGAAATGTGTACGCGTTTTTTTCCGCTTAGCATCTCTGCTTTTTGCGACAAGCCGCTAACAGGAGTGAAACTCTGAAAGAGCTTTGACTTAGTTTTTGATCTCTGTGCTTCCTCTGTGTTCTCTGTGACTCTGGATTGGCAAGGTTCTTAATTCACCACGGAGCCACAGAGAACACAGAGGAAGCACAGAGAAAACCAAACTGATTTTCAAATGATCTTTCCAACAAGTTTCTCGTGAGACGCAGAGAAGAATCCTCAGTGTCCAAATCTTTCCTCCAGAAGCCACACATCAGCGGGTGTCCAAGATTTTGCATTGAACACATAAACTCGTCTTTGCTTGTCAAACGAAGTCCTGACTGGTTCGTCCAGCGCAACTCCATAACTGCGCCGGCATAAAGTTTCGCGAAAATCACCACCACTCGCGAGCAGGTTCTTGATTCGATCCGAATCAGTTCCCATCCGAAAAACCATTGGGACGGCTTCGTCAACAGGAAGATCTTTCAGCCACAGATCGCCTACACAAAAAGACGCGAGTGCAGTCATTGAGAGTGCCACGTTGTCAGGTAACTCACGCCGGAGATCTTGAAGTAGTTGACCGTAGAACGTTCGTTCCGATGTCGCCGCGTCGAAATCAACCTGGACGGCGCTTACGTTATTGAGCCGCAGCGTTTCTCGGATGTACTCCACGAGTTTTTTGCGTAAGTCGTCCGTGAGCTCAACGTGTTCGCGAGTGATCTTTTGAGACTCAATCCTGGTTACAGCGATCAACTTTACGCCGGGAGGCAATTTGAGTTGTTGATGACGCGGGCTGTATACAACCTCGCCGTCTTTAAGAGTGAGCGTTTGTGCGAGAAATGCGACTCCAAAGCGTTGCGAGTCTAGAAATCCCAGATCTTCCGGGCGCTCCCACGCCCAAAGAATGATTCGCGGAAAATGATTTTCATCAATGCGGTTGCGAGTGGTCGTTTGCTTACAGGAATGCGAAACCACTGCCAACACAAAGACCGTTAAGAGTAGATAGACCCTTCTCATTTATTCATCCGCAGATTAGGCAGATTCACTTCAGAGCGTTCGGTTCTGTATCTCTTAGTAAAACAAATCTGCGTAATCGGCGGATGATCATTCTTTCTTAAGGCGGGATTGGCGGAGAGATTCAGCGTTAGTTCTTCAATGCACTTGCTAACTCGGCTTTCACAGCGGTCTGTTCACGTGCGTGGTAGGACGATCGCGTTAATGGACTCGATTCCACATGATGAAACCCCATCGACATTCCAATCTCACGCCAATGCGCAAACTCTTCCGGAGTTACGTAGCGTTCGACCGGTAAACGGCGGGCATGAGGCTGCAGGTACTGCCCGATCGTCATGATGTCGCACGAAACCGCGCGCAGGTCCTTCATCAATTCCACAACTTCATCAAACGTCTCACCGAGTCCAACCATGATTCCGCTCTTGGTCAACATACCGCGTCCCTCA
>Ga0163162_10004150_pt1 | contig 13911 bp, 10 predicted proteins | sample S55metaG_FD_115310 | JGI IMG/M metagenome (GOLD analysis project Ga0163162, IMG submission 115310) | Switchgrass rhizosphere microbial communities from Kellogg Biological Station, Michigan, USA - S5-5 metaG | ecosystem: Host-associated > Plants > Roots > Rhizosphere > Soil | place: USA...
AATTCTTCCATATTTTCAAATACTTATGAATTAAAATCGCCTAATTTTTATTCTTCATTGAAGGATTCCGTGCACAATAAACGCACCCTGCTCCCTCTGGTGCTCAATGGATACAGCCTGCCCGATTCATTTGAAGCCCTTTCCATTGTGATACCCGACTATAAATCCGTTGTGATGAAACAAATGCGACTGATGATTTTTGGTGTAATATTTTTTACACTGATTATTATCAGCGCCTTTTATGTAACAGTCAGCACCTTATTGCGTCAGAAAAAACTGAGTGAGATAAAGAATGACTTCATCAATAACATGACACATGAATTTAAAACACCGCTGGCAACTATTTCACTCGCGGTAGATGCTATGCGAAATGAAAAAGTGGTGCAGGATCGTGAAAAATCTGCGTATTTCAGTGGCATTATCAAAGAAGAAAACCGCCGGATGAACAAACAGGTGGAAACCATTTTACAGGCCGCGTTAATCGACCGGCAGGAATTACAACTTAAACTCCAACCCCTTCACATCAATGAAGTGATACAACGGGTTATGGATAATTTCAAATTACAGCTCGAAGAGATCCATGCCACAGTGGTACTCCAACTGGAAGAAGGCTATGACATGGCTGAAGCAGACGAAGTACATTTTACCAACCTCATTTCGAACCTGATAGACAATGCGATAAAATATTCCCGGGATAAACTGATGATCCGGATTCAAACCCACGGAAATGGGAAAAACCTTTCTATAAGAATCGAAGACAACGGTATCGGAATGACCAAGGAAACCCAGCGACGGATATTTGAAAAGTTTTTCCGGGCCCATACTGGCAACGTACATAATGTGAAGGGATTCGGACTGGGTCTCAGCTATGTTAAATCTGTGGTTGATGCCCATAACGGTCGTATCAAAGTGGACAGTACCGTGGGAAAAGGTACTGTATTTACGCTGGAGATTCCGCTGATCCGCCAGGGGAAGGGGTTGGCTCTGAATGTATGATTTATTTTCTCAGGGAAGAAAAAGACACCCGTCACCATAACTCAGAAAGCGATAGTTATTCTCTAACGCCAATCTATAAACGCTTTTCCACGAGGGCCCCACAAGAGCAGCAACGAGGAGCAATAAAGTAGAATGCGGTTGATGAAAATTGGTGATAAGCCCGCGCACTATTTTAAAAGAATATCCGGGAACTATGAATAACTGTGTTTTAGTAATTAGTTTTTTATCGGGAAGTAACCGTATCCAGGTCAATAAAAAATCCAGTGCTTCGGATACTGGAATGGTGGTCGTCTGACGATAGGGAAACCACTGATCCAAAACGAGATCCTCGGCTACAATATTTATATCCTGGCTAACCTTCAAACCAAGCCAGTAAAGGGTTTCGAGAGTTCTTAGCGAAGTAGTTCCCACAGCGATCACCGGGTCATTCAATTTTTCTATTAGTATTTTCACGGCGGTTTCCGTTACTTCTATAAATTCCTCGTGCATTTGATGATCAGAAATTTTTTCGCTTTTCACCGGCATGAATGTTCCTGCCCCGACATGAAGCGTTAGGTATAAGGAACTGATATTTTTGTCAGTGAGAGATTGCAGTAAATGTTCACTGAAATGCAGACCGGCTGTAGGAGCGGCTACTGATCCCGATTCCTTTGCATAAATAGTTTGATATCGCTCTGCGTCCTGATCATCGGCTGTTCTTTTCAGATAAGGAGGCAGTGGAACAGATCCCAGTTCATGCAAAAGGTTTGCAAAAGAGATATGAGTCGGCATCCAGGAAAATTCAACGATAAAATCATCGGTCCTTTTTTCTACAAAGCGGGCAGTCAGCCTGGTTTCACCGATTTGTTTCGTAAGTACCTGGCCACGTTTCCATTTTGAGGCACCCCCGATCAGGCAACTCCATAATACCGAACCGGTTTGACTCATGGCTTGCGAAATACTATATGAGGAATGCGGTCCAAGGCAGAAAATTTCTATCTGACCACCGCTTGGTTTCTGAAACAGAATCCGGGCTTCCACCACACGGCTGTTATTAAATACCAGCAAACTGGCAGCAGGTAAGAAAAAAGGAAGATCCGAATAGAGTCCCTCCTCTATACGGGAGGCTTTCCAAACCAGCAATTTGGACGAATCTCTTTTCTCCAGTGGATAACGGGCAATGCGGTTTTCGGGTAAATCATATCCGAAGTCAGACAAAGAAAGGTCGGGAAAGGAGGTGGAATATGACATCAGACGGAGTTATGCACAGCTATTCACATTAATTAACAGGTTATTCACAGGGTTGCAGATTGATTGAGATAAAATAACCCCTCAAAGCCTGTGCTGCCGGGCATCCGGGTGGTAATAAATTCTGTGGAAAAATTAAAATCTTCCAAAATGTTTTGTAAAGTGGGAAAAAGTGTTATTTTGTGTCAATTATTTAAAACATTGCTTCAAGTCCTTATAAATGAATGGTTTTCTTGGAGAATACGAGGTCACGCTCGACGCAAAAGGGCGGTTTCTCCTGCCGGCTTCGCTCAAAAAGCAAACCGGTGAGGAAGCGGGTTCTTTTGTCATAAACAGGGGGTTTGAAAAATGTTTAGGGCTGTATCCCATGAAAAGCTGGGAACCCATATTTGAACAGATCAGCAAGTTGAATGATTTTGACCCGAAGGTAAGGTCATTCCGGAGATATTTTCTGAACGGCGCTACGATGATGGAACTGGATTCGGCAGGAAGACTGCTGATCCCACAGAATCTGAAGGAATATGCAGGGCTGGAAAAAGACATCGTATTGGTTACAGCGGTAAACAAGATAGAAATCTGGGATAAAGTTAAGTACCAACAGTTCTTTGAAACCTTTTCACCGGATGATTTCAGCGGCCTGGCCAATGAAGTGATGAATGGCAAACCCGATAAATGAATTATATGAGGGATTCAAATCCCGCATATCATATACCCGTATTGCTTTCAGAAGCGATGGACGGTTTGAATATCAGGGCAAGCGGGGTCTTTGTTGATTGCACTTTTGGCGGAGGTGGACATTCAGCAGAGATCCTGGCTCACCTGAATCAGGATGGCCGGCTATATGGATTTGATCAGGATGCAGATGCAAAAAGGAACAGTCTGCGGGATGAAAGATTTGTTTTCATCCCGCATAATTTCCGACACCTGCAAAGATTCCTGCGATTGCATGGAGTAACAGAAGTGGACGGTATTCTTGCGGATCTGGGTGTGAGCAGTCACCAATTTGATGAACCGGCGCGTGGTTTTTCCACTCGTTCGGAGGCATCTCTGGATATGAGGATGGATAAACGTCAGTCGCTGACCGCGGAAACCATCCTGAATACCTACGGCGAACAGAAACTGCAGGAGATGTTCAGTGAGTACGGAGAAGTGACGAATGCAAAAACACTGGCCAAAGCAGTCGTAGCGCTCAGGAACAAGACGCCCTTTCGCACGGTCAATGGATTTAAGCAGGCAATTGCTGATCTGGTAAAAGGTAATCCCAACAGGTACTTTGCACAGGTATTCCAGGCTTTGCGTATCGAAGTAAATGACGAAACCGGCGCGCTGCACGATTTACTGGTACAGGCTCCGGCTTTATTAAAAACAGGAGGCCGTATTGCAATCATCAGCTTTCATTCGTTGGAAGACAGGATGGTTAAACAGTTTTTCAGAAGCGGCCATTTCGAAGAAAGTGACGAACAGGATCCTTTTGGATCCTCCCCATCCCAACCCCCATTCCGTTCGCTTACCAAAAAACCGGTTACGCCATCCGAAAAAGAACTCAGCCAGAATCCTCGTGCCAGAAGTGCCAAACTACGAATCGCAGAAAAAATATAAAAGATTTAATCCCGAACTAAGAAATCTCAGTATGATAATCGTACCCTACTTTTTTTATTCATCACACTGCCATTATGAATGTATTCGGAAGCAAGAAAAATAAGGTCAGCCAACTGATCCGCTATCAGTGGATGGTACGTAACCTTCCTTTTTTTTTATTCCTCGCACTTCTTGCAATGGTTTATATATACAATGGTCATTACGCAGACCGTGTTGTGCGTGATATCGGAAGAACAGGCAGGGAACTGCAGGAGCTGCAATACGAATTCAAGAGTCTGAAAAGTGAAGTGATGTTTCGCAGCAAACAAAGTGAACTGGCCAAAGCGGTTGAGCCATTTGGATTAAAACCTCTGTCTTCACCCCCCCTGGTCCTCAGCGACAGTCTAAACAAATGAAATAATATTTATCACCCATATCCCCGATAACCGGTGGAACTAAGAAGAGATATACTTTGGAGAGTTTACCTGTGTTTCCTGGGAATGGTGCTTATCTGTGTGGCCGTACTGGGAAGGGCATTTTATATCCAGCATGTACAGGGAAATTACTGGAGGGCGCTGAGTGATAGTCTGCATCAGAAATATGTTGACCTCGGCGCTGAAAGAGGAACGATTTATAGTGAAGACGGAAATATGCTAAGTACCTCAGTTCCCTTTTTTAATGTGTACATTGACTTCGATGCCGACGGGCTTCGGGAAAAAAACGGAAAACGTTTCAAGGAAAATTTAGACTCACTCTCCCTTTGTCTTGCGAATCTTTTTAAAGATCAGTCCACTGCTGCTTACAAAAAGCAATTGCTCCAGGGATATAAGGCCGACGACCGCTATTACCTTCTCCAGCGGAATCTCAGTTTCGATCAGTATAAGCAACTCAGAAATTTTCCACTAGTTCGCCAGGGCAGGAATAAAAGCGGCTTTATCATCGATGCTTCCAGTAAAAGATTGAATCCATTTGGACTATTGGCCAACAGGACCATCGGTTTGTCGCGTAACAATGCCCAGAACGTCGGATTGGAAAGAACCTACGACAGTCTCTTACGCGGCGAGAATGGCCGGAGATTGGTCCGTTACCTGAATGCAGGCACCTATATTCCCGTGGAAGGATATGAGATTGATCCGGAAAATGGGAAAGATATTCTTACAACCATCGATGTGAATACCCAGGACATAGCCGAAAACGCTTTGCTTTCCATGATGATTGAAAACGAGTGTGAACACGGAACCTGTATTGTGATGGAAACAGCCACAGGAAAAATAAAAGCGATGGCCAATCTGGGCAGGCAACCTGATGGCAGTTATTGGGAAGATCTGAATTATGCGATCCGTGCTTCAGAACCGGGCAGTACATTCAAACTCGCTACCCTTTTGTCCCTGCTGGAAGATCACCAGGTAAATTTGACGGATCATCTGAATATTGAAGGCGGCACCTGGAAAATCGGCACCCGTACTGTCCATGATGCAGAAAAACAGGAAGTCAGTGACGTGACTGTGGAAGAGGCTTTTGAACACAGTTCCAATGTGGGGATGGCTAAACTGGTTGTGGCCCATTATTCCCAGCATCCGCAGCAGTTTGTTGATCACCTTAAAAAATTAAAACTTAACCAGGTTACGGGTGTAGACCTGGCAGGAGAAACTTCGCCCATTATCAAATCTCCCAAATCCCGCACCTGGAGTGCCAGTACACTTCCCTGGATGGCTTTCGGATATGAAGTGTTGATCAGTCCTTTACAAACACTTACATTATATAATGCAGTCGCCAATAACGGCAGGATGATGAAACCATACCTGGTTAATTCTGTGCAGTATGCCGGGGGAATTGACCGGGAGAATCAGCCCGTTGTGATGATGGATAAAATTTGTAGTGATGAAACCCTGGCTGAATTGAGAACCTGCCTGGAAGGAGTCTGTATCAAGGGTACAGCGAGAAATGCATTCAAAAATACTTTTTATACGGTGGCTGGTAAAACCGGAACCGCCCTGGTGGCCAATGGCAGCAGGGGTTATGCCGATCATATTTACCAGTCATCCTTCGCAGGTTATTTTCCGGCTGACCATCCTCGTTATACCTGCATTGTGGTGATCAAAAATAAGCCCCATGCAAAAAAATATCTCGGGGCGTTGGTGGCAGGTCCGGTTTTCCGCGAAGTGGCAGATAAACTCATGAGCGTGGAGGCATTGACACCCGATAGTATCCAGCTTGCCTCATATACCAACCTCCTCAAAAAAGACAGCACGGCCTATTACTATGCCGGTTCCACAGATGCAATAAAAAATGTACTGGTCAGACTGCAAATGCCATATGCTGACTCTTCCCATAATAAAAAATGGGCCGGTGTATATCGTGAAAATAGTCAGCCGGTCGTAAAAGCAAAAAATGAAGATGTCAAACAGGTGCCCGACGTGAAAGGTATGGGTCTGAAGGATGCATTGTATTTGCTGGAATGCAGGGATATCAGGGTTGCCACAAGGGGAACAGGCAAAGTAAGACAGCAGAGTATACCAGCCGGAAGTATCGTCTCAAAAAATCAAAAACTCATCCTGGATCTTAACGAATGAATCTACAGGAAATATTATATAAAGTACGCATTCGCTCCGTTCACGGAAAATTGGACGTGGATGTCAGCAATTTGCAACTTGATTCGCGTAAAGTTACCAGTGGTTCAGCTTTCATTGCAGTAAAAGGTACTCACGCCGATGGCCATCAGTTCATTGATGGTGTTGCTGCAGCAGGGCCATCTGCAATTATTTGTGAAAAACTGCCTGCTGGTCTGGTAGAGGGAATTACATATATCGAAGTTGAGGACAGCGCTGCTGCATCCGGATTACTGGCTCATAATTTTTTTGGACAGCCTTCAGAGAAGATGAAACTGGTTGGTGTTACAGGTACCAATGGAAAAACCACCATCGTCACCCTATTGTATAAATTGTTTACTTCCCTGGGGTATACCTGTGGAATGTTGAGTACGGTTCAAAATCATATCGGCAATAAGGTACTACCCGCAACCCATACCACTCCGGACCCGATTTCATTGAATCAGCTACTGCATGAAATGCTGGAGTCGGGATGCACGCATGTTTTCATGGAAACCAGTTCACATGCCATTCACCAGCACCGCATCGCCGGCCTGTATTATACTGGTGGTATATTCAGCAATATCACCCACGACCATCTGGACTATCATAAGACATTTGATGAATATATCCGGGTCAAGAAATTATTTTTTGATGGCCTTTCATCTGCGGCATTTGCGTTGACGAATACTGATGACAAAAGGGGAGAAGTGATGCTGCAGAATACAGCAGCAGCGAAATATTCCTACAGCTTAAAAACTACAGCTGATTTCAAGGGAAAGATTCTCGAAAATAATCTGACGGGTTTGGTGATGCTGGTGAATGAACAGGAAGTGCATTTCCGCCTGATCGGTGAATTCAACGCCTATAATCTGCTGGCGGTTTTTGGGGCCGCCGTTTGTTTGGGTGAAGAAAAAGCCGAGGTTCTCCGGAACCTCAGTGTACTGAGTGGTGCAGAAGGAAGATTCGATTATATGATTTCAAGCAGGGAAAAAATTTTCGGCATCGTCGATTATGCCCATACGCCGGACGCTTTGGAAAATGTACTCAGCACCCTGCGGAAATTGCGCCGGAATGATGAACGCATCATCACGGTAGTGGGTTGTGGCGGCGACCGGGATAAAACCAAAAGGCCGATCATGGGAGAAGTAGCCTGCCAGCTGAGTGACCAGGTAGTCTTCACATCCGATAACCCAAGATCAGAAGATGCCGGAGACATTCTGAAAGACATGGAATCGGGACTTAACACGGCAGCCAGAAGAAAAATTATTTCGATCAGTGACCGTAAGGAAGCCATTAAAACGGCAGTACACCTTACACATCCCTCTGACATCGTTTTGGTTGCGGGAAAAGGACACGAGAAATACCAGGAAATTAAAGGAGTTAAATATCCTTTCGACGATAAAGCCGTACTCAGGGAAATATTTGAAATACTTAAAAAATAGGATTGGGACTCGCATCCCGTAATAAGTGTAAACAGCCGGATCAGTAACATGTTGTATCACCTTTTCGATTGGCTCAGGCAAACAGGCATAAAAGTACCGGGTGGAGCGCTGTTCCAGTTCATCACTTTTCGTGTATTACTGGCTGTTATCTTTTCACTGGTGATAACGATGTTATTTGGAAGAAGGCTGATCAACTACCTGCGCACACTCCAGATTGGTGAAAGCGTGCGTGAACTTGGCCTGGAAGGAGAACAGCAGAAAAAAGGCACGCCGACAATGGGGGGAATTATCATTATCCTGGCGATACTCATTCCCACCCTGTTGCTCGCCAACCTGAATAAAGCCTATATCCGTCTCATGATATTCAGTACACTTTGGATGGGTATGATCGGGTTCATCGACGATTATCTGAAACTGCGCGCCAAAAGAATGGCCCAGAAGCAGGGAGTTCACTACAAAAAAGGTGATAAGGACGGTTTGGCGGGCTGGTTTAAAGTACTCGGGCAGGTGGTATTGGGATTTGTTGTAGCAGCAACCCTGTATTTCAACAGCAATACCAAAGTCTGGCGGGAATTTGTTGGTGACAATAAACCCACAGACACAGTTGGTCTCAAAAGAGTTGTTCTGGATGGCAAGGAAAAACTTTTTGTAGAAGCCAGGGAACCCATTACGACCATTCCCTTTGTAAAGAATCATGAATTCAATTATTCCAAACTGTTACCTGCCGCACTGCGTGGGGCAACCTGGATTTTGTATATAGTGATCGTGATTTTCATTATTACTTCAGTATCAAACGGAGCCAATATTACGGATGGGATCGACGGACTGGCGACGGGAGTGAGTGCGGTGATCGGTACCTGCCTGGGGGTATTTGCGTATGCCAGCGGCAATCTCCGTTTTGCCGAATACCTGAATATCATGTATATCCCGAACCTTGGTGAGCTGTCTATTTTCATCGGGGCTCTGATCGGTGCCTGTCTCGGGTTTCTCTGGTATAATGCCTATCCGGCCACAGTCTTCATGGGAGATACGGGCAGCCTTACGCTGGGTGGAATCATCGCTGCACTGGCCGTGATCGTACGCAAGGAATTGCTGATACCGATATTCTGTGGAGTATTTCTGGTAGAAAATATCAGTGTGGTGTTACAGGTGAGTTATTTTAAATATACCAGGCGAAAGTTTGGTGAAGGCAGGCGGATTTTTCTCATGAGCCCACTGCATCATCATTACCAGAAACTTGGATACAACGAAAGTAAAATCGTAACCAGATTCTGGATAGTAACGATTCTTTGTGTGGTATTTGCGATTGTTACGCTGAAAATAAGGTGAGGCTGAAAATAACATAAAGTGAAAGGTGAATGGTATATGGATTTCCATAAAGCATTTACCCTAAACCCTAGATCCACGAAATCCAAATTTATGAAAACCATTTTTTAAATCATTGTGGTGCAGTATTTATTCTATGCTTTTGAAGAACCTAATCCTCCCTTTGTTAACGTAGATCGTTCGTCGTGTATTTTGAATCGAAATGCGACCAACGATACAAGATCGACGAACCGTGTTAAGTTTAAAACAAATGACAAAACTCATCGTACTGGGTGCCGGTGAAAGCGGCGTGGGGGCAGCCATCCTGGCAGCTAAGGAAGGGTATCTGGTATTCGTTTCAGATGCGGGTAAAATCGCGGAAAAATACAAATCGGTTTTATCTGAAAAAGGAATTGAATTCGAGGAGGGGAAACATAGTGAAGAAAGAATTTTTGAAGCGGATGAAGTGATGAAGAGTCCGGGAATACCGGACAAAAGTTCTTTGGTAATACAAATCAGAAACCGCGGAATTCCGGTGATCAGCGAAATCGAGTTGGCCTATCGCCACAGGGGAAGCAGCCGTATTCTGGGTATCACGGGAAGTAATGGTAAAACAACCACTACTACGATGGCTTATCATATCTGTAAACACGGAGGATTGGATTGCGCACTCGTAGGTAATATCGGTGTATCCATTGCCAAACAGATAGCCGAGGATCCGAAGGAATGGTACATCGCAGAAATCAGCAGCTTTCAGCTGGACGATATAAGCGAATTCAAACCAGACATCGCTATCCTGACCAATATAACAGAAGATCATCTTGACAGGTACGAATACAAGTTTGAAAATTATATCAATAGCAAATTCAGTATTATAAAAAACCAGACGAAAGCAGATTTTTTTATTTACTGCGCAGACGATCCGGTGATCGCGAGTCATATAAAAGAATTTCCGTTTCAATCTAACCCATTACCATATACCATGCAACAGGAACCAAGTCAGGGAGGTTTTATCAAAAACGGGCAAATGAATCTGCAGGCAGGGAATGAAACCCTGCGTATGAGTATTTATGATTTTGCCCTGAAAGGGATCCATAACCAATATAATACTATGGCAGCCGGCCTTGCAGCGGTAACCATTGGTATCCGAAAAGATAAAATACGGGAAGCAGTCCAGAGTTTTGAATCCCTGGAACACCGTATGGAATTCGTTAGCACGGTACGTGGGGTGGATTTTATCAACGACAGTAAAGCGACCAACGTCAATTCTACCTGGTACGCATTAGAAAGCATGCAAAAGCCGGTTATCCTGATTCTCGGTGGAATCGACAAAGGAAATGACTATTCCCTGATGCGCGAACTGGTGAAAGAAAAAGTGAAAGCCATTGTCTGTATGGGTCTTGACAATCGCAAAATTCACGAAGCATTTCAAAATGATGTGCCGGTGATCGTCAATACCGAATCCGCCAGGGAGGCAGTAAAAAGCAGTTTTCATCTGGCAAACAAGGGTGATGTCGTTTTGCTAAGCCCGGCCTGTGCCAGTTTCGATCTTTTTAAAAATTATGAAGACAGAGGAAAACAATTTAAAGAAGCAGTGCGGGACCTATAGAAATTAAAAAATCGTCAATTGTTAATGCAGGATAACAGTACCATAGAAATTCGTGCTTTCAGACATCTGGGTTCAAGAACCAAGGGTGATAAAGTGATCTGGGCAGTGGTCGTACTGCTGGCCCTCATGTCCCTTCTTGCTGTTTACAGTTCAACCGGGTTACTGGCATATAAAATGTATAAGGGAAATACTGAAATCTACCTGTTCAAACAATTTGCTTTTATTATAGCTGGGGTAATGATCATCTACTTTGCCCACATGGTCAACTATATTATTTATGCGAGGGTCGCCAAGATTTTGTTTCTGATTTCTATCCCACTTTTATTTTACACATTATTTTTTGGTGTTAAACTGAATGAAGGCAGTCGTTGGATCCGCCTTCCGATTGTTAATATGACGTTTCAGACTTCCGACCTGGCAAAGCTCGCCCTGATTATGTATATCAGCCGCCTGCTTAGCAGGAAACAGGATCAGATAAAAGATTTTAAAAAAGGATTTTTGCCCGTGATCCTTCCGGTGGCGGTGGTTTGCCTGTTGATCGCACCTGCCAATCTTTCCACTGCGCTGCTCATTGGGGCGACCTGTATGATGCTTATGTTCATCGGAAGGGTCAGCGGCAAACATCTTTTGCTTACCATGGGTATCATCATGATACCAATAGTTCTATTGATCATGACAGCCATGATCCGACATAAGACATCCGAACCATCAACTGTCGTCCGTCATCCGTCATCTCATTCCGGTTTATTCGTACGCGTAGACACCTGGATTAACCGGGTTGAAAATTTTATTTATGGTGCTAAGTCGGATAAGATGGATGACAACTACCAGGTGAACCAGGCAAAAATTGCCGTGGCCAATGGCGGGTGGATTGGATTAGGGCCTGGTAACAGCCGGCAGCGAAATTTTCTGCCGCATCCCTATTCTGATTTTATTTACGCCATCATTATTGAAGAATACGGATTGATCGGTGGGGCCATTATCATGTTTATTTATCTGGTTTTTCTTTTTCGGAGTATACGCATATTTAAGAAATGTCCATTTGCCTTTGGGGCTTTCCTGGCTCTCGGGTTGAGTTTTACACTTATGATCCAGGCGATCGCGAATATGGCTGTAAACGTAAATCTGTTTCCGGTAACCGGTGTTACCCTACCGCTCATCAGCATGGGAGGCAGCTCTTTTTTGTTTACCTGCCTGGCGATCGGAATTATTTTAAGTGTAGCACGTAATGCTGAAAGGATAGAGGGTGAGGTAAAGGAAACAAAAGCGGCGGAGGAGAATTCATCAAATTTTCAAATTGGGTAAACGAATTATCATAGCAGGTGGCGGAACAGGTGGTCATATTTTCCCTGCGCTTGCCATTGCAAATGCACTGAAAACAAAAGAACCAGATATGGATATTCTTTTTGTTGGAGCAATTGGTAAAATGGAAATGGAAAAAATTCCGGAAGCCGGCTTCCCGATTAAAGGAATTGATATAGCCGGATATAACAGGAGTTCGATGTTTAAAAATTTCTCCCTTCCTTATAAATTGATTAAAAGTTTATTGCAGGTCAGGAATATTTTCAAATCCTTCGAACCCCAGGCAGCCATTGGTGTGGGAGGATACAGTACTTACCCGGTACTTCGTTATGCACAGTCGAGGGGAATTCCCACATTTATCCACGAATCAAATTCCTTTGCTGGAAAATCCAATATTCTGCTCGGGAAAAAAGCTACCCGCATTTTTACAGCCAGCGATGGCATGGAGAAGTTTTTTCCTTCCGCCAGATTACTGCATACCGGAAATCCTCTGCGAAAAAATATAGTGGCTGGTAAGGTAACCCGGGATGAAGGGCTGGCCTTTTTCGGATTGGATTCAAAATATACGACCGTATTTATTACCGGAGGAAGCCTGGGTGCCCGGTCTATGAATGAAGCCATCGATGCAGGTATTCCTCTGCTGGTTAAAAACCAGATTCAACTCATTTGGCAGACGGGTAAGACATTTACGGCACAGGCGGCAGCCCATGCAGTGGAATCCAAACTGGTCTGGACGGGTGAATTCGTATTCAAAATGGAATATGCTTATGCGGCTGCGGACATTATTGTATCCCGGTCGGGGTCTACACTATATGAATTATGTGCAATCAGGAAACCGGTGATATTCATTCCCTATCCGCACGCGGCAGAAGATCATCAGACTGTGAACGCAGAAAACCTGGTGAGCAAAAAAGCAGCCCTCATGATATCCGATAGTGATGCCCGTGAAAAACTGGTGCCGGAAATCCTGCGGCTGGCCGAAAATAAACCTGAAATGGAAATATTGAGGCAAAATATAGGGAAACTGGCGATTACAAATGCAGATGAAAAAATTGCAACAGAAATTTTGAAAACACTCAATGGCTGATTTGAAACATATCCATAATATTTATTTCATCGGAATCGGTGGAATCGGCATGAGTGCCCTGGCACGCTATTTCCGCCTTCATGGAAAAACGGTTAGTGGGTATGATAAAACAGAAACTACGCTGACCAAAGAACTGGTGAAAGAAGGTATACCGGTTTCTTACAAAGACGATCCGGATTCGATTCCGAAAGACGTGCAGTTGGTTGTGTATACTCCGGCTATACCAAAAGATCATAAGGGTCTGAGTTATTACCGGCAGCATGGATTTGAACTGATGAAACGCAGTGAAGTACTGGGGCTGATTACATCAGATTCTCTGAATGTTTGCGTAGCCGGCACGCATGGCAAAACTACCATCAGTACAATGATTGCGCATATCCTGCGGGACAGTGGTATGGGATCCAATGCATTCCTCGGTGGAATTTCATCCAACTACAATACCAATTTCTGGAGTCATAAAAATAATATCTGTGTGGTGGAAGCAGATGAATATGACAGAAGCTTTTTGAAACTGCATCCTGATATTGCCGTTATCAGTTCGATGGACGCCGATCACCTCGATATTTATGGTACGGGGGAAGCAGTGAATGAAGCCTTTATCGCATTCAGCCGTAAAATAAAATCTGGTGGCACGCTCGTACAGAAACATGGGCTGCCGGTACCGAAACCAACTGCAGATATCCAGCAACTCAGTTACCACCTGACTGATCAACGGGCTGATGTTTATACAAAGAACCTGCGGATTCTCTCGGGAAATTATGTTTTTGATGTGCA
>Ga0163162_10004153_pt1 | contig 13906 bp, 9 predicted proteins | sample S55metaG_FD_115310 | JGI IMG/M metagenome (GOLD analysis project Ga0163162, IMG submission 115310) | Switchgrass rhizosphere microbial communities from Kellogg Biological Station, Michigan, USA - S5-5 metaG | ecosystem: Host-associated > Plants > Roots > Rhizosphere > Soil | place: USA: Michigan...
AACTTGCCTTCGCAGCCGCCCTATCGGGCGGAATGCCCCGTGGACCCCAGACTAACCGGTGATAGTCGAACCCGTCGTCGAGCATCGGTTTGACGATCGCGAAATACGGTGAAACATCGAAGTCGCGCGGCGTGTAAAGTCCGTGCTTGCGAATATGCTCAACCTCGCTCTGAACGAATGGCGCGACCCCGTAAGTCTTGCCGTTGACGACTCTGACCTCCGGCAGGATTGGATAGTGTATCGATGCAAAGGCCTCCGCGATAAGCGTTGAGCAAATTGCTTTGGTCGGATCGCCGCTGCCGATTGCAAGCATACGCCGGCGAAACCACACAGGCACCGGCGGATATGGAAATAGATAGCGCGCCAGGTCGATAATTTGCTTTGAGTCATACAGCTTGCCGCGCCGTGACAAAGCGTAATCGATGACTTTTTGTCGACTTTCGGCGCTCAGGCCCACCGGGCGACAAATGCGCTTGTTGAAATCATGGTATTTCGAAAGAGGCACAGTTGTAACGCCGTGCTCTACATCGGCTTCCAGGAGAGCATTCGGCTCGCTGTCAGATGCTTGGTCCTGGGTTTGGCCCCCCGCCCGGTCACCGAGATAGAGCGACGCGTGGGACCATGTCGATTGGGTAAGAAATTTGATTATGGCGCTGAGACGGGTGTTCCCTTCGATTAACACGATATCCCCGGGCTCCAGGGCGCGACGGAAGATTTCCGGTTCGGGAGAAAAGAAGGGCGCGTAACGCTTTGTCGGCTTGGATAAATATCGGAGGATCGCGCGGCTGATATGCTCTCTGAGCGTGTCGAACATGAGCCAAAATCCGGTGCAGACACAAGAAATTGTAAGCCTATCGCGTCGGCAAACCTATAGTCTTCAGGGAACGATGCTGGCCGCCATGCTTTGATTGCGGTTACCTTTTACGTCAGACGCCCATGTCAAACTTCCCGTTCCGCCGAGACCTGATCACAAAGCCGATATTCCGGGCCGCAAAGCATGCGTTGCCGACACTTTCGGACACCGAGCGCGAAGCCATCGAGGCTGGTGATGTTTGGTGGGATGCCGATCTGTTTTCTGGAAATCCCGATTGGGAAAAATTATTGGCCTTTAAGCCCGCCCGATTATCGGACGAGGAGCAAAAATTTCTCACCGGACCGGTTGAGCAGCTTTGCGGCATGCTCGATGACTGGACGATAAATTGGGAGCTGCACGACCTGCCGCCCGAGGTCTGGGAATTTCTCAAGGCTAATAAATTTTTCGCGATGATCATCCCGAAGGTGTATGGCGGCCTTGGTTTTTCTGCCTATGCCCACTCGGAAGTCATCCGCAAGATGTCATCGCGCTCGATCAGCGCCGCGGTTACCGCCATGGTGCCAAATTCGCTCGGGCCCGGTGAATTGCTGCTTCAGTTTGGCACCAAAGCACAACAGGATTACTGGCTCCCTCGGCTTGCACGGGGAGAGGAAATTCCCTGCTTCGGCCTGACCAGTCCGGAAGCCGGCTCGGATGCTGCTTCGATGGTTGACTTCGGCGTGGTCTGTCGCGGCACCTTCGAAGGGCGCGACGTCCTCGGCATCCGTCTCAACTGGCACAAGCGCTACATCACGCTTGCACCGGTTGCGACAGTGCTTGGTCTCGCCTTCAAACTGCGCGACCCGGATCATCTCATCGGCCAGCAGACGGACATCGGGATCACCCTCGCTCTGGTGCCAACCAATTTGCCCGGCGTTAGTATTGGCAGGCGCCACTTGCCCGCCATGCATGTCTTCCAGAACGGTCCAAATTGGGGGCACGACGTTTTCATTCCGATGGATCACGTCATCGGTGGCGTCGAGCAGTGCGGCAAGGGCTGGAAGATGCTCATGAGCGCGCTTGCAGCCGGCCGCGGCATTTCGCTTCCGTCGCTATCAGCAGCGGGTGCCGCATTTACGGCCGATCTCACCGGTGCCTATGCGCGCGTCCGCGAGCAGTTCCACGTTTCGATCTCAAGGTTCGAGGCGATCCAGGAGCGGCTCGGACGCATGGCGGCGACTGCCTATCTGCTTGATGCGGCGCGCCGGATGACCTGCGCTGCGCTTGACGATGGCCATCATCCGGCTGTCGTCACCGCCATTATGAAAGCGCAAGCAACTGAGCGCATGCGCATTTCCGTCAACGACGCGATGGACGTCCATGGCGGCAAGGGCATCATCGAAGGCCCCCTCAATTATCTTGGCAGCCTTTATCGTGGCGTGCCGATCGGCATCACGGTCGAAGGCGCCAATATCGTCACCCGCAGCCTCATCCAGTTCGGTCAGGGAGCGATCCGCAGCCATCCATATCTACTGAAAGAAATGATGGCATTGCAGGACGCCGACGCCAAGCGCGGACTCGATGCGTTCGACAAGATCTTCTGGAGCCATGTCGGGCACAGCTTCGCCAATGCTTTTCGCACCTGGGTGCGGGCCTGGACCGGCGGCCTTTTTTCACCCGCACCAGACGCGGGCGCGGCCACGCCCTTTTATCGGCAACTCAGCCGTTACTCGTCGGCATTCGCGCTTGCCGTTGATCTCGCCCTTCTCAGCCTCGGTGGCGGACTGAAACGTAAAGAAATGATTTCCGCACGCTTCGGCGACATTCTTTCCGAACTCTATTTGTCGAGTGCTGCACTCAAGCGATGGAACGATGAAGGCCGTCAAGCGGATGACCTGCCACTGCTCGAATGGTGCATGGAAACGAGCTTCGTTGTCATCGCGATGCGGTTTGACGAGATCATAGGAAACTTTCCTGTGCGCCCGGTGGCCTGGTTGATGCGTCTCCTCATCCAGCCCCTCAGCCCGAGCACGGGGGGCCCGACCGATCGCGTCACGCAAGCGGCTGCAGCAATCATCACAAATCCATGCCCGGCACGTGAACGGCTGACGGCCGGCCTGTATGAGCCAAGAGATACAAGCGGCGGTGTCGCACTCGTCAAGCGCGCTTTCGCGAGGACCGTCGCCGTCCAACCGATCCGTGATCGCATGCATGCCGCTCGCGTGCGCGACATCGATCCCGCACTCGCCGACGGCACTATCAATGCCGAGGAGGCTGCACAACTGCGGGCGGCGGCCGAAGCGGTGTCGGCGGCAATCGCTGTCAACGACTTCTCGCCGGAAGAGCTGGCCTCGCGTGGTTTGCCTAAAAACGGAGACGTGTCATCGCAAGCGAAAATCCACAGGCCAGCGGCGGAGTAGCAGGGCGTCCTGTCTATATTGTCGACGGAAGCCGCACCCCCTTCATCAAGGCACGTGGCAAGCCGGGGCCTTTCACTCCGGTCGATCTTGCCGTGCAATGCGGCCGTCCCCTGCTGTTGCGACAGCAATTCGCGCCTGATGCTTTCGATCAGGTCATTCTGGGCTGTGTCAACGTGATAGCCGACGAAATGAATCCGGCGCGTGTCGCGGCACTGCGTCTTGGCATGGGTGAGGCAATGACGGCATTCACCGTGCAGATCAATTGCGGGTCCGGCATGCAATCGATTGACACGGCTTATCGATACATCCGCGAAGGTGCGATGGATCTCGTCCTTGCCGGCGGCGCGGAATCCCTCAGCCACGCCCCTTTGGTGTTCAATCATAGCGCGGTCGAGTGGTATGCGCGTATGTTTGGCGCACGCAACATTTGGGCGAGACTTGTCGCACTGCTTGGCGTCCGGCCATCTTTTTTCAAGCCGGTTATCGGTCTTGAGCGCGGCCTCACTGATCCCATCACTGACCTCAACATGGGGCAGACCGCCGAGCTTGTGGCGCATCTATTTCATATTTCCCGGCGACAGGCCGACGAATACGCGGCCGAAAGCCAGCGCCGGCTTGCGACGGCACAAAAGGAGGGCTGGCTCGCGGGCGAAGTCGAGCCGCTTTTTGCCCGCGACGGCACAGTCTTTGATCACGACGATGGCGTGCGCCCGGACAGCACCGCAGACAGCCTTGCGAAACTCAAGCCGGCTTTCGAGCGCCCGTGGGGCAAAGTCACAGCCGGCAATAGTTCACAGATTACCGATGGCGCGTCATGGGTGGTCCTGGCGTCGGAAGGCGCCGTGAAAAAACACAGGCTGCAGCCAAAAGCCGTTATTCTCGATAGCGAATGGTCTGCGCTCGATCCCTCGATCATGGGCCTTGGGCCGGTACTCTGTTCGACCGAAATCCTCAAGCGGCAGAAATACGCACTCGCCGATATCGAGCTTTGGGAATTGAATGAGGCATTCGCCGCACAAGTCCTGGGTTGTCTCGCAGCGTGGGAAGACGACGAATTCTGCAAGAAGACACTGGGCCTTTCAGGCGCCGCCGGCACTATCCCACGCGATCGCCTCAACGTAGACGGTGGCGCCATCGGTATCGGGCATCCGGTTGGCGCGAGCGGCAATCGCATTGTGTTGCACCTCATCAATGCCATGCACCGGCTGGGACTGAAACGCGGGATTGCCACGGAATGCATCGGCGGGGGTCAAGGCGGCGCAATGCTGATCGAGGCGGTGTAGGGCCAGCGCATGAAAGAAACCCATACCCCTGCCCTCGATGTTCTCGGCCAACGCAATCTCGAACTTGGCCCGTTCTTGGATGGCGGCCAGAGTGCCTGTCCCTGGATCCACTGGAAATTGCGTGCCGATGAGGATGGGATCGTCTGGCTCTTGCTCGACAAAAAAGGCACCAGTACCAACACGCTTTCAGAAGATGTGCTGACCGAGCTCGACGAGGCCCTGGCGAAGATCGAACAGGACCGGCCACGCGGCCTCGTCATCCGCTCAGCCAAGCAAAGTGGCTTTATCGCCGGCGCGGATATCAATGAATTCCGCGGCCTCACGGACCCGACAAAAATCGAGGCCCTTATCGCGCGGGGTCACGCCGTGCTTGATCGGCTTGACCGTCTCCCATTGCCGACGGTCGCGGTCATTCATGGCTTTTGTCTCGGTGGAGGCCTGGAGGTTGCGCTCGCTTGCGACCACCGCGTCGCCATCGACGATGCCAGCTTCGGCTTTCCCGAGGTCATGCTCGGTCTGCACCCCGGGCTTGGCGGCACGGTCCGCCTCACTCGGCTTGTGAATCCGGTGCAGGCAATGACGCTGATGTTGACCGGCAAGACGCAGCGTGCCCGCGCTGCGAAATCGCTCGGTATCATCGACTCGGTCACGCAAGAGCGGCATGTGCGCGGCGCGGTCAAAGCCGCTGTCGAAGCCTCGCTGAAGTCGCACAGGCCTGGAATACTCGTCGGCCTTCTTAACTCGGCGCCGGCACGCGCCTTGCTCGCGCCGCGGATGCGGCGCGAAACAGAGCGTAAGGCGCCACAAAAGTTTTACCCGGCGCCGCATGCGCTGATCGATCTCTGGGCCGAACATGGCGGCAGTGCCGCGGCGATGCAGAAAGCAGAAATCTCATCCTTTGCACAACTGCTTGTCACCGAGACCGCGCAGAACCTGGTACGCGTCTTCTTCCTGCGCAACAACCTGAAAAGCCTCGCAAGCGGCACGTGGGCTGGCACACGCATCCACGTAATTGGCGCCGGCGCCATGGGTGGCGACATCGCAGCCTGGTGCGCATGGCATGGGTTCACGGTGAGCCTCGCCGACATGAAGGCGGAGCCGATTGGAGGCGCAATCAAGCGCGCCGGCGACCTCTACGCAAAGATTGGCCGTGACAACCACCGCAGGATTCGTGATTCCCTCGATCGTCTGATCCCGGATCTGCGCGGTGAAGGCGTGACATCCGCCGATCTCATTATCGAAGCCGTGCCGGAGACACTTGGCCTGAAGCAGAAGGTGTATGCAGGGATCGAGCCGAAGATGAAGGCCAACGCGATTTTGGCCACCAACACGTCGAGCATCCCGCTGGAGCAGCTGCGCGAGGGATTGAAACGGCCTGAGCGGGCGATCGGTATGCATTTCTTCAACCCGGTTTCACGCATGGAGCTTGTCGAGATTGTCAGTCACGACAAGGTAGCTGACGACGTCCAATCGGCAGCTCATGCGTTTCTGGGAAAAATCGACCGCCTTGTCGCTCCGGTGAAAAGCGCGCCGGGCTTTTTGGTCAACCGCGCACTCACGCCCTATTTGCTCGAGGCAATGGTCATGCTCGATCAAGGCATGAAAAAAGAAACCATAGACAAGGCGGCGGAAGATTTCGGCATGCCGATGGGACCGATCGAGCTCGCCGACCAGGTTGGCCTCGATATCTGTCTGCACGTTGCCGAAACGCTGCGCGCGAGCCTCAAACGCGAAATGCCCGCTGCCCCCCAATGGCCCAAGGACAAGGTTGCAAAAGGCGAGCTTGGCAAGAAGTCCGGCAAAGGCCTCTACGAGTGGAAGAACGGTCACGCCGTGAAAGTTCACGATGGCGGCTCGCTACCCCCCGATACGACTGATCGTCTGATCCTGCCGATGCTCGATGTGTGCGTCACTTGTTTGCGCGAAGGCGTCGTCGCAGACGAGGAGATCGTCGACGGGGCAATGATATTTGCGACCGGCTTTGCACCGTTTCGCGGTGGCCCAATGCATTACGCTAGAGCACGCGGTGTTGACGACGTAAGTCAAACATTGACCCGCCTTTCTTCGGTTTACGGGGCACGATTTCAACCAGATCCCGGCTGGATTGAGATGAAATGAGCCGCTCGGAACGGGCTCCTCTTACTTTCGACGATCCCGCCCCACTGGCCGACGCCATCGTTGCGAAGGTTGGCAAGACAATCGTGCTGGCGCTGCCGCTGGGGCTCGGTAAAGCAAATCACATTGCCAATGCGCTTTATGCCAAAGCCTTGGCCGATCGATCTATCCGCCTCACAATTTTCACGGCGTTGACGCTTGTCGTCCCGCGCTCAAAAAACGAGCTGGAGCGCCGATTTTTCGAGCCAATCTCTCAACGCGCCTTTGGCGGCTATCCCGCGCTTGACTACGCGAGCGCAATTCGCGCCGGCACGCTGCCGCCAAATGTCCAGGTCAATGAGTTTTTCTTCCAGGCCGGACAATGGCTCGATTCGCCTTACGCGCAGCAGAATTACATCTCCGCCAACTATACCCACGCCTTGCAATACGTGCTCGACCGCAGCGTCAACGTGATCGGACAGCTCGTCGCTCATCGAGCGGACGAAGCAGACCGCTACAGTTTAAGCTGCAATCCCGATCTCACGCTCGACCTCCTGACACTCCGCCGCGAGGGCCGTGCGAACTTTGTGTTTGCCGGGGAGATCAACTCGGAACTGCCGTTTATGCCAGGTGAGGCCGCAATCAGCAGCGGAGAGTTCGATTTTCTGCTCGACGGACCGGGTACGGATTTCCCGTTGTTCGCACCACCGCGTGAACCGATAACACTCGCCGACTACGCCGCCGGTCTTCATGCGGCGAGCCTGGTGCCGGATGGCGGCACTTTGCAGATCGGTATCGGCTCGCTGGGCGATGCCGTTACGCAGAGCCTGATCCTGCGTCACCGCAATAGCGCAAAATTTCAGAATCTCCTCTCGGCGTTACCGCCTTTGGCATCGCATAGCGCCGGCGTTCATACGACACCATTCGCTAACGGGCTTTACGGCTGCTCGGAGATGTTCGTAGAGGGCCTCCTCGATCTCTTCCGTGCCGGCGTGCTCAAGCGCGAAGTGGATGGCGTCGTCCTCGATTCGGGCTTTTTCGTCGGCTCACGCGCGTTCTATCGCGCGCTTCATGAGATGCTACCAGAGACGCTGGCAAAATTCCGAATGCGGCCGATCTCGTTTGTTAACGAGCTTTACTTCGGTGAACAGGAAAAGCGCAAAGCACGTGTCGGCGCGCGGTTTATCAACGACGCGATGATGACAACTCTGCTCGGCGACGTGATCTCTGATGGCCTGGACGATGGTCGAATCGTCAGCGGCGTGGGCGGGCAATATAATTTTGTTGCGCAGGCATTCGCGCTCGAAGGCGCGCGCGCGGTCATTATGCTGCGCTCTACGCGAGAGGCGAAAGGCAAGAGCCAGTCAAATATCCGATGGCACTACGGGCACATTACCATTCCGCGCCACCTGCGCGACGTCATCGTGACTGAGTATGGCGTTGCTGATATTCGCGGCAAGAGCGACAGGGACGTCGCGGTCGCGATGTTGGGAATTACAGATTCGCGTTTTCAGGATGAACTGTTGCGGCAGGCAAAGGACGCCGGAAAGGTCGAACGATCGTTTGAATTGCCGAAAACCGCCCGCAACAATACGCCGGCAACGGTGACGCGGGCGCTCCAGCCCGCTCGAGATGCCGGGCTACTTCCGCTGCTCCCCTTTGGAGCCGATTTCTCCGGGATCGAGCAACGGCTGATCCCTGCATTGCAAATATTGAAAATCGCCAGCCCTCTGATGCTTTTTGCATTATTCGCGCGCGGTGTGGTTTCGCCCTCGAAGGATCGGGATTGTCTTGAGAGGCTTGGCTTGGCGCGGCCAAAAACCCCAGTCGAATGGTTGTATTCGGCGCTTGTTAGCGGCGCTTTAGGCCGCAGTGCCAAGGAATACTGGTGAGAGCGATTTCTGCTTCGGTCAAAAGCAGACATTGCCCGAGTAATGTCCGCTTTGGGTCAAAAGCAGACACGTGCAGTGCACCAGCCGATGCCCGCTAAGGGCCAGAAGCGGACATGCGGCGGTTATCCGGCCCGCTCGACCTTTGGAGGCAACCAAGTGTTATCGAGGATGGCCTTCTCAGGCCAGCAGGCGCGAATGAAGAGCGAGAACTTGTCTTGAGGAGCGGGCAGCCAGTGACTTTCCTTGCCCTTGCCAGGTGATTTGACACCGGCATAGAGCGTCAGCGAGCCATACGCGTTGTAGTGGAAGTTCTTAGGTTCATTCTCATTAGCTTGGGCAGTTTGTTTTGTTATGCGCAGTTTTTTTTGGCTTTGTTATCGAGGACAGCATCATACAGGTCGTCTTGCGCAATCACCTCAAGCAGTACACTGGCAAGCTGGGCTTCGTTCACGCCGATAGCGTCCGCCCGCTGGCGCAGCCGGGACATGGCAACTCGGCTGAGTTGCAGTGTGCTCGGCAAGGCAAAGGCAAAGCACCGCTTTGATTGTGGCGGCTTGGGATCTGACACCAGCGGCACCACCTTGACCTCCTTGGGTACGCGCAGGCTGATTTGAGCCTGTGAGCAGCGCACCTTGAGTGTGCCGACGTTGCAGCCAAGTCGGGCTGCGATGGCTTCGGCATCCAAGCCTTGCTGGACCAGCACCGGGATGCCAGCCATTAGATGCTTGGTGAGATTAGAGCGCCGCCGTTGTCTTTTTTGAGTGACTGCTTCTGCGTTGATCATGCCGATGTCTCCTCCGACACTTCGCCAAATTCACCTCTTCTTCCGCACGGACGCGGTTAAAAAACTGCAGAGCCGCCGTTGTGGCTTGCCAACAGCTCCGCCAGTGTCAAAGCACTCACAAATTGTTCTTGTAATTTTGATTGCTTTTAAAACGACGAGACCGGCCCGGTCTTGTGATTTCAAGCCAAAGTCTTGGGCATTTGTTCCACGGCAAATGCCTCGCCGGACGCTCGAAACATGACTGATGTCCGCTAATGAGCCCAAAGCGGACATCAGGCCCATGAGCAGTTATGATTTCAGCCAATGCGTCTAGACGGGGGGAGCCCAGCGCACTATGAAAGCGGTCCAATGTCACAGTCTGCCCTGAAAAAGATCGCTGCATTGCGCCGTTGTGGCGGTTTACTTTCACGGCTCGCTTACGAGCGCGGTCGGAATGACGGTGTTGATGTCGAGGTATTGTTACGACAGGCACACCTCACGCCTCGCGAAATAAAAAACAAAGACATTCAGCTGGGTGTGCAAAATCAAATAAAGTTCGTCGACTTGGTCGCAAACGCAACCAGCGATCCACTCCTGGGGTTTCGTTTAGCCTATTCTTTCGATCTGCGCGAAATCGGTTTGCTGTATTACGTCCTTGCCTCCGCCGACACCTTACTTGGCTCTTTGTTGAGAGTGGCTCGATACAGCGATGTTGCCAACGAAGGCGTCGATTTGGAAGTAAACAAGGGAAACACTCTTCGCGTGCGCCTGCATTATTCAGGTGTCGCGCGCCACAGCGACGTACACCAGATTGAGTTTTGGATGGGATCGCTTGTGCGTATCTGCCGAGAGCTGATTGGCACCAATTTCAGCCCAATAGAAGTCCGTATTATGCACGACAGGAGAGAGCAGGCTCGGGAGATCGAGAAATTGCTTGGTTGTGCCGTCAAAACCGGTGCGGATGTTGATGAAATTATTTTTAGCAGGAAAAGCGGAGAGTACCCAATCGTTACCGCTGATCCCTACCTCAACCGGCTGTGTGTACGCTTCTGCGAAGAAACGCTTGCTCGTCTGGGAAAGAAGACCAGCCCGTTAAAGGTCAAGGTCGAGAACGGAATTGCGGCGTTGCTACCGCACGGCGAAATGCATGTCGATGCAATTGCTGCGCAACTAGGCATGAGTACAAGGACGCTGGCTCGGAAGCTTGCGTCCGAGGGGCATTCTTTTACAAAAATATTAGAGGGCTTGCGGTGCGCATTAGCACGTCGCTATTTGGCCGAAAGCGAGATGTCGATTTCAGAAATCGCTTGGCTTTTGGGGTATTCTGAAGTCGCAAATTTTACACACGCGTTTCACCGATGGACCGGGACAAATCCGCGAACAGAACGGGCCAAAGCACGGCGATCAATTAAATTTAATGCAGGAAAATCGGGCTTACCGCATAGCGCCACCAGTGGCAAAAAAAGTCGCGTGTCTCTCACCGCCTAAGTCCGTTATTGGCAAAAGCGGACATTCCGAGCGTACCCGCGAATGTCCGCTTTTGGGGGATGCTAGTCTCGACCAACGCAACTGCTCCGGGCTGCGCGTTGTGAACCCCGGCGTCATGCTCGATCAACCGGCTTACGTTGACCGTGGAGGGAAGCTGCCTGTGCGAACCCCTCATCAAAAAAACCATGCAATCGTGAGTGCGGGCTTGATGTCCGCTTTGGGTCAAAAGCGGACATGTGCGGTGCACTAGCCAATGTCCGCTTTGTGCCAATAGCGGACACGACAGCCAACCCGACCTACCGCACTTGCGCGAGATGACGCTTCGCTCAGCCTAAGCCGTTAGCCGTCGTGAGTCGGATAATCGACCGGTTGGGACACCCTCGTTATTGATCTCGATCTGGAAGATCTCGGACAATCCCGCCCTTCCGGACGACGTTAGTTGGAGTGCGCGACTGTTCGAAACGCGTTTGAACCATCCGAGCTCCAATAGACGATCCAAGATCCGAGCCCCGACGAGCCCCTTGATGTGATATCGACGCTCGCTCCAGTCGAGACAAGGCTGGCAGAATATCCGCCGGGTCCGCGGCCTCAGATCAGCGCCGAACGTAGAAAGGAAACGCTCGCCCGAAGACGTGACCTCACCGCCCTCATCGGTGAGAACGATGTGTCCCATAGCAACAAGTGCATCGGTCACCGCGACTCCCACCCGGCCAGCCAGGTGATCGTAGCAACTTCGGGCAAAACAGAGTGCATCTTCGTTTGCTGACCGCGGCTGACGGCGCGGTGGCACCTCTATGGCGGCGACGACCTTGATGCTCTCCAACATTGTCGCGACCAGCGGGGACGCGATCCGATAATAGCTAAAGCGGCGCTGGCGAGTGACAGTTAAGAGCCGCGCGGCAACCAACTTGCTCAGGTGTCCGCTCGCTGTCGCGCGAGAGACATTGGCGCAGTAAGCAAGCTCAGTGGCCGTCAGCGACTGGCCGCCCATAAGGGCATTAAGCATCGTCGCTCGCGCAGTGTCACCCACGAGAGCGGCCACCTCCACCAGATTTGCCGCCGCGACCATCGTCAAACCCTATCGCTGATACCGGAAGCATATCAATCGAAAACAGTTTGGCACGGGCCGAACTGTTCGCGCGGGACATGTGCGAACCTCGCAGGTAGACGTCGAAGACGTTTAACAACTGGAGGAACGCATCGTGGCGATGGCGGCGATGATCCATAAAAAAGGCGCTCCCGAAAACTTCGTGTGGGAGGAGATTAAGGTCGGGGCTCCCGAGCGTGGCCAGGTACGTCTTCGCAGCACGGCGGTCGGCGTGAATTTTGCTGATACATACCATCGTGCAGGTATCCCGCACCCGATGATCGTCGGCGATCCGCCGGTTGTCCTCGGTTTCGAAGGAGTTGGCGAGATCGAGGAGTTGGGTCCTGGCGTCACCGGGTTTTCCGTCGGCGAACGAGTTTGCACCTGCCTTCCCCCACTCGGCTCCTATAGTCAGGAGCGCCTTTACCCGGCTGACAAGTTGATCAAGGTTCCAAAGGGCTTGCCGTTGGATGACGTTCAACTGGCAGGACTAATCCTGAAGGGGATGACCGCACACTATCTCTTGCATCGAACGCACAAGGTGCAGCCGGGAGATTATGTCCTGATCCATGCAGCTGCCGGCGGCATGGGCCATATCCTTTGTCCTTGGGCGCGACATCTCGGAGCCACTGTGATCGGTACTGTTAGTACCGACGAGAAGGCCGAGATCGCCCGAAATCTCGGTTGTCATCACGTTATCAATTACACGATCGAAGACTTCGTAGCTGTCACCCGTAAGATTACGGACGGAAAAGGCGTAGACGTTGTCTATGAGTCAATCGGTAAGGACACGTTGCAAAGGTCGCTCGACTGCCTGCGGCGAGTCGGTATGTGCGCAGCTTACGGCCAGGCGTCAGGCGTTCCTGATCCGATCGACATCGTCAAAGATTTAGGCGCTCGTGGGTCACTCGTTATCACTCGTCCTGCGCTCTCGCATTACATATCGAACCGAAGCGAAATCGACGCCGCAGAAAAATCCCTGTTCGATGCCGTCGCACGAGGAATCGTAGCGAGCAACGTTGTAAAAACCTTTCCGCTTCGAGAGGCTGCAGCCGCGCACACGTTCATCGGCGGACGCAAGACAACGGGCTCGATTGTCATGCTTCCATTTGCGTAAACGGCTCCAAAAAAACGACTTCGAGGCACTCAATCCAAACAAAAAGGATATCATGTCGATCATACGCCACGAAATTAGACAGATATTAGACGAGAATCGCGGGCAGCCGATCATTAGCCAGGCAGTCGTTCACGGCAACGTCGCCTATTTCGCCGGCATCACCCCCAACCCAATTGTCGGCGATATCAAAGCCCAAACTGCTCAAGTGCTGCGACGCGTCGATGAGCTTCTCAGCCTCGCGGGGACCGACAAATCAAAGCTATTAAGCGCCCAGGTCTGGATCGCCGACATGCGTCTGTTCGAAGATCACAATTCTGTTTGGAATGAGTGGGTCGATCCAGCAAATCCTCCGGTGCGGGCTTGCCTCACCACGGACTTTTGGCGACCTGGGATGCTCATTGAAGTTATGGTGGTTGCGGCCTTGCCGTGAAAGTCGGGAAAAACAGCTGGCTGTTGTCCGCTTTGGGTCAAAAGCGGACATGTGCAGCGCACAAGCCGATGTCCGCTTTGTGCCAATAGCGGACATCCCGCCCTTTTTCGAGCCATGAACCGGATACAAAAGGGATCTATCTGGCGCGGTGGTGTTTACTGACTCTTTTGGTGCTCATCACGCGGTAGTGACACCGTGTCGCAAAACAGTGACCAAGATTTAATTTGGGTGAGATCGAGGACGATGTAAAATCGGGGCCGCTCTGGTCCCCTAGAGCGCGGCCCCGATCTCTTACCCGTCCCCAACGAGTCCCCGGAGGTCGGGGCCGACATTCCTACGATCAATTGTGACGTTCGATGGACTGAATGGTGGACGCAAGAGGCCCGCGTAGGAATTTTGTGGAGTGTGACTTATCCGCTACGCAATGACACAGCCCGTTACCATCGCCCACGGTGTTCGTCAGCCTATTGTCGTGGCAAGGACAATCGGTCTTGTCACCATGAAAGGACACTGCCAGTTGATCGCGACATGATCACGCT
>Ga0163162_10004155_pt1 | contig 13901 bp, 10 predicted proteins | sample S55metaG_FD_115310 | JGI IMG/M metagenome (GOLD analysis project Ga0163162, IMG submission 115310) | Switchgrass rhizosphere microbial communities from Kellogg Biological Station, Michigan, USA - S5-5 metaG | ecosystem: Host-associated > Plants > Roots > Rhizosphere > Soil | place: USA...
CATGAGCGCGCCGGTTGACGATCCCGCATCGTTGGCGCCCACGAATTTGAATTCTTTGAAGAGCTTCGTGTCGTAGTGACTGCCGAAAACGATGATGTCGGTCGAAGGTCCCGGCAATTCGGCGACGATGTTCGCCATCTTTTTTTCCCCGACCGGAGTCCTGGCCTGGAATTCATCAGTCGTCACACTCAAGCCGAACGATCGAAGTTGATCGACAATCCATGCGCGCGTCTGTTCAAGTTCCGGCGAGCCTGGCGGACGTGGACCAAACTCAACCTGCTTCTTCACGTAATCGAAGGCGCGGTCGCCGTCAAAGTCGCTCTTTGCAGCCACCGTCGGCGTCGCCGGACTGTTGGCGGAATTGGCCTCAGGTTTGTTCGATCCACCCGGGCACGCCAACAGGAATGCGAGGGAAGCAAAGGCAATCGATTGTGAGACGGGTTTCAAGATTTTCCTCAAGGTCATTATGAAGTCGCTTTCGAGCAGATTAACTGCGCGGGCTTTTCGCCGCGTGCGCGGAGAGCTCTTTACCGGTTCCCTTCTCGGCTTGTCGCTGGCAATCAGCGCAGACACCAATCATGCGCAGCAGATGCTCGGTTAATCTGAATTTGTACTTCGCGGCCATGGCGTCCTGAATCGCTTCCAGTTCCGGCGAATAGAATTCAATGATCTTTCCGCATTGTGAACAGATCATGTGATCGTGATGCGGGTGTTTGTAATTATGTTCGTAGTGCGCCCGGCCATCGCCAAAACGCACCTCGCGGGCCAGGCCGGCCTCGGTTAAGAGTCGCAGAGTCCGATAGACGGTTGTCTGGCCTACGGTCGGATCTTTTTCGCGCACGAGCTGATAGAGATCTTCGCCCGAGAGGTGGCCCTCAGTATTCAAAAACACGTCGAGAATCAAGTCGCGTTGCGCGGTACGCTTGAGTCCCTGCTTCTGAATGTGCTTAAGAAATACTTCCTGCTCTTCAGTCATTCGTGGTTAGTTGAGGCCAGCGGCATTCTAACACCTGCGCGGAAGGGTCAGAAGGCCTTGCGAATAGCAGTATAGCAAAGTGCCGAGGCGACCTCTTGTCTTAAAGCCGAGGTAGCACAAATCTGGATTTGATCTTCAGAAAGGCATTTCGCGCCTTTTCACTTCTAAGTCTTAGAGAAGAGCCCTACAGTCTCGCGACCAAAGGGGCCGAGCACAGTCACAGTCAACGCCCAGCCGAGGCCCAGCGCATGGTCCTTGACCTTCAATTTGAATCGGGATTAGACTCGCCAGCGTATCTCGAACTTGTACGTAGAATTCTGAAGACCGCGCGCGTCCCGTGCTCGTGCTCACTGCTTCTTAAAAGTCGCGCAGTTTCGGAAGCGTCCTGAAGAATCAAATAGGATTCAAGGGTCCCTGAGGTTTTGCCGCCGTGCGGAGAGCCTCTGGGTCTGATGCATTTTTCCCCCTGGTGGACCGATCAGCTTGAAAGGATCTACGAAAAAAGGATTTCCCCTGCAGCCTTAATGGTCTTAAGTAAGAGCGGCTAAGGAACAATATGGAGGAATATTTATGTCAACAATAAAATGCAACGCCTCTGGATGTTCGCACACAGACAAATCCGGGAAACGTTTTTATCAGTGCAATCACTGTAGCAGGTGGTGGTGCAGCAGCCACGGCGATAAGGGGAAACGATGCCCTGGCTGTCAAAAGGGATTCATGAATTAACAGGAAAGCGTTGAATCACAAGGCGACTGCTACATACCCTAAGGACACACGTTTGAATGGGGTTCATTCCGAGGTCAAGTTAAAAAGATTTTCGGCGGAATCAAAACCTGCGGGATGAAGGGTTTCGAACAAACATATTCTGATGGTCGCACAACGACGGTATCATTTGGCGATGAACCATGGGATGCGGTTCGCTGCACTACGTGCGGATCAGTCTTCACATCCACAACCTGTTCCGTAAAGTAATAAAACGGTGGGGTGTCAACTTCGGGACGTCATAGAAACACAGCGCGTACCGTTAACTCTTGAATTCATGACTCTGGGAAGCAACTGACGAATGAGATTTTCTATTTCTGCCTTTACAGACGTTGGTACTGTTCGAGACTCGAATCAAGACCGGATTCTCACAAACGGCAAGCTAACAGACGATGGCAGGATCGATCTTGCCGATCAAGATTCGTGCGTTTGCTTTGTGGCAGACGGTGTAGGAGGTAACAAGCGGGGAGATTTTGCGTCGGACTTCATTCTCAGGGAAATCAAGTCGATTCGTAATTTTGACAATTTAGAGCAGCAACTTCGAGCCACGAATACCGAACTCGTAAGAATTACTTCGCCGCGAAGCGAAGTGGCGGGCACGGCGACCACCTTAACCGGATTAGTTGCGACTGACGATATCTTTCGGATCATTCATGTCGGCGACTCTCAATTGTGGCTGCAACGAGAAGGAACGCTCTTCAAAGTCACAAATGATCAAGTTCTGAATGAATACGAAGGAAACAGTCCGTTAACGAGCTTTTTTGGAGGGTCAGATGCAGATCTCAAGTTCGACACCAATCTCTTTGTAAATGAAGTCGTCATCGACGATCTTTTCTTAGTCTGTTCTGACGGTCTTTCCAAATCGCTTAGTCACAAGCGCATAAAGGCCATCTTGGTCGAAGAGCTTGAGCTTCAGTCGAAAGCGCAGAAATTACTAACTGAATGTCGCGCAAACGGCGCGGAAGATAATGTAAGCGTGATCTTGATTCAACGAACCGAATAGGAAGGTCGTCGCGGCTACTGGATTCACGAATTGGAAGAATGACTTATCAAGGATAAAGAAAAGGAAATGCTTTCAGCGTCTCTCTTGCCCCCAGGCCAATCGGCGCACGAAGCATTCATCCATAACAACTGAATAGAGCTAAGTTCTACCAAAGCTGCGGCACAAAGAACCGTTGGAACGATCGGTTGTTTCAGCATTCAATTTAGACTGCTCCAGGAAGGATGAAACCCATGGCGCGCAATAGCGATGTGACTGGTACTTATGGTTCGGGAGCGGCGGCTCGTACTGCCACATATCAATCGAAGTCTGAAAAGACTTATTCATACGCGGACCTACAGGAAACCGATTTTAAGTCAAAGACTCACGGTCTCGGTGTGGGCGACAACATCCGTCTTTATAACAAAGATTACGCAATCACGGCCATCATCTCGGAAGGAACGGGTGAAGCCGTAATTTACAAGATCGCCGATAGTGAGCTAAGGGACTTCGCGCTCAAACTCTACTTTGAGTTCAGCAACCCGAAAGAAGAACCGAACGGCGAAACACTTAGGCGCATCAAGGAGATCGTTGATCCAGACATCCTTAGGCTCTATGACTTTGGTGTGGGCTCCGACAAATATCAGGGACGGTACTGTTTTGAGATATCGGATTTCGCAGAAGGAGGCGATTTGTTTTCAGTGAATGACCTGAAAGCACATTACACCGCCAAGCATATTGAAAAAACGGTCATCCCAGAGGTCTTTAACGGCATTAAGAAACTTCACAGTTACAGAATCTACCACTGCGATCTAAAACCGTGGAACATCCTTTATCTCGACGCGAGTCGCACGGACATTGTTATCGGCGACTACGGTTCCGGGAAGACTTTTGACCTGGAAACAGAGAAGGAGTCCAGGAAAACTTCTACGCTAAAAGGCACTGAAGCCTACCTCTCTCCTGAACAGAGCCGAGGAATCATATCTGAAAAGAACGACTATTATTCCTTCGGTGTCATCCTTCTGCATCTTCTTTACCCCGAAAGCATAGCGGCCGATTCGGATTTCCGTCGAACAGACAAGGAGAAATTCGAGCGAATCGTCGAACGCCAATACAACTCGATGCCGGTCATTGATTATGATTCGCGTCACGGTCGCCTGAACACCCTGATTGCTGGGCTCACTCTGCTTAACCACCACAATCGTTGGGGCTCAACTGAGGTTGAAAAGTGGCTTAAGGGTGAGGAAGTAGAAGTTAAGTATAGAGGTGATGGATTCGAATCTGTTCAGCCCGTAAAACTTGGCTATGCCACGGTCAAGACAAGCCAGGATTTCATTAACGTTTTAGAGTCAAGCCCCTCCGGCTACGAGGATCTAATAGAAGATCCGGATACCTATTCGACTGTGAAAGCCTGGTTGGATTCGTATCGAGATATTCCAACCAGAAAAGCCTTTGATAGCGCGGTTCGATTTTATCAACCGTTAGGAAAGGAATATGTCAAAGAAGCGGCTTTGAGGTTTTTTGCACCCCAGCGAACGGTCGCGCTTGACATGCACTTGTTTGACTTCTTTAGTTCTGTCGACCTTCGGAAGGATGTTGACGCCTTCGTCGCCAAACTTGATGAGGTATGGAAAATCACGAGCTTGGAAAAGCTGCGATTCTACTTGTTTCAACTCGAACTCTGTTTGCGGCAAATTCAAATCTCTTCGAAAGGAGAAGACGCCGTGATAGCGGGCGCCCTCTCAGAGAAAATATATTCCGCCTTCGGACTGGCTCCGAAGCCGTTTGAAAATCTGGCCACCGAGATTCCTGCGAAGATCAATCCCAATAAAGAATCCGATAGCTTTCATCAACTGTTGAGCCTGTTTTATGCCTTCAATCCAGATCGAGGCTTCCGAGCGCCTCACAACGCTCCCATTAAGAACGTGGATGAACTTGGTCTCTTCTTCGCGCGAAATGAGAGCGCTTTCTCTGATAAGTTTCTCGATGCTGAACGGAAACGCTTTTTGGAACTGAACAAGAGGACGGATCTTGTTGGAAGGGATTATGTAACCTTTCTTTTTGAAGTATTCAAGCGGAATACCACAACCAAGCTGGAGCTGGAGAAGTTAACTTTCGATAAGAAACAGATTTTCCAAGTCCAATATCGCTTCGCGAAAACTCTCAATCCATTCCTGTCAAGGAAAGGTGTGGCCAGGGACGTTACAGTGCGGTCGTCCGGGGAAGCTTTGCAACGGAAAAGAAAGACTATGGAAAGTTTTTCCTCAGTTTGTGAATCATTCATCGAAAGCGCCAAAGCAAAACACGGCATTGCTACGTTAACCCCGGACAATCTCCGCGATCTCAAAAACCGCTTTCGCCGAGACGCTTGGAAGAGATATCTGTCGTTATACAAAGGACGCATTTCTGCAGCTTGCGTTTTTGCGCTGTTGGCTATTTTCGTCGCGGTTATTTCTTACGGCATCAGTCAACAGAAATTGCACGTAGATAGAGTGATGGGTATCACATGGATGGAGAATGACGAGTACAAGAAAAAGTACGCCGAAGAATTCGCGAATGCACAAGCCCGCGCGAAAGCGGAGTATGCACAAGCCTTTGTCAACAACCTGAGACTGCAGCAAATCAAATTCTTCGGGTCCGGACCGGACGCTCCCGCTTACAATCAACGAAGCTACCAATCCGTCTTTGACACTCGGAGCACGAAGTACATAAACGTCGAAGTCAACTTGACCCATAATCAACCCAAAGACCGAGTGAATTTCAAGGTGCATGTAACAATACTGGATAGCAGCGGAGCAAAAATCCATGAGAGTACATGGGACAGTTGGGTAGATCCCGGTTGGTCCAGTTCTTATCGTTCCGTAAATTTTGGTGCAAATCGCGTCCGCAATTGGGAAAGAGGAAATTACACCGCTCAAGTTGAAATTAACGGAAGACCTTATGGTTCACAGAACTTTACCGTGAGATAGCCAGACAGCATTCCAATGAGTGGCCCCAAAGATTACAGTCCACCACCGCGGTATTCGATGCAGGTCTTCGACGGCAAGCTGAACCGTGTGTTTGAGCTTCAATCGAGGCTAAGAGCGCTCTGCTCGGAAATTGGTAGTCTCCGCGTCTCTGACGCTCAATTGGTCATCAAATTTGATTGCAGTAATGAATTGCAGAAAATCGAAACGCCGAACTATGACGCGCTTAAGATGCTGGTCTTTGACTATAAGGGAACATTCGGCCAGGACGTTTACAATCGCCTGAACCGTGAGATCGACTCAAAGATCTCAATGATCCTGAAGCAAGTCGACGCCTGCGAGTCTATCAAGTCAAGGTTCGAGGCCAAGAAAGCGGACTATGAGACCTACCGCTCATATCTATCGTTTTACGAAAACTCTCGCGTTTCATTTGACGAGTTCAAGGGTCAAGTTACCGACTACCTTAAGAACAATCTCCAAGCGCGCGTGCCAGAGATATTCAATCAAGCCGCGCAAAGGATTGCTTCTATCAAGTTTGATAAACAAGCATCGCCATTCACATTTGGTTTTAGCTCAAAAAGCGAGGCGCAAAAGCAATCTGTGATGGGACATGTCGATCAGAAGGAAAACGAAATCAACCACATTAGGTTGGATATTAGTGACAAGGTACTTAACAAACTCAAGACGACTACTGTATTGACAAGACCCCAGAAACTCGAAATTGCGGAAGACAAGGCCCCAATAATAGAAAAGATCAAGTCACTTATTCGCCGATGCGACGATCCTGCTTCGAAGAAGACGTATACCAAGAATCTTGACCGGTTATTAGAGAGCGAGAGCTTGAAGGATATTTACTTCCTTAAGGAACTCCATGACTCGGTTTTTGAAAGTGAGATGGTCAGACGATTGAAGGTTGAAATCACAAAGTTATTATCCGATCTGAATGAGGTCTCAATTCACGATGCGGTTGAACCTGAAAAGCAGAAAACAATTAAACTGTGCCTTAACCTACTGCGCCTCTCATCTGTCACACCGAACCAAGTCGACGCGGCGCGACAACGCTTCGAAGAGATGCTAAGGAACAGTCGCCAGCGGTTCGAGCAAGAGGAAATTAGACAGAAAGAGCATCTCTTTCTGAAATCTCAGATCGTGCTCTGCCTGGAGAATCTCGGCTATGAAGTCATGGAAGACTTGGAGGTAATCGACTTTGAGAAGGAAAAGGATTTCCTTCTCAAGATTCACGGTCAAGAGAACTATCTAAACCTAAAGTTTAAAGAAGACGGTTCGATGCGGTACGTCTTTCAAATTCCCGAAGATCCCAAAGCCCTGAATACTGATGAGAAAAACTTAAAGCTTCACGAAATGAAAGTCACCTGCGATGAATTTCAATCCGTCTTGGCTGATCTCTCTCAGATGGGACTCAAGATCGATCTTAGGAGCGAAAAACCAATTGAATATGAATCGCTCCTGTCCGTATCGGCCAGCAAGAAGGACCAGCTAAAAGAGAAGTCTAAACGACGACAACTGCAACAGGTCAGGAATAAGTATCTAGCCGTTTGAGCCTGGATCTATGCGGGACCCTGAACCATGATTCGCAACACGCACAAAATCTTTCCTCGTTGGCTTCAAGAACTAAAACGATTTCAAGCGCTGAAGTCTGAATTTTTTCTCTATGGAAATGTCTATGACTGCTACTACTTTCCCGTCAACTACAAGGAAGTTGAAAATGAAAGTGAATTGTCCTACGCAAAATTCAACGACATAAGAGAGTTATTGCAGCAGTATTTGTTTTCGCAGGGGTTTGAGCTTGTAAGTTACTTCGACATCATCGATGGAATCGCGGTTAAGTCGATCGATGACTCCGTGACTGTTGAGAATATTATCGCCACGCTCCAACTGAAACATCCCGACGTAGAATCCTTTCTCAAGAACGCTAAGGCCAAGAAGCTCGAAGACGCTATCAGCTTTTACCGTGAGCTGGCCGGGAACACGGTGAAGCTCTCAGCTTCGATTGTCAATTTTGCGTCGCGTATCACATCCAATCCAAATTCACTTGAGGATGAAGCCAAGCCGGTCTTCCTGAAGATTCTTAAGGCCGCTCAGGAGTCTCGCGTATTCGCTAACAAGGGTGGCCTACGCAACTTGCTGGTTTTCATTTGCGATAAGCTAAACGACATACCTGCCTGGGTGCTCCTTGAGAATCCTCTGACCAAAGGCATTGAAATTCAGAAGCCAAACCGCGAGGAACGCCTGCGGTTCTTTGAACAACGACATCAGCAGTTCTATTCGGCGGGACCAGATGCGGACGTAGGGGAGGCTAGCAGAGTGTTTCCCGACTTGACCGAGAACTTCTCAAATCGTGAGTTGGAAAATCTGATCACTATTTCAAGGCAGGACAAACTCCCGGTCAATCCGATCAAGGAGATAATCGACCTCTTCAAATACGGCATCCGTGAAAACCCCTGGGAAACGATTGATGCGGCGAAGATCGAAAACGCCGAAGAAGAACTCGGAAAGCGAGTGCTGGGACAGGAAGCTGCAATCAGCAAGGCTGCTGAAATAGTTCGGCGTTCAAATCTAGGTCTCGATTCGATTGATAGGGCAAAACCTTCCAATAGGCCCAAAGGCGTCTTGTTCTTTGCAGGCCCTACTGGAACAGGGAAAACTGAGTTAGCGAAGTCACTGGCTGAACTAATATTTAGCGACGAGGAAGCAATGATTCGCTTCGATATGAGCGAATATAACGACAGTAATTCCGACGTTAAGTTGATCGGAAGTCCACCAGGGTATGTTGGTTATGAAGAAGGCGGGCAATTGACTGACGCGATCAGGAAAAAGCCATTCAGCATCGTCCTGTTTGATGAAATCGAGAAGGCACACCCGAAGATCTTCGATAAGTTTCTGCAAATTCTCGATGATGGCCGCCTGACAGACGGCAAAGGCGAGACCGTCTACTTTTCTCAATCGTTGATTATTTTCACGAGCAATCTTGGCATCTTTAAAGAAGATGAATACGGCGTCAGGACTCAGCATGTCGAGTTTGGTGAGCCTTATGAATCGATTGACAAAAAAGTGAAGGCTGAGATTAAGGCATTCTTCGGGAGCAAGCTTGGAAGGCCGGAAATTTTCAATCGCTTTGGAGACAATTTCGTTGTCTTCGATTTTATTCGCACTGACGTGGCGAGCAAGATTGTGAAGAAGAATCTCAATGTCATTAAGGGCAACCTCAACAAGTTGCGAAATATCTCTTTTGAGTTTGACGACACGTTCGTCGATTCGTTTCTGGATTCATGTGCAAGCGATAATCTCGAAATGGGCGGGCGCGGAATAGTGAATCGGATCGAAACTCACATCAAGAATGGTTTAACGAACTTCATGTTCAGAACGAAGAAAAAAGAGAACTGTTCGATAAGAGTTGCGATGAGCAACGGTGACGTAACCTTTCAATGAACTGGCAACTCAACAAAATTCAATATCCGGTCTACAACCTCGGGCCTGGCAAGCGCGTCGGTATTTGGGTGCAAGGATGCGACCTCGGATGCAAGGGGTGCCTAAACCAAACGCTTTGGAGCGCGCGCGGCGGTCGTCACATAGATGTTCTGGAACTCTTCAACTGGTTAATTTCGCTGAATGATGAGTTTGATGGAATTACGGTTTCGGGTGGAGAGCCGTTTCAGCAGTACGAAGCGCTAATGGCGTTTCTGCATCTAGTAAAAAAGCGCACTAGATATGATGTTTACTGTTTTACTGGTTACTACCTGCACGAGCTTAATGAGCTATTCCCGGACAAACTGTTCCGCCGGTACATAGACTTTCTCGTCGATGGTCGATATGTCGCCGAGCTTCATGAAGACAGCAATCTGAAGGGTTCTTCAAATCAGACGATCTACAAATTTATCAATGGCGCTCCGCGTGTTGTAGAAGAACCTTCTCCGATTCAGTGGTCGTTAAAAGTGAGTGAGGACAATCGCATTTACATGGCTGGCATTCCTAAACAGCGCGATCTGGAAAAGATCTGCTCAGAATTGGCCCTCGTCGGTATTAAGAAAGAATTCAGATAGCATGGTTGAAGTGGTCTGTCCTAATTGTGGCAAGAACAGCTCGTTTAATGGCGATTCGGATTCGCTCGCTGAGTGTCCTTTCTGTTTCGAGGAAATAAGGCCTGGTCAAGCTCCCGACACTTCAAAAGCCTGTCAACAGATCACTGGACTGAGACTCGTATATCAGATTAATCAGCAAAGAATAGATATTCCCGCATCGGGTAAAACCGTCTTAGGCAGAGAGGCCGTTGGTGCAAACGTTCTCTCAAATATTTTCTTCAACGGGAAACAAGTAGTTAGTCGACAGCATTGCTCGATCGAGTTCCGAGAGAACGGCTTCTACTTGCAGGATGAGGGTTCGCTGAATGGAACCTTTTACGGAGCGAACAAAATCAATTGCCGAAGCTCACCTCAACTCATACACAATGGCAATCTCGTCTATCTTGGCGAGGAGCCATTTCTTGCGAAAATCGAGACAAAATCAGTCGAGGACCAAATTGAGAAAGAAAAGGAGATTCCTGTTCCTTCACTCGTGATTGTGAAATATCGATGCAACGATCCCAACTGCATACCGCCATTTGAAAGTGCAACGCTACCTACGGGTAAAGTTTGTCCGAAGTGTGGAACCTTCGACAGGTTCGTGGCGGTTACAGAGTAATACAAAGGCCCTTAACGCCGTTTCGTCATGAGTAGATCTGGATCGATTGGAAATTCTCTCTCACGCTTCATCGTCGTGATAAGCGCGCTGGGCATTGGTTTGCGCCTTGTCATGAAAGGGATAATCAGCCCCGAAAGACTGGTCATATTCCTCGTAGTCGTAGTAATCGCTGCGGTAATTGATAGTACGTTGGTCAAAGCGCTCCTCGCGCCAGGTTTCTTTGTGCTCGATTACGTGAATTTATGATGTGCGCGCGTTTTACGCAGCCATCGGACCAGTGCTTGCGCTGTTGGTTGCCCATTTTGGTTTCTTCATCATGTTTGGCGGCTTGAGACGGCGGCGTTGGTTCCATGCGCCTGACCAGAATGCGGCAATGGACAACGCATTTACAAAACATCCCAAATCCTGCGAGGCCACTTGGAAAAGGAGTAACTTATGAAAACAAAGAACGCTCAGAAGGAGAGAATTCTTATGGCACATCGTCCCTGTGCCAGATGCGGAGAAAGCAAAGACACATCCGGTGGAAAAGAATGCTCTAAGGGACACTTTCACTGTCATTCCTGTGCGAGCCGGCATGTGCATTGTGTAATTTGTGGTCACACGCTTAGATAACAAACTTGTCGCATTGTCGATTCGTCGAAGCACTGGGGCAGTTACGGGCACGCCAACTCGCACACTCCCGCGAAGCGGTGTGCTGTCCAGTAAGGAGAAACAATGAATGAAACGGTAGAACAGAGCATCAAAGAAGAGATGGCGAAGCTGCCCAAACCTAACCAGCAAGCCATCAATGCTTTTGATTGGCGAAGGAAATGTCAGGAAATCGGCGATCGACATAATCTCCTGGATACGGAAATATCTGGCCTCCAGGCTGAAGTTATCTTAGTCCTGATGGGACTGTCTGACTTTACGGCGCTGCACAGACATATTGACGATGAAATCGGGGGAACCGGCTGGCAGGACATAGAAGCGTCTGTCGTAAACGACGTGATTTCGCCAATCGCCGAAATACTTGAAATCATCGTTCAACATGATGGGTAGCGTCGGCTAAAAGATATCGGAAAGACGCCGCCGAACAACTCGTTTGGCGTCAACTGCGGGCTGGCGGATGAGGCGTTTGTAGGACGGCGAGCGGTCATGCAATGTCGGTTCTCGATGAGTCAATGTACTGGACTCAGGAAGTCAGAGTTGCTTTTCGCTGAAAGTTGGCGAGATTAACTTTGGACAACTGCCGGTCTTCTATCAAGTCAATGGCCGGGATCTAACAATCCATCCCGGCTGGCCTACGGGAGCAAGGCGTTGATCCGTTCGACATCAAAGAACTCATGGGCCATAAGACTCTTTCAGTAACGGCGAGCTATGCGCACGGCACGCCGGACGCGATGCGACGAGCAGTCAATCGCTTGAGTGGTCGGCCTCGAGAGTTGTTGAATTTCGGGCGGCGGGTTAAAAATAATTACATCATCTTTACCGGTTTGATGTAAGGGAGAAAACCTTGAAAGTGTGTGATAACGTGGAGACTTAATTCCTCTAAGCCGGGGTGGCGGAATGGCAGACGCTACGGACTTAAAATCGTCACACCTGCCCTAGACCTATTCTCACGAAGTCAGATGAACCAATATTTACCGACCTAGCAGCCGTCAAAGTCTTGTTTGGTCAGGTTAGGTATCAGCACATGATTACATCAACTTTACATCATCTTATTTTTTGTAAGGAATCTACAGGACGCTTGAGCGCTTATGTGATGCTTGTGATATCTTTCGCGTCAAATGGAAAGCCCTCTCTTTTCCTTCGTGCTTTATCAGCAGTCTAGTCAAAGCTCGTCCACCGCCGATCCGACACCCTGTCGGAGAAAGGTGTGCGTGTGAATGGCGACTGATCTTCCGCTCTGGCTTCGATTACTTCGTAAAGTGTTGAGGGGTGCAACAAAGCGAGATGCCTTGATTGCGCTCATCTGTGGCGCAGCACTACTGGTTTTGAAGTGGCGGCTAGGCCGATTTGCTGGCGGCTGGAAGCAGGACGTTTTGGAGTGGATATTTCCGATCACAGTGACGCTTGCGGTGTTCGGCGGGATTGAGGTCATCAAAGCGGCTTGCGAGTTACTCAAGGAGGTTTCCAGCGAGGATGCCGGGGAAGTTAGCGTTTTAGTAGATCCACAAGGCTCCAATGTCTCTGCAGCCATCGGGCCGAGAGACAGTTATCAAGTCAAGATTATTGGCATGGCAAGCTTTGTTATTGTAGTGCTCCTATCGCTGTGTGTTTCGAGTTGGCTGTTAGGCGTGCGCTTTGTAGCGATATCGCCTAACACACCGTCAGCGGCCACAACGCAAGCATCCGACGTTTCTGACTCCTCATTGAGTGACGATTCACAGTATGAACTTCTTCAGTTGTCCGCAGAGAAAAAGGCAGAAATCGACAAACTAAAAGGCCCTCTGTTTCAGATCAAAGCGAAGATGCTTGATTCACGCGAGTATTACGAACTCAGAGTTGCCAAAGACAACTTTCGGACGATGGTGGAGAAGATAGAAGGGCAATATGGATGCTTAATTGACACAGCCACTGTTACCTGTCTGCCAAAGCCCCCTGTAACGATTACAGCGCAGGATATGGATATCGAAGTCTCGCTAAAGACGATTGCCCCCGAGATACCCAAAAATTATTTTTGGGTCATTCGAGACGGAGTGAAATTAAGAGTGCCTGTAGTGTTGTTTGTTTCCCTTACGAATCGCTACAAAGAACCGCTCAAAGTAGATTTGCTTTACTTGGAGGCTAAATCCATAGGCGGATGGACTGATACTAGGATGGCCGATACGCTCGTCAACAACGTGCCGGGAATGGAAAAGAAAACTCTAGTATTACATGGCAAGAATGGTGCGTTTTCGATGAAAGGCGAATATCTCATTCCGTCTTTGTACGATCGAGTGATTCAACCTGGTGCCACGGTGGAAGGATGGATTATTGCGGAATACCCAAAGGGCCTTAAGTATGGTAACTCGATCGGCGATATGCGTATCTCGTTGCTTGCGGCCCATCGTTGGATCGCTTCAAAGACGTTTCCTGCGAATCCTCCTGTTTTTGACCGGATTAACTCTAAAGAGTCTAAAGAATTCTATTTCGCTCCCCTTGATACTTTTATCACCGAGGATCGTTAACCTTCACTAGCGAGGCATTCCGTCCATTGGCGACTAAAAGTCTACTTAACTGGACACCTCAATTCCTTCTGGTTAGCTTTAGGCGCATAAATGTAGCCGGTCACAAACTCTTCCTTACTGTCTGGCTTTGACTCAAACTCAACAGTAAATCCCTCGTCCTCATTCACATAGTAGAAGTGTCCCTCGACATCATTGTCCGACTTAACCTTCTTAAATTTCGAAAGGTCGATGTCTAGACTCTTCAGCGGAATTGGCTTCTTAAGAAATCGCCTGATGAGAGTAGCCGTGCCTTCCGGCACGTTCCAGGTTTGCCGGGATAGCTGTGTTCGGCAACCGCGGTTTGCTGCGAAGTCTACATAAACAATTTCATC
>Ga0163162_10004156_pt1 | contig 13900 bp, 14 predicted proteins | sample S55metaG_FD_115310 | JGI IMG/M metagenome (GOLD analysis project Ga0163162, IMG submission 115310) | Switchgrass rhizosphere microbial communities from Kellogg Biological Station, Michigan, USA - S5-5 metaG | ecosystem: Host-associated > Plants > Roots > Rhizosphere > Soil | place: USA...
AAAGAAACCACGCTGGTGTTTTCTTACCCACCTTCTTTCTCCGGCATCGTAGACTCCTTCCTGCTGCAACAACCCTCCCGCTATTACCTTGAAACACTTACTGCCAGCCGGTTTCTGAGAACCGACCATGTTCAGCTGGAAGCCTTGATGCAGCGATTCCCTGTGTTTGACAAATGGATGAGAAAGGCGCTATCATTCATCGTTGCGGGCTTGCTGGAACGACAAATAGAACTCGCCAGTTTCAGTGCCGAACAGAAATTCCGGATCCTGTTGCAGCGGAGTCCACACGTATTACAAATCATTCCACACAAATACCTGGCGTCTTACCTTGGGATCGACCCTGCCACATTCAGCAAATTGATGGGCTCGGTGCGGATCTAAAATCTTTGTCTGCGCCAAGAATTATGTGCACCCCGGATTTTAGCTTTGGTTAAAATTAATTGTATGAAAGCCGGAGACCTCATTACCAGTTTAGAAAAGGACGTGACCGCGATGTTGGAAGAACTGCAGGCTTTGCGGGGATCTCATCCCCTCGCAAACTGGCAGGTTCAACCATCACCCGATAAATGGAGCGCCGCACAGGTGATTGAACACCTTAACACCTATAACCGATATTATTTACCGGAAATTGGAAAGGGCATTTCGAAGTCAGGCAAAGATTTGTCGGCAAGCACGGCCGAATTCACACCCGGATGGTTTGGTGCCTATTTCACAAAAATGATGCGGCCAACTGCGGATGGCCGGATAAAAAACAAGATGAAAGCGTTGAAGAATCATCGCCCTGCAGCTGCGCTGGATGTTAAACAGGTGTTGGACGAATTTATAAGAAAGGAAAATCTGTTGTTGCAACTATTGCAGGATGCGAGAACGGTTCACATGGGGAAATTGAGAATTCCCATTTCAATCAGCCGCTTCATTAAGCTCAAACTCGGCGATACCTTTAATTTTCTGATCGCTCATCAGCAGCGGCATTTCCTGCAATTGAACAGAACATTGGAAGCAGTGCAGCATCCCCTAGCGATAAATATCAAGAAGGCCGTCGGGTAATTGAACAAACACCTGCTTTTTTTTCTGGTCTATTTTCTCCAGCGTTTCTTCGTGAATGGGTATCAGCGCTTCGTTTTCGCCGATCATGATCTTGCACAACACCTGCAACGGCTGCTCTATCACTTCAATGATTTCACCCAGGTCTTCGCCTTCGTTGATCATATGAAAGCCCAGGAGCGAAATGGGAGAACCTTTAGTGGCGAATTTGGCAAAGTCGGCTTCTTCGAGCCACACTTCTTTCTGCAAAATTTTCTTTGCTTTTTCCGGCGTGTCGAATTCTTCGAGTTGCAGGTACAACTCGTTGTCGTTTTTAATGCGGGCCGATTTCAAAAAAAAAGGCAGAAAGCTTTCCTTCTTCTCTTCCACAAAAATAGTTTGAAGACCCTTGAGCGCGGTTTTTTTGCCGAGGCTGTGTTTCAGGATCAGCTCTCCTTTCAGTCCGAAAACCGAAACCAGTTTGCCTATTTTAAAATATTGTGGCATAGGAAAGAAAAAAAGCCTTGCAGTGTTCACTACAAGGCTTTATGAAGCCATTCAATTCAAACGAATTATTCTGATTTAGATTGATCTTCGTTGGTCTCTACCTTCTTCACAGCAGGCGCAGATCTTTTGATCACGCGGGCCCTTTTGTGTTCAGTTTGGCGTTTGTTAACCTGGGCTTCGTGTTCCGAATGCCATTTTTGGAATTTCTCCATAGCAGTGGCCTCATCAAATAATCCGAGGCTAACGCCACGCAGCAAATGTTTCAAATACAACACACCTTTGAAAGAGAGGATGCGGCGTACAGTATCGGTGGGTTGAGCACCTTTGTGCAGCCAATCCAATGCCTTCTGGCGATCGATTTGAACTGTGGCAGGAACAGTGAGCGGGTTGTAGGTACCGATTTTCTGGATAAATTTTCCATCCCTGGGGGCTCGGGCGTCGGCTACTACGATGAAGTAGAATGGTCTTTTCTTGCTCCCATGACGTTGAAGTCGCATTTTAACAGCCATAAAAAATAGACATTTTTTGTGGGTTGTGAATAAATAGGGTTTGCTTTTCTAAGGTTTGCGAAGTTATGTAATGCAAACTATTTTCCAAACAAATATACTAAAAAATCATCTTTTACTCAAGCCAAATCTTCCACCAGCGGGCATCTTGTTCATCATTTTCATCATATCCCGCATCTGGTCAAACTGCTTCATAAACTGGTTTACGTCGGCCAATTCCTTCCCACTGCCCATTGCAATTCGTTTCCGGCGGCTCTGGTCAATCACATCAGGATTAGACCGCTCCATGGGTGTCATGGACTTTATCATGGCCTCAATACCCTTAAAAGCATCATCACTGATATCCAGGTCTTTAATTTGTTTGCCTACTCCGGGTATCATGCCCATCAGGTCCTTCAAATTTCCCATTTTCTTAATTTGCTGGATTTGGTCCAGAAAATCCTGAAAATCAAATTGATTTTTTCTTATTTTTTTCTCCAGCCGCTCGGCTTCTTTTTCGTCGAACTGCTGTTGTGCCTTTTCTACCAGCGAGGTAATATCGCCCATTCCCAGGATTCGTTGTGCCATCCTTTCGGGGTAGAACACATCCAGGGTTTCGGGTTTTTCGCCACTGCTTACAAACTTGATAGGTTTGTTTACAGTATACTTAATTGACAATGCGGCACCACCGCGTGTATCGCCATCCAGCTTGGTAAGCACCACGCCGGAAAAGTCGAGCTTGTCGTTGAATGCTTTGGCCGTATTCACCGCATCCTGTCCGGTCATGGAATCCACCACAAACAGAATTTCCTGGGGTTGCACGGCGTTGCGAATGTTGGCCACTTCGGTCATCATCGCTTCATCAATGGCCAGGCGGCCTGCCGTATCGATGATCACCACGTTTTTATTCCTGGAGCGCGCTTCCTTTACAGCTTGTGTTGCAATTGCAACAGCATCTTTGTTTTCGGGATCGCTGTATACTTCCACATCAATTTGTTCTCCCAGCACTTTCAATTGCTCGATGGCCGCGGGGCGATAAATATCGGCCGCTACCAAGAGCGGAGATTTTCCCTTTTTCGTTTTCAGGTAATAGGCCAGCTTGCCACTGAAGGTGGTTTTACCGGAACCCTGCAGTCCTGCGATGAGTATAACGGCGGGATTGCCTTTGTCGTTGAATTCAGTCTCCGCGCCACCCATCAGGTCGGCGAGTTCGTCTTTCACGATCTTCACCATCAACTGGCCCGGACTGATGGCGTTGAGCACCTTCTCTCCCATGGCCTTCTCGCGGATCCTGTCCGTGAACTCTTTCGCGATCTTATAATTCACGTCGGCATCCACTAATGCACGGCGGATATCCTTCACGGTTGCAGCTACGTTCAGTTCTGTGATCCTGCCCTGGCCCTTGAGTTGCTTGAACGCCGAGTCGAGCTTTTCACTTAAATTCTCAAACATGTCAATTGCGGTTGAGCGGTTTCAAAAAAGAAGAGTGAACATCAGTGTGATATTCACTCTTAAAATATTTCCGCAAAGGTAAGAAATGCGCGCGAATCAGGTGCCCAAATAACTTCTCAATAATTTGCAGCGGGAAGCGCTACGCAACTTCGTGATTGCCTTGTCTTTGATCTGCCTCACGCGTTCGCGGGTGAGGTTGAACTTTTCGCCGATATCTTCCAGGCTCATGGGATGGTCAACGCCAATTCCGAAGAAGAAGCGAATCACGTCCTGCTGCCTGTCGGTAAGGGTATGCAGCGATCTTTCAATTTCAAGTTTCAAAGACTCGTTGTGTATAATTTGACCATCGGTACTATCGGCATTTGGATTTTCAAGGACATCAATCAATGTGTTCTCTTCACCTTCAGCAAGGGGAGAGTCCATACTCACGTGGCGGGCGGCGACACCCAAAGTAGCAGCCACTTCCTCAGTATCAATTTCGAGGATCTCGGCCAGTTCTTCGGGAGATGGCTCGCGCTCATACTCCTGTTCCAATTGTGAATAAGCTTTGTTGATTCTGTTGGTGAGCCCCACTTTGTTCAATGGCAGCCTCACGATACGGGATTGCTCCGCTAAAGCCTGTAGAATGCTCTGACGGATCCACCACACGGCATAAGAGATGAATTTGAAGCCCCTGGTTTCATCGAAGCGTTGGGCCGCTTTAATCAAACCAAGATTTCCTTCGTTAATGAGATCGGGAAGCGACAGACCCTGGTTTTGGTATTGCTTTGCAACCGAAACCACGAATCGAAGATTGGCCTTGGTAAGCCGCTCGAGGGCCAACTGATCACCCTGCTTTATCCGGATGGCCAATTTTACCTCTTCTTCGGGACTGATTAACTCCACTTTTCCGATCTCCTGCAGGTACTTCTCCAAACTTTGCGACTCACGATTCGTTATCGATTTCGTGATCTTGAGTTGACGCATACTCATAAAGCAGGTTCATTTAAAGGGTTATCATTTCACTGGGTACAAACTATTCCTAACTAAAACGGATTTGGGCTTAAATTATTGTCTATCAATAGCAATATAACCATTTAGAGAATCCAACCCAAATAAATTTCAACGCTTTATACCGCTGCTTGAAACACCCTAAAAAAACTACCCGCAAGGGGTTATATGAGGCATTTCTGATGCACTCAAAATACTTTGCAAATACTTGGGAAATAGTTTTGGGCCTTCGATTAATTTGCTATACTTGCAACCACACAATATTTGATCATTGATAGTTGACGAGAGATGAGCAAAAAGCAATTGTATACGCTGGAATACCCGGTTAGATGTTCTCCTTCGATTTTGTATGAATTCCTTTCCACACCGGCCGGCCTCCAGGAGTGGTTTGCAGACAGAGTAGATGAACGGGATCATGTTTTTAGTTTTACCTGGAACGGTTCTACTGACAAAGCTGAAGTTTTGGAAACTGAAGAAGACAAGGTGATTAAGTTTCACTGGCTCACCGCCCCCAAAGAAGAATTCTTCGAATTCAGAATAGAAAAATCAGAAGTTACCAACCTCACAATCCTGGTGATTAAAGACTTTGCAGAAAAAAGGGAAATCGCCGACCAAAGTCAGCTTTGGGAGTCCCAGGTCAAGGAACTCTTTCATCGCCTGGGTAACTAACGCTTAGGAATACCTGCAACAGGCTTCGGAAGGCTTCCAACAGCAATTCGGGCGATTGTTGCAATTGATGCACCGGAAACCCCTTTCTAAGCTTGATGAAAGATCTTCCCCGCAAATGGTTTTTCCTATTGTCCCCGGCCAACAAAGGCAATGCCAGGTGCGTACCTGCCTCCTCGTGATGCAGCCATTCATCCTCCGATATGCTGAGTGCGAAACCGGTTAAACGATTCTCCGCAATGGCGTTCTCCAGGGGTGCCATCCAGGTTTCTGCAAAAATGCCGCGCAGGTGCAGCGTAATGCTGATGTCATTTCCCCACCAGAAAAAACAACGAAACGCGCAGATGTCTGTCTTTCCGAATATCCTCGGATAGTCGAGCATTACCCATGGCAATCGGCGATACTGCTCGCCCCGGGAAATGCGCGGCTCGCTTGCCACCAGCACTTCAGGCAAATGAGGCTGCCAGCTCTTTACCTGCTGCTGCATATCCAGCGCGAGATCGCTGAACATAGCCACCACCTTTTGCATGATATCATTCTTTGTTAAAATAATCTGCGCGTTCTGTAACAGCAACAGTTCCTCTTTTGAAAATTGTATTTTTGCAGCGTTCAACATGCCGGTTACAAATCTCCGGGATTTTGAGCAGAAGGTTTCGATTTAATCCCTTACCCGCATTTACACAGTCAACGCGTGATCAAGAAACTCGACAAGCTCATTCTTAAAGCCTTTATCGGCCCTTTTATCGCCACGTTTTTCATTTCCCTCTTTGTGTTGGTCATGCAATTCGTGTGGAAATACATCGACGACCTGGTGGGTAAGGGCCTCGACCTGTTTACTATCCTGCGATTGATGAGCTATGTAACCGCAACGGCCGTGCCCCTTGCCCTGCCATTGGGTATCCTCCTGGCCAGCATCATGACCTTCGGCAACCTCGGTGAAAGTTTTGAACTGGTCGCCATCAAATCATCAGGCATTCCACTGTTGCGGTTTATGCGCCCACTATTTTTCGTCACCCTGCTCATTTGTTCGGTCGCCTTCCTGTTTGCCAACTACGTGATCCCGGTGGCCAACCTTAAATTCAATACCCTTCTCTACGATATCACGGTTTCCAAACCCGCCTTCGACATTAAGGAAGGTGTTTTTTACGACAAGCTGGAGGGCTATGTAATCAAGATTGGAAAGAAAGACAAAGACGCTACCACCATACGCGACGTGATTATTTATGAACGACAATATTCGCTGCAGGATAATATCATCATCGCGCAGGATGGTAAAATGCAAATCACGCCCGACAAAAAATTCCTGGAATTCAATTTGCACAACGGCTGGCGGTATAGTGAGCGGGGAAACAGCTTTCAGCCCCTCACCAATGAATACATCCGGATGGGTTTTAAAGATTATAAAAAGGTATTCGACCTGAGCACCTTTAAAAGAAGCTCTACCTCCGACACCGCATTTAAAGACAATTACCGGATGCTGAACGTGAAGCAGCTGCAGCGTCATATCGACTCACTCAACATTAAAACAACGCGCGACTTTGGAAAAAAAGTGGACCGTGAGATCGGTGCAAATTTTGCTTTTGGCAGATGGGGCGATACCGGCTGGTTGAAATTACCGCCCGTGGAGATACCCAACGTAAAGAGTTACGAAAAGCTGGTACCTGATTCTGTGCGCGACATTGTGATGAACAAATCGCTCGAGAAAATCAATCTCGCGCGCAATTCGATGGGAGTGCTGATGAACGAATACCAGCGTCAGAGAAAAGACCTGCGAGACCACATGATTGAGTGGCACAGGAAATTCGCCTTATCGCTGGCCTGCCTGGTGCTTTTTCTAATCGGTGCGCCACTTGGCTCCATCATTCGCAAAGGCGGACTGGGCATGCCACTCGTGATAGCGGTGGTGTTCTTCCTCATTTTTCACCTGTTGAATATGTTTGGTGAAAAATTCGTGAAGCAGGACGTGACCCTGCCGATTGTGGGCATGTGGCTTTCCACCTTCGTGTTAATACCCGTCGGCATTTTTTTTACTTACAAAGCCATGCACGATTCCAACCTCTTCAACCAGGAATTTTACTATCGCAGCTTCCGTTCTGTCAAAGCCCTGATCACCAAAATTAAACCGGCGAAGGCATGAGTAATTCGCTTAACTTTAATTCCTCAATTTTTACATATGTCACGCAACAAACCTTCCCGTCGATCCTTCCTCTCCCACTCTGCAAAAGCCGGATTGGCATTGGGATTAGGCGCCAGCTTACCCGCTTCTATGTTTGCTGCTGAAAATGCTTCGGCATCTTCGGCGCACAACCCGGTATTGTTTACGGGATTCGATCAAACCGCGCTCGCTTATGCCTACGGGGCTTTGGAACCGGCTATCGATGCCATGACGATGGAAATTCATTACTCCAAACACGCGGCTACCTACGCCAAGAATTTGAAAGAAGCGGCGGCGGCCGAGTCGGTGGACATGACGAAACCCCTCGAAGCTACGCTCGCAATGATTTCAAAATATTCACCAAAAATGCGGAACAACGGCGGTGGCCACTATAACCACGAAATGTTCTGGAAAACCATGAAACCCGGAGGCGCAGCACAGCCCGCCGCGAAATTGTCGGCCGCCCTGACAAGAGATTTCAACACGTTCGACGCGTTCAAAACCCAGTTCAGTGACGCTGGTAAAAATCGTTTCGGCAGCGGTTGGGCGTGGCTGATAGTAGGCCCTGATAAGAAATTGAAAGTGGTGTCAAGTCCCAACCAGGATAATCCGCTGATGGATATTGCCGATAACAAGGGCGTTCCCATTTTGGGATTGGATGTATGGGAACACGCCTATTATTTGAAATACCAAAACAGGCGCCCTGAATACATCGAGAACTGGTGGAAGCTGGTGAACTGGGATGTGGTGGAAGAGCGATTTGTAGCGGCTTCATAAGCGTATACCATCGCTTACTGGCTATTGATAAAACTTATTATTTTAGGATGACCTTGTCATCCTTCATTTTTTTATCCCTGCATGACGAACCGGAACATCATTATTTTTTTATTTGCAGGCACACTGGTGGTGTGGCTACTACTTCGTTGGCAGGGCCGTTCATTGGAAATGCCCGAACACAGTCCGGCCGGCATCGTTTCGCTCGAACTGAGTGCCACTCCTGCAGTAGCTATCCAGTTGCTCGAAGCCTGGCAGGGCGATCGCATTGAAACAGCGAAGAAAAATATCGGGCTGGATTTCGTTTTTATTTTCTTCTACAGCTGGCTTTACTACACCCTATGCGGGAATATCGCGGTTCGTCAGAATCAACTCTGGGGTCGCGTAGGCGTGTTGCTGGCCATCGGTAGCATGTTAGCCGCCCTCTTAGATGTATTGGAAAATATCCTAATGTTATTTACGCTGAATGGTCACTTTACCAGCTTTAGTTTGCTGGCCACTACTTCACTTGCATCGCTGAAATTTCTTCTGCTTATCCTGGCAACGATTTATGTACTGATTGGATGGTGGATCATGCTGAAGCGCCGAATGCGGCTACAGGACTAGCTTTGAACACACTATGGTATAAATAGGCTCAGCCTTTGCCGGTATCATCCGCATTTCCGCGGTAGAACCAACAAAGGCTGATAATATGGCTTTACAATCGGGGACAAATATAACAGCCCCGGGTACATGAATAATGTTAAGGAATTAATAAAAGCAACTGATGTGAAAAACTTGTAGCCATTTTGCTATGAAAATTTCTTCCGGAGGCAAGTTTAAAAAACCGCTTATTTTCGCTCCACAAATATTTTACATGCAAGTTTGGAAAGATTACCAGGAAAAGAACAAGGAAAGATTTTTATCGGAAATGCTCGACCTGTTACGCATCCCTTCTGTGAGTGCCAAGTCGGAACACAAACAGGACATGGTGAAATGCGCAGAGGCCGTAAAAGCAAGACTGCTGGAAGCCGGCGCCGACAAGGCCGAAGTATTTGCAACCGATGGCCATCCTGTTGTATATGCAGAAAAAATCATAGATCCTTCCAAACCCACCGTGCTGGTATACGGCCATTACGATGTGCAACCCGTGGAACCCTTGAATTTGTGGCACAACCCTCCGTTCGAACCCGTTATTAAAGATGGTAAGATTTACGCCAGGGGATCCGCCGACGACAAGGGCCAGTTTTATATGCATGTGAAAGCCCTTGAAATGATGTCCAAAACGGGTACCCTTACTACCAATATTAAATTTTGCATTGAGGGTGAAGAAGAAGTGGGCTCAACCAACCTGGAGAAATTTTTGCGTGCGAATAAAGAGTTATTGAAGGCGGATGTGATACTGATCAGCGATTCTTCGATGCTGAGCATGGAAAATCCCTCAATTGACATCGGTGTCCGCGGCCTCAGCTATATACAGGTGGAAGTAACAGGACCCAATCGTGATCTGCACAGCGGTACTTACGGTGGTGCTGTGGCCAATCCCATCACTATGCTGGCAAAAATGATCGCCGGCTGTCATGATGAAAACAATCACATTACCATTCCCGGATTTTACGACGATGTAGTAGTGGCCACAGAGGCAGAAAGAAAACTGATGGCGCAGGCGCCATTTGACGAAAAAGAATACAGAGAAGACCTGGGTGTGGGCGCACTATGGGGTGAGAAGGGATACACTACCAATGAAAGAACAGGCATCAGGCCAACGCTTGAATTAAATGGTATATGGGGTGGGTACACGGGCGAGGGCGCCAAAACGGTTCTTCCTTCAAAAGCATATGCGAAAATTTCAACCCGACTGGTTCCAAACCAGTCTTCCAAAAAGATTACAGAGAAATTGCTTCGCTATTTCGAATCGATTGCGCCAGCCGGCGTAACCGTTAAGGCAGTAGACCTGCACGGTGGTGAGCCTTACATGACTCCAATTGATTCCGACGCCTATAGGGCAGCCGCTGCAGCCATTAAACAAAGTTTTGGCAAGGAAGCGATTCCGGTGAGGGGTGGTGGCAGTATTCCCATTTGCGCGGTGTTCGAGAAAGAACTGGGAATTAAAATTGTATTCATGGGCTTCGGACTGGACAGCGACAACCTCCATTCGCCGAATGAAAAGTATAACGTTGCCAATTTCTATAAGGGAATTGAAACCATTCCTTATTTCCATAAATTCTTTGCGGAATTTCACGCTAAGGCGCAAAATTCTTAGCGCCTTAGCGTGAAATCTGTTACCTGGGTCCGGGAGGACAATTCGCCAACAGGAATTGTGTGAACAAGGTATTGAGGTGCTTTCTTGTTCCCTGTCCTTCAAAAATGCCATGCGAACGATTGGGGTAAGCCATGAACTGGAATTGCTTATTGTATTTGATCAGTTCATTTACCAATTGTTCGGCATTCGCATAATGCACATTGTCGTCGCCGGTTCCATGGATGTACAAAAGTTTTCCCTGCAAATTCTTTGCATAAGTGATCGGTGAACCCTTCACAAAATCTTCCCTGTTCTCCTGCGGAATGCCCATATACCTTTCCTGGTAAATATTATCATACAGCAATTGGTTGCCAACCGCAGCTACGGCAATGCCCACTTTAAAAATTTCCGGGTATTGAAACATCAGGTTCAGAGTAGAAGAACCACCACCGCTCCATCCGTGTACGGCCACACGCGAAGTATCGAGCCAGGTACGGGTTTGCAGTAATTTCTTGATGGCCATCGCCTGGTCGCGGATATTGAGCGTACCAATTTTGCGGTAGATGGATTTGCGCCATTCAGATCCTTTTAGGGAGGGACTACCGCGGTTGTCGACAGAACAATAAACATATCCCGCCTTCGCCATATCACCATCAAATAAACCATTTCTTCCAACACCCCAATGATCATTAACGGTTGAACCGGCTGGCTCACCATACACGGTATACACCAGCGGCCATTTTTTGGTGCTGTCGAAGTTATCGGGTTTGGCCAGCCAGGCATCCACTGTCACGCCATCTTCGGTGGTGAGTTGAAAGAATTCAACGTTCGACTTCACCGTCTTCATGTTGGTCTCAATCGATTCGGCCGCCTTAATCGGTTTGTGATTGGGCAGCGTGATCCATTCGCCAATGGGCATTACGGTATGGCTGCTGAAACGGTGGAAAGCATATTTGCCACTGGGGGATATTTTATAGCTGTGCATCCCTTTTAGTGCAGCCGGACTTACCAGTTCAGCCTTGCCCTTGCCATCAAGAGAAGTTTTGTACAGGTAAAGCTGGGTAGCATTGTCGGGTGAAGCGGTGAAATAAACCGTATTGCCGCCTTCATCAATACATTCAATGTTTTCGATGTCGAAATTGCCCTTGGTTACCAGGCTCTCTTTTTTCCCATCACGGCTAACGCGATAAATATGGCGCCATCCGTCCTTCTCGGTTACCCACAGAAAATCTTTACCGGCCGACAGCCAGGTCCAACCAGCGGGATCTCCGTCGTTCCAGCGGCTTTTAATATCAATCCAGGCCTTGTCTTTTTCACCGTAGAACGATTGTGCGGAACCGTTAGTGGTGTTGCAATAATATAGTGTGGTTTCGTTTTGCTTGCGATTTAACTGCTGCACCACCAGTTCATTTGAATTGGCAGCCCATTCCATAATGGGCAGGTAATTATTGGAAGGATCGCCCGGAATTTTCATCCAGGTTGTGGCGCCGCCGGTGGCCGCAACCACGCCTATTTTAACCGGAGAAGGGGGCTCTCCCACTTTTGGATATTCAACCGGCACAACGAAGGAGTAATTCGAATCGGTTGTATTTAACATCAGGTAATCGCGCACCTTGGTGGCATCTACCTGCCAATATGCAATGTTCTTACTATCGGGACTCCAGCGAAAACCGTCGCGGCATCCAAATTCCTCTTCATAAACCCAGTCGAATGTACCATTGATCAATTTGCGGGTACCATCACTGGTTAGTTGTGTAGTGCTCCCGCTGGCAGCATCTTCTACATAAATATTGCGATCGCTCACGTAGGCCACTTTCTTGCCATCCGGACTAATTTTTGCAAACATCAACGTTTGTGAGGGACGATCCTTTCCAATTTGCCGCAGCTTATTGGTAGTGAGATCGAGCAGCCAATAATCGCCCCGGGTATTGTAGCGCCAAACCCTGGCGGTATGGGTGAAGATGAGTACTTTGGAATCATCAGCTGAGAAATCGTAATCTGAAATTTCCAGACCCTTGCTGGCGCCTTCGGGTTGCAGTTGTTGCCATCTTACCAGTATTTTCGCATCACCGGTTAGCGGGTCAAAACTGGAAATATTGCCTTGTTCAACTTTAATAAACCGGCTGCCATCTTTCGACCACTGAATGTCATTTCCCCGTATCTGGGCACGGGCCTCGCCGGCGATGAATACCATTAACAAAAACACAAAACGAACACAAATTCTCCTCATGTTTTAAAATTTGAGGTGCGAAAATAACCAATTCAGTGTTACTCCTTAAATTTAATACATGAATGAAAAAGAGAAGGTACGACTGGACAAATGGCTATGGGCCATCAGGCTTTTTAAGACCCGGGGGGAAGCCGCAGAAGCCTGTGAAAAAGGAAAAGTAAAAATGGATGGCGTGTCGGTAAAAGCAGCGCGCATGGTGAAAACGGGCGATGAATATGAAGTAAAAACACCGCATAGAAAATGGGTAGTGAAAGTGAAGGGACTGCTGCCGAAACGGGTGCAGTACCAGGAAGCCATCAAGTTCTATGATGACCTCACGCCGCCCGAAGAAAAAGAAAGACTGGAATACCAGGCTGCCTTTTTCCAAACCGGAAAAAGACAGAGTAAAATAGGCCGGCCAACAAAAAAAGAACGCAGGGACCTGGACGATTTTACGAGCCCTGATTAATTAATCTTATCAAAATAAAAAATATGTATTCTGTCCCTATCGCCAGAATACTAAATAACAAAACATTACCGTTATTTTGTTTCTGTTGGCCCCGTTTTTAAACCATCCCCCATTCATGAAAATTTTCTTTACACTTATTTCCCTGTTTTATTTTTTACAGTCGGGCGCGCAAGCCCAGGACCTGATCAAAGATTCGGCAGGACAAAAATTTGTGGACACCGCCGGCACTTTTCAGAAAGTGGAAATTGAAGCCGCTTTTCCCGGCGGAGACAATGCCTGGAAAAAATACCTTGAAAATAACATGGACATCGACATGTTAGCTAAGAAGGTAAAAATGGCAAAAAAAGAAAAAGTGCTGGTTCAAACCGCGAGGATTCAATTCATCGTTTGTAAAGACGGAAGCATTTGCAATGTAACCACCGTTAATGCCGATGAAGTAGATCCGGTTTTCAAAAAAGAAGCCGAAAGATTAATCGCTATTTCTCCCCAATGGAAGCCAGCCTCCCAGGATGGCCGAAACGTAAAAGCCTATCGCATTCAGCCCATCACATTGTACCTCACGAAAGATTAGTTAACCGGGTTCGTTACTCGCCGCCGTGTCTCGCCAAATTATTCGCCGCCGTGTCTCCGCAAATGAATGCCCCAACGGGGATGTTGTTTGTCTGCGGGACACGGCGGCGAATGAGCTTATCGCATTCAACCCATCAAATTGTACCTCACGAAAGATTAGTTAACCGGGTTCGTTAAACGCATTCGCCGCCGGTTGTTAATCCATTTTAACCTAATTTTATACCGTGATCAGGCGCGTAGTTGCAATCTTATTATTAACCACAACATTTGTTCAAACACTGGGACAAGGGCTAGTATTGCTGCAATTCTATGCCAACCAGGATTATATCGCCCGCAATCTTTGCGTAAACCGCAATAAGCCCCTGTTAAAATGCTGTGG
>Ga0163162_10004161_pt1 | contig 13893 bp, 10 predicted proteins | sample S55metaG_FD_115310 | JGI IMG/M metagenome (GOLD analysis project Ga0163162, IMG submission 115310) | Switchgrass rhizosphere microbial communities from Kellogg Biological Station, Michigan, USA - S5-5 metaG | ecosystem: Host-associated > Plants > Roots > Rhizosphere > Soil | place: USA...
AAGGCCAGGCGTATGTACGAACTTCAGCAAATGCGGCAGACCGTACGCACGAAGAAAATTGTCCGGCAGGCATCGGATGTGCGGATCGCCAATTGCGAGATTAGCCGTACGCTCCTTGACGATCGGGACGAGCCACGGCTGATACGGCAAACCTCCTGGAATATCCACACCGATATTCGACATTTGGCGCGATGCCGTAATGGCTTTGGGATCTCCAGGTTTGTCGTCGGCAACAGTCACTGGGCCCGTGGATGTCGCGTTGATGGGACCCACACCGCCCGTCGCGGGACGATTCGGTTCTCCCGTCATCCATATCCCGGAGAAATCCGGCTTCCCATCCGCCATCCGTGGAGTGGGGGCGGCCATGTTCACGCTGCCATCGGCCTTTCGCGGAACGCCCGCAGTCGGATATTTGATCCACTGAGCGGTGAGGGAGGTCGATACCAGAAGCGTACCCAGTAAGACAAACGCAGGGGATCGATAGGCGAGTCTCATCGCGGAAGCATACACCAATTACCCGACTTCAATCCGGCACGTAGGCGATGAGCATGCTTCGATAAGCGCCGTAGAGGAAAGTCGAAGCATCGCCGAACTCGGCCGAGTATTTACTGAGAGCGTTTTGCTTCGCGGCGTCTTCCGGGCCGAATCCCTTGTTCATATCGGCGATCATGGTCTGGAACAGTTCCCGATAAATATCGCGCTGGCGCACGATGTCGCGGCCTGTAATCAAGCGGCCGTTGGCGGGTACGACGCGAGTGTCGGGATTAACGATTTCCGCAAGCCTCTCGATTGCGCGGACGCGGCCTCCCAGCCACGCTCCGTTGATGTAGTCCAGTATTGGCTACTCTTCCCCGGAAACAACTCCGCCGGCGACCAGCACGTTCAGCCCGGGAAAGTGGACAAAAAGATCGCCGTCAGTGTGCGCTGCAGGAAGGTAGCTGTAATCGACGCGCTGTCCGGCAAACATGATGGAATCGTCACTTCGCGTGGTCTTGTTTGGCCGCGCGGCCTCGGGTAGCGGCGGCCGTCGGCCCTCAAACGTGACCGAACTCACCGTGTTGGTCAGGTACAACTTCGTCTTCTCGTGTGCGATGATCACGCCACCGGCTTTCCCAACGACTTCATTCGCACCGGTTTGTTCCGGGTGCCAGTGTGTGTTGATCAGAGTTTGGATGCGGCTGTTGCCCGTAGCCTCGCGCACTGCCTTTAGCAACGCGTCCGCGTTGGCCTGAAGACCGCCGTCAATCATGAGTGCGCCGTCTTCACCGTGCATGGCAATTACATTACAACCGGCCCCCTGGATCAGTTTGAGGTTGCCGAGATCCGTAGCTGAGATTCGTGGAGCGGCCTGCGGCGCGCCGGATAAATAACCCGGAAGAAGGGAAGTGCCGAGCGCAGCGGCGCCGACGGATAGAATTTGCCGCCGCGAAAACTGCGCAATCGAACTCCTAGTCTTTTTCGTGTGTGTAGAACGGCTCATGGACCTTCGCTTCTCCAATCGGCCAGATATCCGCATCGACTCCCTGGGGCGGACCCAGCACCGGCCAAACTGGATTTTTGGCAACCTCCACCGTCGCGCCAAGTTCACGAAGAAGCGTCGCAATGTCGTTGTATTTCGGAGTCTGCAGTGCCATGAAAGGCATGAACCCACGCGACTGCGTGTAGTCGAGCGCCGTGAGTCCGTCCTGATCTTTGGCATTCATATCGATGCCATATGACGCGAGTTCCTTGATGACGTCTTTGAAGCGTTTTCGCACCGCGTAGTGCAGCGCTGTCCCCCCGCGAGTTTCCTCTCGATGATTGACCAGAGCAATCACGTTGACGGCCTCACCGGCTTGATGGAAAAGGCGAATTAATTCCAGGGCCTGCTTCTCGTTCGCGCGGCCGGAGAGTACGGCCATTGTCGGAGTCTGTCTATCGGCCATCTGCAGATTGACGTCGGCTCCGTGTTCCAGCAGCAGTTTGACGACATCCATGTCCGCATTCGTCGCCGCGCGGATCAATGGCGTCGAACCCCGTGTCACGGTTTTACCGCTCAGGCCGGCCGGCCGGAAGAAAAGCTGCATGTTCGTATTAGCGCCATGATCGAGCAGCATTCGAATGATCGTCATGCCGTCGGTTTCATTCTGGGGATCGATGGATGCATGACCGCCGTCGAGTTTGGTGCGCAGGCCGATTGCCGTGTACAGTGGCGCTTCACCATACATGTCCCATTGATTGACATCGGCTCCGGCGACGATCAGTTGCTTCGCCAGATCCCAGTTCGCATTCATGATCGCTACCTGCAAGGGCGAGACGCCATCCGGATCGGGCAGATTGATGTCCGCGCGGTTATCGAGCAACACCTTCACACACGCGTGACAGTTTTCTCGTGCGGCATACAGCAGCGGAGTCAGCCCGCCGGTGTCCAGATTCTTGGGGCGCCCTTCAGCGGTCACATGACGTTGATAGTCACGATTGATCGAGCGGGCATTAACGTCTGCGCCTTTCGCGATCAGGAGCTTCATCATTTCCGGATGTCGACGCGCGGATGCCCACATCAGCGCGGTCTGTCCGCCCCATTTTTCCTTTGCATCGATTGTTGCGCCGCGATCGATCAGGAGTTGTGCCGCTGCGACGTTTCCCGTTCGCGCCACAGCCATGAGTGCCGTTTGTCCCTCCGGATTGGGAGAGTCCGCATTGGCCCCCGCGTCGAGCAGCAATTTCAGGATCTCCGCATTTCCGACTTCCGCGGCAAGACTCATCGGAGAAGCACCGTAGTTATTGGCCAGAGACACATTCGCGCCGGCCTTCAGCAGACGCTGGATCTCGGTGACCTTCCCATCGTAGACCGCCCACTGCAGCGGTGTGCTTCCATCCGGGTCTCGATGATTCACGTCTTCCTTTAAAGCGGTGGCCGGTACTGGTTTGGACTGGGCACGAAGGCTGAATGCTGAACCCAGCATCAAGGCCAGCACCATTGCGGCGTACAAACTGCAGGCGCGGTATGTGACCGTGCGAACTTCGCAATCGTTCGGGACAAACGCGCGGTCATCGACTGCATCTACAGGAGAAACTTTTCTCATTATTAAACCTCGCTGAGCGGACCGGTGCTGTCGGCGAATCCTTTAAAGTCCTCGGCAGGTATACCCGCGCGGTCCAGCATTGTTACGAGGATGTTGGCGTGCGGTGCGTCCTGCTTGTAATGCAGGTGCTGGTTCCCTTTGATGCCGCCGCCTCGGCCGATCAACGCCTGAGGCAGAGGATCGTTGTTATGTGCGTCGCTGTTAGACATGTTGCTTCCGAAGAGAATAATCGAATGGTCGAGCACAGTGCCGTCGCCATCCTGCATTTCCTTTAGCCGCCGCGCAAATCTTGCGAAAATTTCCGTGTGATAGTTCTGGATCAATCGCAGATTGGCCACGCGTTCCGGGTAACCGCCCCAATGGGACGTCGGGTGGAAGGCTTCGTGGACTCCAAGGTTGGGATACGTTCGCATGCTGGCCTCCTCGACCATTTTCATCGAAGCGACATTCGTTCGATTCGTCTGCCAGGCCAGGGCGATCATTTCAAACTGAATGCCAAGGAGTTCGCCGAAATCCTCCGGTGGCCCGAGAGGCGCATTCGGTAGATTGCCCATTGCCTTCGAGCCTTCCTCGAGCTTCTGCACACGGATTTCAATTTCGCGAACCGAGTCGAGATATTCACTCACCCTGGCGCGGTCTGCGGCGTCGAGCTTGCGATTGAGGCTGGCAGTGGATTCCTTCACATAATCCAATAGGCTGTCGGTCGATTTCAGAATGGCCTCGCGCGCTTCCTTGGTATCGCCCTGTCCGAACATCGAGTAGAACACCTTGCGTGGATTGCTTTCCATGGGCAGCGCCTGGTCGGGTGTCCTAAAAGAAATCATGCCGCCGGGCTCACCGCAGAGTTCCATCGACTGCAACGGCGTGTTCTTGCCCAGACGTTTCGCGGCAATCTGGTCGACCGTTACGCCGATGCCGGTTTTGCTGCTGCGTTGACGCGGGCTTACGCAATTCAGCCATGTCTCTTCGATGATGCCGTGCGGACTGGAACTCTCTCCGCCCTTGTTACGCAAGCCACTGACGACGGTCACATACTCGCGCAGCGGTTCGAGCGGCTTTAGGATATAAGGAAATTCGAAGTCACGGCCGAACTGCTTCGGCTGCCATTCATCCTGGAGAGCGCCGTGGGGAAAGTACACAAAGCCCAGCCGCTGGCTTGGCTTTGCGGCAGTCTGAGCGAATGCGGTACCGGCTGGGATCATGGCGTCCAGCAACGGCAGGCTTATCGAAGCGCCGATGCCTTTCAGCAGCGTGCGGCGTGACAGATGTTTTCGCGTAAGAAACATGACTCCTCCAGTTATCTTATAGATGCCTGAGCTACCGTTGTCAGGCCTTCGCGCTTCCGGAACGCGTCGCTTGAAACAATGCCGAGAACGATCGATTCAAAACGGTAATTGTCCGCAGCCGCCTTGCGAACGATGCCCCGAACGGTGGGCATGTCCCGATAGTCCATGCTGCGGCCCAATGCATACGTGAACAAATTTTCGGAGAATGTCTGAACGAAGCGGTCGGGCTGAGCGACGAGCGCCTTCCGCAGGTCTTCAGGTCCTCCAATCGACGTGCCGTCTGGCAGTGTTCCCGCAGAATTGATCGGAGTCCGCGTATCGGGATCGATCGGACGGAACTGCCCCACCGCGTTGAAATTCTCCAATGCAAATCCGAGCGGATCCATCACACCGTGGCAGGCGAAACATGTCGGGTTCGCGCGATGCTGTTCGAGCCTCTCTCGCAGCGTTCGCGCCGTTTGCCCGGGTCGATTTTCCTGAAGTGTCGGAACATTTGCCGGAGGCGCCGGCGGCGGTGTACCAAGCAGGCGATCCAGAATCCAGGCGCCGCGCAGCACGGGCGACGTGCGATTGGGATACGCAGTCATCGCGAGGATGGCGCCCTTACCCAACAGTCCGTAGCGCTTCGGATCATCCAGCGTGACGCGCCGGAAGTTGGCTCCCTTCACGGTCTCGATGCCGTAGTGCATTGCCAGGCGCTCATTGAGGAAAGTGTAGTTCGCCGTCATCAGGTCCAGCACGCTGCTGCGATCGATGCGCAGGACGCTGTCAATATACAGCCTCAGTTCTTCCTTCATCAGGCTTCGCTGATCAAGAAGGCCACTGGCCTGCGGGAACTGGCCTCGGTCTGGAGTAATTTCGTCGAGCTTGGAAACGTGAAGCCACTGAAAGGCGAAGTCGTTGACCAGGGATTTCGATCGGGGGTCCGCAAGCATTCTCTTGACCTGCTTCGGCAACACAGCTGGGTCGCTTAAACGCGACGCGATCGCGAGATCCAGGAGTTCCTTGTCCGGCAGGCTGCTCCAAAGGAAAAACGAAAGACGTGACGCCAGTTCCAGATCGTTCAGCGTTCGAGTGCCGCCCGAGTCCACTCCGGATTCTGCGCGATACAGGAAGTGCGGGCTCGCCAGAATTGCACTGAGCGCATCGCGGACACCGTGCTCGAAATCTTCTTTGGTCCGGCCAGCCTGGTAAAACTTCATCAGGCCCTCGAGATCCGCATCGTTCACGGGACGGCGGAATGCACGCTGCGCGAGATTCGTGAGGATCCGGCGTGCGCAGGCGGTTTCTTCGCTCGTCTTTACTGGTTGGGCCGGCTTGCAGATGAAAATCATCTTGCGCGTCGGTGAATCGCTGATGCCGGTTACCGTGAAGGGTCCCCGAATTTCCAGCGCGTGAACGGCCTGAATGCGTTCCTGACCACCTTCGAGTGCCACGGTTCGTACGCGCTCATCGCTTTCGGCGAAGCTGCGTTGCATGAAAGTAACGGCCAGCTTATGCTGGCCGGCCGTCGTCTTGAATTTGATCTTTCGCAGTCGTCCGTTAATGGATTCAACTGCGGAATCCAGCAGCTGGTCAATTGCCTTGTGATCGGCCTCGCCACCGATATTGGTGCGATAGAACTCCTTGCCATCGAGCAGCGCAATCACCGTGTTTTCAAATTCCATACGAGGAACTTCGCGAGCGAGCGCCATGTCTCCGATGGTCAGTTCGTATTCGCCATCCGCCGGGAAATTATGTTCCACCATGAAGCCCCCGCGCGTGCCGAGAGGCATTCCTTCGATATGATGCTGCTGCCGGCCCTCGCCGGGAGCGCCGGTGGGCGGAAGAGAAATCACCATGTTGGCGACATCTCCATAGGTGGTCGTTACCGGAGGAGCTTCGACGTTGCCGACTGCTTCTAACGCGACGGCGCGCGCCGCATAGATGTATTGATCCACGAAGCTCGGAGATACTTGAAGCGCGGCAGCGTCGTTGTCGAAATTGCCTTTCGTGTTGTCGGCGGGCAGCAGGGCTTCGGCATCGATGTGGAGTCCGAGCAGGTCGCGAATCGCGTATTCATACTCCCTGCGATTGAGACGATGCAATGGCACCCGGCCGGGATCGGGTTTAACCGCGGCTTTGTCGATATTGGTTTCAAGCCAGGAAATCAATTCCGACACGGATTGCTTGTCCGGGCGTTTGGCGCCCGCCGGCGGCATGAGACCACCGCGCAACTTGCGAATTGCCGCCTCCCAGGTTTCCGCGTCCTGGGCAATGTTGTCGGGCGACATCACATCAAAGGCGCGGCCGCCTGCTTTTGTCTTGCTGTTGTGACAACCGACACAATTCTGCTGGATTACGGCCCACGAATTCGGCGGCGTGCTCGCCTGCGGGGTGCCCGCTTGTGGGCTGACGGTCCTCGCGCCAACAAGCGTCAGGCAAATACTCAGTAAGGCTATACCTATGCCGCGTTTGACCAATTTCACTCTCCTGAGGGGGGATCTTTCGCTGTCCCGCATTATTTCAGCGGCGCTGGGAGTTTGTCTACATTTTCGCAGGGAATTCGCCTCTTAAGGAGAGATCAGCGGGTCTGGGTACAAATTGAAAAAATTCAAGGAATGCTTGTGGTCCCCCTCACCCGGTCCTCCGGCGTGTGCCGCCCTCCCGGTAGGGAGACGGATTCGCCATTTCCTGCTGTGCAAAGCCTCGCCCTAGTGAGGATCGCCCCCGGCAGGAGCGGGAGCGGCGCCGGGTTTGGGCAACTCGGCTTTGCCATCGAGTCCGAACACCAGCAGCATTGGTTTTTGCGGCGTGGTGACGGCTCCCGGATTCGTCGTGCCGGGACTCTGCGTTCCGCCCGAGCCGCCCATCAACGCGATGTACTGCTTTCCATCGATGGCGAACGTGATCGGCGGCCCCATGCCGTTCTTCAAGCCCGTTGGCAACTCAAGCAGGCGCTCGCCTTTTTCCGCAGAGTACGCGATCAATCGTCCATCCGGCGCAACCTGGAACAGCAGATTGCTGGCAGTGCTCATGGTGCCGCCATACCGTCCGTTGCCGACCGGCACCCGCCACCGAATTTCCTGTTTCACCGGGTCATAGGCGACCAGTGTGCTGACGTTGCCACCTTCCAAAGGTTCAGGGCCAATAAAGGATGCGGGAGGCTTTCGTGTCAGTCCTGCCGGGTTGTTGTTCAACCCGGTCTGTGAGGCTCCTCCAACGCGCGTTGGGTCGGGCTTGAAGTCATAGTTGACGGCATAGTTAAAAGTGTCCCATCCACGCGACGGAATATAGACGAGACCGGTTTGCGGATTGAACGACATCGGCGACCAGTTGTGAGCGCCGCCGCCTCCCGGCGAAACCGGCTGTGGATCTTTTCCGTACATCACGTCGGGATTAATGATGGGGCGTCCTGTCTTCGGGTCGATACCCTTGGCCCAGCTGACCCGTGAGAATGGCGCGGCGGAAATGAATTCACCCGTTATGCGATCGAGTACATAGAAGAAGCCGTTCTTGTTCGCCTGCATGATCACCTTGCGTGTCTTGTTATTGATCTGCACATCCGCGAGCGTCATCTGCTGCACACTGTCGTAGTCCCATTGATCTCCGGGCACCATCTGATAGTGCCACTTCAGTTCGCCCGTGTTCACATTCACCGCGACAATGGATGCGACGTAAAGATTGTCGTGTCCCGTGCTCACGTCTCGTGTGCGCAACGCCTGGGGCCAGGGTTCGGCGTTGCCGGTCCCCACATAGAGAAGTTCGCTCTCCGGGTCGTAGGAGATTCCGTCCCACACGGAGCCGCCGCCACCCAACTTCCACCACTCACCGTCCCACGTCGCAGCAGCCTTGCGCATGGCGGCAGATTCAAAACCTTTGGCCGGGTCGCCGGGGACCGTATAAAACTTCCACGCCTCACGGCCCGTTTCCGCGTCGTATGCTGCAAAAAATCCTCGAGTCGGCCGGTCGCCGCCCGCAGGCCCGACGATCACCTTTCCTTTGGCGATGCGCGGAGCGATCGTCAGCGTCTGCTCATTTTGCGTATAGGAAACACGCGCTTCCCAAACCGGCTTGCCGGTTTCCGCATCAAGCGCTTCAAGCCGGCCGTCAATGACAGGCACATAGATCTTGCCGTTGTAGAGAGCCAATCCGCGATTGACCACGCCGCAGCACATCTTGTCGCTCGTGGCTTTGCGGTTGACTTCCGGATCCCATCGCCATTTCTCTTTGCCTGTGCGCGCGTCCACCGCGAACACGATGCTCCAGTTGGTGACTCCAAAGATCGTGTTGTTCCATACCAGCGGCGTGGCTTCCTGATCGCCCCCGCCATCGCCGACTTCATACGACCACACCAGGCCGAGGCGCTTCACGTTCGATGCGTCGATCTGCTTGAGTGGGCTGTACCGTGTTTCGCCGGGTGTGAGGCCATAGCTCAACCAATCGCCATCGGAGGCCGCCTTTGCGGCATTCCGAAGAACCACATCATCGACCCGCTTCACTTGTGCGGACGATATTCCGAGCAACGTCAAAAAGAGCCCAATGGGCAATAGGTAGCGCATGGACGGGGAGTCTAACACGCGATGCGGCGACGCGAAAATTTCCGCCCCCGACCGTCGCGGGCAATGCGGCTACGAGGCTCCGGCGCTTGCAGAGGATGTCGCAGACGGCATGGGAAGGATCGTAAGAAGAGATGGCTCGCCAAATCCGGGCGAGGACCGTTCTCAGGGGCGTACGCCCATCGCCAGAACTTTCCCCGCCCACCGCCGTAAATTGGCGGCCGCTGCCCGCGGTCGCCGGACGGTCAGTGTTTATTCCGCTTCACTGGCCCGTCGGGTTCCGGCAATGATTTGAGATATTCCACCAGGTCCAGTTGATCGGCCTGGCTTAAACCAAGATTGAATTGGATGTTGTAGTGATTGACGACGTCCAGCAGTGTCGCAAAGCGGCCGTCATGATAGAACCGCCCTTTATTTGCTGGGAACATGAAAAGTCCGCGCTCCCGCACATACACTGCTGAGAGATTCTGCGTTTTATATACGTGATCCGGCGCCCGGTCTGCCTGAAAGGAGTCGATTCCGATGTCGCTGGGTTTGTGAAGATTCCAACCCGGTTCCGTCCATAGCGGCTCCGCGTGGCATCCGACGCATTTGGCTCTACCTGAAAAGAGTTCATCTCCACGTTTCGCACTGCTGTCATCAAAATCGACGCCGGGTTGGGGAACCGGTGCGGGGATCGCGAGTTGATACACTTGAAGTGCGGGAAGCTTCGGCGTGATGCGATCCGCGTCGGGCGGTTGGCGCATATGCCCGAATCCGTTCCTGGCTGCGATTGGAAATTGTTGGGCGTTATCCAACCGTGGGTCAAAGAAGTTTCCCTTTCCGTGCATCTCCAGGTTCGCGACAAAGGCGTTCCAATAGGTAACGTCGCCCCATGCTCCCGTCCACGTGTGCTGGTTAAATCCAGCCAGGTCGAAAGCATTCGGTAACATCGTCGCCCCGGATACATTCGTTCCGGTGACGACTCCATGAGAAACCTGTTGAGGGTTGAATGCCTTGCCGTCCAGAAAGAGTTCGGCATCGAACTTGCCGGGGCCCCAACTTGCCAGTACCTGCCGTACGGTGCCGACGTCGACTCCCAGCAGATTGGCGACCGGTTGAAGATTTGGCGCCAGCGCCACAATAGCGCCGACATTGAGATCCGGATTCGCCCAGCCATCCAATCGGCTTCCGATGCCAGGAAGCAGAGAATCGTTTACGGTGGAATGACAAAGCGCGCACTGAATCCCAACGGAGGTGAGATGGCCGGTCTGATCAAAAAAGCCAGTCAGGCCAACAACCGCGTTCAGTTTCAAGAGAGCCAAAGTCGATATCGGGCTGTCGAGGTCTACCGCGCCGTGTCGAATGGCCTCACGATCAGAAGCCGGCAGAGCGTCCACATCGACTTTGAGGCCGAGTTGCAGTGCGGTGCGTGGCGTCAGACCGCCGCCCACGCCGCCCAAGGCAACACCTTCAATTGCGCGATGCAGTTGAAGCGAGCCGCCCCAGAAATCCTCATCGCCAAATGTATCGAATCGGAATGTCTGTCTGCCTTCGGCGATCAGTCTTTCCGCGTTTTCCAGAATTGCGTCGCGAACTTTTGGTTCCTCGCCTATTGACGGACGAGGCGCAAGACCTACGATCAGAGCGATCGCAAGTGTCACAACCATCAAACTAAGTTGCCGACCTGCAAAACGTTTAAATCGCAACATAGGTTCCTCCGGAGTGTGGAAGTTTTGAGAAATGAGGGGGGGACTTGCGGTACTCCCAAGGGGCGAGCACGAAAGTTACCATCGGCAATTTCCCTTGCAAAGAAACAGCCGTCCTGCCGATCGGATTCTGTCAGCGGATCACTTAATAGTCGACGGAGACTCCATTGTGGAACCGGAAAGCTCCCCGTTTTGTCGACTACGCAGGAACCAGGTTGACCTTCACTTTCTGGCAATTCATGTCGCTCGGGCCATCGGAGAAGAAAAGGAAAGTGTCTGATGAAATTCAGCTTCGAACCCGGCGGCATCCATCGTTCACTGGAAAAAATCCGTGAGAAGAACGTGAGAAGGGATGGAGCAATACGTGCTCGAATGATCAGAGAGAACGATGAATGACGGATCAAATGTAAGGTCGGCCATTTCGATATGGGCGCTACCCGACAGGGAATCGAAACCTTCGCACTTGGTATTTCCCAGAATTCACGTCGCGGCGGACCCCGGAAAGAAGCAAGGCGCCAGATCGGCCAAACGCGAAAAGGCTGCTGCAGCGGGTGAAAGGTTTGAATTATCTGGACATCGCCATTTATGGCAATTACGGCACCGGTACGCAGGTGTGAGATCTCGAGCGCGCGGGGTTTGGCAGGTACCGCCCGCAGTCTCATTGGACAGGAGTTGATTTATGAAAAAAACGAAGTCCTCTCGAAAGCGCATCCCGCCTCAGTCGGAAGTTATCGACAAGGTTCATAGTCCGGAACCCTCTACGCTGAGCGGAAATACATTTGCAAAACCACCGCGGCGGGCATCGCGGGGAACAGGTGCGGATTCTGCGGGACAATCTGGCGACCTTCAGGATTTATCCAGGGGCGAAAACACAGATTCGGAAAGCGTGGAAGAACTGGTGGCCGAAGGTCAGTATCACGAGGCGGAAATCATCAGTGCTGTCGAAGAGGCGGACGACCCGGATCAACGGGAACTCCATCCGCGTGAAATTCGGCAGGATGATGTGCCCGATGAATACCTCCGCGACGATTAATCGGCACGGATTCCTGACGCCCTCTTACGGATTCGGGGGGACGGCATCCAGCCGATCGCCACTGGTGTCGCGGCATTCGGACATCCCCGGAGTCCGGAAAGGGCCCGGTACAGCCTACATTTCGTGATGAGGTCCCTGGCAACGTTGGCTTCAACCCGCAGCGAGAGTATCCTTCCAATATGCTTGCCACCCAAATTCGACAAAAAGACGGGATGTTCTATTTTGCCTCTTTCAAAGCGCGCGATGTTCTGAGCCGGGTTCGGTTCACCAGCCGATTCTATTTTGAAGGCGAAGCGATTGAAGCCGAAGCGGACATGGACGATCCGATTGCGAAATTCATCGGATCGGTGGAAAAAAGCGAGAAGGCATTTCAACGTCTGATGAGCCGCCGCAAAATTCGCGACATCGTGAATTTTTACGAATCGGCCGAGACTCAGCCGGCCATTCCCGGAACCATCCTTCTGTTTTCCGAAGAAGTTCTAAGCTTCAAACCGCTCGGACACTTCGAATCCGTCGGCAACCTCGTGGAACCGAAATCCGGCTTCCTGATCATCGATGGACAACACCGGTTGGCCGGGCTGAATTTCTATGGCGAGCGTAATCCGAGTCTGCTGGATCAGATCGATGTGCCCTGTCTGATCTTCGATGGGAAAACGGCGGACTTCGCGGCCGAAATGTTCGTGATCATCAATTCCACGCAGACGCGTATCAACCGCTCGCACCTCGTGGATTTGCTCGATCGCATCAGCCGCTACGACGAAAAGACTCGGCTCGCCGCCGTCCTGGTACGCAAGCTTTATGAGGAGCCTTCGTCGCCCCTTCAATACAAAATCAACCGGCTGGGCGGCCGCAGTAAGCAGGAGAAATGGATACTTCAGGCAGAACTCTTCAATGAAATCAAAAAGCTTGTTGAACGGCATGATCGGATTTTCATGAAGGACTTCAAAGGAAAGGTCGAGCGAAGCTTCGAGTGGGTCGCCGACTACCTGAAGGCCGTTCGTTCCGTGATGGAGAAGGTCTGGGGCGTCAACGACCGATATAAATTTACGACCAGTGTCTCATTGAAGGCTGTAATCCGGGTTCTTGGCGATCTCGCAGAGGAACGCAATATCGCGGGACTCTGGTTGGAGAATCCATCGCCACGGGTGTTTGAAAAGTACATCTCCGGATGGGCGGCGCTCAAAGATGAGTTTCGCAACGAGGGTTTTTATGAAAGGTTCCCGGCAAAGGGGCAGGTGGAACGCGTGCGGGTCATCGAACAGAGATTGCTGCGTGAGATCGAGTGAGGGCGCTATCCTATCCGCACGCGAAAAATCACCGGTCGGACATCGGTAGCCCACTTCCTTTGCAACGGGGCCGAGGCTGAAGAGAATAACCTGCGCCACCTCTCATCCGGTGGTTCGCACCACCCGATCCCATCGGAAGAGGGACTCGCTGAATGACGTGCGGCTCATCATAATTAGATGCTATAACGCGAAGTTCGTAGCGAAGAGGTAATGTGATCACTGCAATTCTGGCATTTGTCGGCGGGGTCCTGACGATTCTGAGTCCGTGCATTCTTCCCGTCCTGCCATTCGTTTTCGCCCGCACCGGGCAACGATTCGTCCGGAGTACTCTTCCATTGCTTGTCGGAATGGGCCTGACGTTTGCTGCAATCGGCACGCTGGCTGCCGTTGGCGGTGCATGGGCGGCGCGCGTGAACGATTACGGCCGTCTGCTGGCATTGATTCTACTGACAGCAAGCGGATTGACTCTATTGTCGGAAACCCTGGCCAATTGGATAACCCGTCCGATCGTTGCCCTGGGCAACCGCTTTATGCCGTCTCCGGAGTCCGGAAGCGGGAATGGTGCGGTGTCATCGCTCGTTCTTGGAATCGCAACGGGATTCCTGTGGGCTCCATGTGCGGGACCGATCCTTGGACTGATCCTGACCGGCGCCGTCATCAACGGTCCGAGCGCGCAGACGACAGCGCTGCTTTTTGCTTATGCCCTCGGCGCCATGTCATCGCTTGCGATTGCGACCATTATCGGAGGCCGCGTATTCGTCGCGATGAAGCGCTCGCTTGGGGTGGGGGAATGGGTGCGCCGCGGTCTCGGTGTCGCCGTTCTTGCGGCCGTTGTCGTGATTGCGTTCGGATGGGATACGGGAACTCTCACGCGTCTTTCCACTGCAAATACGAATCGCATCGAACAATCCCTGATGAATTGGATTCATCCGGAGGAAGAGACATCCGAGCCCACTGCGGCAAGGACATCTGCAGCGATGACCGGCGGAGCGATGAC
>Ga0163162_10004162_pt1 | contig 13893 bp, 7 predicted proteins | sample S55metaG_FD_115310 | JGI IMG/M metagenome (GOLD analysis project Ga0163162, IMG submission 115310) | Switchgrass rhizosphere microbial communities from Kellogg Biological Station, Michigan, USA - S5-5 metaG | ecosystem: Host-associated > Plants > Roots > Rhizosphere > Soil | place: USA: Michigan...
AAGCATGGGCTCTATCACGCCTACGTCGCCCGCCCCGGCCAGCAGGGTCCCGTGCGCCCGCGGCCGGATCGGAGCCCTTTTCCGTTTCTCTGGAAGCTCCTGAGCGATCACGGCAAACGCTGCGTGATCATCGATGCATTCTTGACCTGCCCGCTGCAGAGCTTTAACGGCAGCCAAGTCGTCGATTGGGGAAGCTGGTCGCATTTCTGGGAGACAGCTATTATCCCCGACACGCTGAAACGGGAATGGGAAAAACGATTCGGACGTTATCCCGCGGAGGATCATAGCATGGTGGGCATGGTACCGCCGTCGGATTTTCAGGGGTTTCATCAGCGCCTCTTGTCCGGCGTGGAGAAGAAAACTGCAGCTGTGACGTGGCTCCTGGAGCGGGAAGATTGGGAATTTTTTTTGGTGGTGTTTGCGGAGTCGCATCCGTCGGGACACTATTTCTGGCAATTCCACGATCCCTCCTACCCCACACACGCCCGGGACGTGGCGGAAACGCTGCGGCACGCTCTGCGCCACGTCTACATAGCTTTGGACAAAGCGCTTGGCGAAATCCTTGAGAGTGTCGATGACACAACCACCGTTTTTTTGGTCTCGGGTGATGGTATGGGTCCGAATCATAGCGGCTCGCATATCCTTCCTGATTTGCTCACCCGCATGAAGCTGTTCAACGGTAATGATTCGAATGCTTCCAGCAATGATGGCGACCCGCGAGAGAAGCTCGCGGGCGTGGATAAACCCAACCAGGTCAAACCCGATCTCCTGACCGCCCTCCGCAACATAGTTCCGGAGCGGGTGCGCATTGCGGTTACAAAAACCCTGCTGCCCCGTGCCATACAGGAGAAGCTCAGTTTACGCTGGAAGACTGCGGGTATTTCGTGGAGCCGGACGCGCGCTTTTCTGATCGAGAACTCCAATGAGGGCTATGTCCGGATCAACCTCAAAGGACGCGAGCCTCAGGGAATCGTGGAGCCGGGAAGAGAGTATCAGGAGCTTTGCGAAGAGATCTATCAGACCGTCAAGACCATGACCAACCCCGCAAACGGTGCGCTTGCGGCACGCACGGTTTACAAGACCGACAATATCTATCAGGGCCCCTGCCGGAGCCACATGCCGGATATCATTATCCACTGGAACGACGGCGCGAGGATTACGACTGAGCTGGTTACGGAAAAATATGGAATTGCGCGCAGCAAGGAGCCGGGATACGCGGTGGCTCCCTTCTATACGGGTAACCACCGGCCGAACGCGTTCATGATTTCTTGGGGACCCGAGATGCCTCGGGGAAAAGTTTGCGAAGGCACGAGCATCCTCGACCTCGCTCCGACGATACTGAACCACTTCGGCATCAAACCACCTGCTCACATGGATGGCAGAGTGCTGAGCGAGCTGCGAAGTTCAATGGCGGAAAAAACCGGCCGGGCCGAGAGCGGCAACCGCGAAGCAAAATTGCCGACGGCCTGATTTGCGCCTCTGACGGAGAGCCTTTGGATCAGCATCCGCAGCAGTTCAAGATCTACGAGTTCCCGCGGGGTTTTCTCTGGGGCGCTTCGACGTCAAGCCATCAGGTTGAAGGCGACAATCGTTGGAGCGATTGGTGGGAGCACGAGCAATCGGGGCGTCTGCCTCACGTATCCGGTGAAGCCTGTCGCCACTATGAGCGCTTCGAGCAGGATTTCGACCTGGCGCGTTCCTGGGGACACAACGCGCATCGCTTCTCGATCGAATGGAGCCGGATCGAACCCTCCGAAGGGCATTGGGATGCGGATGCATTGGAGCACTACCGAGGCGTCATCTGCGCGTTGCGGGTGCGTGGTATCGAGCCGGTGGTGACGTTGCATCATTTTACCAATCCAGCCTGGTTTTCACGGCGCGGCGGATGGCTGCGCAGTGACAGCGCGAGACTCTTCACCCGCTATGCCGAGCAAGTCGTCAGACATCTCGGCACGGAAGTGAAATATTGGCTCACCGTCAACGAACCCACAGACTATGTCATGCAGGGATATGTCAACGGCGAATGGCCGCCGTTTTTCAAATCGGCGGTGATCAAAGCCGCGATCGTTTTTAGGAATCTCGCGCGGGGTCACATGGGTGCCTATCGAGCGCTGCATCGAAACCGCCCCGATGTTATGGTCGGCTTTTGCCACAACGCCTCTCCAATAATGCCTTGCAACAGCGCACGCAGAATTGACCGCGCCGCCGCTCGACTTCGTGATTTAATTTGGAATCGTGCTTTTCTGCATCTTATCGGAGCGCGCTCCCGCAATATTAAGCAAAAAGTGAAGAATCTCGATTTCATTGGCCTCAATTACTACAAGAGAACAATGGTCCACAGTTCCGGATTCGGTCTGGGCGCGGTTCTCGGCCGTACCTGTGAGCTGTCCCATCATTATGACCAAGGTCCACTCAGCCAAATCGGCTGGGAGGTGTATCCGCGCGGATTGAAGCTTGTGCTTGAATATTTTTCTCAATTTGCACTGCCGCTGCTGGTTACGGAAAACGGTATCGCGACGGATGACGAGTCCTTGCGTCGCGATTTCCTCGTAAAACATTTGCAAAGCCTCGCCAGTGCTCTCGATAGCGGTGTTGACGTCATTGGTTATCTATACTGGAGTTTGATCGACAACTTCGAATGGGCGCTGGGAACAAAGCCCCGTTTCGGACTGGCTGCGGTTGATTACAGTACCCAGCAACGATTCCCGCGGCCATGTGTCGCGGAGTTCAGCCGCGTATGCCGTGCAAACCAGATTTTCCTCTCTTTAGCAGCAACCGAGCAGTAAGAGGAGTCTACCTCGTTCAATCGCAGAGCATCGACTATCTTTGTAAAAGACGTGTGCTGAGGGCCTAGTTTCGTATGTGTGCCATAGCCGGACTCGTTTGTTTGAAGCATGAATGCCGGGAGGAAGACCACCGCTTTATCGTCGGCAAGATGTGCGACCTCCAGCGCCATCGCGGTCCGGACGACAGGGGCATGGTATCTTTCGGTCGTGTCTGCTTAGGCTCAGACCGGTTGAGCATCATCGACCTCTCGGAGGCAGGTCACATGCCCATGTCCGACGAGAATGGGGACTGGTGGATCGCTTATAATGGTGAGGTTTATAATTTTAAGGAACTGCGGGAGGAGTTGATTCGTTGCGGTCACACGTTTCGGTCCAGGACCGACACGGAAGTGGTGCTGCATGCTTTCAAGCAATGGGGCGAAAAGTGCTTAGATCGCTTTGTCGGCATGTTCGCTTTCGCCATCTATGACCAGGAGACCGACACGTTAACACTGGCACGAGACCGCTTTGGAAAAAAACCTCTTTACTACACTCAGCGAAACGAGCACGTACTCTTTGCCTCGGAGCTGAAAACATTACTGTCGCGATGTGACAATCCTAGAGTCAACAAACAGCGCCTCATCGAATGGTCTTTGTATAGGAACGTGGACTTTGGATCGCGGGAAACTCTTATCGAGAATGTGTTTTCTCTCTTGCCCGGTCACGTTGTGAAGATCGAACGCGGCCGGATAGAATCCGCTCGTTGCTACTACTCTCCCGAATTGCAGGTTGATCCGGCTCGATACGACCAACTCAGTCGGAAAAGCGCCAAGTCTATTTCAGAGGAAGTCGAATCTCTAATCGAACGCAGCGTGAGAGAACGAATGGTCAGTGATGTCCCGCTCGGTACCTTTTGCAGCGGGGGCATCGACTCCAGCCTGGTCACCGCTGTGGCCGCTCATCACCAGAGAGACATCGCCGCCTTTCATGTCTCGGTCGCAGGCTACGAAGCGATGGATGAGAGCCGCTATGCCAAGCAGGTCGCGCAAGCGCTTGGGGTAGATCTTTTCACCTATTCCCTCGGAGGAGAAGCATTTCGCCGTAACTTACCGCGCGCCATTTATCATAGCGATGTTCCTCTCGCCCACGCAAATTCTGTCGCTTTTCTCTTGCTATCCGAGTTCGCCCGAAAACACGGCGTCAAAATTCTCCTATCGGGAGAGGCGGCCGATGAATTGTTCGGCGGCTACATGCAGCGCTACCGGCGCTCCCGCCAAATCCTGCTGTTGAGGCGTTGGGCCGCATATGTTCCCCCGAAGTTTCGGAAGGCGTTCGCTCTGGCTGCGACGGCGTGCAATGGCGTTCCGTTGGCGGCAATTTCGGAATATCAGGGTCTGCTAGCCCACTCGGCGGATTTCCTCGACAACTTTGCACGAGAGAGTCTACTCCTTCGCTGCGCCGACGCGTATCAATTTGTCGCGAAGGAAAGCGACCGCGTCGTATTGGCTGCCATGCTTGGTGACCTTACCAATTTCCTCGCGCCTTTGCTTCGTCGTCTGGACCGCATGAGCATGGCAGCATCCATCGAATGCCGCGTGCCATTTTTGGATCATCGATTGGTCGACACAGTGATTAACCTTCCGCTTTCCTACCGCCTCCGTGGGTTCACAGACAAGTGGCTATTGAAAGAGATCGCGGCTCGCCATCTGCCTCGCGAGATTGTTTACCGGAGAAAGTTAGGCTTTCCGTTGCCGTTGAAAGATTATTTGGCACCTCTGGCAAACAATAAGTTCTTCCGGGACGGTTTTTGTCTTCAAGTGCTTGGCTTACATCAAAGAGGTTTGTTTGAGACGATTTCTAAGTGGACAGAGAATGTAGACGGATTTTTTAACCTGCTAGCGATCGAGATCTGGGGGCGGCTAAATTTTTGGGGTCAACCCGTGGATGACGTAACAGACGCGATGATACGTGTATCGGAATCGTCCCGGGATTCTGTTGGCCCATCCATAACGTCACGCGATACGTAAGAGCATCTGATATATTTTTTGAAGGTTCGTGACGAATGATATTTGGGCGAAACGTATTCTGTGCACGGATGGCGGGTGCATTAGGGTTTGTGGTGCTTCTTTGTGCCGGCTATGCGGTGTATCATCGGCTTCCGACTGATCAACTTTGGATATTTCAACGTCTCATTGGATTTGTAGCTTTAGGGCTGCTAGTCATTGCATTCTTCGGTAGCGTCATTAATGATGCCGGATGTAGAGCTCTAAACAGGCTGGATGGGTGGATAGATGCACGACCAAGTAGAGCCGGCTTTTTGCTAGCGTTTTTAATCACTGCCTACTTTGTAGCATGGTGCAGCGTGTCTTTTCTGCGACACCATTATTTTCATTCCTCGTATGATCTGGCGATTATGGATCAGGTTGTGTGGAATACGTCACAAGGTCGCTGGTTTGCGAGATCAATTGAGGAAGGCATTACCAATGATCTCGGCGATCATGTTCGATTGAATCTTGCCGCTCTGAGCGTTTTTTACTTGCTTGTTCCTTCGCCATATGTCCTTCTGACATTTCAATCACTGGTTCTGGCGCTGAGCGCTCTGCCTTTATATAAAATTGCGCGTCGCAAATTCGACTCGCCCGGTATAGGTCTAGCCGCCGCCTGTTGCGCGCTGGCTTATCCTCCGCTCGGGTTTTTGAATCGGTATGATTTCCATATTGAGGTTTTGAGTATTCCGTTACTCATCGCCGCGTATGATCGTATCGATGTTGCCGACTTGAAGAGTGCGTCCGTTCTAATGGCACTCACGCTGTTTACAAAGGAAAATTTGGGTCTGACGTTAGCTATGGTAGGGATTGTCGCGGGTTTGAGCTATAAGCATTGGCGTTTCGGTTTAGCCTGGGTGTTTATAGGGGTGGCCTATTCTTTGATCGCGTTGCTTGTGGTGATTCCCGCGTTCCGTGGCGCGCCGTCCGACACCCTTGAACGGTATAACTGGTTGGGGCACAGTCCTTCACAAATGGTCTGGGGTCTGCTGTCTCATCCGGTTTTGGGTTCCGAGCGAATATTTGCGGCAGGGCATGTCTTGACGTTATTGCAGCTTTTTGCACCCTTGGCTTTTGTACCGCTGTTAGGTTTAACAGCGCTTCTGCCAGCCGTTCCGACGCTCGTATATAACTTCTTGGCCGACTGGTCAGCACAAACGACTATCTATAACCACTATATGGCTCCAGTTATACCATTTATGCTTCTCGCCGGGGTCACGGGATTGCATTACCTGGTCAGGAGGGCCTGGCTGGGAAGAATGTTAAACGTTCCAAGCGGCAGTTTTTGTGAAAACGCGGGGACTGGATTGGTAGTCGCAGTGATGCTGATCGCAACCTTAACAAGCTGGATGTATGAAAATCCAATCACAGGAAATTCGTCTCTGGTGTGGGGCAGGGCACCAGAAACAATTCCACTGAGTCGGAAGACAGCAGTACCTATGGTGTGGTCCAACGATGCGGCTATCCGTGAAGGTCTAACATCCGTGCCTTATAATAGGCCGCTGCTGACAACGTCAAACTATGCGCCACACCTATCGCATCGCCGTTGGATTGAAATGATTCCAATGGCTCCGGTATCGAGCCTTCCGCCGCAGGCTGAAGTTATTTTTCTGAATTTGAACGATCTACGATGGTGGTCTTGTGAAGACTACTTCGAGACGTTGAAAATGGCGCGACAGCTGAATTTCGGAGTGACATTCTATCGCGATAGTGTCATTCTGGTTCAAAAAACTAAAGGGGACATAAAAACATTGCCGGATTTACTGACCCATTGGCCAGGTTGTAAGTAAGATTGGCATGTATACTACTTCGGATCAGTTTTAGTGAAGTTCGTCATACGTTTATTGGATGTCATCAAGGAAGCGGGCCGGAGATGCGCATACTGCGGTTGAAGAACGCCGTTTTAAGGAAAACGCGAAACGGTTTCGCATGAAGAAGAACTTTTGCGTTTGATGAATCGTGAGATTTATCTTTGGCTCGAATTGTCGTGGCAAATATTTCCTATCTAATGATTGTCGAAGTACAAGCAGGGTATGTCGATACAACTGAAAACTGCCGCTCATGAGCTTCATTACGAAACTGCGTCGAGCTACTACACTCGCCCGCTGGGACCATCCACAAAGAATACTTGTTGACGAGTTTGTTGCGCGCACGGCGAGAGACATACCCTCGAACGCGCGCATTCTCGACGCGGGGGCCGGAGAATGCCGTTACGCCGTTGCGTTTGCTCATTGCAACTATATCGCGTGCGACAAAGCCGTCGGCGATGCAAAGTGGAATTACACGCATATCGATGTCCTCGCTGACCTCGCGTCGATTCCGTTTAAACCGGAGACCTTTGACGCTGTGTTGTCCGCAAACGTGCTGGAACATATTAGAGAACCTGGCGCCGCTGTACGTGATATGGTGTCGGTCCTAAAACGTGGAGGAAGACTTTACATGAGCGTGCCTTTCCTTGCAGATCCAATACACCAGGAACCTCACGATTTCTTTCGCTATACGGAATACGGTCTGCGGCATCTCATCCAGGACGCGGGACTCACTCCCGTTTCGATTTTGCCCATGGGCGGACTTCTCTTTCTGATGTGTTCCTATTTTTGGTGGTGCGCTGTCGTTTACAGAACTTCGAGCCGGCACAAATTTCGGATCATCGAGACAGTTATTCTACTCGCAGCACGAGTCTGTACCATGCTGACGGTGAGACTTAGGCAGAAAGAAACCGGCGCGCGACACTTCGCATGTGGGTATACAGTCGTTGCTGAAAAGCAATAAACCAGGATCGAGGAACATACAGAATTGCTCTAACCAAATCTATGATACTCACGCACCGTAAGTGTGTCAGCCACGCGTAATCCAAGGTATCTAAACTGTACTGTCGACTCTGTAATTTAAATTGAGGACGTCATGCGAGAACTGGTGCGACCAGTCTCAATCGTGAACAGTGGTTCACATGATGAAGCGCGCGAACGTCAGCGGCGGGCGACTCGGCACCTCTTGCTCGCTCGGGCTTGTCTCTTCGTCTGCGTGTATGTGCTGTCAGCTATTCTCGCCCGTAAGCTGGGGGCCAGCGATTACGGCGTTTATGGCGTTATTATTTCGCAGCTTCTCTGGCTAGAATTGTTAGCGAACGCCGGAGTGTCGGGCGCGACCTGCAAGCTGATTGCCGACGGCCGCCACGATCCGGCTGAAGTTGAGTCCTCGGCGCGGGTACTTCTTCTCGGTTCCTCAGTTCTACTGATTGGCGTCTGCTGGTGCCTCGCGCCTGCACTGGCGAACCTCATGCGTATTCCTAACGGCGCGGTACTCTTAAGGATCGCGATCATCGACCTCCCGTTTGCGGTGGTTTACGCCTTATACGAGGGTATCCTTTATGGTTATCGTAAGTTCGGTACTGTAGCGTTGGTCCAGGTGATCTACGGCATAGCCAAAGTCGGTGGAGTTGTCGCCCTAATCGGCCTAGGATTTTCAATCCAAGGAGTCCTGGTTGCGAACGTGATTTCAACGGGCGCGGTTTGCGCGGTACTGAGCGTCCGCTACCCGCCGACACGATTTCGATCGAGGTGTCGGATCGCGGCGGAAATTAGTTCCATCGCTGCGCCGATGGCTCTCTACTTAATCTCCGCTCAGGTGTTGCTGAATCTTGATCTCTGGTCGTTCAAGATCCTGTGGACGGGTGCGGGGGAGGTCGTTGGGCAGTACGTTGCCTCCGTGAACTTGGCTAGAATCCTCACAGTGATTCCAGCAGTTCAGGCCGGTGTGCTCTTCGCGTCCGTCGCCTGGGCTGTTGCTTCGCAGGAAGCTGTGGACGCCCGGCTGCACATCCAGGAGGCGATTCGATTTGCTCTGGTTATGGGCGGAGGGGCCTGCGCAGTACTCTCCGTCGAAGCTTCTGAAGTACTTTCTATGCTCTTCTCCAGTGCCTATGCTGAGGGCCATCGGTACCTACCACTTCAACTCGCCGGATTCAGTCTGTTCGCGCTTCTCGATGTCTTTTCCAATTCACTGCTCGCCGCTGGTCGTCGGTGGGTGGTGGGAAGTGTACTGGTCGCGACTATTCCTCTCGTCTGGCTATCTAACTATCTTCTCATTCCTTGGGTTGGGCCGGTAGGAGCAGCCACTTCGCTGCTGATCGGGATGGCCACCGCCACGGGTGTGACTGGTGCCATGGTATATCGCCACTTCGGACCGGTGGTACGATCCAGCACAATCCTTCGCGTGCTCGTTGCAATGGCTGCGGTAGGACTAATGGGCGCAGCTATCCCCGGTCGTGAGCCGCTAGTATTAGTCAAGCACGTGCTGCTTGGCGGTTTTTATCTACTTGTGCTGTACGTGTCGGGAGAGATCACTGGCAAGGATTTTGGGCTGCCGGTGAGAGAGTCGCCGGGTCGTCTGCCTGACGCATTCTAGAAAGGAACCAACAGTGCGCGTCGGCATTATGCTAGAAAGTTTTAATGAGAGCATGGGAGGAATTGGCGTCTATACTCAGGAGCTCATCCGGGCCCTATTGCGAGTCGACTCCACCAATGAATACGTGTTGATATATCCCGGGTTTGGTATCGCAGCGACGCGGCGCGGCCAGTTTCGCCGCCACAAGAATGCGATCGAAGTCGAAACGCGGTTTTCCCGAGTGCCCGTCGAAACCTATTGGGATCAGGTCGTGGTGCCCCGAGTAGCTGAGCAGTATGGCGTGGATGTGCTGTTCAATCCGCATCTAACCGTCCCAATCCGGGGTCGTTTCGGCAAGGTCATGGTCGTGCATAATGTCGAATACCACACCGTGCCTAAGGTGTATGACCTGAGAATGTATTGCTGGTGGTTCCTAATGGAGAAGTTCATCATGCCCGCGGCCGATCGGGTGATCTCGCTTTCTAACGTCATGACTGAAGATTTCCGAAAATATGTCAAGTATCCCATCAGTCAGGTGCGCACGATCTACCATGGAGTGAGCGATAAGTTCCGGGTGGAGACAGACTGTGACCGACTAGCAAGGGCTCGCGAAGAGTACGAGCTGCCGGAGCGCTTCATACTTTTTGTCGGAAACCTGTATCCACAGAAAAATTTTGCCACGCTCGTGCGCGCATTCGCACGGGTCAAAGATTGTATTCCGCATAGGCTGATCGTCATCGGCCGACCGCGATATAAGTTTGAAGGGGAACTTAATCTCATTCAGGAACTTGGAATCGGAGACAGGGTAGAGTTTCTGCATTTTGTGCCCAACGATGACCTGCCGATGATCTACAATCTGGCCGATTGTTTCGTGTATCCCTCTTTCTACGAGTCGTTCGGGCTGGCGCAGCTTGAAGCGATGGCGTGTGGCTGTCCGGTAATTGGCGCGAATGCCGGTGCCATCCCTGAGGTCACCGATGGGGCCGCGATGCTTTTCGATCCCCACAGTCCGGAGGAGTTGTCCCAGGCGATTCTCAAGGTGACTTGCGAACCGGATTTGCACCGCGGCCTAGTCGACCGGGGACTCGTTCGGGCGCGGCAGTTCACGTGGCAACGTGCAGCACACGAAACACTCGCGGTTCTGGGGGAATTGGCATAAGCTTTGTGATTTCTCTCGTGAAAGTCCTAGTTCTGAGGTGGAGGTAATTCCTATGCCATGCTTTAGGGACGACAATCCAATCGTTATTGGTTCCAATGATTAGCTCTTTTCAGTGGCGAGTAATCGAGATTATGCCTGGATAAATCTAAGCGCTTGCCAAGTTTTTAACCAATCTGATTTATATCCAACAGCTACGTATGACGGGCGGCCTGGGAATGGAACGCGAGTTTGACGTTGTCATCATAGGAAGCGGAGCCGGCGGAGGGACTTTAGCTTATGCGTTAGGCCTCCGCGGCTTGCGGGTACTGCTCGTTGAACAAGGTGATTTTGTTCCACAAGAAGAGCAAAACAGATACCCGGATGGCTGCATCGGAAGCAGATATAATCCCATAGAACTTCGGGAGTTTGCTGACGGGTCCCGAGTATATCGAAAAATGTTTTATCACGTGGGTGGACAAACTAAGTTTTACGGCGCCGCACTGCTAAGGCTTCGTGAATTGGACTTTCAGCAAATCCAATTTCCCGGTGGAGTTTCACCCGCGTGGCCTTTCTCATATAATGAATTGGAGCCCTACTACTCTCGGGCAGAGCAGATCTACAGGGTTCACGGAACGAATGAGGGAGATCCAAGCGAGCCATTCCATTCCACTCAATACCCGTTTCCATCCCTGCCGCACGAGCCTTGGATTCAATCGATGATCAATAGACTCATTGAGCAAGGACTCCATCCATCCAGTTTGCCGCGAGCCGTAGATTTCGGACCGGGTCGACGATGCTTTTTCTGCACGACCTGCGACGGCTATGCGTGTCCATCACATGGAAAAATGGATGCCGAAACGGCCTGCATTCGACCCGCTCTCGTCACGAGGAATGTGGAGCTTCTCACCAAAGCAAAATGCCATCGTCTCATCACTGATAAGAGTGGAACTCGTGTTGTTTCCGCTGAGATTGTGCGCGAACGGGAGATACTGCACTTGCGAGCGGGCCGATTCGTGGTCGCGTGCGGCAGTATAAACTCTCCGGCGCTTTTGCTCCGCTCGTCCAACCCTGCCCATCCGAACGGACTTGCCAATTCGTCAGGTATGGTCGGAAAAAACCTCCTGTGCCATAACGTATGTCTGTTGATAGCGGGTCACGTCTTCGAACGTCTGCCGCCGATGCATCAGAAAACCTTTCATATTAACGATTACTATATTCCAGCAAATGGCAGAACGTACCCGTTGGGAACTATCCAACCAGCTGGCCAGCTGCAACTGGGAAGTCTTCCCATCCGGTTGGTGCTGAATCGTTGCGTCGGGTTCTTCATTATGGCCGAAGACCTTCCCAATCCAAACAATCGGGTGACGGTAACGCTCGATGGCACGATCCGTATCGAATACCGCACCAACAACACCAGAACGCTGAACGAACTCAGGAGTGCCGCGACAGCGATCTTCCGAAGGGCGAGCTATAAAGTGTATTCGACAAAAGTGCCGCGCGAAGGAAGTATCATGAAGCTCTCAGGTGATGGGCACTGTGTCGGCACACTTCGTTTTGGCAACGACCCTGCTACATCGGTGCTCGATCCCTTCTGCAAGACTCACGACATCGACAATCTTTATGTGGTCGATGGCTCCTTTTTTCCTTCCGCGGGGGCCGTAAACCCAGCGCTTACGATCATGGCTCAGGCGCTCCGTACTGCGGATCATATGTAGGCCGCGGTTAGTAACCTACGAGTCATCGTTTTTTGTGCACCTTGATTGAACTGTCATACGCATAACAACCCATGCACGGTCGGTCTGCACGGTTTTTATCGTGTGTTCGTTTCCTTCAATGTTGAAGCCTTATTAGTAAGCACATTATGATGGACGGCGTCTGTCAGCCGGCAGTTGACAAAATCGTAACTATCTTAAAGAACGCGAGAGGTTTTGACTTACCCTCCTGTAAAAGAATAAAAACAATGCATGATTTCCAATCTTGATTAAACGAAAATTACTCGAATCACCTCTACGCCTCTATTTTGGGGGTCTCATGGAAATTGTCCAAAAACACCAACAGAAACCACCCTCAAGCTTCCATTTCGATGGGCGGTTTATCAAAAGCTTGAGGGCGACTATTTGGAATTTGGCGTCTATAAAGGACGGAGTTTCATTACGGCTTTCCACATCGGTCCGGTACTCGATTTTATAACCGATTACTTGCACGACGGGACCGTAATAATTTTTGATGATTGGGGTTGCTTCGAGAACACCCAAACCGGGGCGAACAAAAGGCTTTTACTGAATGGAAAACCAAGAACAGGCATATTATTGTTAACGAATTTCATAAGTTCAATTGGCATGGCAAATTCATTCATAGTCAATTTTGAATTTCTTTGATAACTCGGTGATTCGCCGCTTTTTAAAATTCTCTTCAGCGCACACAAGAAGGTGCTCCTGAGGTGAGCGGCATTGGCCTGACACTGCGGGATGCGCGACACTCGATGTTTCAAAGAACTCGTCTAGTCGCGGCCATTCTCATAGGAACGTAGCTGGACTCGCCGGGTTGGACTTACTCGCTGAATCCCCAACCTAGTCTTAATGCAGAAATTGCTGATAATGTCGACGGCCTCCTGAACAAGGTGTATCCTGAACGTGTGATGATTCGAATATTGCTGCCGCTTGCTAAAGAAATCAGACGCCGATCGACCATAGTTGTCTTATATAAAGATCCGCGCTGAATAATTTTTGCGACGCGTCATCTCAGGCAAGCATCATCAAATCGGCGGTCGCGCGGATCAATCGTATGCGTCACGGGTCGCAGCCATCTAGAGGAGTCGAATGCGCCCGCATCAGGTCACGCAACCATTGAGAAGAACTCCATTTGCCGTAACTAGTGTGACTCTTTAGCCAGGAGCTTACTTCATGAAATCGATTTTCGTCACCGGCTCGTCGGGCCTTATCGGATCGGAAGTGTGTCGATACTTTGCTCAAGAAGGTTACGTAGTTCACGGCGTGGACAATAACCAGCGCGCGGCATTTTTCGGCGCGCAGGGGGACACTCGCTGGAACCAGCGCAGGTTACAGAGAACGCTGCCACACTTTCATCACCATGAATATGATATTCGCGATCGCGCGGGTATCCTGCAACTGGTCGGCATGCTTCGGCCTTCAGCCATTGTCCATACGGCTGCCCAGCCGTCGCACGATTTGGCGGCATCCATTCCCTTCGAAGACTTCGACACGAACGCCGTTGGCACGATGAACCTCCTGGAGGCAACGCGACGCTTTTGCCCGGAATCGCCATTCGTACACATGTCTACGAATAAGGTTTACGGCGATGGACCCAATAATATCAAGCTCTTGGAACTCGAGAGCCGTTGGGAGTACGACGATCCGGTCTATGCGAACGGCATCCCCGAGACGTTCCCCGTTGATCGCTCAACGCATTCGCTGTTTGGCGCGTCGAAAGTTGCCGGCGACGTCATGGTCCAGGAGTACGGTCGCTACTTCGGTATCCCGACATGCTGTCTCCGCGGCGGGTGTCTCACCGGGCCGAACCACGCGGGAGTCGAGCTGCA
>Ga0163162_10004163_pt1 | contig 13892 bp, 13 predicted proteins | sample S55metaG_FD_115310 | JGI IMG/M metagenome (GOLD analysis project Ga0163162, IMG submission 115310) | Switchgrass rhizosphere microbial communities from Kellogg Biological Station, Michigan, USA - S5-5 metaG | ecosystem: Host-associated > Plants > Roots > Rhizosphere > Soil | place: USA...
ACAGTGCCCTTGTTCGCCATGGGTAGTTATGCAACAGAAATATTAAATGCCGCAAATAAGCCTGCCATCTTTCAACCGCCGTAGACTATTTTCCCCAATAGGGGCAAGGCTTTAAAGCCTCCTTATTGTAAAACCTGCTATATCAGCAAATTACCGTTACGGCATCATTTTAATACCTGTACAGCTGTTATTGGTTCTTTTAAATCACTTTATAACTTGTATATGAAAAGCATATTTATTTTGCTGGCAACGCTGGTGATTGGCGCAACAGCCATGGCCCAGTCGGCAGCCCATGAAAGAGCGGTGGTAAAAAACGACCTGGACAATGAAAGAATTAAAAGGCACGAGGTGGCCCGCGATCTTTTGCGCGGCCAACCCGAAGAGGCCAGGGTACACCACCGGGCAGCAGCAGCCTACCACAGAAGGGCCATTGCGCATGCCCGCCAGGCACAGCGGCGCGACATGATAAGACACGAAAGATACCATAGGCACCACCGCCACTATGTAAGGCATCATTACCGCCGGCATCATACAACAGTTGTAATACGTAATTAAGCAATCATATTAAACAACCATTGAAACCGTAGATACAGGAGCGCACGGGAATCGTTTTCCGTGCTTCTCTGTATAATATGGAACGCAGATTTTCATGATTGTTAAGATATAAAATGATTTTATTTTTTTTGAGGCAAAGTCGGTTTTGTAAGGGAAATCAATCGACAAATCATACGAGTTATAACAATCTGCGTTCTATTTTTTCACCGCGAAGTGTTTAATCATAAGAATCATGAAAATCTGCGTTCTATCCCTCTCGCCGCGGTTCGCCGCAAACGCCGTACATTTAATACATGGATACACAAAAAGATCTCCGCCTGGCAGTATTGATTGATGCCGATAACATTCCCTACAGCAATGTAAAGGGTATGATGGAAGAGATTGCCAAATATGGCACGCCCACGTTTAAACGCATTTATGGCGACTGGACCAAACCCACCCTCAGCGGGTGGAAAACCGTTTTGCTGGAGAATGCCATTACGCCCATACAGCAGTACAGTTATACCACCGGCAAAAATTCGTCAGACTCTGCCATGATTATTGATGCCATGGATATTTTATATTCTGGCAAGGCCGATGGTTTTTGCATTGTTAGCAGCGACAGCGATTTTACCCGCCTGGCCACGCGCCTGCGCGAAGCCGGTATGATGGTAATTGGTATTGGGCAGAAGAAAACGCCGCATCCTTTTATCGTGGCCTGCGATAAATTTATCTATCTCGAAATCATTGCATCTTTCTCTGCAGAAACAGTAACGGTTACCAAAGAAGCCGGCAAACCCACGCCGGCCCGCGAAGCCCCCAAGGCCGATAAAGAAGTAATACAATTAATAGCTGCCACCATTGCCGACCTGGCCGATGAAAACGGCTGGGCATTCCTGGGAGAAGTAGGCGCCCTGCTCTTAAAGAAAAAGCCCGATTTCGACCCGCGCAATTATGGTTTTGTAAAACTAACCCCACTCATAAAATCGCTGGGCCGTTTTGATATTGACGAACGTGAAACTGATAAGAAGGGGATTAAGCTGATTTATATAAGGGTGAAAGCATAAATGCATTATTATAAATTTTTTATTTTGAATGTTGAATGTGCAAATCGGCGCTGACGTCGTTGCGAATCGCCCTCACACATTTTCTTTTTATACCTGAAGAAATAAGGGCGATGAAGCAATCTGGGCTAAATAATTCAGGCATGATCCATATGTAAACACAGATTGCTTCATTTGGCAATGACGGGAAGATGTCCTCAACGGACGGGTTGCGGCATTCATGATTAAGCAGGCAAGTCTATTGCCCGGAACATAATCTTGTAGTATATTGTCCGTACAAACCATTTCTTTTTCGTCGATGAAAAATATTTTCTTTATTGCCTGTATCATCCTTTCCATACAGGCCGCTGCCCAAAAAATAGAATCTTATTACGATTATAACTGGAAACCCTGCGAATCATTAAAAGCCCGGTTTTACAGTACCCTGCAAAAAACAGACAGTGGCTGGCTGCGTCATGATTATTTTATAGACGGTTTAAAATTGCAAATGAAAGCCCTGTTTGCAGACAGTGCCTGTAAAGTCTACAACGGGCAATCCATTTTTTTTTATGCCAATGGACGAGTGTCTGACATCGGGCAAAAACTGTATAACCGGAATGAAGGTGTTTGCCTTAGTTTTCATTCTAATGGTATGATGTCAGATTCGGCCACCTATCTCTATGGAAGACCCATTGGAAATAAAATGAGCTGGTGGCCAAATGGTGTAGTGTCAGACTCTGTAGCGCATGTAAACGACAGCATGGATGTAGAAGTAAGCTGGTTCGATAATGGCAACCCATCGCAGGCTGGCTACCTGCTGCATGGCAAAATGCAGGGAAAATGGAAATTCTTTCACAGCAACGGGCAGGTAGCGGCTATTGAAACATACGATCATGGCCAGGCCCTGCAGAAAGAATTTTTTAAAGAAGATGGCAGTCCGCAAACAGATACTGCCAAAACACATTCAGATGCTGTTTTTAAAGGCGGTTTAAGCGCCTGGCAAAACTATCTTAGCAATAAACTATTCTGGCCGGCCAATTACCAGTTCTCTAACGGAAATATGGCAGTGGTGGCCGTAGATATTACCATTAATGAAGACGGCAAACTGGAGAATGCAGAAGTAGGCATCCCCTTCCACCCTGCTTTTGATAAAATAGCCTTAGATGTAGTGCGCAAAAGCCCCAACTGGAGCCCACGCATTAGCCACAACCGCAGGGTGAAATCCACTTTCCGGCAACCGATAACATTTAAGCAGGAAGAGTAATAATTTTATGTACCGGGCTGCAGGAATACTATTGGGCATTGTTGCGTCGCACACTTGTACGGTGGGAATGCTATTGAACGCTAAAACGATTTCTCATTGTTAAAATTTTGTAACACTTCATTCAATTAAAATACTTCAGCGCCACCTTCCCAACCCACTTCCCCATATGAACCGGAACAGCATTTCCAATTAACTTGTAGGAGCTTCTTTTATTTTCAAAATGAAAATCGTCAGGAAATCCCTGAAGCCTTGCATATTCCCTGATTGAAAAAGGACGTACACCATATTTGGCCTTAGGGTCTTTAACAAGTCTTGTTCCCAAATCTTTGGCGTAGTGGGCTACACAAGTTGGAGCCATAGCATTGACATCTTCTGGATCTATTATTATTGGTTTATCCCTGTATTTGCCGTTTATTCGACTCAGTACATAGTCAGGTATTTCAACATCAGGATTTCGCTCAAGCAAATTTTTTAGCCTGGGTCTGTTATTAATTTGTTTCGGCGCAGAAATAGAATAAGGTTTTTTTGTACCGATAAGAATGAGTCGCTTTCTTTTTTGCGGCAACCAGTTCGAAGCATCAACCGGGCAAAATACGTTAACGTAATAATCAGGCAGTTTAGTCATTGCTTCCATAACAACTGCAAACTTTTTCATCCCCGGAACATTTTCAACAATATACATTTCAGGTTGTTCAATTGCTATGTGCCGGAAGAAATGTAAAAACAAGTCATCTCCTGTGCGTGTACCATGAATATCTGCAATGGGTGAATATTTTGTACATGGATAAGTTCCAACTATAATATCCGTTGCTGGTTGCGATAACACAGTCTTATCTTTTATATCAGCTATTAACACAGAATGAGAAAAATATTTGCTGTTTGTTTTCATACAATTCGTTGCATCTATATCAAGATCAAGTGACTGAATTACGTTTATCCCTGCTTGCATAATGCCGATCTCCATCCCACCACATCCTGAAAAATATCCTTTTGCTGTTGGAGTATACATTTCGATTTTGCTTTTTCGGTTTCTGCAAAACTGCAACGAATGATTGATAAAACCGGTATCATTTAAGACACAATTTAAAGAGAGACAATATTTATGCGTTGGCTTTTAAGTCACATTTTAAGTTATTATTATACATTCTCAAAAAACCTATCTTTATTAGATAAAAAAGTTATATCAAATCTTATGATTAGCTGGAAATGCAACTCTACATATTTAAAGCAAAAAACAAAATTTAATTGCCACTTTAAAATATTTCATGACTAATCTAAAAATTAGAGAGGTATTTAGATATGCCAGACCATATTTCCAAAATCCGGAGATGCGCGATGGTGTTAGGAATCATTTTGCTGTTACTAAGTATGATAATCACAAACTGATTCTCCTTGAAAAGGGGATAAATCAAATTGCCGATATCTCTACCATTGAGGGTAAAAGAAAACCAGCCATATTAATCAGGAGCAGCCCCCATAAAATTGGATCAGAGACGACTCCCTGGCAAGACGTATTTGATGTAGACAATGGCCATATTCGTTATTATGGAGATAACAAAATCCCGGGCAATGATCCCGCTCTTTCAAATGGGAATAGAATATTATTACAAGCATTTGACATCTATAATAATGCAGAAAAAAGATTTTCTGCAACGCCATTGTTATTTTACAAGGCGGTTAGTAAAAATAATAAAGCTAAAGGATTTATTGAATTTAATGGCTTTGGAATCATTAGAGGCGTAGAGCTTGTTGCGCAGTACGACAGAAGATTGGATAGGACTTTTTCCAACTATGCTTTTAATTTTCATGTATTCAGCTTAAAAGAAAATAAAGAAGAATTTGATTGGCGGTGGATAAATGATCGAAGAAATAACAAGTTGACGTACAAAGAAACTTTAGAACATGCTCCTAATTCATGGATTGATTGGATTAAAAACGGAAACAGTAGTTTAGAAAAAAATCGAAGAAGAGTATCAAAACTTTTCACCCTAACAAGAAATGAACAACTACCTACATCAGGAAGTAAAGAAGAGAAAATAATCAAAGAAGTATACAACTATTACACAACAAAAAAGGCAAGATTTGAAGGCCTTGCCTCCACAATAACATCGAAAATCTTAAAGGATTCTTCAGACGGATATTCAGAAGGGTGGATTACGCCAGCGTCGTCTGACGGAGGTGCTGATTTTTACGGAAGACTTGAAATTGGTAATGGTTTTGGAAAAGCAAAGCTTATTGTTTTAGGTCAAGCCAAATGTGAAGCGCCTAACACGCCTACAGGAGGGAATCATATTGCCAGAACTGTGGCGCGATTGCGAAGGGGCTGGATAGGCGTTTATGTAACAACAAGTTTTTTTTCAGAACCAGTTCAAAGAGAAATAATAGAAGATGAATATCCCATTATGTTGATCAATGGATTAAAGCTTGCTCAGACCTTGTTAAAAATAATGCATGATGACGGCTATTCAGATTTAAAGAAATATTTGGACGATTTAGATTCCCAATATGAAAAACTAATTCAAATACGAAGACCTGATGAATTGTTATTTGAATAAAGTTTCTAACGCCTTACTTCGAGTTCTACTTGGCATCAAACCTTCAAATCAACCACAGTATTCAACGACACTTCAAGCGCCTTGGCTATTTCATATAAACTATAAAGCGTAGGATTCACCCTGCCGTTTTCCAGCTTTTCAATGGCCTGTCTGTCTTTACCGCACGCTCTTGCCAGATCAGCCTGTGACCAGCGCTTCACTTCACGAAGCTCGACAATACGCTGCCCGATTTTTTTATTTAAGTCGCTCTTTTTCACACTGCTAAAGTGTGCTAATTTGTTTTATAATTTGTCATATTAAAAGTTGACAATTCAAAACAACTTCGCTATCTTCGTCATACTATTATATGACATCACGTAAACCTCATTTTATGAACACTCTCGAAGGATTACCCATACTGGAACATTATAACCAACTGCTGGCCACCGGCAACGAGCAACATGCCTGGGCCATAGTGCAGGAGGTATTTAATTGCTTTGGCAAAAAAGGCCCCAAACAATGCGCCTGGTACACGCTGGTAGCGGCCCTTGGCAATAATTCCGCAGAAATAGATGCCACAAGCCGCAGCAGCATGATCTTCTTTTATGAATACAGCGCCGTTTTGTTCAGCGCCGTATATGTGCTGCACAAGAACCACCAGGCGGCAAAACCGGGTAAAAAAGGCTAAGAGAAAAAGGAGAAAAGGAGCGCTTATAAGCATTATAGAAGCTGGCAGTCAACCATTTTCTTCTTTTCCCTGTTGGCTTTTATTCAATGCCATTTAGGTAAAGAATTTGCCCTGCCTTGGGCAAAAGTTATTGGCAAATTATTTTCCTTTAAACAGAACCATTGCGTGCAACGCCCGTCGCATCCTTGTTGTCAACAACAAAAAAACGCCAATGCTGCGCCTGTGTTTAGTTGTGTCAATCATCTTTGCCATGCTGGCCAGCGCCTGCTCAAAAAAAGATGATGATAATGAGACTGTTTTATACGGCGCCTGGATAAACAGCAAAGCACCGGGAGACACGCTGCAGTTTATGCTTAAGAACAACAAGAACATACTGCGTTACAACCAGTCTTTCAACCCCGGCCTGCCACAGTATGCAGAAATTGAGTACCAGTATAAAAACGGCAAACTGTCTGCGGGGGTGTTTGGGTTGGCTGCACCGCCAAGAGATATCAACAGCTTTACCTGGATAGAGCAAAACAAAAAATTTGATTTACTGGGCAACCAGCTATACCTTTTTATGTCTTCTTCTGCTACACATTTTACCTATATAAAAGTTAACTAGTTAAACCAGTCCTACGTTTTCCATTCAACAATAAGCCCCGTCTTAACATAGACGGGGCTTTATCGGACAATTTACAATAAGAACAACCTTTTGCATCGTATTGGCACGAGGCGTACCTACGGCACGCAACGCTACATTTGGGTTTGTTTTCTACCCACAAAATGTTCCTACGGAACATAATCACACCAGGCAATAAACACAGTTGCCTGATCTAAAAATCTTATTTGAAAATACAACACTTATACCTTCCATTAAAGCCGGGAAATGGTTGCCAATCTTAGAAACATTATAAATTGGCTTTCTACTACATGCCCCAGCGGGGCATCTTGTGGGAAGCCAAGACAATACCAGGATCTCTACGTGCCGTAGGCACGTTTTGTGCAAAAACCGCGCATTGGCACGAGGCGTACCTACGGCACGCAACGTTACATTCGGGTTTGTTTTCTACCCATCCCGCAGATGCGGGATTCCTACGGAACATAGCGAGCTTTGCTTTTCCATTCAACGAAAAGCCCCGTCTTAACAGAGACGGGGCTTTATTTTTTTTCAGCTATTACTATTTATTTTTTGTAAAATTCTTTTGGCATAGCTGCTTTTTTAATCAATGCTTTTGTTTCATTGGCTTTCTTTATAAAAAAGGGGTGTTTCTCATAATTGCCACCCTATGAACTTACTTTAGCGTGTATTTTTTTTCGGATAGTTTTTTCAACTTTTAATTGCACGTTAAAATAAATATCGGCGTTCAACGCTTTGAATACTTTAACAATTGTGCCAATGGTAGCGCTGTTGGTACTGCTTTCAAGCTTGGAAATTTGTGCCTTCTGAACACCTACCAGTTTTCCAAGCTGTTCCTGCGTTAGTTTGCGTTCTTGTCTTGCTTTTTTAATCATGCGTCCCAATATGTCCATACGAAGTTCATATTCGTACTGCTCCCGCGCGGGGGTGCCCCTTTTGCCGATATACTTATCCTGTATTTCCTCCAGCGTGTAGGATTTCATTGGTGCTTTTGTTTTACTATTATTTTTTTTCATCAAAATATCTTTTCCTGATATTTTTTTAAGATGCTATGCCCCAGCGGGGCATTTTGTGGGTAGCTAGAAATAAGAACAACGCCTCTACGTGCCGTAGGCACGTTTTGTGCAAAAACCCGGCATTAGCACAAGGCGTGCCTACAGCATGCAATGTCAAATTCGGATTTGTTTTCTACCCATCCCGCAGATGCGGGATTCCTACGGAACATTATCAAGCCCATCAATAAACGCCGTTGCCTGCTCCAGAAGTATTGTTTGAAAATACTGCATTGATACCTTTTGTAAAGTTAAGCGATGGTTTCCAATTTTGGAAACATTATAAATTGATTTTTCTCCCAAATAAATATCCGCTTTTAGAAATAGTTCCTGCTGGTGTTTTCCGCTCTTTATTATGCTTTTTTCTGCTTATGCATATAAATATTCACCATGTTTCCTTATAACAAAAAACCCTGTCTCAGCAGAGACAGGGCTTACACATTATTGTACAAAAAGTTTAATTCGTTACCGGCGCTTCAGAACGGCTTTCGCTTTCCTCATTTTCTTTTTTAAATTCCAGCTTGCCAAACTTCCAGCTAAAGCTAATACCAAACGAACGGAAAGGCATCTGGCGCAAACTGTTTAATACAAACTGCTGCCCCATTACTTCTGTTTCCTGTTTTACGTATTTATTAAACGGATTGGTAGTGGTAAAACCAATGCTTCCCTTTTTATTCCATATCAGCTTGCGGAAAGCAAAATTGTAGGTAGTAAAAGAAGGATACTTGCCCTGCACTTCATTGCGCGGCGAGTTAAAACTGCCAAAGAACTCGGCCACCAGCGTTTTACTGGCCTGGTAACTGGCGTTTAGGTTAACGCGGTAATTAAAACTGCTAACGCTGGTATTGCTTACAAAACGGTTAATAATATACTTGTCGAACAAAGAGAAATTGCTGCGCAGCGTAAACTTTTCGCCTACCGGCAAAGAGCCATACAGGCTTAATCCAAACATATGCTCGGTACCAATGTTTTCGAATGTGTTTACAGATACATTGCTGTATACAGAATCGCCAATCAAAAAAGAAGGATAATAAACAACATAGGGTTGTATATCGTGCCGGCTGCCTCGGTAAAACAAACTGGCGTTTACAGAACCGCCTTTTTCAAAATTTCTGCTGTAACCCAGCTCGGCATTATCGCCCAGCTCTGGTTGCAAATCGGGGTTGCCGCGGCTGATATTTTTTGGATCCAGCGCATTTACAAAGGGATTCAAAAACTGGTAACCGGGTCTTTGTATGCGGCGGCCATAACTAAGTTTCAGGGTTTGATTGTCTCCAAAATGATGCGCAAACAACAGAGATGGCGCAAATGTATTATACCCGCGCACCTGTGTATTGGCAGCCTTGGAAAAATTGGGCTGCGTTTCTGTTCTTTCATAGCGCAGTCCTGTTTTTACTTCCAGCCACTTGCCTACCGGAAAAGTAAGCGATGCATAGGCCGCGTACACCTGCCGCTTGTAATGAAGCGAATTGGATTGAGTGCTGTCGTATTTATATTCAGCACCGCCGGGTGTAAAAGCAAACACATCGGCCGCACCCCTTATATCGCGAAAGCCCAATTTGCCGCCGGTTTCTAATTTTACATTGGGCGCCAGCGGTTGCGCATAGTCTATTACCAGTTCGCCGGTGTGTTCGCGGCCGGGGTTGCTGGTTTTAATGGCGCTAAAAATTGAATCGCCCGCCGCATTCATTTGTTGCTGCGTGTATTGCTGGCCGGAAATTGCATAACTGGTATTGTACTGGGCCGTTAGTTCCTGCCCCTCCCTCACAAAATTCTTTTTGTAGTTGAGGCTATAGTCGTAAGAGTTTACATGAAAATGATTATCCGGAATAAAACTGCTTTTAACATCGGACAAGGTATTGCCCGAATTAATATCCTGCGTTATTAGTTCCTGCTGGTTATTGCCGGTGCCCTGGTTGCTGAAATTATCGAAACCAAAATTGCCCGATAAACTGTTTTTTTTGTTTATCTCCCATTCAAAACCCAGACCCGCATTCATGCCACTGCGGTGAAATTTGCTGAAACCATCCTGCAATAAATTACTGTGCGTTTGCTGCACGGTATCAATTGAACTGCGATTTAAACTTTTTAATGTGGTAGATGGCACCTGCCCGTTGCCGCTAAAGTAACCGTTCAGGCCCAGCCGGCCCTTGCGCGCATGCAGGTTCAGCGATCCGTTTTCCAGCCGGCTTCCTGCCGATAAATTGATATTGCCATTAATACCGCGTATGCGGCTGTCTTTTAGTATAATATTAATGATGCCTCCGGTGCCTTCTGCATCGTATTTGGCGCCGGGGCTGGTAATAACTTCAATACTTTTTATCTGGCTGGCAGGTATAGACTGCAATGCTTCGGTAAGTGAATTACCAAATATGCTGCTTGGCTTGCCATTTATTAAAAACCGGATATTGGCATTACCCTGCAGTTCCACGTTACCATCTGCGTCTACAGATACCTGTGGTATTTTTTTCAGCAGGTCGGTAGCAACACCACCCTGCGCAGTTACATCTTTTTCTGCATTGTACACCATTTTATCAATCTTGTTCTCTATCAGCGGTTTTTGCGCCACCACTACCACACTTTGTAAAGTCTGCGATTTTTTGGCAAGCTGCACCTCGGGCAGTTTTACCGTCATTTGTTTGCCGCTGATGCTGGCAGTAATAGTATCGGGCTGGTAGCCGATAAAGTCTATCACCACCCGGTAACTGCCTGTATCCAAACCGGAAACAGTAAAACTACCTTTTGTGTCTGTAGTGGCACCATTGACCGGCCTTTTACCTTCTTTGGTAAATACAGCCACACTGGCATATTCAACAACAGCTTTGGAAAGAAGATCAGTTACTTTTCCGTAAATAATGCCTTTCTTATCTGTAGCGGGTCTTGTTTGGGCAACAATTGTATAACCAGTAAACAGTACAATACAAAATGCCGTAAAATGTTTGGGGGAAAATTGTCGCATATCGACCGCAAAAGTGCAACAGAATTCTGAATAAATACTGAAGTTTAATGCAGCTTTAAGCTATCGTCCGTTAGTTATTTAAAGAATAAAGAACGACAGCATCCGGCTCCATATTCAACGTGTAATTTATACTCACCGCTTAAATAAAAAAGGGACCAGGATAAAAATCCAGTCCCGCTTTAATCCAATATCCTATGAAAAACCATTATAGTGTTTTCAAACGGTATGCCAGTATTTTTTAAACTTAATATGATATCCGCAGCCTGTAATATTCCTGATAATGGAAAAATTGATTCCCTTTTGGGGAATTGGGCGGTTTAATAATGACTAAAAACTTAAATAACGAAGCGTTCATTCTGCCAGATCATAAAAAATTCTTTTTACGTGTGTTAGTCAAGTTCATCTTTTCTTCTAAAACCTATTTTATTGCGCGGTGGCTCCGGCGGGTTAAGTAACTGTTTCAGGTAGTCGAAAATAACCACGATATCATTGTCGTGCGAAGCAATTTTATTCTCCATTTTTTCCAGTTGCAGCAGTATGTCTTTATGGGTTAACAGCAATGCGCGCATTTTTGTAAACACCCTTATAATGCGAATATTTACACGTATGGCAGTTTCACTATTTAAAACGCTCGATAACATAGCGACGCCCTGTTCTGTAAAAGCAAGCGGCAATTTTCTTGTGCCGCCCCAACTTGAAGTCGCAAATTGCGACTTCAAGTTATCGAATTCCTTTTTGGTTAACCGAAACATAAAATCAACAGGAAAACGAAGCTCATTCCGTTTAACCTGTTCATTTAGTCGTTTGGTTTCTACATGGTATAATGCCGCCAAATCCATATCCAGCATTACTTTCTGCCCCCTGATGATATAAATTTTATTCATTACCAGTTCATCAGGTATCATTACTGATTTTGTGCTTTTTGCCATATGGTAAGGTTTATTTTTATTTTGAGATCGTCCATTGCTATGCCAAATAAAAATACAGTTTTTTTGATATTGCAGATGCCAATACCAGTTTCTGAAATGCTCTTTTTACGTTAAGCTAAAATTGAATATGAGAATAAACTTGAAGTCGCAAATTGCGACTTCAAGTTTATTACAAGGGTACAGATAGTGTTCCTGGATATCTCTTTTTTATTATACTAAGTTCTTTGAGGTCGCAAATTGCGACCTCAAAAATTTCCGGGATTTGTCATCCCGACGAAGGAGGGATCTCAGCGATCTGGCATAAATGCAAAACTGCTATTAATTTTTACTGCTGCAATAGAAGCAACTCAACATTGCTTATTATCGGGATCCCTCCTTCGTCGCGATGACAAAAAATGCTTCGGGGGTGACAAAAAATGCCTGGCGGCGGTAAAAATGTTTCGGGATGATATAACTATCCGGAATGACAAGAATTGTGTTCTACTTTTTTAAGAAGTGATGCCAGTGTCTTTTCTATTTTTGCAGGCTTTAAGTTGCATTCCCAGATAATAATTATTTTCCAGCCTTCTTTTTTCAATGCTTTAATAGCTTTTGTATCATTGTCTTTATTGGTGTTTATTTTATTTAACCACCATTCGGTTCTTGTTTTGGGCACCACATAATATTTGCAGTTAGCATGCCCATGCCAGAAACAACCATGTATAAAAACAATGGTTTTGTATTTGGGTAAAACAATATCTGGCCTGCCCGGCAATTTTTTGTTGTGTAGCGTATACCTGAAACCCCGTGCATGTAAAAATTTACGCACTACAATTTCTGGTTGAGTATGAGCGCTGCGGATGCGGCTCATATTGTAACTCCTGGTTTTTTTATTGTGTACGTCTGCCATTCTTAGCCTCCCAACGGCCAGGAAAAGATTGTAGCCGGTTGTTATAATTGGGTTATAAAATAGTTTTCTTTCTACGCCGGGAAATAGTATACAGCTGTAATCAAAATTAATCAACAACCTCCAAAACGGGTTTCATGTCAAATTCACCCTTATCAATTCCTGTCCCGTTCAACTATTTTCCCCTCTTCCTGTTATAAACCATCATGCAATTACAATTAAGCGTACTCGATCAAACACCCATACGCCGGGGCAGCAATGCCACAGCGGCTTTGCAGGAATCGGTAGCATTGGTAAAACTGGCAGACCAATTGGGTTATACCCGTTACTGGCTAAGTGAACACCACAACACGCTAAGCCTGGCTGGCGCCGCACCTGAAATTTTAATAGCAAGGCTGGCATCAGAAAGCAAACATATAAGACTGGGCTCGGGGGGCATTATGCTGCCCAACCACAGCGCTTTAAAAGTAGCAGAGAATTTTCGTTTGCTGGAGGCATTGTATCCCAACCGCATAGATTTGGGCATTGGCAGGGCGCCCGGCGGCGACCGGTTAACATCGCGCCTGCTCAACCCATCCAACGAATTTGATCCCCAGGCATACATACAGCAGGTAGAAGACCTGCAATGTTTTTTAACCGATACGCCCGGCCAGGGCAATGCAGCCGGTAAAATAAGGGCCATTCCGCGCATCGATACCGTGCCGGCATTGTGGATGCTGACCAGCAGTGGAGAAAGCGCCATTCTTGCCGCACATACCGGCATGGCACTGGGTTTTGCACAATTTATTAGTCCGGTGGGTGGTGCTGAAGCTATTGCTGTTTATCGCCAGCGTTTCCGGCCATCGCCATGGTTGCCGGCGCCTCTTGCCAATGTGGGCGTTTTTATTTTTTGTTCTGAAAGTGAAGAAACGGTAGCGCGCACCCAGGCAGTAATGGATTACCGTTTTATTGGTTTTGAAAAAGGCAGGTTTGATGAAATGCCCGACTATGAAACTGCCAGTAAATATGTCTATTCGCCTGCAGAATGGCAGCGGGTATTGTATAACCGCCAGCGCACCATTATGGGCACCCCCGGCGTGGTGAAAGAAAAAATAACAGCCCTCGCTAAAGAACTGAACGTACAGGAAGTAATGGCAGCTACGTTTGCTGAAAGCCGTGAGGACCGGTTTAGAAGTTATGAATTGCTGGCAAAGATGTTTCCCCAAACCCCGAAGCCTTAAAGGAGAACAATTGATCTCATTAAAATGATTCTATCTAAAGCGTATTGCAACACTTTAACTTAGCAATGCATAATAATGAGATTGAAAATATGTAACCTCTTCGAATAGTGAGGGCAGTGGCCGTGATCGGGCAGGAACTAAAAAGGGCCAGCTACTTTTTCAAT
>Ga0163162_10004164_pt1 | contig 13891 bp, 13 predicted proteins | sample S55metaG_FD_115310 | JGI IMG/M metagenome (GOLD analysis project Ga0163162, IMG submission 115310) | Switchgrass rhizosphere microbial communities from Kellogg Biological Station, Michigan, USA - S5-5 metaG | ecosystem: Host-associated > Plants > Roots > Rhizosphere > Soil | place: USA...
GTTTGGTAAATACAGCTTTAAAATTTTGAAGATTATAATCGGCAAAAATATCCTCTCTATTGACCAGCATCTGTTTTACCTCTTCATCACTCTTGGGAACAAATTCTATTATTAAAAGATTGCTTGCTTTGCTTAACCATTCAGCAATTTGTTGCAAAGGAATGTTAGCGCTTATGGCAAGGTGATGCACAAGCGCAAGGGCCAGTATAAGGTCTCCCTTAAGTCTTTCTGTAAAAGATGATCTTTCCCCATTAGACCAGCCTATAGCGGGTGATGGTGAAGTAAGATCATTGATAAGGGGAATGATGTTCTTTATTTTCTCTTTCCTAATTTGGCCATATAATTTGTTAATACAATTGGGATCAGTGTCGGTAGCAATTATAAGCTTTGCCTTATCTTTTAACAATAGACTAAAATACCCTTCATTTGCTCCTAAATCTATTACCTTATTAAAATCTGTATCCTTAATGAAACTTTCAAAAAGTGTTTTCTTTGCATCTAAATATTTCGGACCAAGGATTGTTTCATTATAATAATTATCCCTTTCTGATTTTGATTCCTTTATTGTTAATCTGCTTACAATATCTGCGAGCCCCTTAAGTAGTATAATAAGTTTGTGGCTGGAAAATACTTCTTTAGAGGGGGCCTTATTGCTAGTTTTAGAGCCAATCCTTGCCTGGAGTAAGATATGAAGATAGACATGCAAATTCCATTTTGCCTTAGAAGGTAATAAGCTTTTAATGACGTCCAATGGGATGCCATTGGGATAAGTGGTAAATAATTTGCCAGCCGCAGGATAGTTGTAATGCATTAATAATAAAGGCCCTAAAAAACATTCACAAAATTGTCGGTAGGCTACCCATGGCTTTCCTGGTTCATATTTTTCAAAAGATAAAGTATCAATGAATATTGGCTTCCCATTGTAATACTGAATATTAAAAGGAGTAGCATCTTTAAGCATCATTCCCTTTTCTAAACTGACGTTAGCAATTTTCAGTGTTAACAGAGCCGCATCTTTCCACATGTTAAAACTCCACTCGTAAGGATATGAAATGAAAGGGATCTGTTCAGGTAGAATGACTTTATCCGAAGTATTTTCTAAGCCTTCAATTTCTTCACTGTTTATTTCTGAATGAGGTATCAGCGAAGCTGCATTTGTAACTTCTTTATAAAGACCGGAATCAATAAGAAGGTTGTAGTCTGAAAAATACGAGGGCTTTATTAAACGGTAAATTTTTCCGTGTTGCTCAAAAACAAAGCCGTCCGGATCACGATAAGAGGAGGCAAGGGGCTTCATCTTTTTATAGTTTATTATCTGATTTTTCATCAGAATGGCGACTTCCTTTAAAAAATTGCTTTATTTTAAACCATGCCGTCTTAACGAAGAAAAGCGACCCCAAAACAGCTGCTATCACTGTTTGTATGATATAACTTCCACTACTAGGGTCTATATAAAGAAAGTAAAATTTCACGCTGGCAAATATACAGAGAAGTTTATCGAAACAAATCTCTGGCCTTAAGATAGTCTCCTCAGGGCACTCATTCCTATTAAGAAGAACCATGGGGTAATTGTTAATACAAACCTATTATGCCAGTCATCGCACGTAAGCAGGGTAGTGACCCAAAAGAGCCCTATTATAAGTAACAAATACAATAATATTGACTTTTGATATTTGTAATTCTTTATTATTCCTATTATGGCCAACAGGTAGAACGGATAATAGAATATCATCAAGTATATATTATGACCAGAAGAATAATATGATCTGCGCATACCGAAAAATGCTTTGCTCTTTAACCAACCAAGTCTTAAGAACTGCTGTGGATTATGAATAATATAGTATAGTAGTCCCTCAAGGGAATTGCCATCAGGCAGTGTGTCAATATGGGCTTCTGTTGTGGGTACTCCACAGATAATATTTTCCGTCCTAAAAGGATACATAAAATCTAGTGAGCCACCCACTCCCAGTAGTTTATTAAGTATGAGGAGGAAAAAACCTGCAGTTACAGTTACTGTTAGCAGTTTAGCTGTTAATGATATTTTTTTGAAGAACCTGAAGAAGAGGTAAATACAGGCCGCAGGAAAAAACAGTATTCCTGTAGGGCGGGTCAAACAGAGGATACCCAGAAGAATGGATAAGATGATGATCTTCCTTGCTGCAGGCGTATTCATTAATAATAAGTAGCAGCTGAAAATGACGCCAAGGCTATAAAATAATGACTCAGTGAACAGGTAAGTATTATAAACCTGGTACGGAATATTTATAATAAAAAAGGCAGTAGTAAAAAAGGCAAGACCGCGATCCTTAAGGAATGTCAATGCCAGTTTATAGAACATCCCTGTTGCAACAAGGTTTACAAGTAATTGGATGACGACTATCCATAGAAAACCAACATGCAGTTTTAATGCTGCTACTATTAAGAATATCTCTGTAGAATAAAGCCAATAGTTTGGGCTATAGAATTTTCCTTCATCAATAAATAAATGGGCTTCTGTAATGTATTTGTCAGCCTCTAGTATAGTAACAACTCCAGTATGGTGGTACAATAAGACCTGTACAAGCGCCCATAGAAAAAGAAGGTTATATTGAGTTAAATAACGCTTCCATCCTTTTTCTGAGCTATGTATAGGTAAGCTGTATTGCATCCGATTATTTACTTTTCATTTTTAGGAAAAAGGATTCAAAATAGAAAAAACTTATGATACTTAATGCCAAACTGATCAACAAGCAACCAACAAGAGACCACCAATGAGCATATTCTCGTGCTATCCCCATATATTCGGAAGTCCATACTGAAAGTTTTGGCTCTACGAACCGCAATACTATCCAATGAAAAATATACAATCCATAAGATATCTTTCCAATAAACCTTAGCCAGCTATAATTAAATATTTTTAATACAAACTTTCCTGAATAGCTTGTGACGCTATATATAAGACCTGCATACATCAAGGCTATTAATGTGTAACCAATAGTACTTATAAATGGGTTGGAAATATTTGCGTATCCTGTATATATTATCCCTGCAATAAGTATTATTGTTCCTCCGTAATAATAATTCACAAGCTGTTTTGCTCTTTTCTTTTGTTGGTATAGAAATAATATTCCTCCAAGAAGGAAGGCGTCCATCCTGCAGAATGTATTATAATAGAAATGAGGGTAGTCCATGTAGTCAGAGTACTTAATAAATAAGCACACTCTTGAAATAATAATAAAAAGTATTAAGACAATAAGGACTTTAAAGAAATATTCCTTCTTCCTAAATTTATATAAAACGAATGGCCATACCAGGTAAAACTGTTCTTCAATAGCTAATGACCAGAAGTGCTGGAGATGATTTTCTTTTAAATCACCCCATTCAATAAAGGTCCAGTTCTGAAAAAAGAAGATAAAACTTGCCCAGTTCTTATCATAAAAGGAAAACCCCGGAAGATTTGGTTTACTCACAAGCAAATGATAACCAATAAAAAATGCAATGAATGTTGCATAATATATAGGCATTATCCGTAGCGCCCTGTTCTTATAGAATTGAAGAAGATGGTTTTCCCGTTCTTCCATTGCTATAAGTCGTGATGTAATAAGATATCCGGAGAGAACGAAGAAGAGATCAACTCCACTCCAACCAAAGGAAAGAAGTGGGAAAGTGCCAAAGTAGTGAAAGCTGACAACTAGTATTATGGCAAGGCCTCTTATTCCATCAAGCTGAGGAATATAATTACTAGGGCTGCCGGCAGGTCTATTCATTACAGTTATTCGACGTATTTTGGTATTGCTTTTTCCTCTTTAAGTGTCAATGTTCTGAGAACGTATTTTCCTAATACGTCAAACTCTATATTCGCTTCATATCCTTTCTTTAGTGACTTGAAATTAGTATGATCTAAAGTATAGGGAATAATAGTAACTGTAAAAGTGTTACTGGTAACATTAAATGCTGTCAGACTAACACCATTAACGCAAACTGAGCCCTTTTCTATCAGAAGTTGGGCGAATTGCTCATTAAACTGAAATGTATAATTATGGCTTCCATTAAACTCAATGATCTCTTTACAGATTATGATGTCATCAACATGGCCTTGCACAATATGACCATCTAACCTGCCATTTATGGGCATTGCCCTTTCAAGATTGATAATGTCTCCTGGTTTCCAGTTATGTAGAGTTGTTTTATCCAACGTTTCTTTAACGGCAGTTACTCTGTAAGAGTCGGCGGAAATGCCCTCAATCGTAAGACAAACGCCATTGTGGGCAAGACTTTCGTCAACACTAAGTTCTAATGATAAAGTGCTATTTAACCAAAATGTCCTGTTAGTTCCTTGATTATCAACACTTTTGACTTCGCCTAGTGCTTCTATAATACCAGTAAACATGTTATACTTTTTACAAATGTCGTATTTCCTTACTCTATTTACACTTAAGTGTTTATTATTTAGAATATTATATTATCTTTGCACCTCTAAATTTTAAAAGTAATTTATTTATGTTGATAATTGATTCTAAAGATTGCGAAAATATTGATAAGGCGCTTAAAAAGTATAAGAAGAAGTTCGAAAAGAGCAAAGTTCTTCTACAATTAAGAGAGCGTCAGGCTTATATGAAACCTTCCGTTAGGCGTCGTGGTACTGTTAAAAAAGCAGTATACAAACAGCAAATTGCAAGCGGAAAGATAGAGATCTAATACGTAGAGTTTAAGATTTATATTTGAAAGAGTAGCTACAGAGTGATTAACTTTGTAGCTATTGTTTTTTATGCCCCACAGCCAAAGCACTACAATACAGGAATTCCTCGATTACATTCAACATCAAAAGCGTTATTCTCAATATACAGTTACTTCTTACGAAACTGACCTTATAGCCTTTTTTGACTTTATCCAAAAGGAATATGGGGAATTAGAAGTTATTTCTCCTTCGATCATCCGGACATGGCTGGTGTCATTGAAAGAACAGAAGTTTGAATCTAAAAGCATTAACAGGAAAATATCTACCTTAAAATCATTCTTTAAATACCAGCTGAGAGCCGGCAAGATCGAGGATAGCCCAATGACTACAATAGGAACCTTGAAAGTCAGCAAGCGACTACCATCTTATGTCGAGGAAAAAGATACTGCAACATTGTTTCAACATGTTGAGTTTCCTGACACATGGGAGGGTAAAACAGAGAAAATGCTCTTGGAGATATTCTATCAGACAGGGATGAGGTTAAGTGAATTGATAAATCTCAAAGAATCAGATTTTGATAAGGCTAATAGCCAGATAAAGGTATTAGGCAAAGGAAACAAGCAACGGATCATACCCGCTACAAATGAGCTTTTACATAAGATTGATAAATACCTGGAAGAGAAACATTCTTTAACTGCTAAGACTGGCGCAGCAGAACTGCTTGTAAATAAAAAAGGTGATAAACTTAATGCAACTTTAGTCTATAAGATAGTAAAAAAGTATTTGAGTCTTGTGACGACCAATAAGAAGAAAAGCCCACACATATTACGTCACACTTTTGCCACACATTTAACTAATAATGGTGCAGATATTAATTCTGTAAAAGAATTATTAGGGCACAGTAGCCTGGCCTCTACTCAGGTCTATACTTCAAATACAATTGAGAAGCTGAAAGACATCCATAAAAAAGCCCACCCTAAGGCATAATTTTTAAAACAAGAGAGCATGCCTTATCCATGCTTTAGAATTGATCTCTTTCTTCAGAGTTTCGTGATCATTTTCCAGGTATTTCCATTCGGGACCAGAAGGCGAATTCTGAATAAGAAGTACAATGCGCCCCATATTATTAAGAAGGGCAGTGTCGACAAATATTATCCTGTTTCCTTTTTCAATAAATTTCTCAATCTCTTTCAATAACTCTTTAGCATCCCCCATCAGAACTGCCGATTCATCTAACTGATCTTTTAACTTCTGCTCTATTACGAGTAATCCATCAGTACCTTTCCTTAGAGTGCTTAAAACAGCTTCAGAATGACTTATAAGCTTCCCTGCACTTTTAGCTAATATAATCCTTCCAACCAGGAATTTTGAATACCAATAGTTCCATTGCAATACGATTTCTGCTATCATTTTCTGCAAATTTTCCTCAGAGTAAGTATTGCCTCCGCATGTTTGTCTGAAAATGATTTGCTTGTTAAGTGATGAATTATAAAAAGAATCTACTAATTCCAGATTACCTGCCAAAAACAAGGGCTTTTCATTTTTGTTATTGAGAAGGCTGATTATTGAAGCTGCTTTTTTCTTTACTTCCCCGGGACTACTTAAATGTTCGTTGTTAATTCTTAATAGGGGAGTGCTTACGTGACAATACCCCGGATAATTTCTTTCGGCATTAATTAATGAAAGTGGATTTGTTATGTATTCAAAAAGTTTCAGCCCGTCGTTTTGTATAAAAAGAACATTAAAGTCAGGAATATGGCTGGCTTTGCCTAAAAGGTCTGCAATAGAAACTGTATCGTTAAGGCTGATAGCTGTTTCTGCTGTATAGTCCAGGTAAATCACCTCTTCACCTGATGGAGTAAGAAGTATGGAAACGCTTTTCCTACGTGTTTTGTAATTTAATCCCTCAAAAATCCTCCTTATTTGGACTATAAGCCGAGGATCTGGTATAATACCGTATTTTTCCATTGCTTTCTCCTCAATCTTAGTTAAGGTTCGAGAAAATATTTCCTCAATCTTTCCGATCGTTTGCTCAGTAGGCTGAAAAGGCATTACGAATGCTACCGAATGTATTCCTTGTTTTAGATCAACATCTTTTCCTTTATTTCTTAATGAAAGTGAAGGCCTTAGGGTTGTTGCAGTTCTTTTTTTGGGAACCCGGGGAGCAGATAGCTGGCTCATAAAGTTAAGATTTAGTGGTTATTGATATGTATTATTACTCATTAAATATGCCAATAGTTCCAGGTGGTCTTTCTCAAGTTAGTAGACTATATGACTTGAAGTCGATGTATAGCCAGTCTCAATTCACTTCTTAAAATGCCCCAAAATGGCTCTGAAAAATTGAGTATTATCTGAAATATTACTATATTGCCTTACAAACCTCAGCTACATATGAACCAAAACTTTACAAAGCATATATTATTGCTTTTATTTGTTTGCCTAATGGGCATCCAAGATCTATACAGCCAAAACTCTGTATTAGTAAATTTTGGCACAACGGATTGCTATAACAGTGTTAGCCCTGCTTTTTCCTTCATAAAAGATCCCTTGGGAGCAACTCCTACTGTTATATCATCTTGTAATGTATCTGCCCAGGAAGCTGATATTTATGGCGTTTTTGTCGCTTATAACCCGAAGAACAATAAGGTATATATGGCGGATATCCGAAGCGGGATAAACACCAAGGTTTGGATCATTGATATGGGACTTCCATCTAATATCACTTGTCCTTTAATACCGGGATTTCCTACTTATACCCTGAATTATGTATCAAACAATTTTGAGTTTGATAATAATGGTAATCTCTGGTCGCTATCTAATTATAACAGCCTGACGGGGAAGTGTAATATAGATGAGCTTGACGTTACAACAGGTTCTATTCTAAGTACAAGGTTTGTACAATTCCCAGTAGGAGCTTATCCTAATACTATCTTTACCGGTGACCTTTGTATTACCACCAATGGAAGAATGTTTGCGACACTGGGGGATGGTCCTTCGCGCTTGTATGAGATCACTAATTACAGCTCAAGTGGAACTATTCCTGCTACATATTTGCAAACTCTTCCAAATGTGTGTTATGGGATAGCTTACCTGAATGGCCAATTGGAGCTGACAGGATCTGACTTTCTTAATTGCTATTACTTCAACTATAGTATAAGCGGGAATATACTTGGACCACAGACCACCTTTCAGAACAACCAGTCTCCTATAGATAATACAAGTATTACCCCCTCCGTTGGAGTGACAAAACAACTTATTAGTGCAACTACTGTGAACAGCAATACTGCAGACCTTACCTATGAAGTTTACCTAAGGAATATGGGTAATACAGTATTGAACAATGTAAATGTTACCGATGACCTGGGATCTGCATTTGGAGCTGCTAATGTATCTAATGTCACTACCAGCTTTGCAGCAGGAGGTAATCCTGCGGGCCTGACGCTGAATACATCATATAACGGCACTACAAATATCTTTCTTCTTAATGGGGGACAGACACTTGCCAATTATACTACCACAAACCCTTATTATTTTAAGATCCGTATAAACTGTAGAGTGACAAACCTTGTTAGTGGTACTACCTATTATAATTCAGCGATAGGGAGGGGGGCAATAGGGACAGGGATAACGCTAATGAATGTGGCTGACTCATCAAATAATGGCCCATCTACAGTTATTGATCCTAACAACAATGGTAATCCCGGTGATTTAACAGAGAATATACCTACACCATATAACTTTACTCTTGTTCCTATCAACTTCCTTAATATTACTGCATCGTATGTGAACCGTACAACGTCTGTTGTAAGGTGGGGAGTGGCTACACCCACTGTGAATGCATCTAAATTTGATATTGAGTTTAGTACTAATGGAACTGTGTGGACAAAACTTGGAGAGCTGCCTATAATGAACCCTAACCAGGGGCATTATCAATATGTTCATCAGAACATTCCTACAGGAACACTTTTTTACCGTATCAAAGAGATAGATAATAATGGCCCTTATGTTTACAGCAGGATAGCATTGCTTAATAACAATGCGAATGGTACTGAGTTCATTATATTCCCTAACCCTGCTAATAATTATATACAGATAAGCGCTCCTAAGAATACTGTATTGGATAGGACAAGTATTGAGGTTTATGATGCTAAAGGAAGGAAGCTGTTGCAGAAATCTATGACTTCTTCATCGATGGAGATCAATACAGCAACATTACCTGATGGCAGCTATATAATTAAAATAGTAAGCAGTGATAAGGTTAGGACTGAGAAGCTGTTGATACTTCATTAAGCCCATAACTCACTTGGATGGTATGAGGCTGGGGAAGAAGACCTTTTTCCGGGATATTCCCGTAATAATTAATGTGTCATAATCAAAAGATAGTCTAAGACGCTATTAGGGCAGGATCAAACCGGGATAGGAGCAACATGGAGTCAGTATGGAATTAGCATGGAGTCAGTATGGAGTCACCATGGAGTCGGTATGAGAATAATAAATAAAGGGTAATTGAATTATTTATTTAATATTCACTTCTAATATATTGAATACCAAATAGAGATAAAAAAAAGAGGCAACCATAGGTTGCCTCTTTAAGTTACTTGCTGTTAATTAAGCTTATTGCTTAAGGTTCAAAGTGAATGTTCTGCTATCGTTGCAATAGCTGTCGTTGCTCCAGTAGTATGTTCCGCCAGCAGTTTTAGCATACCATTTAGTCCAGTTACCTGGCACCCATACGTCAAAACGAACTGAAGTTGCATAAGGAGAAAGACGACCCATGTATTGGTTCTCTACCCAGATATCAACATAATATCCTGTGTAGTTGTCCATGTACATGTAGCAATAGCCTCTTTTCTTTTTCTTTTCAAGCGGCTGATCTCCTGCAGGAGTAGTAAGGCTTGCACCAGTTGGAGCAGTCGTAGTACCCTCTACCATTACTTTTTTCTTACCGCCATCTTTAGTTTTGGTGGTAGTTACTCCGTCCTTTGTTTTCTCTTTTGTTTTCTCTTGTGCCTGGATACCTAGTGATAATCCTACGATGGCTGCCATTAACATTAGCTTTTTCATAATTGTTCTTGTTTTTTGTGGTTAATAAAGATTTGCTGTTTATAAAGAATTATTGTTTAAGATTTAACGTGAATGTCCTGCTATCGTTGCAATAGCTGTCATTGCTCCAGTAGTAAGTTCCGCCTGCTGTTTTAGCATACCACTTAGTCCAGTTACCCGGTACCCATACGTCAAAACGTACTGAAGTAGCATAAGGGGAAAGACGGCCCATGTATTGATTCTCTACCCAGATATCAACATAATATCCTGTGTAGTTGTCCATGTACATGTAGCAATAGCCTCTTTTCTTTTTCTTTTCAAGTGGCTTATCTCCTGTAGGAGTTGTAAGATCTGAACCTGTTGGGGCAGTTGTTGTAGCTGTTACTGCTACTTTTTTCTTTGCCGCTGGCTTAGCTTGTGCATAAGTTGACTGGATGCCCAGGGACAGTCCCAAAATTGCTGCTATTAACATTACTTTTTTCATGATTGTTGTTTTTTGTGGTTAATAAAGATTTGTTTTTAGTTTATTTAGTTATTGTTATTGATGTGCTGTTGATGTTAACTGCGTTAGACTGCATGTTTGCCTCGTCGTCACTCCCTAAGCCTCTTTTCTTAGGCTCTTTTTTCATCTTTGAACTTATAGACTTTTCAAAAGGGCTTAATCCCCCACCTCTTGTTGCCATTCCATCTCTTGAGCCAAAGGCTGCAACAAGGTCAAGGGGCTTATCAGACGCTATTATTTTTACAACATCTGTCCCATAGGGCTTGCCCACTTTGAATATCCTGTTAAGAACGAGAGGACTCTGGTCGGGCCTGATGTTATAGTTGTCAGGACGGTCGTTCTTTGGGGGAAACAGAGGAGTAACACTATTGTCCGGAGCTATATCCAATATTGTATAATAAAGTATCCTGTTGGTGTTATTAATGATCTTGATCCTGAATCTATCTCCTTCTCTAAGGATTATGCTCCCTTTGTCAATTTGCTTTTTCTTTTCCTCATCCACAACCCAATTATCTCCCACCTTCTTTACCGGTACTATCTCAAATGTTACCTGGTAATCTGTATTGGTCATGTTCAGACCCTTTAGATACCTGGCAAGAGCGAAATCAGCTATTTTATCCTGCAAATTCTCTTTCAGCTTTTGCTGATCCATTTCCTTGGGTGCCTGCCAGATAACAATATCCTGGGCAGTAACAAGGGTTATTGAATCCTTAGAAAAACCGTTAGTACCAGAAACTACAGAGAGGTCTCCATTCTCATTTACCAGCGATGCCTGCTTTATATCTTTCAGATATCCGTTAACAAGCTTCGATTTGTCGGCATCTTCAATGCTTATTTTTACTTTTACTGAGAGCTCCCCGTAATTAATCTCATCTAAATATATCCATGAACTTTTAGCTATGTCTATTGAAACCTTTTTATCTAATTGGATGATCGAAGTGTATTGGTCTGCACGAATGATCTTACCAGTAGCCAAAGGAGCAACATTTGCAGTGTCTGCTGGCCTTGTATCCGGCTTATATAGCTTTACAGTTGTTCCTTCAAATATTCCAAAGAGCTTCCCGGCTGTTATCTTGATCATGTTGTCCTTGGTAAGGCTATCAGCAGTGAAATAATATGCCTTTGGCATTAACTTGCCACCAAATATTACCTTATCAAGCTCGCCTTCTGACATTGGCGTCTGTCCGGGAACCATTGCAGCCATTTCAAGCCTTATGTTCTCAAATAAACCACGATATGTAGTATTCTTATCTGCCTTTTCTATTGCTCTGCTAAATGATAATGAAAGTGAGCCAACACCTGTATCGCCCAACTTACCTTCCGTGTTACACTGATCAGGAGCACAAGCTTCTAAAGCAACCATTGATGCTAATTCAGGCCCATCATCGATAAGACCGAGAGTAGCCTCGTTATGATCATTCTTTACAACTACCTTCTTCATATTTGCAGGCATGCGATAGATCTTTGTTGTGCCTCTTTTTGTGCCCAGACCTCTTGTAGCTGTACCTGAATGGCATGCATCCAGTACAACCAGCAAGTTACCTTCAGGGCCTAAGGCAGTGCGCAGTTCTTTTAATTTTTGGCCAAGCAGGTCATCCCTGAAGTGCTTATTGATATTAGCGCCTGTATTCTCTTCCGGAGCATCATAAGGAACGAGGGCCTCATCCAGACCATCGCCTTCGTCTCCGTTGTCATCATCTATTTGCTGGCCGTGGCCTGAGTAATGTAAAACCGCTATATCTCCCTTCTGTGCTTTCTTAATGAACCTGTCTATTGCATCCTTCATCCCCTGGAAAGTAGCCTGCTTATCCTTAAGTATAGTAATATTCTCGTTTTTGAATCCCTGCTGTTTGAGGGCACCTGCGATAAGAGGTACATCGTTAGCTGAACTTAGCTTATCCCAACCACCATCTTCAGGGTAATCTCCAATGGCTATAATAAGAGCGATCTTGTTTGGCTCTTTCTTCTCCTGGGCAAATATTGAGGATGCTATCAGGATAGCGGTTAGTGTAAAAAATAGACGTCTCATATATGCAGCATTGAAAGCGGGCGTCAAGATAGTATATTTTTTAATTTGATAGTACATTTCTTAAATTTCTTAGTGCAAGATACATTCGCAGAAAGGGGTAAACTATACCCTTGTATGGGTATATTGGAAAGAGAGTAGTTGTATTAACAAATCATTGGGAATGTGGCAGTAGTGAATACAACACGATGTTATTTCGGATATTTATTCTTAAGTACCCAATAGAGGCCTTTTACATCAGTTTGCCATGAAGGTAATAAGTATACTATTATGATCTCTTCTACAAGATCGAGGATCGTAATTATAGCAGCGGCTATGAAGAGATAATAGGCTGCATCTCCCTGCAGGAAAAGCAGTATTAAAAAAACGCCCTGAAGAAGAGCGGCGATCTTTGCAAGATAGGTATGAAAGCTGCTGAGCTTTTTATACTTGTAAAAAGCGTAAGCCATTTGCAAAAGAAATAATCCAAACATAATTATCAAGGTTACCATTTGTTCTTTCATAAACTCCGGCTTGAAAACAAATGCTCCTATTATTGCTACAACTATATTAATATCGTCGGCAATAGAGTCCAGCATTGCGCCAAGGGCGGTGGACACTTTTAGCTTTCGTGCCAGGTATCCATCAAGCATATCAGTAAAGAAGCTAATCGGAAGCAACCACTTAAACAAGTCAATATTTCCTGTGAAAATAAGATAGCCTAGAACGGGTGCTGCCAATAGTCTATACCAGGTAAGGCCATTGACAAAGTAGTAGGCTTTCTTATTCATATTACAAATGTAAAGATGCAACACCTAAATTTGACAAATGGAAAAGTTTGAAGCGCTAAAGTATATTATCGAGAATCGTCGTACTACCAAGTCGAACCTGATGAACGGGAAAGTGATAGAAGATGAGCTCCTGGTTAAGCTTTTATCATTGGCTAACTGGGCACCTACACATGGATTAACAGAGCCATGGAGATTTATTATATACAAAGGAGAGGCTGGTCTAAAGTTCTGCGAGGAGCATGCTAATTTATATAAAGAACATACTGCATCAGAAAGATACTTGCAGCCTTCATATGACAAGCTCCTGCATAATGCTGATAAGGCGTCCCATACGATCGTTGTGTATTGCAAGCATGGTATGAATCCTAAAATCCCTCTGATAGAAGATATCTGTTCCACAGCATGTGCTGTTGAAAATATATTGCTGGGTGCTGAGGCGCTTGGCCTTGCTATTTACTGGTCAACAGGAGGGATGATCCATTATGCTTCAATGAAAGATCATCTGCAGCTTGCAGGTGAAGATGTGGTCATTGGTGTTCTGTATTTGGGCTATGCTGATGAAAAGAAAGCAGGAAAACGCAAAACAGGAATAGAAGAGAAGATCGAATGGAAGTAATTATTCTATGTTTTTTGTGCCGATATGTTTAAACTCAGGCTTCGGTTCCCATCCAAAGGGCTCCTCCAATGCTATTGCGCTTTGCGCCGGTTACTTCTTTTAAGACATTGTATTCCTCTCTCCATCTTAAAGTTCCAATAAAGGCCATAATTAAAGCTTCCTTGTAATTGATCACATCATCAGTTGGTTTGAATAATGATATTGGAGACAAAAGTTCTTTGATTCTTTCAACTAAATAAGTATTAAAAGCACCACCGCCTGTTATAAATAATGCAGA
>Ga0163162_10004167_pt1 | contig 13886 bp, 11 predicted proteins | sample S55metaG_FD_115310 | JGI IMG/M metagenome (GOLD analysis project Ga0163162, IMG submission 115310) | Switchgrass rhizosphere microbial communities from Kellogg Biological Station, Michigan, USA - S5-5 metaG | ecosystem: Host-associated > Plants > Roots > Rhizosphere > Soil | place: USA...
AAGCCGCTGTCCATGGCCGACATCCGGAGGGCTGGCGGATGATCAGCGCCAACTCGCGATACCGCGATTCCAAGGTCGAGAAGGTCGTCAGCGAGGACGGCAGCCCACAGTTGGCCATCGTGCCCGGCCTGCCTGCGGCGTGGCGGTTCAACTACTCGTACCACTACGTCATGCTCGGCGACCGCCCGGACACCCTGGCGGCTCGCCACTTCGGCGACCCCACCATGTGGTGGGTCATCGCGCGCGCCAACCCCGAGATCCTCAACTGGGTCGACGTCGCTGCTGGCACCGTGATTCGAGTCCCGAGTGCCTAGCGCTGGAGTGCAGAGCCTGTACGCCGAGGGACGTCGTGTGCGCGACCGGATCGTGGCCTGCGAGGTCCGTGAGGCCAACGCTTCCCACGTGCTCGCGATCATCGACGTCGTCACGACCCCGCAGTCTCGCGTCATCCCAGAGCGCACGCCGGTCCAGATGACCTGGGGCGAGGCCCCGAACTCCCTGGAGGACTTCTACGGCTACGTGCATCATCACCAGGCGCTCTCGCCGCTCGAAGGCCAGACCGGAGTGGGCAACGTCGTGCGCTACGTGCTGATCGGCACCAGCCTGCCCATGAACCAGCAGCGCACGCGCTCGTGGCGTGGCGTCAGCGGCTCGTACCTGGCGCGGGCCATTGCCAAGGAGCACGGCCTGCGCGCAGTGGTGAACCAGAGTCCCCGCGTCTACCCGTACGTCGCCCAGAGCGGCAACAGCGACTTCTCCCTGCTGAAGCAGTTGGCGACCGACGTCGGCTTCCGGCTGTGGGTGAACGGGGCGACCTTGTGGTTCGTCGACCCCGAGGCTCTGCTGCTAACACCGAAGACCCGCAACGTGCCAGCATTCTCCATGGTGAACCGGACTGGAATCGCCGATTCACTGCTCGGCCTGGAGGTCGTCAACGGCACGATGGTCGACGACGGTGGAGTCCTGTCGAACATGACGGCCTACGGTTTCGACCCGCGCTCGAAGCGGTTCTTCAAGGCGACATCCGGCAGCACGGATGCGTACCTCCAGACAGTGTCACAGACCGCGCCGGTCGAGAGCCTGGCCGAGGCCGCAACGACGCTGTCTGCGAGCCAGGCAGCCTCCCGTAACTGGGTGACCGCCAAGGCCCGCGTGCGGGGCAACGCTTCCCTGCGACCGGGCAGCCTCATCAGGCTCGGCGGCAGCGGTGTCCTCCCGGACTACCAGGGCCTGTGGCTCGTCGACTCGGCGACGCACTCGGTCGTCCTGCCGGACCAGAACGTGGTGGGCGCGAACAACTACGTGACCGACCTGCAACTCGTACGGAACAGCACGTCGGCGCTGACGTTCAAGGACGCCCTCTCGCTCTCCCCAGCGGTGGAGTCCACCCCTTGTCGACTGACCGATCAGGGCCTGTGGCAGGCCTCGATCTTGGAGGAACGCTATGTTGGCTAGCCAGGAGCCGGTGCTCGGGCTGTACCGCGCTGAGGTCGCGCTGAACAACGACCCTCAGCAGCGGGGCCGGGTCGTCCTGCGCGTGCCGCAGATCCTCGGTGACGCACTGACCGACTGGGCTGAGCCCTCCGCGCCGCCCGCCAGCATCCCGGACATCCACGATGCCGTGTGGGTCCAGTTCTCTGGTGGTGACGTCACCAAGCCGGTCTACGCCGCGTACGCGGGTGGGACGGTGGAGATCCCGGACGTCGGCGGTCCGTCGGACACCCTGCCTCCCAAGGCCCCGACGGCACTGACCGCGACGACCGGCTACGACCTGACCTCTGAAGGCAACTCCTCCGCGTGGGTCGTGGCGACGTGGATCGCGCCGACGGAGAACGTCGACAGCAGCCCGCTGAGCGACCTGGACCACTACGAGGTGCGCTGGTCCTACGACAACGCGACCTGGACGCCCTCAGGGGCTGTCACGGACACCACGGCCCGTCTGGACCGGCTCCGTACCGGCGTGCGCGTCTACGTCAACGTCCGCAGCATCGACAGGTCCGGGAACGCCTCCCTGTGGGGTGCCTACGACCTGATCACGGGCTCGGCCAGCGACCCGCTCCCGGTGCCGTCGCTGCCCACCATCGCCTCGAAGTTGTCCGGCGTCCTGGTGGCCTGGGACGGGCTGACCGCGACGGCTGCTGCCATGCCCTCGAACCTGTTGCGCGTCGAGGTTCATCGCGGTCTGACGGCTGCCTTCACGATCACCGACGCCACGCTGATCTCCTCGTTCACCCAGGCCGGGTCGCTCATCGACACCTCGGCTGCGCTGGACGTCACGTACTACTACCGGCTCGTCTCGGTGAACCGGGTCTTCGTGCGCTCGGCTGGGACCACCGGCATCTCGGGCACGCCGCGCCGGGCAGTGACGGACGACCTGGCCGACAACCTGATCACCGCGCAGAAGATCGTCAACGCGGCCATCGACGCGACCAAGGTCGGCTTCACCGTCGGCGGCGGCAACATCCTGCCGAACTCCTCCTTCGAGGCTGACGCCAACGCTGACGGCATCCCCGACTCCTGGTTGTCGTACGTTGCGGGCTCGCCGGTCACTGGGGTCCGCGAGTTGCTGACCACGCGAGGTGTGACCTACGGCACCAAGGCCCTGCACCTGAAGGCCGCGACCATGGTCAACGGCGACCGGGTCGGCATCTCCCTGGGCTCCACGGCCTCGCTGAGCATGGTCACGGGTCGCCCGCACTGTCTGTCGGTCGACGTCGACAACCCGGCTGGTGGAGCGCCGCTGGTCGTGCAGTTGGACTACCGCACGTCGGCGGACGCGTTCATCTCCAGCGAGACCATCACGGTGGCTCCGGGCTCGGCGGCTGGCCGCTACTCGAAGGCGCTGACCGTCCCGGCGACGGCTGCCAAGTTCCGGCTCTACATCTACCTCAACGCGCTGTCGAGCCTGACCGCGCCTGAGGCGTGGGTCGACTCCATCCAGTTGGAGCAGGGCAACGTCCCCACGGCGTACTCCCCGGTCTCGGACGAGATCCTCGACGGCGCTGTCACGACCACGAAGATCGCCAACGCGGCCATCACCGACGCCAAGATCAACGACCTGAGCGCGGCCAAGATCACGGCTGGCTTCCTCGACGTCGCGAACCGGATCCAGGCGGGCTCCATCGACGCGCTGAAGATCGGCGCGAACTCGATCACCGCTGGCCAGATCGCTGCTGGCACGATCACGGGCGACCGGCTCGCCGCCAGCACCATCACGACGCAGAACCTCGACGTCCAGGCGATGTCGGACAACATGATCTCCAACGGCGACATGGAGACCTTGGACGGCACGCGGGTCGCTGAGTGGCAGTTGCGCTACTGGCAGGGCACCATCCCCACCATCGGCGTCGAGACCACGACTCCGATCTCGGGCACCAAGTCACTGAAGATCATCGCGGCGGATGACACGTCCTCGGCCCAGCACGTGGGCTCGAACAACAAGACCTACTCGGTGCGGCCCGGCGAGACGTACTTCCTCAGCGCCAAGGCCCAGTCCAGCCGGGCCATCGCAGGCAAGCGACTCCAGATCGTCATGTGGTCCACCGACGACAAGACGCAGGTGTGGACCGCGCTACGACCGGGCACGCTCGCAACCCAGGTCGCACTGGCCGACAGCATGACCGGTGAGGTGCAGGTGCTCACCGGCACCTTCACCGTCCCCGACGGGCAGTTCTACATGACTCCGTCGCTCAGCGCGGACCCGAGCGGGGACGGTGCTGGGTACACCCTGCTCTGGGACGAAGTCGAGATGTACCGCCAGTTGACCAACGTCAAGATCGCCAACGGCGCGATCACCGCCGACCACGTCAGCGCAGGTGCGATCACCGCCGACAAGTTGACGTCCGAACTCGTGCTGGCGGGCTCCATCAAGACCGGCCTCACCGGCAGCCGGGTCGAGATGGACGACGACAGCCTGCGCGTCTACGACAACAACGGGCAGCCCACTGCGGTCTTCCCGACGGACGCCGACCTGCCCAACCAGTTCACCGGCAACATCTTCGCCAGCGGTCTGACGGTGAACGATGGGCTGTCCGTGCGCGGCGCGGGCGAGTTCTCGACCGGATCGACGACGAGCCTGAAGTCCTCGGTGACCACTTCCGGTGTGCCCCCGACGGTGACCATCGACTACCCGAGCATCCCCTTCAACGCGCAGTACCAGGACTACCGAAGCGGTTGCTACTGGGACGGGGCCAATTACTACATGGCCGTGTCCCTGTTCGGCACGGGGCTCTACCAGATCACGCCCGCTGGAGTCATCAGCAAGATCGGCTTCGACAAGAACGGCTCGAACAACGTGATGGGCCTCACGAAGATCGGGTCGACGTGGTACGTCCTGGCCGAGGCTGGCTATGGGCGGCTGAGCGGTGTCTACGTCTACGCCTACAACTCCTCGTGGGTGAAGACGGCTGAGTGGCTGTACTCCTCTGCCATGCCCAAGTACAAGCCGTGCATCGGCACCAACGGCACACAGTTGCTCATCGGTCAGGTGCTCGACGCGGGCACGGTGACGATCAAGCAGTACTCGACAACAGGCACCCTCGCCGCGACGCTGTCCTCGACCCAGAACCTGTCGCGCGACCTGTCCGGCGTGATGTTCGGCACCTTCGACTACGGCGCGAACCGTTACCTCCTCTCGACCCGAATCGCCGGGACGGCGAGCGCGGTCTACACCTACACCGTCAGCGGCACGACCCTGACAGTGCAGACCAACGAGACGTTCCCCTGCGCCAACAACGAACTGATGAGCGGACTGGGATACGACGGCACCAACATCGTCACGCTGTCGCGTGATACGGGGCGCATCTACAAGTACACGGCTAACAAGTGGACGACCGAGAGCCCCCTCTGGTGGGCGTCGTTCGCCTGGCGGCAGGGCACGGCGAGCACCTTCCTGACGACCCAGTCCGCCCGTGCCAAGTTCACGATGAAGAAGCGCGCGCAGGTGACGCTGTCGGTTCCGCCGATCCCGGTGACCGGAGACCCGACCGACCCCGACTCGGTCACTTTCTACATGGCCCGTGGCACGACCGACCCAGGTCGCACGTCCTCCTACCAGCAGACGCTGCCCGCTCTGGGAGCCCGCAGCCAGACCCTGACTGCTGCCACCTTCACGGGCACGAACCCGGTCGCCAGCACCACGTTCACGAACGCCAAGCCTGCGTCCATTGAGTCGACCAAGGCAGGCGTGAACGGGCCGCTGTCCAAGATCGACGCGGACGGCACCGTGCGAGCCAGCACCTTGGCTGTGGGCGATGTCACGACGCCTGCCACGGGGTTCGTGTCCGCAGTGGGGTTCACCCACACCGACGTAGGGCTCTCCTACTCGGGTGACTGGCACGCGTTCGTCTCCTCCGGTGACTACTTCGCCGAGGCGCAGAAGGCAGGCAACCTCGTGGTGGCCAACTTCCTGTTCGCAACCACAGGTGGTGTGACCCTCACGACGTCGGCCACGGCCATTGGCACCTTGCCGACCGGCTACCGCCCGATCCACGACTTCTTCATCCTGGCGCAGGCCTCGACCAACGCTGCGTTCGTCCGCGTCAACATTCCCAGCAGCGGAATCATCTCGGCGCAGACGCTCTCGGGCACGGTCGTCCTCGGCGGAAACGGCTTCATCAACTGCAACGCGGTCTGGTTCACGGACTAGTGAGTGCCATTCAAGAACCGATTCCTGGGATGATGTGCGTATGCCTGTAGAGATCGCAATCCCGTTCCGTGTCGCCGATGACGGCGGCATCGCGTTCGAGGAGAACCCGGACAGGCAGATCGCCCAGCACGTCCGCTCGCTGGTGGGCACCGAGCCGGGGGAGCGCGTGATGCTCCCCACCTACGGCGTCGACCTGGGCGGGTTCGTGTTCGACCCGGACGACGAGATCGCCGAGATCGAGATCGCCCAGGCCGTCACGGACGGCATGGCCCGGTTCGAGCCTGGGGCGATTGTCCAAGGAGTAACTCCTTTGCCGACTCAGGACGGCGACGGGATCGCCATGGTCGAGGTGCTCTTCACGCGCAGCGAGGCACCAGGCACAGATGCCGCACTGGCACGCAACGTCAACACCGCCGAGGTTCGCGTCGGGGGAGAGGTTAGGGAGGCCATCCGTGGCTAGCACGACCATCGCCGTCGACTACACGTCCAAGGACTACGACGGCTTCAGGGCATCGCTGCTCGACTACGCCAGCCGCGTCTTCCCCGAGTGGAAGGGTCGCAGCGAGGGCGACTTCGGCGTGCTCATGGTCGAGATGTTCGCCTACCTCGGCGACATCCTCTCGTTCTACGGCGACCGGATCCAGCAGGAGTCCTACCTGTCGAGCGCGAGCCAGCGCCTGTCGCTGCTCCAGATCGCCGACCTCCTGGGCTACACCCCGAGCAACGGTGTTCCGGCCAGCGGGACAGTGACCTTCCAGACCAACAACCCGCAGGTGCCGGTGACCATCCCGGCTGGCACGCAGGTGGCGACCGACTACCTGGCCGACATCGACGGGCCGGTCCTGTACGAGACCCAGGCCGACGTCATCGTGCCTGCGAACGGTGGCACGGTCGTGGCCACCGTCGTCGAGGGCTCCACCCGGACGCTGGACAAGATCGGCGTCTCCAGCGGGCTGGCCGACCAGACCTTCCGACTGCCCTACACCCCCGTCATCGACGGCTCGGTGCGGGTCTTCGTCGAGAGCGTCGGCGACCCCGAGGAGTGGGTGCCGCTCCAGTACCTCGTGGACGCCAACCCCGAGGACAAGGCCTTCAGCGTCCACTCCGACGCAGAGGGCGCTACGTGGATCCTGCTGGGCGACGGCACCAGCGGCCTCATCCCGGCCACCGGGCTCAACATCTACGCGACCTACCGGGTCGGCGGCGGCAGCGCGGGCAACCGGCTCGCGGGGACCATCACGCAGATCGTGCAGGCCATCCCTGGCGTGTTCCTGAAGACCGACGTCAACGGCGTCTCGCTCTCCTCGGCCATGACCGGTGGGGCCGACCCGGAGTCGGTCGAGCAGATCCGTCGCAACGCGCCGCTGGCCTTCCGGACGCAGCAGCGGCTGGTGACCCTCCAGGACTTCGAGGACGCGGCCCTGGCCATCCCTGGCGTGTCCAAGGCAGCCGTGATGGCCAACCACTACACCTCCGTCGTGGTCTACATCACTGGGCCCAATGGGACCACGCCGAACCAGGCGCTGAAGGACAGTGTCCAGACCGCGCTGACGGCCCGTGCGTTGGCTGGCGTCACCGTCACCGTCGCGGCCCCGAGCGTGATCAAGGTCAACGTCGGCTCGGTGACGTACCCGGTCACCATCACCGCCAAGGCGAGGCACCACCGGACCATCGTGCAGAACGACGTCCTGAAGGCCTTGCAGAAGATGCTGGCCGTCGAGAGCACCGACTTCGGCATGCGCGTGTCGCTGTCTGACGTCTACGCGGCGATCTCTGAGGTCGAGGGCGTGCAGTGGGTCAACATCCCGATGTTCGCCCGCACGGACGCCGCGCAGACCGGCACCGCTGACATCCAGTTCCGCACCTGGGAGATCCCCACCCCAGGCAACATCGTGCTGTCCGTCTCTGGCGGGATCGGCTGAGGAGTAACTCATGGCTACCTTCCCTTCGGGCATCAAGTCCTGGTCCAAGCGCATCAACAACGTCAATGACGTGGACGCGTCGGACTTCAACCAGTTGGCCGACGAGGTCACCGCGATCCAGACGGTCCTCGGCATCACCCCGGCTGACGACCTCACGCTGAACGGTGTCCGCACCCGGTTCGTGACTGTCGCCGACCGCATCGCGGCCATGGCGCGCGGCACGCAGAACCCGTTCGTTCGGCTCGACAGCGCCGCTGAGGACATCAGCAACAACACGGTGACGACGATCAACTTCGACACCCCGAACGCCATCGACAACCCCAACAGCCTGTTCGACGGCATCGGGTGGACGGTCAAGCGCAGCGGGTACTACGTGCTGACCACCGACATCCGCTGGCCGAAGAACTATGTCGGCTACCGCTACATCGGCCTGATGGTGAACTCCACCGAGGTCGCCGCCGACAGCCGAAGTGCGGACCTGCCGGGTGCGTCGACCGCCCAGATGCGCCAGAGCGTCTCCTGGCAGGGTCGCCTGACCAAGGGCCAGAAGATCACCACCCGCGTCAATCAGAACTCGGGTGTCAAGTTGAACGACGCCTCGATCACACTCTCGGGCTCGTTCCAGCGCGACCTCCCGGCCTGATAGCGGATGGCTACCTACGGCGTTGACTACTACGGGCTGTCCAAGTACGGCACGGCTGCGGTCGTCGAGTACGACGTCAGCCCGTTCGTTGCCATGCCCCTGGACTACGGCAGCGTCGCGCTGACCTGGACGGTCCCGCAGGCCGACGTCGACCGGCTGCGCCTGGTCCGCAACCGCTACGGCTACAGCGTCCACGCCACCGACGGCGAGATCATCCTCGACACGACCTTCATCCCCGAGTCGTTCACGGACACCGAACTCCCGCACGGCGTGCAGTTCTACTACACGATCTTCGTCTACCTGCGGGGCGAGTGGGTGCGCGCTGGCGTCACGACGACCATGCCGACCAAGGAGGCGGGCTACGGCGAGCGGATGTACAACCTGCTCCCCGGCTTCTTCAAGTACGGCATCCGGAACGTCGGCGACGACGTCGTGGAGAACGAGGCCCTGCGGTCGTTCATGAACGTCTTCGGCTGGGGCTTCGACAGCCTGTCGACCCAGTACGACTCGCTGCTCCGTAGCCACGACGCCGACTCGGTCAGCGTGGAGAACCTGGAGCGCCTGGCGAGCGATCTCGGCATCACCTACGAGCACGCCGTCCCGGCCCGGCAGATGCGCCAGCGCGTCAAGTACAGCGGCCACATCGCGCGCCAGAAGGGCACCCTGGAGGGTCTGCGGAACCTCGTCAACACGGTGACCGGCTGGGACGCGGAGATCTCCACTGGTGCGAACCTCATGCTCGACGGCCACCAGGCCTCGTTCATCTTCCCGCACTACGAGGACTACTCGCCGCTGATCAACTACCCCGTGGGCGACCGCGTGAGGCACCAGTTGTTCTGCTACGAGGCCAAGGTCGGCACGTACGGCAACGCGCCCACAGGGACGCGCGCAGACACGACGTACTGGCACTGCATCGGCGACGCCGACAACGCGACCTGGGTCGACGGCACCTCGAACCCGGACTGGTACAGCCGGGTCAAGAACCAGAAGACCAGCGGCATCTCCACCTGGGAGGCGCTGGCCCTGACCGCTGGCGTGCCCGGTGGTGCGTACACCCGCCTCGGCGGCGGGATCCCGGACACCCAGGATCCGAGCCTGGAGACCCGCAACGCGATCTACGTCTTCAACGCCCACGCCACGCTGCCGGGCGACTTCGCCCTGCGGTCGGTCTCGCGGCTGACCGGCGACTCGGCGATGGACCCGAGCCAGCCGATCCTGGACGGCATCCCGATGCGCTCGGCGCGGGGCAAGTTCGACGTCGCGAAGACCTACGAGAAGGGCGACGTCGTCCTGTTCCACGGTCGCGTCTACCGGGCCCTGAACCAGACGGTGGGGGCTGTCCCCGACGCGAGCGGCCCCGCCGTCGTCACGGCTGACTGGGAGCCCCTGGGCATCGACAACCGGATCCGCTACGCGATGTCCGGCTACACCCACCAGCCTCCCTCGTTCTCGACGGGCAAGCCCTCGTCCGGCGTCACGCCGTACATGGACTACTACGACGAGCGCGGGAAGTTGATCGTCTCGGTCGACGCCAAGGCCTACCCGCAGGTGCAGTTGGACTCCTTCGGCCTCGGCTGGGGCACCGTCAGCACGGGCCGTGCCATGGACGTCGGGGCGAGCACCTACACGGTGAGCCCGGCCAGCGGCTGGAGCGCGAGCGGATACAAGGACGGCGTGCTGTTCCCCAAGAGCACCGCGACGATGGCCACGAGCCTCGTCACCGGCCTGGCGGACGGGCAGGTGGCCGTGACCCTGCGGACCGACGCACCAGCCGGTGTGAGCCAAGGCATCATCTTCCGGTACTCGAACGCGACCAACTACCTGCTGGCCAACCGCACCACCCTGAGCAAGAAGGTGGCGGGCTCCGTGACGTCGCTGGGCACCTACTCGACGGCGTTCTCGGATGGTGACCGCATGACGGTCAAGATGCAGGGCTCCACGATCACGGTGTACCGCAACGGAACCAGCGTGCTGACGGTCACTGACTCGTTCAACAGCACGGCGACCACGCACGGAATGGCGGTAGCGGCCTGATGTCCAGCGCAGACACGATGATCCTCGGTGAGATCGACCAGTACGGTCACATCGCCACGGCGAAGATCCCCGGCATCCAGACGGCTGAGGCTGTCGGCGTCATCACCTCCAGCGGCTCGATCCTGGCGGGCATCAACGCCCCGGTCGCTGCGTTCGACGACTTCGCGCTGTTCGGCGTGAGCGACCCGGACCCGGCCATGGTGCTGGTGCAGCAGGTTGGGCCGACCACGACGGGGGCCTACGGGGCTCCCTGGAACCGCAACTACATGGTGGTCACCCCGCCCGAGCACTACACGACGTCCGGAAGCACCAAGGCCTGGTCGCGGGCTGCGTTCGCCTCCCTGGGCTTCCGGTTCACTGGCGTCACGGCGCAGAACTGGCAGTACCTGGAGGACGTGCAGTACGAGGAGTTGCCGCTGAACCTGACGGCCCCGACCGGCTACACGACTCCGCGCCGGATCGAGATGCGCGTTCGGCCCGACCGGCTGAACCACATCAAGAACCCGTCGATCCCCGGCGTGACCACGAACTGGTCCACGGTCGGCGCGAGCACCGCGCTGGCTGCCGACACGACGTTCGCGCACAGCGGGACGCACAGCGCCAAGGTGACCGTCAACACGGCAGGCGTCCGCGCTGGGGCCACGATGGTCCTGGACGACCTGATCCCTGGGCGTCAGTACTGCGCGAGCGCCTACATCGTTCCTGGGGCTGGGATCGGCGACGTCCGGATCATGGTGGCGAGCAAGGGCGACCGGTCGCTGACGGGGGAGACCCTGTCGACCAGCACCGACGTCAAGGGTCAGTTCACTCGCATCTGGGCGACCTTCGTGGCGTCGGCGTCGACCGAGACCTTGCAGATCGGCGTGGCATCGAACAACACCGCGACGGCCAAGTCGTTCTGGTTCGACGACGTCCTGTGCGAAGAGGGCACGCTGCCCCGGACCTACTTCGACGGCTCGATGGGCTACGACTACCTCTGGGAGGTCGGCGGCACCGTCGGGCTCGCGCGCTCGTACCACTACGGGCAGCGCAAGGAGAAGAGTTACCTCGTGAAGACGCTTCTCGACGAGAATACGCCTGTGGGGATTGACTCCATGGATCCGCTCTTCGCGGTTCCCCTCAACTCGTAAGGAACCGACATGCAGAAGTTCATCGACCAGATCCTGGCCAGCCTGATCCGGACCGTCGTGCCGGTGGTCGTCGGTCTGGTGCTGTCGTACGCCCTGAAGGCGAACCTTCATCTCGACGACCAGTGGGTGACCGACGCCGTGACGCTGGCCGTCACGACCGGGTTCTACGCGCTGGTCCGGGTGCTGGAGACCTTCGTGTCCTCCAAGTTCGGCTGGCTGCTCGGGCTGGCCAAGACGCCGACCTACGTCGCGCCGGACGCCGCTGTCTGATGCACCTCCTGCTGACCGTCCTGGCCGTCTTCTTCGCCTGGGAGACACTGCTTTCCGTCGTCCCGTCGGCGGTGCCTGGCGCTGTCCGACCGCTGATGGTGGCAGGGCTGGCCTACGGGTCGACCTACGTCCCGGAGCCGCTGCTCCTGGCCGGGGCTGTGGCCGGGGCGGTCGGCCTGCTGCACGTCCTCGTCACCCTGGCTGGGGCCAGCACGCCGAGCCTCGTGGACCAGATCCGGCTCCCACGACGCTCCAGGGATCCGCTCCCAAGAGGGGTCGGAAGCCGCGTTCCCAGCCTCCCCTGAGCACGACAGAAGCAATAAACCCCGAAACCGGTTCGCTGGTATCGGGGTTTATTGCATTTAGGAACCGGTTCCGATACGCTTCCGGAGTTGCTTCACCCCATGTCACCACCCGAACTGGAGAACACCTTGACCAACCCCATCACCATCGCTGTCGCGGGACCGGGCGACTCGAACTTCGACAACACCGCCGATCTACTCAACGACTGGCTCGGCTACGGCGAGGCCGACGCCGAGGGCTACTTCGAGGAGTCCGAGCGCGAGGTCACCCTGATCCTCCCGATCACCTCCGAGACCATCGCCAACGACGGCTTCCTCACGGTCCTGGACTGGTCCGAGAAGGCCGACCTGCCGTACATCGCGGTCACCGACGACTCGACCGGTCGCAAGATCGAGCGGCTCCTGAAGGAGGCCGACGCGGTCCACAAGGTCGCCAACGTAGAGGCCAAGATCATCTCGCTCCTGAAGGACGCGACCGGCGAGGCCGTGTTCGTGGCCCTGTGGGGCGAGGAGGGCGACGAGTTGACCGAGCGCATCCTCTCGCTGGCTGACGAGGCTGGCATCCCGGCCAAGGATCTGACCGACGGCCTGGACGTCCTGACCTTCGCCGACGACAGCGCCGACGAGCCGGTCGAGGAGCCCGAGCCCGAGGCGGACCCGGAGCCCGAGCCCGAGGAGGCCCCCCGTCGTCGTGGTCGTCGTGGCCGTGCCGCCGAGTCCGAGGAGGCCGTCGAGGAGGAGCAGCCGCTCACCGAGGACGACACCAAGGTGGAGGAGCCGGTCGTCGAGGAGAAGCCGAAGCGCACGCGTCGGACCAAGGCGCAGATCGCGGCGGACAACGAGGCCGCTGAGGCTGCCAAGGCCGCTGCTGAGCCCGAGCCCGAGGTCGACGCCCAGGCGGTCGCCGAGGAGTCCATCAAGGCCGCTGCCAAGGAGGCCGCTGACACCCTGCGCGAGCAGGAGGCCAAGCGCGAGGTCGCCAAGGTCGAGCCCACGGCCAACCCGTGGTCGAAGCCGTACGCACCCGCCGACCTGGAGAACCGGTTCGCGTTCCACGCTGCGACGACCGAGGAGAAGCGCAACGCCCACACCTCGGTTCGGGTGGCCTGCCTCAACCTGGCCAAGTTCATCGACGAGTCGCTGCCGGACGGTCGCGAGAAGTCCTCGGCGATCACCAAGGTCGAAGAGGCCATGTTCTGGGCCAACGCTGGCCTGGCCCGTCAGAACACCGCTCAGGCCGAGGCCGTCAGCGCCCCGGAGAGCGCCTCTGAGGAGGCCGGTGGCACGGAGACCCAGGAAGAGGCCCCCCGTCGCGGCAGGGGCCGTCCTCGCAAGGATGGCAGCCCCGCGCAGCCGCGCACCGAGGACGACCTGAAGGTCGCGTTCCTGGAGGACGAGGACGGCAAGTTGCGTCGTCGTGGCCGGGGCCGTCCGCGCACGGGCGAGAAGGTCGTCGAGTTGACGCCGTCCGAGATCCAGGACGCCATCGACGAGGGCCTGCTCGCAGCCTGATGGCATAGCGAAGGCCCCCTGACTGCGGGAGAAACCTCAACCGCTCTAGCCAGGGGGCCTTCGCCCCACCATGCCGGGGACGCCCACCACAAACGCCTTGTTCCCAGCCGCTCGAAGAACGAGCAACGACCCCACCGAGGTCGTTACGAAACATACCACCGAACCGATTCCAAGTAGTATTCCAAGCAAGCCACCACTGAACCGAGGAACCATGAGCATTCTCCGCATCGAGCGGACGCCGGGGTACACCACGATCCCGAACGAGACGCTGAAGGACGCACGCCTGTCGTTCCGGGCTCGTGGCGTCCTGGCGTTCCTGCTGTCCAACCCCGACGACTGGGAGGTTCGGACGGGCGATCTGTCGAGCCACGGCAAGGAAGGTCGCGACGCTCTGCGGACTGCCATGGACGAGTTGAAGACCCTCGG
>Ga0163162_10004168_pt1 | contig 13885 bp, 29 predicted proteins | sample S55metaG_FD_115310 | JGI IMG/M metagenome (GOLD analysis project Ga0163162, IMG submission 115310) | Switchgrass rhizosphere microbial communities from Kellogg Biological Station, Michigan, USA - S5-5 metaG | ecosystem: Host-associated > Plants > Roots > Rhizosphere > Soil | place: USA...
CACGTCCCCCAATCTGAGCCGCTCCGACTGGCCGCCGACGTCGGCCGCCCATCAAACCTCCAAGGCAATTTCCCCTCCCGGATGTTCCTCCGAACCCCCCGCAACCACATCGCGCAATGCCAACGATCCACAAACGAAAGCCGTTGCCAGATGGTGATGCCGTCCAATATCGCCCCAGGCACAAACCGCTTCCGCCAACACAACGCCCATCGCCCCTCAATCCTCAGTCTCGGATACCCCTTCGGCCTCACTTGTGCCCTCGGATACTCAAAGCCCGGATCGCTCATCGGTATGCCGCTCATCGCGCCCCCCCTTCCACCAAATACAGCGGCCAGTAAATAACCGCTTTCTCCCCCGTCCATGTCTTCACCACGTTGTAATGCCCAAAGAAAAGCCCGTCCCGTATGACCTTATAAACCCCCTCCGCCATTTCCACCGTCGGTTTATCCCGCAACACAGTGAGGTCTCGCTGGCTCGATTGAACGCTCATCGACTCCCCCCGCTTTTGAGGATGATCCGAATCGCCCCCCCATACAACTTCTCCGCCTCCAACACATGCTGCGGCCAGAAATTCACCCCCTCCGGCCCTTCAAACGTCTCCCGAATCCTCACGTAATAACCCCCATCATCCTCGCAACTCTCCAACATCCCCGACACCGCAAATCCTATCTTCCCCTCGTCCCCATTGGCATCCGCCTCATTCCTCAACAATACCGCCTTCCCCACCATTCCCCCCAGAAACGTCTTCACGTCTCCCACGCTCGATAAACTTATTAATTGACTCATAATCTTTCTGTCCTTTCTCTAAGTAGTTGCCGGTCGCCTAATTACAAACGGCAGCCGTCACGCTACCACACCTCCATTAAATAATCAACTGGCTTTTGCCTCTCCCCTCATCCTACCTTCAGCCCATGGCCGACAATCCACTGCCCCCTTCCAATCCCCCAGACTTCCCCAAAGATTACCCCCAAGGCCAGAAAGGCGACCGACAAGCCCTGGTTGGCATGCAACGAGTTCTATGGAGACAAGTCCATAACCCCGCAACTGCTCCGCATATCGCAGCACAATGCGCCCGTGCTTGGCGTGACCTGCAGGACATGAAACGCATCATGGACGGCAAGCCTCTCCCTGGCCAGTTGCGCCCCGACCTGGACCAGAAGAAGTCCAAGCGTCTCCCCGCTCTCCTCTCGAGGCCAGAATTGCCAAAGAAATCGCTTAATCCCCAGGGGGGTGGGGGCGGGGGGGGGGTGGGGGGGCCCTGAATTGACCGGGGCCTTGAGATTAGGGTCCCCCCGTTCTCTTCGGGGACATACTTGGGTAATACTTAGGGCATTGTTAGGCCATTAATTGGCCGAAGAATGTGGGACAGGGGAAGGGAACAAGACAGACTCCACCCCTACCCTGGAGTGGAGCAAAACGAGAGTGGCGCTGGCTGGGCGCAGGCGGCGAACGTCTGTACTGCCTATGATCTCGAAACGCTCTGGCTTTGTGGGTGGGGCGGATGAGCTTGCCACTGTAGGCCAACGGTTGTCGGTTCCAATGATTCGGCGTCCGACGCTGGCGTCCGGTAATGGATGGCCTCACGCGACATCATCAGATAAAGGGAGGCGGAGTTACCTCGAGCCCCCAACCTCTCCCCCGGCGCCTTCCATGGTTGGCCGGGGTTAGTCTTTCGCATTTTGATTTTCTTGGTCCGGCCGGTTTGTTGCGCTGGCTGGCACAATACCCACCTTGCCAAAAGCGGTGGGGGGAAAGGGAGAGATTGGTAGGTTCGCCGACCGACCGCTGTCGGGATTGCTGCCCGAGGGGAGGGTTTGTTTGGCGGGTTCCAGGATTTCACGATGCCCTGAGCAATCGGGGCCGGTCCGGGTGGGGTGGGAGGCTTCAATGCCCCCTGAAGAGGGGTCCAACCATCTGCCCCCCGTCTGTCTGGGCCAAACGGTGAACCTACCAAAGTGAATTGAGCGGGCCGAGCTTGATATCGGCTCTTGGCGCCTATCTCCATCCGCTCCGGCACAGGCTGCCCGGTTCTTGGATATACGTCCTTCCGTATTGCCGCTCAAAGAGACTGCGGACAAGGGGTGCGGTGGGGAATGTTTCAAGGATAACCCAGCCGCTTCGGCCCGCAGAAAAAAGGGCGCCCCACCCGAGGGATCAACGACGCCCGCGGTCATGAGCCGCGAGTCATCTCCCCGGCCGGGCAGGTGAAAAGTGAGATTTAGGGACATTTAGCCTCCGGTCTAATTTTGCGTTGCCGGGAGGGCTGGCCAATACGACCGGGCCAACGTCCTTTGAGGAGGCGGCGTTTAACGGCATGAGCGGCGCTGGCCTGGGAAGAGAAGGGGCGTTTCTTCCATGGATTGATGAATTCACCTTCAGCGGTGATGGCCCTCCACCCCTCCGGAGTGCCTTCGAGAAGGAAGCGGTGGGTGGGAGTAGTGACCCAAACGTGGGTGGTTTGGGTAGGGCAAAGGGGGCGCTCCACTTCCGACTTACGCCGATGACTGTTCAGGAAAACGGCAGCGTTAGACTTCTTGCCTAAGGGAGCCTGGGAGCGTTCAGTTCGAACAGTCACGACCCCCTTCTACACCCAATCACCGGGAGTGGCGCAAGGAAAAAGTGTCTTGTCGGGCACAAAAGAAGAGAGCACGGTCCGAATATGTCACTCTCTCTGCTTTTCTGGGTGTTGATGATCGTGAGTTTCCTCTTTGGATTATGGAGCAATTTGCCGTTGGGTCCGGGCGGGATGAAGCCGGTGGGAACGACGCTGCTCATTTTCGTGCTTCTGGCGATTTTAGGTTGGGCCGTATTTGGTGCAGCGATTCATCGGTAGGGGGTTATTCGATGCGCCGGTAGCAGGTGCGTTCGATAGAATTCTCGATGGTGGTAAACTTCTCGAAGATCCAGACAGTGACGCGCTCAACCTTGAGTAAGCGCTTCAACTGGGCCTGGGAAAAACGTGGTGGCTTGGGTCTGAATTTGATTAGGCGAGGCCAAGGGGCCATGGGGGGCAAATCTTCACCAATCCACTCCGCCCAGGTCCAATCCCCCACTTCGCAGACTTCCGGGGAGCGGGCGAAATGATGGGGCAAAAGACCGCGGAGAAAGGCTAGTTCCCGGGCGGCGGCCCTTTTGAAGATATCGGAGTCAGGCCCGAACCGGAGGAAAGCCGAATAGGCTTTGCGGAAAGGGGTGCCCCCGCACAATGGAGCCCCGGTGTGTTCGAAAACGGGGCAACCTTTGCAGGCGTTGGCCGAACTGATGTCGCCATCGGGATTTTGGTAGCGCAGGCAAAGGTCGCAATCCTCAGCGCATGGCCCCTCCTCCCCCTCTCGCTTGCCCTGGGTCAACCGTTCCCAGTGGGCAATCGACAGTTGGAGGGCGGCTGAAGCTTCCTTGGTCATTTGGACAGTTGCCCCCTCAACCACCACGCGAAAGCGAAGCAGATGAGGAGGAACAGGAAGAAACGGAGTGCGTCCGCGGTCATTTGGCGAGTTTCTTCCGGGCCCCGCGGCGGCTTGCGACGTGGTTGGGTGCCTGTCCATCCCCCAGTTGCAAGGGTTCCTGGGCATCGATGGAGGGCCAGAAGAGTTGGCCGTAGGAGTCCATGACCGATTTGGCCTGTTGAATCTCGATCGAGTTGGAGCCGTGACGGCCGGCGATGATGGCAAACCAACCCACCTCGACGTCATGCTTGCGGAGCCGGAGTTTGGGCCGTTTCAAATCATCCCGAATCACCACCCCCTCTTCATCGACTTTGACCTCCAGATGATGGATTTCGTGATCGAGCAACGCCCGGCGCTGCCCCTCGGTCGCCTCCTCCCACCAATCTCCGTCGAGACAGACTTCGGCATCGCCCCGGTTCATCGCCCGATCTTTGAGCGAAAGTTTGCGGGTGATGCCCAAGGCTTTGATGCCGTTTTTGGTGAGGGCATGGCCCTTGGATTCTCCGTCTTCACTGACGTCGGCGTAGGCCATGAGGAAATCGATCTTCACGTTGGCCTCGGAGAGCGGCTTGTGAGAGATGAATTCCCCGATGATTTTCTCGGCCATTTCACGGACTTCCGGTTTTGCTTTTTGGTAGGTGCTCATTGGTTTGCTGGTGGATGTTGTTGGTTGGGGGTGAGGGGAGAAAATGTGGCCATGGCCTTAAGAATCGTTTCGATTTCGGAAACGGTGAGGGGAGGACAGTAATTGGGTGGAGTCCATTTTAAATCTCCCTCTTCGGATCGGGAGATCGTTCCTTTACGAACGGCGTCATTATTGAAGATGACGTCGATTTCGTGCCGCTCTTTGAATTCAATGTGGGTGCTCATTGGGTTTGGATTTGTTCCTTCAGCGCAAAGTCCAGGTGTTGGGTGCGGATGAAGAGATCGTTGGAGGCGTCGGCCAAAGTGCCCGCCCGCGTGATGGCCGCGATGACCGCCGGGCTAAAAGACCAAGTGCGGGTGGCGGGGAGCGTGGTGGGGAGGCTCTCTCGAGGAAGAGCGTTCAATGCCTCACGGAGTCGGGTGCGATTGGTGGCGGTGGACCCGTTTCGTATCAGGACCTCGGCGGCCTCGATGAGTTCGGTCAGGGCGGCGGTGGGATCGTTCACTTGTCCCCCTCCCACTTGCCGATAGTTTTGATGAACATCTCGGCGCGTCGGGCAGCCGTGGCACTGATGGCCTCGCGAACTGGCATTCCACCCCAAAGCCTTTGAGCAAACTTTTCATGGTCGATCACGCTCAGCGTCGCCTCCGCCTCGTGCATCGCGTTCAAATCGCCGATGTAATCCGGCGTCTCGAAGTCGAATTGGGGCCGGTCCCATTTACTCCCGTCACAGCGGTAGCAATCGCACTTTCGACAGCGGTAAATCTGAATGCCCGCGATGGCGTTGACGGGATAGGGCTCGTGCTGATCCTCTGGACAATCGTCCCGAAGCCATTTTTTCCCGCACGCCTCCGCAATCACCTGACGCTGCTTGGTTGGGTTCACTTCGCTGCCCCTTTCCAATTGATGTAGTGACACGCCGGACAATTCGAAGGATTGGGATAAACGCAGGAAAGATGGCCGGTGTGTGGCACTGTCCTCATAATCTCCTCCAGCATCTGCAATCGGATGGCGAGCTTCTCCGCATTTTTCTGTTCCCAATCCAGTCGCTTCTCCACCTCCCGGATCCGCGGTGTCTCCATCGCCGTCATGAGCCATTCGAGTAAAACGCTGGGATGCGGAATGGCGCCTGGGTTACTCGTCTCCCGTTGCCACATCTGAACCGCTTTCACCATGGCCTTGGTGTCTGCCGCCTGTTGGTTAATTTCGTTCTCTTCGAACTTCTCTTGGTCAGTCATGGAGAGTTTCCTGTAATCGATCGCGGGCGCACGCCGGGCAATCGTCCGAACATTTTTCGATGTCGGGTTTTTTAAACTTCTTAAAAGTGGGTCCGCAGTGATGAAGATCTTTTAGGATCATCCACATTTGATCGATGCGTTCATCACGCTGATCCAGAGTGCGCTCGAGCCGATGGATTTCTTTAACGGCGCAACAGGGGCAGCCTCGCGCCGCCATCATCCGCTCCTCATCGGTGTGATGGAGACAAGTGTGCATCCATGTCGGCTGAACTTCTTTCTTCAGCCGCTCAATCTCCGCATCCTTCTCCTTTATCGCGGCAATGATGGCTTCCTGAATGCGAGCAGCAACCCCGTGAGGCGTTCGGCCCCCCCAAATGGCATCTGACGCATCCTTCGCGTGCTTACTTGGTTCGCTCATATCATTTCGGCGGTTCAACGTCCTTCCACATGGTCGGCTGATAGATTTCACCTTCATGCCAATTTAATGACTCCTTGCGCCATTCCTCAGTGTTCCACCATCCGACCGTGATCTGGAAAAAGCGATTGCATCGACGGGAGCGATGCCACACCACAACGCGTCGAATGTCGGACGGCGGCTCACTGCACGGCGTCCATTCAAGACGTGGGTAAGGGTGCGTTTTCATTTCGGCGGTTCAATCGGGCCGGACCTTGCCGATAACGATTTTCGCCTTTCGGCTTTTGCGCTCAAACTCGTCAAGCTCTTTGAGATATTTCGACAATGGCTTCGCCTTCCTCGGCCTGCGCTTTGTCCAAGTGGTTTTCATATCGGAAATTCCCGCACACGCAGATCCTCCGGCCACTCGGACATGTCACCGCCCTTTTTGTCGATGAGATCGAGCCTATCCCCATGATCGACGTACTTCCCGCTGCGTGGTGGATAGCTCGGAGGTGGCTCCGGTCGGCTCATCGGTCGGCTGCCCAATTGCTTCACGAACGGCGCAACCCCTGCCGCCCGGCATTGCTTCACCCCGTCCCGAATCCAATCGATGGCGCAGGGACGCGCTCCGGGCCCGGACTCCCCGCCGAAGATGGCCCAATGGATTCCGGCGACGGATGCAGGGGAATGGAAATCGACCGGGCCCAGCATGGGCTCCACGGACAGGAACCGAACCCGCGCCGGAATCTTCCTTAACTCCGGGATCCGTTCGTCCGCCCGCTTCTGGTTCTCAACGCTCGTGCCCATCCAAACATTGGCGGGAAACTGTCCGATGAGCCACCTATTCACAAATTCCCAAAGTGATTGCGGCTGCACGTTCATTCCCTGCAATCGCACAAGTTGATGAAACCAATTCTCAGGACGCTTGGTCAGTAACAGCCAATCGAGGTTTGGGGTGTCGTGGACGACCTTCAGCAAGTCCGCCAGCCATTCGATTGGCACCTCCTCATCGAACACATCCGCCAGGGAAGCGCAGAAGACCCGGGGGCGGGTTGCAAACATCGGCCGCTGCATGCTCTTTGGAATGCTCGCCTCAATGTTCCCGCTTTCAGGCTGGATCCCCGCTTCGCGGTTCCACTTGAGCGGCAACCTCCAATTCGCCGCGCTCGTCCGCCGCCGCGGTTTACCTTTCCCCCAGTTCGCGCCATCAGCGAACCGGATGTTGCGGGTCTCGGCGTAGCAGTTGGCACAACCTTCGGAGACTTTCGTGCATCCCTCCCACGGATTGAAGGTTGCGTCGCACCAAGCAATTTCAGTTCGTTCACCCATTGGCCACCGCCGCTTTCTTTTTGACCTTCCCTTTGCGCCGCCGGGTGTAATCGTCCTGCTCCTCTTTGGTCAGGCTGTTCCACCACTTCTGATTTCGTTCCCGCATCTTCTGGCCCTTGTCGTAAATCAAATGCTGCACTTCCTCCGCCTTGATCGGGGGCAACTTCTGCTTGGGACCGAACCGCACTCGTCCGTTTATGATCACAGAGTCTGGCATGTAATCAGCCTCACGGCAGATGACCGGATTAACTGGATCGGCGCACTTCTTGGTGATGGCTTCCCGATCAATCCCCAACTCTTTCAATTTCTCTTCGTAACTTGGCATATCGATTTATCCCCAACGCAATCCATCCAACGCATCCCCCAGGGCACCGACTTCGATTTCCGGGGTGAACCCGTAGCGCAACAGCGCCTCGTAAAGCGATTCGTTCTCGATGAACCAGACACATATGGTGTTGAACTCCATCTTGGCTTGGCTGATGAAATCCCGGAAATTCCCTTTCCCGGGATCCTCAGAAACGATGGCCAACAGGTCCAGCCGGTGGGGCCGGTGCGCCTTGAACAATCCACTCACCCCGTTAATCCCTTCAAAGCGAGCGTACCCCGTCCCCAGCAACTGGCCGATGAGATCAAGAGAGGTTTTGACAATGACGCTCATCGGGGCAATGTCGGATTGCCATGCCAGCAGGACACGAGCACAACAATACTGAGAAGGAATTGATCGAGCTTCTCACCCGAGTGCTGACGGACTTTTTTAAAGAGGACCGTCATCTTTTGGCCACGATTGCCTCGCGTCTCACCTTGCTGGAAACCAATTCGAACCTTCGACATACCCAAATTATGAATGCCCTCGATACCCTCACCGAATCCGTCAACAAGAACACTGCGGGCCAAGCCGCCCTCACGACTGCCGTCAATGCCGCCATTGTCCAATTGGGAACGCCCGGCGCCACCGATGCTCAATTGCTGACCCTGGCGGCAGCCATCGACCAGAACACCCAGAGCGATGCGGCCCTGACCGCCGCTTTGACTCAGGCCGTGACTCCGCCCACGCCCACACCTACTCCGTAAAATTCCGTCCATGGGGTTACGGCGCCGCTCCGAGTGGGGCGGCGCTTTTTTAGTTGAGGCGCACCCGATAGAAACCCGCCTGGGCAGGCACGTCCGTATTCTCGGCAGTGTGAATCCCCACCACGCTCCACTCCCGCAAGTCACTGGAAAATTCCAGCACCCCGGGCGGGGCATGCACCGTGGTCGCTCCCTCCACACTCGAGATACTCAGAAACAGCGGGACGGCTCGCCAATAACCGACGTCGGGCAACTGGAACTCCGACCCCACTCCGACCCCGGTGGCCACCGTTTCCCAATGCTGCTCGTCGTAACTGTGTTCGATCCGTAGTGGCAATGGTTGGCCGGCTGCCGCCTGTTCGGCTGCTTGGGAGCAGGCCATGCACACTTGGACCGTCTGAGGGCCCGTCTCCGGATTGGGCACCGGGCTCGTGGGTGGGGGTGGACTCTCGGCCGGGCAAGCCCCGCATGCCGCATTGTTCGTCACCACGAACTCATGATTGTTGAGCATGGCGCAGATGATTTTGACCGCCACGTAACCGATGATCCCGACCCCCACTCCGACGCACACCGCCCCCGCGATGATGGGCGACCGCTCCTTGCCCGGATATTCGGGCATCGATACCACCAACGAATCTGACGAGGTATAAACGTATCCCGGCAACGTCTCACTCGGCGCCTCCTGGGCGGGCAACTCCGGCGCCAACCATCCCACCAAGGCCATGACCGCCAGGAACCGGAACAATTGGCGGGCGGCCCAGTCAGCAAAGGCCGTCAGCCAACGGGGATGCAGGATAATGAGGATGGCGTAGGTGATTAACGCCGTGGCCGCCGATACCACGACTGCCGCGGCTGGCGCCACGGATTGAGTTTTGGTCTTCATTCTGTCCTTTCTTGGGTTGTTCACAGCAACTGCTTCTGTTCAATCGACAGATCGAGCAGAGCCGAGAAAGATAAAAGCTTGGACCGGCGAGAATGCCAACGGCGAACCACTAGCCCACCCCGGGTCAGTTTGAACTGGTACTTTTTGCCGTCCAATTCCAACGCCACCTTGGAAATGTTGACGTGACGGCGCACCGCCTTTGGTGCCTCAGTCGTCATTTAACCGTTGAGTTGAACGTCGGGATCGATCAGGCCCACTTTCTTCAGTGCGTCCATGACATCTTGATCGGTTTCCCCAGTGGTGATGACGATTTGCATGTTGGACATCGCATAATCCTTTTCATGCGGTCCGATAGTGATGGGCTGCCCCGATTGGAGCCTCTCGAGGTTCTCTTTGGAGAGCCCAATCAGAACGAATTCCAAGGGCGAACCCCCAGGACGGTCCACACTCTTGCGGCCAAAAATCAAGCGGCCACCTTCACTCTCCCAATTCGGATGCGCCGCAACGCCTGTTGCTCGAATCGTCGGTGAACATGCTTGGCCAACAGGGCAGCGATTTCTTCATGCAGCCCAAATTCTGAGTACGTCGGTTCAGTCGTGCGCAACCGGCGCTTCCACGCCCAGTACGCCTCAACGAATCGCTCTTCTTTGCTGACAACTTTTAACTTCATTTCGTTCTCCAAATTCTCACCCCATCCCGTTCTGTGCGGGCCTTGTATTCTCGCTCCGGCTCTTTCGCTTTAGCCCACCAACGCAACGCAGACACACTGCTAATTGACGTTTTTAACCAGAAAGATTGGCCGACTTCCAATGCCAATATCGCCTCCATTCTTCCGTCACTTTTTCTGCCTCTTCGCGGACCAACCATTTGGGGTCGGTCTTTTGGGATTGGGAAAACCGAACTAATCTTGATCTTTAGCATGCCGACAGAAGATATTTAATAGAGAATTATTGACAAGTCCAGTTTAAATAATTTAATAACTGCTCCCGCGTGAGCCCGAATGAACTCCGACGACGATTCCCGAATGCAAAAGCCGATTTCATCAGGCTCAACTCAGACGCTCCTCATTTGGGTAGAGTATCGGATCCCCTCCCTCAACGTCGTCTTCAAAAAGACCCATTGGTGGCGGGTGGCGGAAAAGAAAAGAGCCCAGGCCGCCCTGGCTATCGCGTTACGATTACGAGCCGCCGAGTCCGCCTCATTGACTCGGACAACCTGACGCCCAAATTCCTCATCGATGCCCTGCGTTACCAAGGGCTCATCCCAGATGATTCGCCGGACCATATCATTCTGGAGTTGCGTCAGGAGAAGGTTGCCCACAAAAAGGACGAAGGAACCGCCGTCGTCATTACCCAACTCTCATGCCCATAAAACCACCCAAGATGCGGAAGCAGTCGGAAATTCAGGAACTGCGCGACATCATGCAAATCGGCAGCGAGGAGCCCAAGTGCCAATGTCTGGTCTGCATACATAACACCCAACTGAACAAGGCGGGCTTTGATCTACTCAACTGGGTGCTGGGTGGGGGCAGTAAACATATCCGCAGGAACATCGCCAAGGCTCGGAACATGCATCGCCGGTTGGCCGCCACCCACCAAGCTCACGCCGAATGATCCAAAACTTGCCTCAGTCGTCGGAAAAAGGACTATTCCCCAATGCCGCATCTTAAAAGTCGGACTGAGCACCCACCGTATAGTTTCCGCTTCCTTCAGCCTGAAACCGGTCAGACCCAGGAATTCCAAGGGTCGTTCAATGCCGTCGTCGAGCAGGTGATGAGTCTCCGCGCCGCCAATCCGTTCCTGGCCGAACGCCACGGATGGCGCACGGACTTGGCCGGGGTCGAGGCTGACGTCGATGCTTACAATACCGCTCGCTGCATTGCCGGGGGCTGGCTTTCCTTCGTCGTGATGGACGATGGATCAGCCCAAGCATCTGTCTACTCGATGCCACCGGCTCAAAAAAAAACCTCTGTTGCGGGGCTCGGTAGCATCAAACGGGTGGCCGCCGGGGTGGCGGTCTTGGTGGAGTGGCTCGGGAACGGTGCCAAGCCAGTGGAACAAACTCTGGCCGATTCCCGGGCCGCGATCTGCGCCGACTGCCCAAAGAATGATGGCGGGGATTTTACCGCCTACTTCACCGAACCCATCGCTAACAAAATTCGCACCCAACTGGAAATCCGCGGCGACCTCCAGTTGCGCACGCCCAGTGACGAAAAGCTTACCGTTTGTTCAGCCTGCGATTGCCCATTGAAACTGAAAGTGTGGGTGCCCCTGGACCACATCCTCGCCCACACTTCTCCGGAAGTTAAAACCAAACTCGATCCACGATGCTGGATCCTTAAAGGCACATGAAAATCCACACCATCACCGTTACCGCTGGCCGCACCTTCAATCATCCTCACGAGCAATACTCTAATCTCCGTCCAGAAGTCACCATGACGGCCACCTTGGATGAGGGTGAAGATCCCACCAAGGCGGCGCACGAATTGCAGGCGCGGGCTGAGCAAATTGTCGAGGATCACAAAAGAGGTCTACTCCAGAGCATCGAGGAGCTTTATAACCTCACCGAGAAACAGGCAGAGATGCGCGGGCTGCAAAAGGAATTGAAGCGAGCCCAGGAACGCCTCGATATCATCCGCAAGGAAATTCCAGAGTCACTGCAACTCGAAGGCTAATTTTATGAGCGACGAACCGAACAAAATTATCGACCCAAGCCAACCGACCCCCCTCGTTGAGAACGCACCACTCAAGATCGACATGTCCCACGAGCGTGGCGTCGTCAAAGTCATCTTCGATCCCGCCATCGTGCGGATGAAGATGAAGCCCCGGGAGGCGCGACAATTTGCTCTCTCGATGTTCAATCACGCCGAGGCGGCCGAGATGATGGATGAACTGCCCTCCCAGATCATTCCCATCACGGCTCAATAGTTGTGATCGTAGCGATTCCATACTGGGCTGGGGACGTCGATCTAGCCCTCACCCTGGTTGAATTCATCAGCCAGTTGGGTGGCTGCCACGAATACGATGCGCTCTTGGTAGCCGATGCGGCAGTGGATTGGGCCAAGTCCTCCGACCTCATTACCATCGCCAATCGCACCTTCCGAACGGCCACACTCATTTGCACCGATGCGTCTGTCATTGGTTGGAAGACGGGGGCAAACGCGCTTTGGCTCCTGGCCGCCCGCCATTGTCAGGCCATCGGTGCTGATTTCCTCTGGTTGGAGCCGGACGCCATCCCGTTAAAACGCGGCTGGCTCGTCTCCATCGACAAAATGCGGGGCGTTGGTTACTTCGGCCACATCTACGACTGCAAACAGCAGGGGATGCCCGCCAAGGTGATGTCCGGCATCGCAGTCTATCCGGCCAACGCTTACGACCTTCTCGCGCCCATCATTGCCACGGCACCAGCCACCGCGTTCGACGTTTCCAGCGCCGACGCGGTGGTTCCGCTGGCTCGTTCCACCCGCCTCATCCAGCACCTTTGGGGTGAAATGGATTTGCCTCCGACCTTCGTCGAGGCCCGGACCGTCGATACTCCCCGCAACGCCTTCACCATCGAGGACCTTTCGGCTGAGGCCGTCATTTTCCACCGGAACAAGGATCAAACCCTCATCCAACTTTTACGGCGCCGCCTCAACTTGGCTGCGCCCGATAATTTCGTGGTGGTGCTGCCCTTCTGTAATCTGGACGTCAATTTGATGATCCAAAACCTGGAGTGGATGATCCGAATCGGCACCCCCAAGACCCACGATTGTCTCTTATCCCGCGATATCGGCACCAACGGTGAGGCGACCCGGCAAGTGCTGCTCCGGGCCAAGGAGTTATTCTGCACGATTCATCAAACCTCCTACAATGTTCCACATGGAACACGGTTCCCGCAGACGGCCGCTTGGCAGCACGCAGCCCGGACGATGCATTCCCTTTATCGAAATTGGCTCTGGCTCGAGGCGGACGCGGTACCATTAAAAGCCCGGTGGTTGGAGGTGCTCCAGAGCGTTTATGACAACTGCCGGATGCCTTTTTGCGGTCCCATCGTCGCCACGGGCATGCATCTGAACGGAACTGCAATTTACCCGGCCAACACCCCGGAGATTTGCCCGAGGACGATGAGTCACACCAACAACGCTTTTGACGTCGAGATGAAGGACGAGATGATCCATCTGTGCAAAGACATCGGGCACATCTTTTATCACGTCTGGGGAGTCAAAGATGGCCGGTTAAATCCGCTGGAAGGTGAATCCCCGCACTTTCCCAAGGGCAGTCCACTCCTCAACCAAATCCCCAATACCGCCGTCGTGCTGCACCGTTGCAAGGACGGCAGCCTCTTTACCTGTCTCACTCCATGAATACCGACCTCCTGATCGTTTCCTGCCAAAAGCATTTCCCATGGCTGCGTTACTGCCTCCAATCCGTCGTTCGATTCGCCACCGGTTTCCGCCAAGTTCTCGTCCTCATCCCCGAGGATGATCTGACGGCCATGAATCCGCTCCTGGCGGAACTGTCCCAGCACGACAAAATTCCAATCCGGGTCATGATTTACAAGGATTGGCCCGGCAAAGGTTTCCTGCGCCATGAGTACGCTATTCTCTGCTCAGACGAATTCAGCGACGCGGATTTCTTCTGCCACATCGATAGCGACTGCATCTTCGTCGAGCCGGTCAGCCCGGCGGATTATTTCGTGGACGGTAAACCGGTGCTGGTGCACGCCACCTATCATTGGCTCGTCACCTGTCAGCAGGCCAACTTGAGCATGTGGCAGGCGGCCGTTGCCAATGCGGTGGGGTGGGCTCCGACCGAAGAAACGATGCGCTGTCATCCGGCGGTGCACTACCGGAAGACCTACCAGAAGACTCGGGAATGCATCACCCTCCATACGGGG
>Ga0163162_10004169_pt1 | contig 13884 bp, 15 predicted proteins | sample S55metaG_FD_115310 | JGI IMG/M metagenome (GOLD analysis project Ga0163162, IMG submission 115310) | Switchgrass rhizosphere microbial communities from Kellogg Biological Station, Michigan, USA - S5-5 metaG | ecosystem: Host-associated > Plants > Roots > Rhizosphere > Soil | place: USA...
ATAGGGACTGCTAGCGAAAGGTTCAGTCGGATCTTCGCCACGGTTTCCGTGCACATGGTAAAGATTTTCGGCCTGTGTGTAGTAGGGTTCCAGGTCGTCATAGCGGATGGGCCACCCCGGCGAGATTCCGCCGTGGTGCTTCAGTTCGCCGAAGTCTTCCTGGCGAAGCCGGAACAGCGCCGCGCCGTAGAATTTCGTGTTTCCGCCGACGTTGTAGTTGGTGTGTGGATGAAGGTCCTTGCCGTCCTTGTCGAGCCATCCTTCTTTGGTGTTGTAGTGGCCATCTACGTTGACGATCTTCGGGTCCCAGTTTCCTTTTTCGCGCGGAACATAGTCACCGCGCTCAAGGAGCAAAATCCGCTTTCCCGATGGCGCTAGATGGTAAGCAAGCGTTCCACCACCAGCTCCCGTTCCAATGACGATGACGTCGTAATGATTGCTCATACCGCCAACCCTCCGTTTGCGCCGCAGAATATGCAACGCTTGTCGTTGTTGTGATGGAGCTTGCAACATTTGACGGCCTTTCCTGAGCTCCACAAGTAAACTTCGGCGGCTGCAAGCATGGCCAGTGGTGGTGAGGTCAGATAGACCCAGAGGCCCTCCCAAACCTGTGCAGGCAGTGCGGATCCTAAAGTGCGCGCCGGATTCATGCTCATTCCCGAAAATGGGGCCTCAATGGTGATGTAAGTCGCTACTAACAATCCGGCAAAAAGGCCGGTGAAACGATCAAATTTGTGGTGGTTGGAAGCGTGCAGCACAACGGACATCAAGATGAAAGCGATGACGAACTCTGCTAGGAGCGCGATCCAAACTCCGTGTTCGCCGGGAACCGTCACTACGTAGCGCACAGCTGGGTCGGAAATTTCGTGGCCAAGAAAATAAGCCACCAAACATACACCCGAAAGAGCACCAGTGAATTGCGACGCCATATGAAGAGCGCGTCCCAAAACTTGATTTTGCCTAGACGAAAGAAAGTTGCTGTGACAGATGGATTGATGTGAGCGCCCGACTGTTTCCCCCAAGGCGAATAGATGATCGCGACAGCCGTCGAACCCATTGAGATGCCCATCAACAGACGACGCAATAAAGAGGAATGTATGGCCTGACGAATCGGTGATTGCGGGAACTCGTAGAGCGCGCCGAAGACGCAGGCCGAAACCATGAAGGCGCCGAGCAAAGCCGCTTCCATCAGGTATTCGGGCCAGTGGGCCTGCAACGACCCAATAGCCCCCAAGTTGTGTACGGGGGAGGACTCTATCGACAAAGACGGAGAATCATCCGCCAGGTCCGGCGTATCGATCGTCGCGTTTTGCTCGATGCTGTTCATGGAATCTGCGCATGGGATGCAACACCTTTGGGGAAGTGACAAACAGAGCGGGTGACTAAAGTTGTGTCTGCGGGAGAATTTCTTTTCTCCATTTAATAGAGACAACAAGCCGCACAGACAGATTGAAACCTTCGAGCCGGGTCTGAATCCCACGCCACGTGAGCACGAAATAAACAGCCGATGAGCTCCACGCCTGAAGGCAACGCTCTTTGAATCGTTAACGATTCATCGCTGCGCATCGTCCTCACAAATCAATCTCACTGCGAGGAAAAAGGAAATGAATGTGAAGAAGTTAACTCTCTCGATGTTGCTGATGATCATGTCGCTTTTCTCGGTGTCCGCGTTGGCCGCCGACAGCCACACGTCCGGGTCGTTCCAGGGCCCGAAAGCCAACAAGGGAACGGTTACGCACAGCACCAAGGATGGCAAAAGCATTCTCACGCTGTCCGATGACTTTGTTGTTCCAGACACCCCAGACCCGCACTGGCAAGTAGTCGACTCCGACGGCAACGTCTACCTGCTCGACAAACTTAAGACCAAAGCGTTTCTGGGCGAGAACTACAAGAAGGAAATCGTTGTCCCCAAGTACGTAAACAACGTTTCCAAGGTCGTGATCTGGTGCGCCTTCGCGGAAGTGAATCTGGGCGAAGCCAGCTTCAGTTCTCCGGTGAAGTAACCAGGCAATGAGGGCGCAGCTCGCAGTCGGAGAGGCGTCCTCGCCAATCTCCTTTTGAAAGCAGACATGTCATGAAAAAACAATGGATTGCAGTGCTCACGTTGCTGGCAGGAAGCGCTACAGTTTTGACTGGACAAACCAGCGAAAAGAAAACGCTGACGCTTGAGGGGGCGGGGAGTGTAATCGCCGCGGCAAAAGCAGAAGCCAAAAAAGTACAAGCTCCGGGTGGAGTGATTGCTGTCGTAGACAATGGAGGAAACCTGGTGGCCCTTGAACGTCTCGATGGCACCTTCGCAGCTGGCGCGAATATTTCTATCGGCAAAGCGCGGACGTCAGTGTTGTTCAAGCGCCCAACCCGGGTCTTTGAAGAACTGATCAACTCCAACGGCAAGGGCCGTACTGTGATGACCGCTCTGAACGACTTCACACCACTCATCGGGGGAATCCCGATCATCGTGGATGGCGAGATTGTAGGCGGAGTCGGGGTCAGCGGTGCCGCCAGCGCCGATCAGGATGACCAACTTGCCATCGCTGGCTCAAAAGCTTTTGAAGCCCCGGCGCCTGCAGTCTCATTTTTCGAGAAAAGCAAAGTTGATGATGCCTTCGCGAAAGGCGCTGTGCTCTTCGACGGTTCTGATGGGCGCAACTATATGGTCCACGCCAGCCGCCGGGAGAAGCCGGGCCAGGCGGAGTTCCATGAAAAAGATGCAGATGTGATCTATGTCCTGCAAGGAACAGCCACACTCGTCACAGGAGGGGAAGTTATTGACGGAAAAAACAGTGCGCCTGATGAGATTCGCGGATCAAGCATCAAGGGCGGCGAGAGCCGCAGGATTTCCAAAGGCGATGTGATCATTGTGCCGCACAGTACACCACATCAATTTACCGAAGTCACCAATCCGTTTCTGTATTACGTCGTGAAAGTCCGTTAACGCCAACTCATCGAGTTAGCCATGTCCAAACTAAACAAACTTTCGTTATTGTTTTCCATCGCACTGGCCGCTTCCATTAGCGCCCACGCCCAAGTCGTGCAAGATCCGCCTTTTGGTCGCCCAGATGCAGTTGTCGATCTGGCCACACGGGAAGGCGTCTCACTGATTGCGGGTCAGTGGCGCTATCACGACGTGAAGATTGTGGACGCGGAATCGAAATCGGTTGGGTCTGATCTAAGGCCCACCGGACACCAGACCATCAAAACCTATGACTACACTCCACACGCCGGTGTAGCGAATTTTGATGATTCGAATTGGGAAGCCATCGAGGCGACCACCTTGGACCAGCGTCGCTCCGCAAGCAAGGTTTGCTTCAATTGGTATCGCATCAACATCACAATTCCCGAGAAGATTGCAAACTTTTCTACCGCAGGTTCAACGGTCGCATTCGAGATCGTCATCGATGACTACGCTGAAGTGTGGGTAGATGGAAAAATGCCGCGCGTCCTTGGGCAAACTGGGGGTTCGGTTGTAAAAGGATTCAACGCTCCGAATCGACTAATCCTCACCCGAAACGCGCAACCCGGGCAAAAAATTCAACTGGCAATCTTCGGCGCCAATGGACCGATTTCATTCAGCCCGTTGAATTTTATTTGGATCAGGTCGGCCACGCTGGACTTTTATAAGTCTCCGAAGGTAGCGATGAGTGAAACCCCGGCGCAAATCATCCGTAAAGATCCGGCACTCGATGCGATCGTTCCTGGCGGAGCCAAAATTGAAAAGCTGGCAGGCGGCTTTTTGTTTACCGAAGGCCCCGTATGGGTTCCCAAGTGGGAAGAGAACGACGGGTATCTGTTGTTCAGCGATCCCAACAACAACACAATCTACCGCTGGACGCAGGATGGCCAGCTTTCGACTTACATGACGAAGAGTGGATACTCTGGGTTCGACATCGGCGAGTACGGGCAGCCGGGATCGAACGGACTTACCCTCGACAAAGAGGGCAGACTCACAATCAACCAGCACGGGAACCGTCGGGTTGTGCGCCAGGAAAAGAATGGCCAGCTTACAGTGCTCGCTGACCACTACGAGGGCAAGCGCCTGAATAGTCCGAATGACCTCGTATACAAGTCGGACGGAGCCCTGTACTTCACCGACCCTCCATTCGGACTGCCAAAATTCTATGATGACCCACGCAAAGAGTTACCTTACAGCGGAGTGTTCCGCGTGTCGCCCGATCGAAAGCAAATCAAGCTGCTAACCACGGATCTAAAGGGTCCAAATGGCTTGGCATTCTCGCCCGACGAAAAATATTTGTACGTGGATAACTGGGATACCGAGAGAAAAGTCATCATGCGTTATGAGGTGCAGGTAGATGGCACGCTCACCAACGGTAAAGTGTTCTTCGACATGACATCAGCCGAGGGCGAAGATGCGCTCGATGGCATGAAAGTGGATGGGGAGGGAAACCTATATGTTTCCGGCCCCGGCGGTTTGTGGATCATTTCATCCGCAGGCAAGCATCTTGGAACAATCATCGGACCGGAGCACCCGCACAATTTTGCGTGGGGGGACGACGACGGACATACCCTCTATCTCTGCGCGAAAACCGGACTGTATCGGATACGCCTTCAAGTTGCCGGAACGCCTGTAATTTTCTCAACCCCGAATCAAAGGCAGTAGGGATCCTCGGTTCTTGTATTGTTCCCGAGTTTGAATAATGAAATTTTAGAAAAGGTACGTTTAATCGAGCCTTGACGTCGTTCGCTCTAAATTGTCGGTTTAGGGCTAAATTTAGAGCAATTTTGGGCAGTTTTTAACGGAAAAACGCGGGATTTTAAATAGTGCAGGCGTTAGAATAGCCGCTTCTATTACGCGATTATCCGCTTTTATTTTCAATGGCTTAAGAAATATTCGGACGCAACGATCTCTAGTCATTCCGGCAGAAAAAGCAGCGATTTTTTGCGGCAAAATTCAATTTCACGAATTTTCTCGTGTGTGCGCCGCGCGGTTTACGGAGCGCTTGATTGCTAAGATTTTGTGCACCCCACCCCCTGCACGGTGCACATTTCCAGGCTTTTTCAATGAGTAGCGCGATTTCACTTTGCGCACTGCTGCAAACAAGCAGTGCGAGGTTTTCCTTACTACCCGCTCTTAGTCCGCCTTTGAGGGCGAAATCGCTGTATTTGTCAGGAATGAGGTCTACCGAGAACGAAGTGTCAGAATGGCGCTTACCTACTAGCATTCAGCAAGAAAGATTTGGAGGCGCGGGTCGGAATCGAACCGACGCATAAAGGTTTTGCAGACCTCTCCCTTACCACTTGGGTACCGCGCCCTATGGGAATTACGTTAAGCCATCTGCGGAGAACTAGTCTAACGCAACTTGCCCCCAAAATGCGAAAGCCCCTGTTAGGCCGAGGGGCTTCCGAATCTCTGGAGCGGGAGACGGGATTTGAACCCGCGACTTCGACCTTGGCAAGGTCGCACTCTACCGCTGAGTTACTCCCGCCTGCTCAAAGGAAATTATAAACAACTGCTGGTAGCTCAGCAAATCGCAGTTCTCAATACAACCTATAAAAATTGTCATCCTAAGCCGCCTCGGTTTGGCGGCAAGAACCTGAGCACGCGGTGCGAAAGCCACACGGTTTTTGCGAGGCAATCATCACACGCTTGACGCGCTTCCTTATGGGTGTCCCGTCCATTGCGGATCCTGCTCCGGCGCCACAATCTCCCCATCCCGCATATGAATAACCCGATCCCCGTACGAAGCAGCCTCAGGATTATGCGTAATCATCAGCACAGTCTGACCAAGCTCCTGTTGCGAATGTCGCAGCATTCTCAACACCGCATCCGAGTTTTTCGTGTCCAGGTTCCCAGTAGGTTCGTCGGCCAAAACAATCGCCGGCTTATTGATCAATGCGCGAGCCAAAGCCACGCGTTGCTGCTCGCCGCCCGACAATTCAGAAGGACGATGAATTAACCGCTTCTCCAACCCCAGCAGTCCGATAATTTTCTGAAAATACACCTTGTCATAACCGCCATTGCCAGCGATATCTACTGCCACGTCAATATTTGTTTGCGCATCAAGGGTCGGCAACAAATTAAACTTCTGAAAAACAAACCCAATCTTTTTTTTGCGCATGCGTGTGCGCTCGGCGTCGGAAAGCTTTGCAAAATCATCCCCATCAACGATCACGCGTCCGGAGTCGGCCTGGGTTAATCCGCCGAGCAAATAAAAAAGCGTAGACTTCCCGCTGCCGGACGGGCCCACGACACTAACAAACTCACCCTTTTGTACCGTGAACGAAATTCCGCGCAAGGCAGGTACGTCGATCTTGCCGACTCGGTAAGTCTTACGGAGCTCTATAGCTTCGATAAAGGCGCTCATTCCAAGTCTTTGATCTTACACGAACCAGACTTTGGATGGCATATAAGGTCTCTATGCTGCACCAATTTGCGGAGGCTGCGGAATCACTCGCGAAGATACCTTTTTCGGCCCACGCTTGCGTACGAGCAATAAGCGAATGCGTTCCAGAAGATCAGCCGGCGCATACATTCCTTTGGCGAGAAAAACATCTGCGCGGCTTCCGTGATCGTAAGTCCGTGCTTGATCGGCCAATAAAATCGCAGGTGTCTGCGGAGAAAGTTCTTTCACCGCATCAATCAGCTTGCTGCCATCCACACCGGGCATGCTAAGCCGGGTGAGCACCAAATCAACATCTCCCATGCGGAAACGTTCCATCGCTTCCTCAGTGTTTTTGCAGGCGGCTACACGATATCCGCGAGTTTCCAGCAGGATTTTGCGGATCGAGAGCGACTGCTCGTTGTCATCAACACAAAGAATGGTGCGTTTCGGTTTCATGCAAGTCGAAGTGGCAACGCCGAATGTAATGTGCTGGATTTTTAATTAAGAAACTAGCAAGGCGAACTGCATCCTATCGGGAATGAGTGCAGTCTGTAAAGTGCCATTCATGCCAATGGGTAAAAATTGGTATTGAAAAAACTTCTGCATTGTGAAGCGTTGTAATTTCAACGGGTGCAGCCGAATTCTTCACCAAGAAAGTTCACCGCGAAGAACTTCGATGACATTTCCGCCGACGCGGACGTTAACCACTCTGTCATCTTCTTTGCCTGAGCGAACAAAAATCCGGCTCGGCTGTTTGATCTCCATTCCTTGTTCGATCAGTACGCGTTCATCGGGCTTGGCCACACCACAAGCAACCATCCACGCCGAACAACATCCCGCAGCAGAACCGGTGGCGGGGTCTTCTCCGTTATAAAAAATCATGCGCGCATGTAGACGACCGGCTGGATCCACGGTTTCACGAGTCACAAAGTAGAAAAATTTTCCCTCAGTCTTGCTGTGATACTCAGCGGCTGCGCGCTGATCGATATTTAAACGGCGAATTGCCTCCAGCCCACGCAGAGGCACCATGGTAAACGGCATTCCGGTAGAAACCGTCCTCACCGGCAATGATGGATCAATGTCCCCGTCACGCAAGCCGGCAATGCGCACCACTTCTTCACGATCGTGTTCCATGCCAAACACGGGGTCTCGCTGCGTCATCTCGCCAAAAACCGGTTGTCCGGCAACTTCTTCGAATGTCACGGGCACCTTGCCGACATTCAAATCGAGCACAACCTGTTTCGCACCAGTCGAGCCGCGTAGGAAAAACGCGGTTCCCAGCGTAGGATGCCCGGCAAAAGGCAGTTCTTCCTCTACCGTAAAAATACGCACCCGCACACCGCGCTCACGCTCGGTTGCAGCATCCCGCGGCAGGACAAATGTTGTCTCCGAAAGGTTCATCTCCTTCGCAATCAACTGCATCTCTGCATCGCTCAGGCCACGCGCATCCGGAAATACCGCCAGCGAATTCCCCTCAAACGCGCGGGAAGAAAAAACATCCAGTTGCACAAATGAATACCGCTTTTTTTCGTTTGCCATAGGTTTGACGCGACTAGTGTAGGAGGGTATTCTACAAAAGATATGCGGATGCGCTCTACACCCGGCTGCCTGTGTTGTTGTAGACAGCTGCGGGTGTCTATGTAGCGCGCCGAGGCTCACCCCACCCAGCGCCAACCGCATTTGCAATCAGTAATGACTTCCAGGTTCAAGAGGAGGAATCATGGCCTTACGCATCAATGATGTTGCGCCAGACTTTACTGCGGAAACTACACAAGGCCCGATCCAATTCCATCAGTGGATCGGAGATGGCTACGCAATTTTGTTTTCTCATCCCAAGGATTTCACCCCGGTTTGCACCACTGAACTCGGCTACATGGCCGGATTGCAGCCGGAATTTTCTAAGCGCAATACTAAAATCATCGGCCTGAGTGTTGATCCGGTCACCAGCCACGGCAAGTGGGCTCTGGACATCGAAGAGACGCAAGGCCACAAAGTGACTTATCCGATGATCGGCGACCCGGAACTAAAAATCGCCAAGTTGTATGACATGCTTCCGGCAGAAAGCGGCAACACTTCGGAAGGCCGCACGCCGAGTGATAATGCGACGGTGCGCACGGTTTTCATTGTCGGCCCAGACAAAAAGATCAAACTGACGTTGAGCTATCCCATGAGCACTGGGCGCAACTTTGACGAAATATTGCGTGCGCTTGATTCCATCCAGCTGACCATGAAGCACAAAGTCTCAACGCCGGTGAACTGGGCGCCAGGAGAGGATGTAATTATCAGCGGCACCGTGACCAACGATGAGGCTAACAAGCTTTATCCGAACGGCTGGAAGGCGCCCAAGCCGTATATCCGGATCGTTCCGCAACCGAAGTAAGAAAATTAAGCCGCGGATGACGCGGATTCTCGCACATCAAATAAATCAGCGAAAATCTGCGCTAATCCGCGGCCAAGTGTTTTTAAGCCTTCCCGAGTTTGGTCCGGCTCAGCGGCAACTCACGCACCCGCGTCCCGGTAGCGGCGAAAATCGCATTGCACAAAGCCGGAGTAAACGGTGGCACCCCCGGTTCACCCACGCCGGCAGGCGGCGCATCGCTATCCACGATGTACACGTTGGTCTGCCGCGGAGCCTCGTTCATCCGCGCAACTGGATAATCGGAAAAATTCGATTGCTCAATCGCACCATTCTTGGCGGTAATTTCCCCGCTGCGTACAATGCTGGTCCCAAAAACCGCGGCACCTTCAAACTGCGACCGCGTAGCTTCCGGATTCACTACCAGCCCAGCATCGACGACGGTATCCACGCGAGCAATGGTCACTTCGCCACTGTTATCGACATTTACTTCGACTACGGTGGCGACGTAGGTGAGGAAGCTACGGTGAACAGCAATCCCCATTCCCGAACCTTGCCCCAGTTTTCTCTTTCCCCAACTAGATTTCTCCGCCACCATCTCCACAACCTGACGCATCCGCCCAATATCGAGCGGATAGTCATCCGTTGAGGCATCGTAGTTCGGATATTTGTGCGCGCTCAAGTCCACTTTCCGTGCTGGCCCAAGCAAGTCGAGCAGATATTCCACCGGATCGCGCTTGGCACGATGCGCGAGTTCGTCGCTGAAACTCTGCACGGCAAAGCCGTGGTAGATATTGGCGACCGATCGCAACCAGCCAATGCGCACGTGGGCTTTGGCCGAACCATTTTCCACCCGCAGGTTGGGGATGGCATAAGGTATGTCAGTCCAGCCCTGTTGCAGGTCCCCGGCTTCGCCATGGACGGCGTCCTGATTAAAAGTGGAAGCAATAGGAGGGAACACTGACCGCTGCAACCAGGCTGTGGGTTTGCCCCGATCGTCGACCGCAGCCTTCATATACATGGCGGCAACTGCGTTGTAGTAGCCGAACTTAATGTCGTCTTCACGCGACCAGACAACTTTCACTGGCTTCCCGAGTTTCTTGGAGAGCACCGCTGCTTCGGCCACGTAATCTGGCTTTGACTTTCTACCAAACGCTCCGCCCAGCAAGGTGACGTGACAGGTTACATCTTCCTTCCCGATCCCCAATTCCTGCGCGAGTGTTTCTTGCACTGCCTGTGGGTTCTGTGTCGGACACCAGGTTGTGACTTTGCCATTCTTGAAATCCGCCACCGCCACCATGGGTTCCATGGGAGCGTGTGCGAGTAAGGGAACGTAGTAATCCGCCTCAACAACATCGCCGCCCTTGGCAAAAATGGACTCCGCGTCACCCTCGCTGCGAACCAAATCGCCCTTTTGTCGCGCAGTCTGCTGAAGCTCTTTCTTGTAATCATCCGAATTGAAGGATGCATTCGGCCCACTGTCCCAAACCGCATTCAACTTTTTGCGCCCCTGAAATGCAGCCCAGGTATTGTCAGCAATCACAGCGACCCCACCCAACGGCTTGAACACCGCCGGAGGCTTAAACGGATCGATGATGACCGTCTGGCGCACTCCGGCCACTTGCAGCGGAGCCTTATCGTCATACGACTTCAACTTGCCGCCAATCACCGGCGAATGCTCGATTGACGCGTACACCATACCGTCTACCTTTGCATCCATACCGAAGATCGCCGTGCCGTTGACTACATTGTTGATGTCAAAACTCTTGGTGCCCTTACCGATGTATCGCCACTCGCTCTTGTTCTTGAACTGCAAATCTGCTTTCTTAGGCACAGGCAACTTGGAGGCAGCCGTTGCCAATTCGCCGTAACCCAATTTGCGTCCGCTAGGCGTGTGAACGACGGTATGCAGATTCGCCTTGCACTCTGACACAGGAACTTTCCACTGCGCGGCCGCTGCCTGTACCAGCATCGTGCGTGCGGTCGCACCGGTCTGCCGCATAGCGTCATAGAAGGCGCGGATCGAATAAGAACCATCCGTGCTCTGGTCGCCGTATTTCGGATCACCGATCGCCTGCTCGATCTTGACCCGCTTCCAGTCCGCATCCAGCTCGTCCGCCGCAACCATGGGCAGGGAAGTGCGCGTGGTCGTCCCCATCTCCGAGCGATGGGCCACGATGTGCACGGTCCCGTCGGTTTCAATTCCTAAAAAAATGTCTGGATGCAAAACTGATTTCCCCAGCGCTCCCACAAGATTGTTTTCTTCCGCCCAAAGTGGCTGGGGTATATAGCGCGCACTCAAAACCAACGCACCCGCACCCACAAGCCCAGTAATAAATCCACGACGGCTGACGTTAGTGATCGCGCTCATGCCGTCACCCCCGCCGCTGCTTTGATCGCAGCCCGAATCCGCTGGTAAGTTCCGCAACGGCAGATGTTCCCCTGCATACCATCGTCGATTTCTTCATCCGTAGGTTTGGGAGTCTTGGCCAGCAGTGAAATGGCCTGCATGATCTGCCCGGACTGGCAGTAGCCACACTGTGGCACATTGGCTTCAACCCATGCCTTCTGCACCGGATGAAGCTGTCCGCCGCCAACGCCTTCGATGGTTGTGATCTCCGCTTGAGAGAGCGTGCTCATCGGCGTGACGCACGAACGAATCGCTTTGCCGTTTCTGTGTACGGTACAGGCTCCGCACAAAGAGGCCCCACAGCCGAATTTGGTTCCTGTCAACCCGAGTACGTCGCGCAGATACCAAAGCAGCGGCATATCCGGGTCACCCTGAAAAGATTGGCTTTTGCCATTGACCTTCAGCTGAATCATCGCTTCACCTCGGCGAACAATGACTGCCGGCGCAGAACGCGCCATCGCCGAAATTGTAGAACAAAGTCGGCCTACGCGGTCTAACCAAACTGAGTCCTCGGATTAAAATGCTTTACTGTGTATTCCGCACAAGTCCTCGACCACTTTCAAAATCCCCGCAATAGCGGGGACATCTCCAACCCTGATGCCTCTGTGCAGATCGAAAATCCCGCTTGTGGCGACGTCCTGAAACTAACGTTGCGTATGATCGATGGTCATATCAGCGAAATTCGCTTCCGCGCGAAGGGGTGTGTACCCGCCATAGCCTGTGGATCATTGCTGACTGAAATGGTGAAAGGAAAAACTCCAATCGAAGCCCGCAAATTGACGCACGAACAGTTAGTCACCGCGATTGGAGGCCTGCCGGAAGCGTCATCCCACGCTGCCCACCTGGCGTTGGACGCGTTAGAAACCGCTCTACGCGGACTATGAGGTAAGCCGGGCGTACTGTTCCGGCGTATTAAGATTCATCGTGGTGTCTGGATCGTCTACCGCGACATACTGGATGTGCGATTGATGCTGATGCTGAATCTCACGCGCATTCGAACTAGCCGGAGCTTTCAGAAAGGCCTCAATCATCTCGCGCCCAATCAGAATAGGATGTCCATGTCGCCCGCCGTATTCCGGCACCACGGCCCATTTCCCGTTGGACGATGCGGCGTCGAATTCGGTGCGCAACTTCTCCAAGGTAGATGCTTTGACCGGCGGCTTGTCGACAAGGGTCATCATCGCCGCATAGTGTCCTCGGTTTAGAACCTCCTGCAATCCACATTGTAGCGAGCTGAATTGTCCACGCTCGGGCGCAGGATTGATTGTCAGATATTCGCCGCAAGTATCAACCACCGGCTTGATTGCATCCGCATTTTTTCCCGCAACCACAATCACCAAATCGTTGAATGGAACAAATGCATGGATCGCGGCTGATAGAAGCGTTCCTCGATCTGCACCCGAGGGAGGCCACGCCAGCAATGCCTTGTCCCTCCCCATGCGCGTAGAAGCACCAGCCGCAAGAATCACCCCGCAAAAACCGGCTCTAGAGGTCATAAAGGGGAGGACACGAGTCCCACTCGTGCCGTTAATAGCTTTTACCAAGATTGTGCGTTTTAGCGCCTGAGGTAGCTAGCAACTGTGCTCTTCGTGTGATTCGACTTCTGGTTCAACCTCCACGTTCCGCCGATGAAACCAGCTCATGTGAGGCAACTCGCGCTCCACATTCCGCCTATGCGCAATCAGCTCCGCCGTAATCGCCACAGCGATCTCTTCCGGAGTAACTGCCCCGATATCCAATCCCACCGGCGCATGCACTCGATTGAAAAGCTGTTCCGGAATTCCCTCTGCCACTAACTCACGGAAAATAGTGATCGTCTTCCGTTTCGAGCCAATCATGCCGATATACCGCGCCGGAGTCTGCACCGCCCAGCGTAAGACCCGCATATCATCGCGATGCCCGCGAGTAAGAATCACAATGTAGGCCGAGTCCCGCGGCGACAACCGCGCCATCGCCTTATCAAAGTCATCCGCGATGACTTCCTTGGCATCAGGAAAGCGTTCGCGATTGGCGTAAGCCTCACGGTCATCCACGACAGTGATATCAAACCCGGCATTGCTGGCGACTTTATATAAATTGGCAGACACATGTCCGGCGCCAAATATGTACAACACTGCAGGAGGCAACACCGGCTCAATAAAAATGTCGAGGGTCCCGCCACAGACCAGCCCGGTATCATCCTTAGGATTCTGATTCAGGTTGAATTTCAAAGTCCGCGGCTTTTCGCTTTCCATCACTTCGCGCGCCGTCTGCCAAACCTCGGCTTCCACGCACCCACCGCCGATCGTTCCCACAATAGAGCCGTCATCCCGCACCAACATTTTGGCCGTCTTAAACGAAGGAATGGATCCCTGAACACTCACAATCGTAGCCACCGCTCCACGCCGCCCCTCGCGGCGAAGTCGCACAATCTCTTCGTAAATGTCCATAACGAGTTGATTATTCAGCCTCAGCGAGACTGAGTCAACTCAAAGCGTTAAACTGGCAGGGAAGCCAACACCATGCGTGTAGCCGACTTCCGCCGTCTAGCCCTAAGCCTCCCGGAGGCAGTCGAAGGCTCTCATTTTGGCAACGCCGATTTCAGAGTGGGAGGAAAAATCTTCGCCACACTCTCACTCGCCAAACAAGGCTACGGCGTTCTGCTTTTAACTCCAGAGCAGCAGGCAGGAATGGTCGAAGACGAACCCGAAATTTTCTCGGCGATTCCAAATGCCTGGGGGCGAAATGGCGATACGCGAGGGCTTTGAGTTGACTCAGTCTCGCTGAGCCTGAATAAT
>Ga0163162_10004172_pt1 | contig 13880 bp, 9 predicted proteins | sample S55metaG_FD_115310 | JGI IMG/M metagenome (GOLD analysis project Ga0163162, IMG submission 115310) | Switchgrass rhizosphere microbial communities from Kellogg Biological Station, Michigan, USA - S5-5 metaG | ecosystem: Host-associated > Plants > Roots > Rhizosphere > Soil | place: USA: Michigan...
CTCGGTTTGCCACCACGTGTCGACGACCGGGCAGCGGCCGCCGCCGATCACCTTCCAGTACCAGACCCACGCCTCCGGGTTGATGGGCTCGCCCACGGAGCCGAGCAGCCGCAGGCTCGAGAGGTCGCAGCGGTTGGGGTACTGATCACCCCAGCGCATGAAGGTGCGAATCGCGGTCGGCGCGGTGTAGCAGATGGTGATGCCGTGCCTCTCAATCAACCGCCAGAACCGGTCCTTGTCGGGGAAGTCCGGCGTGCCCTCGTACATCACGGTCGTGGCCCCGTTGGCTAGCGGACCGTAGACGACATAGGAGTGACCGGTCACCCAGCCGACGTCGGCGGTACACCAGTAGACGTCGTCCTCCTGGAGGTCGAAGACCCACTTGTGCGTCGCGGCGATGCCGGTGAGATAGCCGCCCGTCGTGTGGATGATGCCCTTGGGCTTGCCGGTGGAGCCGGAGGTGTAGAGCAGGTACAGCAGGTCCTCGGAGTCCATCGGCTCGGCCGGGCACTTGGCCTCGGCTCCCTTCACGAACTCGTCCCACCAGATGTCGCGACCGGCTTGCATGTCGATCGCCTGGCCGGTGCGCTTGAGCACGATGACGGTCGCGACGTCGGGACACTCCTTGAGCGCCTCGTCGGTGTTCTTCTTGAGCGGCACGATCGTCCCGCGCCGCCAGCCGCCGTCCGCGGTGATGACCAGCTTGGAGTCCGCGTCGTGAATCCGGTCGCGCACGGACTCCGGCGAGAAGCCGCCGAAGATCACGCTGTGGGCGGCGCCGATTCGCGTGCAGGCCAGCATGGCGATGGCGACCTCGGGGACCATCGGCATGTAGATCGTGATGCGGTCGCCCTTGCGAACGCCGTGACGCTTCAGTGCAGCGGCGAAGCGCTGCACCTCGCGATAGAGATCCCAGTACGTCAGCGTGCGGGTGTCGCCGGGCTCACCCTCCCAGATCAGCGCGGCCTTGGTGCGGCGGGAGGTTGCGACGTGGCGGTCCAGGCAGTTGTAGGAGACGTTCAGCTTGCCACCGACGAACCACTTCGCGTACGGCGGCTTCCACTGGAGGGCCTTCTTCCACGGCTTGAACCACGTGAGCTCGCGCGCCCGCGCCTCCCAGAAGCGCACGGGGTTGCGAGCGGCCTCCGTGTACACCGAGGCCTTGCTGACCAGCGCGCGCTTGACGAAATTCTTGGGCGGCGGAAACTTCCGCTTCTCCCGCAGGAGCGCCTCGATCGGCGCGGTGGTGGCGCTCTTGGACTGGGCCATGGTGTCTCGGCTCCCGGTCAGGCCGACCGGCCCCGATGCTTGCGGGCCACGCCGGTGCGGATCGCGGCATCGGCCACCGCGGTGGCCACCGCCGGCACCAGGCGCGGATCGAACATGGACGGCGTGATGTACTCCTCGCTGAGCTCGTTCTTGCCGACCATGCCGGCGATCGCGTTGGCCGCGGCCAGCTTCATCTCGTCGTTCACCCGCTTGGCCCGGACGTCGAGCAGGCCGCGGAAGATGCCGGGGAATCCGCAGGAGTTGTTGATCTGGTTCGGATAGTCGGAGCGACCGGTGGCCATCACGCGCACCGAGGTGCCGACCTCCTCGGGCAGGATCTCGGGGATGGGGTTCGCCATGGCGAAGACGATGGCGTCCCGATTCATCGCCTTGATGTCCTTGAGCGAGACCACACCCGGCCCGGACAGGCCAATGAAGACGTCAGCCCCCGCCAGCGCGTCCCCCGCCGTGCCCTTGATCCCGCGCGGGTTGGTGTGCTGGGCGAACCACTCCTTCATCGAGTTCATGTTTTCCTTGCGGCCCTTGTAGATCGCTCCGGCGCGGTCGCAGCCCACGATGTGCTTGGCCCCGGCCTTCATCAGGAGCTTGGCCGTCGCGATGCCGGAAGCGCCGGCGCCGGTGAAGACGAACCGGGCCTCGGACATCTTCTTCTTGACCAGCTTCAGCGCGTTCACCATGGCGCCTAGCACGACCACGGCGGTGCCGTGCTGGTCGTCGTGGAACACCGGGATGTCGAGGTCACGCTGCAGGCGCTCCTCGATCTCGAAGCACCGCGGCGCCGAGATGTCCTCCAGGTTGATCCCGCCGAACACCGGCGCGATGGCCTTCACGATCATCACGATCTCGTCCACGTCCTTGGTGGCCAGGCAGATCGGGAAGGCGTCGACGCCGGCGAACTCCTTGAAGATGAGCGCCTTGCCTTCCATGACCGGCTGCGCGCCGCTGGGCCCGATGTCGCCGAGGCCGAGCACGGCCGAGCCGTCGGTCACCACCGCGACGGTGTTCTGCTTGATCGTCAGCGTGTAGGCCTTCTCCGGATCGTGGTGGATGGCCATGCAGACGCGAGCGACGCCGGGCGTGTAGGCCATCGAGAGATCGTCGCGCGTCTTCACCGCCATCTTGCCGCGCACCTCGATCTTGCCGCCGAGGTGCATCAGGAAGGTGCGATCGGAGACGTTGACGACGGTGACGCCTTCGAGCGCGCGCATCCGCTCGACCACTTGCTGGCCGTGGCGTTCGTCGCTGGCCTTGAAGGTGATGTCGCGGGTGATCGTGGTCCGGCCGACCTCGACGAGATCGATGCCACCGATGTCGCCGCCGCCCTTGCCGATGGCGGACGTCACCTTGCCGAGCATTCCTGGCTTGTTGAGAATCTGTAGGCGGACCGTCAGGCTATGACTGGCCGTCGGAGCGTTCAACATGGAGCCTCCCCCGTGGGCGAACGAAAGTGGGCGGTATTCTACCCCCGTCGGCCGGGGAGGTCGGGGTTATTCGCCGACGAGTTGGCGGAGAACCAGCAGGCGGCGATCAGCGTCGACCGTCACGCGGTACCGGCTCAAGAACGTGTTGCCGAGGATGCCATCCAGTCCCGAGCCAGGCTCGTGGAGGATCACCGGCGCGTCGCGCATCTCCTGGTCCCCGACCCGCAGCGAGGCCGCCGTCGCCGAGGGCCCCGCCGTCTTGCCGCCCAGGGTCATGAGCTCCACGGGCGAGCTGCCGTCCCGTCCGCCGATGATGCCCACCAGGGCGGCCAGCGCCGGCGACAGCACCGTGACGCTCGACCCCGTGTCCACCAGGAAACGTCCCGTGTGGGTCTCGTTGACCGTGACCGGGGCGATCCAGACCCCCAAACCGTGCTCGAGTGGCACGCTGGTCTCCTGGGCGGTCAAGCCGGCGGGCCGGTTGAGTCGGCTGAGCTCGTCGAAGACCTGGCGGCTCAGCGCCGGGGAGGGGTCGAGCATCAGGGCCACCTGGAAGGCGTCGATGGCCGACAGCCTGAGCCCCAGACGGGCCAGCGCGGTGCCCCGGAAGTACTGGAAGGTCGGGTCACCCGGCTGAAGCGAGACCGCGTGGCTCCACAGCCGCATGGCCCCCAGGTAGTCACGATGCTCCCAGGCCTGCTGGGCGCGGACGTGGTAGCCGGCGGGTGACTCCATCGCCCCGAAGGCGAGCCACTGGCCGACGATGATGCCGAGCACGAAGATCAGCCAGCGCCGCATGGCATGCTCTATCGCAAACGTCATACCTTTCGTCAAGCGATAGTCTTCCGGCTGTCCGCACACACCGGCTTTCGCTGCAATCGCGCCAGAGCGTTCATCTCTCGACCGATTCGAGGCGCAACGACGGTTCGGCACGACGACGGCAAGGCGGAACCCGTGTACCTCACAGTGGTACTTGCCGTGCGAGGGTGTGGTACTCCGCGTACCTATCACCCTGGTAGACTACGGCTCGATCGCGCATCCCTGGAGGGACGACGCATGGTGGATGTGAAGACGGCCGATCGGGAACTTCAGACGTACATTCGCCCTCAGACCTTCCCGGTCGCCATCCGGATGCTCCGGCCCGGTGAGCCCATCCCCGAGCGGGCCAAGCGCCCCGCGCGCGACTTCAAGAAGCTCTCGATGAACTGTCAGGTCATCGATATGGCCCGGCGCTACGGCTGGATGATCGCGCTCACCCGCGAGGATCACATCTGCTCGCTGGGCATCGCGGCCCTCGGCTTCGAGAAGCCGACGCACCTGCACGCCTCCGGCACCCTGTGCGAGGGGATGTACACGGAAACCAAGGAGGCCGGCCAGCGCTCCGAGGCCGCGGTCGACCGCTTCGCGCCGGGCGAGTATCACGCGCTGCTGGTGGCGCCCCTGGACCGCACCACCTTCGAGCCCGACCTGGTGTGCATCTATGCCAATCCGGCCCAGGTGATGCGCCTCACGCAGGCGGCGCTGTGGAAGCGGGGCGGCAAGCTGGCCTCGTCGTTCGGCGGTCGCATCGACTGCTCCGAGATCATCGTGACCACCATGCGCACCGATCAGCCCCAGGTGATCCTCCCCTGCTCGGGCGACCGCATCTTCGGCCAGACCCAGGACCACGAGATGGCCTTCACCATTCCCTGGGGCCAGATGGACGAGATCATCGAGGGGCTGCGCGGCACCCACAACGGCGGCATCCGCTATCCCATCACCCAGTTCATGGAGTACGAGGCCAAGCTGCCGCCGAAGTACATGGAGGCCAATCGCCTCTGGGACACCGAGAAGGGCAAGGCCAGCTACAGCAACCGCGACCGGGTGGTGGCGGCCTACAAGCGTTCGTTCGCGGACCGGGTGCCGGTCTATCCCATCGTGGCGTCGTTCGCGGGCACGCTCGACGGGCTGTCGATCGAGGAGTACTGCACGAATCCCACGCGCGCCATCACGGCGATGATGAACTACTACGAGCGCTACCAGCCCGACGTGGTGCTCGCCTACAACGACCTGGCCAAGGAGGCGGAGGCCTTCGGCTGCCGCGTGAAGTACTCCGACTACGTCGTCCCCTCGATCGATGCGCACGTGCTGCACGAGGACAAGTCGCTTCTGGCCCGGCTGCCCATGCCCGACCCGTACAAGACCGGACGCCTGCCCGGCTTCCTCGAACAGTGCGAGGCCCTGGTGAAGGCCAAGCCGCCGACGGCCATCGGCGCGGTGGCGGTGGGGCCGTGGACGATCGCCATGCTCTTGCGCAATCCCGAGACGATGCTGCTCGACACCTTCGAGGACCCGCAGTTCATCCACGACGTCATGCGGGTGGCCACCGACTTCTCCAAGATCTGGGGCGACGCCATCGTCAAGACGGGCATCGGGCTCAGCTTTTCCGAGCCGACGGCCTCGATCAGCCTGATCTCGCCGGACAACTATCGCGAGTTCATCGCGCCCTACCACAAGGAGCTGGTCGAGTATTTCAAGGCCAAGAAGGTCGGGGTCACCACCCACATCTGCGGCACCACCTATCCGATCTTCGAGGACCTGATCAACTGCGGCTTCACGACCGTGTCCTTCGACCTCGACCAGCAGTCCGACCCCAAGCTCTACGTGGACCAGCTGACGCGGTTCGTGGAGGTCGCCAAGGGACGAGCGGTGGCCATCGGCAACGTGGACGCGACCCGGTTCGAGAAGAGCAGCCGCGCGGCGATGTACGAGGACGTCAAGCGCTGCGTCGACGCCGCCGCCCGCCAGTCGGGGTTCATCCTGTCCACGTCCTGCGAGATTCCGCCGAAGTCGGATCCCGAGGTTGTGAAGTGGTTCATGGATGCAGCGCACGAGTACGGCCGCTACGACCGCATCTTTCAGTAAGCGGGCTGATGAAAAGGGTCCATCTGCTTCGTTGGCGCCCGCAGCGGCACGCTCGACGTACACGGAGTACGCCTCGCGTGCCGCCCGCGGGCGCTGCCTCACATCTGGACCCCTTTTGATCAGCCCTGTCGTCGGTGGTGACGGGACGTAGAACCAGTCGCTCCAAAAGAAAACGGGCCAGCCTTGGGGCTGGCCCGTTTTCTTTTGCTCGCTGAGTGGTGGTTTAGCGCGCTACCACTTGACCGGTTTGCTGGGCCGGTGGGCGTAACCGCTTTCGCGGCCGCCGCCACCGCCGCCGGGGCGACCGCCACCGGGACGACCACCGCCAGGGCGTCCACCACCGCCGCCGGGACGCCCGCCGCCGCCGCCGGGACCGCCGCTGCGGGGCGCCTGCGGGTTGGAGATTTCTACCGTGATGCGACGGCCGTCCAGCTCTCGGCCGTTCAGCTGGGAGATCGCGTTCTGCGCCTCTTCGGCCGCTGCCATCTCGACGAAGCCGAAGCCCCGCGACTGGCCCGAGAAGCGATCCGTGATCACCGTGGCAGAGAGGACGTTACCGCTCTGGCTGAAGAACTCCTTGAGGCCGTCGCTCGTGGTGGAGTAGGAAAGGCCGCCGATGTAGAGCTTGGACGCCATAGAAACCCCCGATCTCTTCCGCTAATCGGTCACGCCCCGCGAACCGGAAGAGACGTTACGCCGGAAGCGAGGTCCGGCCGTTCGTGTGGACGGACAGAGACAGTGTACACGCCTCTCGTTATCGCGCAAGCGCAGGAAGCAGGGTGGGGCCGGTCAGCGCGTGAGCCAGGTCATCGACGACGCTTCGACGTCGTACACTTCCTCGCCGACCGGCAACAGCTCGTCGTCGATGGCCGCCGAGTGAAGGCCGGCGCGCGTGTGCGCGAACGCGCGCTCACGCTCGCCGGCGAGGCACACGGATAGCTCGAGCCCGGCCACGCTCACCAGCAGGGCCAGGAAGGCTCCCGCGAGCCAGCGGATGACCAGACCACTCACCCGCGGGGCTCCATCGTCTTCTCGAGGAGATCCTCGACGGTTACCGGCTGGGTCAGCACGCGAAAGCCGGCGATCTCGAAACGGACCCGGAGCTCCAGCGGGGTTTTGGCCGGCACGGTGACCACCACCGGGATGCCGGGCGCCACGCGCTCGAAGAGCACCACGTGCTCGCGAACGGTCATGCGCAGGGCAGCGGCGTCGACCACGATGAGTGACACGGGCAGCGTCAGCAGCGTCCGCACGCCCTCGCAGACGTTCTCGGCAAACGCGACCGCCACGTTGCGGCCGAGGCACGCCAGCCCCAGCCCCTCACGGGTCGCGCGGTCCTGATCGATCACGAGCACACGGTTCATCAACCTCTCCTTGTTCTCAACGGATGTCGTTCCTCGCGGAACCACGAAGAACAGAGCAACCACGGTGCCACGCTGAGCCGATTGCAAGTATGCGGAAACGCACGAGGGCGGGAACGCGACGACCACGGCGATCGGGCAGAACGCCCGGGCCGTGTCAGGCATTCGGTCAGTACGCGCTCAGGTGAGCTCCGTGGGCGTGATCTGGTAGCTGAGGATCTTCCGGTAGAGCGTCTTGGGATCGATGCCGAGCAGCGCCGCGGCCTTGCCGCGATGACCGGCCACCTGGCGGAGCGTTCCGATGATGTGCTGGCGCTCCATCGTCTCCAGCGAGTTGCCGCCGCCCGCCGAGCCCGGCGCCGCGGCCGCGGCCACCGCGCCCCCGGCCACCTCCGGAGGCAGGTCCGCCGGCGTGATCTCGTCACCCTTGCAGAGGATGGCGCCGCGCTGGATCGCGTGCAGCAGCTCGCGCACGTTGCCGGGCCACGCATACGCCTCGAACGACGCCAGGGCCGCCGGGCTCAGCCGCTTGAGGCCATAGGTGGCGTTGGTCTCGAGAAAGTGCTGGGCCAGCAGCGTCACGTCCTCGGGGCGGTCGCGCAGGGACGGCAGGTTCACGGTGATCGTGTTGATCTGATAGTAGAGGTCTTCCCGGAACTGACCCGTCTTCATCGCCACGGCCAGATCGCGATTGGTGGCCGCGACCAGCCGGACGTCGACGCGCCGCGGCCGGGTGCCACCGACCCGGAAGAACATGCCCGTCTCCAGCACGCGCAGCAGCTTCACCTGGCTGTCGGGCTCCATGTCGCCGATCTCGTCGAGGAAGAGCGTGCCGCCGTCGGCCAGCTCGATGAGGCCGGGCTTGGAGCCGACGGCTCCGGTGAACGCGCCCTTCTCGTGGCCGAACAGCTCGGACTCCAGCACCTCGCGGGGCAAGGCACCGCAGTGGATCGGAACGAACGGTCGCTCGGCGCGGCCCGAGCGCTCGTGGATCGCGCGCGCCACCAGCTCCTTGCCGGTGCCGCTCTCGCCGAGCACCAGGACGGAGGAGATGGTCGGCGCCACCCGCTCCACGATGCGCAGGACCTCGTTCATCCGCGGGCTGCGGGTGACGATGCCCCCGAAGGGACCGGCGCCGGGGGCGTGGGCACGGAGAGCCAGGTTGTCGCGCAGGAGCTGGCCTTTCTCCGCCGCTTTGCGCACGAGAATCTCCAGCTCCTCGATCTTGGTCGGCTTGGTCAGGTAGTCGTAGGCGCCGAGCTTCATCGCCTCCACGGCGGTGGACACTTCCTGGAACCCGGTCATGACGATCACTTGCGGATGCTCGGGGAACTCTTGCAGCTCGCGCAGCACCTCGATGCCTTCCTTCTTGGGCATCTTCATGTCGAGCACGACCACGTCGTACGGAGTCTCCCGCAGCCGGGCCAGGGCGGCCTCGCCGTCGCCCACGCCTTCCACTTCGAGCCCGCGCCGGGACAGCTCCCGGACGACCAGGTCGCGCAGGTTCTTCTCGTCGTCGGCCACCAGCACCCGGATCGAGCGGTTCATGCCGGCAACACCACGCGAAAGATACTCCCCTTGCCTACGTGCGATTGCATCTCGATGCGTCCTCCGTGATCGGCCACGATGCCCTGCGCGATCGCCAGGCCCAGGCCCGTTCCCTGCCCCGGCGGCTTGGTGGTGAAGAACGGGTCCCAGATGCGCACCGCGACCTCCTCGGGAATTCCCGGGCCCTCGTCCTCGAATTCGATCTCGATCTCGTGGCGGGCCCGCCGGGTGCGGATGGTCAGACAGCCGCGGCCATCCATGGCGTCCAGCGCGTTCGAGCCCAGTCCCAGGAACACCTGGCGGAGCTGCCCCTCGTTCACCGTCACCTCGGACAGCGCGCCATCCAGCTCGGTGGCGAACCGTCCGGCAGTGTACCGCGCCTGACGCGAGAGCAGCTCAATGGTCTTTTCGACAAGCCCGTTGAGGTCGGTCGACGCCCGGCGGCTGCCGGGCTCGCGCACGAATTGCAGCAGGCTACCGGTGATCTCCTTGCAGCGGTAGGCCTCCTCCTCGATGAGGCTGAGATAGGTCGGGAAGTCAGCCAGCTCGTCGCGACCAGCCAGGGCAGCCTCCTTGAGCCGGGACTGCAGCGACTCCGCGCAGCCGGCGATGGTGGCCAGCGGGTTGTTCAGCTCGTGGGCCACGCCAGCGGCCAAGCGCCCCGCCGTCGTCAGCCGCTCCGTGAGCAGCATCTGGCGCTCGAGCTGCTTGGCCATCGTGATGTCCTCTACCAGCAGCACCAGGAGCGCCCCCTCGTCACCGCCCGGCAGGGGCGCGGTCGTGAGCTGGAACTGCTTGAGGTCGCCAGCCACCGTGAACTCCTCCTCGCAGCGGGTCACTGTCTGCGCCGCGAACGCCGCGCGCAGGAAGGCCTGCACCGAGGCGGCTCGCGCATCGGGGACGACCTGGGCGAAGGCCGCTCGCGTGTCCGGGTCGCAGCCCAGCGTGCGCGCGCCCTCCCGGTTGGCGCGCACGATGGCGAGGCCGGCATCGATGACAAAGACGCCCAGCGGCAGCGTCTCCAGCACGACCTCGACGAAGTGCTTCTGGCGATCGAGCTCGCGAGTCCGCTCGGCCACCATCGCCTCCAGCCCCGCGTAGAGCCGGGCGTGCTCGAGCGCGATGGAGGCCTGATCGGCGAGCGCAACCAGCATCTCCTCCTCGGCGGCGGTGAACTGGTGGACCTCCTTGTGGAACACCTCGATCGCGCCGATGGCTCGATCGCCCACGCGCAGCGGCGCGGCCAGCGTCGCCCGCAGCCCGCTGGCCAATGGCAGCTCGCGATGGCGCACGCGCGGATCGTTCAGCAGGTCGGCGCTCTGGCGCGGGCGGAGGTCGCGCACGGCCCGCCCGGCGATGCCCTCGCCCTCGGGGATACGCACTTGATCGACGATCGCGGCGGGGAGGTCGAGGCTGGCCGACAGCGTCAGCTCGCGGGTCACCGGATCGAGCGTCAGGATGCCGCAGGAGGCGACGCCGAGGACCGCGCGGGCCTGCTCCAGGATGACGCGGATGGTCCGGCCCACGTCGAGGCTCTGGGTGACCGCTCGCCCCGCCTCGAACAGCGCGCGCGTCTCCTGCGCGCGCTTGAGGCTCTGCTCGAAGAGCTGGGCATTGTGGATGGCGATGCCGGCTTGCTCGGCGAACGCCTCCAGCACGCGCTGGTGATGGGACGTGAACGAGGCCGCCCGCGTGGAGAACGCCGAGATGACGCCGCGCAGATTGCCGCCCACCCGTAACGGCACACACAGCATCGAGCGGATGCCCTCCCGCTCGTCCACGTCCCGGCGCGCCGAGCGCGGATCGCTACGGACATCGTCGACGCGGATGGCGATGCCGTTCTCGGCGCACCGGCCGATGATGCCCTCGCCGACCGGCAGCGCCAGCCCCCGCCACTCCTCGCTCTTGAAGCCGTGGGCGGCGGCGTGCACCAGCCGGGTGCGCGCCGCGTCCAGCAGCCCGATCCCACACCCGGTCGAGCCGATCAGCGCGGTCACCGCGCGGCTGATGCGGTCGAGCACGGAGGCGACGTCGAGGCGGGCGGTGATGAGCTGGCTGGTCGTGAACAGCGCGGCCAGCTCCTCGGCGCGGCGGCGACTCTCGTCGAGCAGGCGGCGCTGCTCGATGGCCGAGGCCAGCGGACGCGCCAGCTCGGCGGCGACCTCGACGTCGGTGTCGTCGAAGGCGCTACGCTGCCGCGCGGCCAGCGTGACGGAGCCGAAGACGCCGTCGCGGTTGACCAGCGGCACCAGGAGTGCGGAGCCATACCCGCGCTCGGCGAGCAGGCGCCGGCTCACCTCGGGCACCGCGGCGGCGCTGACGTCGTCCACCCGGATCGGCTCGGCGCCGGCGACGAGCTGGGCCAGGAGCGTGTGGTCCAGCGCCATGCGGACGTCCCGAGGCGCCACACGCGGCGCCGATCGGCCCAGGACGTCGAGCACCTCGAACTCGCCGCGCTCGCGGTCGAGCAGCGCCACCGCCAGTGCGTCGAAGCGGACCAGGCGGGCGAGCCCGTCGGCAAACCGGCCGAGCACGTCGTCCAGCGAATCGCTGGAGACGAGCAGCCGGGTAATCTCGTTGAGGACGGTCATGCGCAGGGTCCGCTGCTGCAGCCGCCACACGGGCTCGATGGCCGCTCCCAGCTCGCGGCCGAACTCCGGCGGGACCGCGAGGCGGCCGAGGCGCCGGGCGGGCCCGATCAGCACGAGCCGGCCCACCGGCCGGCGCGTCGGACCCAGGGCGATGCGGCGAACCATCGCGCCGGCCGGGGATCGCGCGCCGCGGGCCGAGGCAGCGGCCCCGCGCGCGCGTCGACCCGTGGCGTCGCCCCGGGGCGACATGGCGCTGAGCAGGACTGCCTCGAGCTCGTCGGACAGGCCGCGCGGGCCGCCCGCCACCACCACGATCGGCTCGCCGCGGGGAGGGTCGAACTCCAGCGCGCCCGCGTCGGCGCCACTCAGGCGCAGCAGGCGCCGCAGCGCCAGGTCGAGCCCCGATTGCACGGAGGTCGCCGTGCTCAGCGACGTGAGGAGGTCGGCGACGACGTGCGCGATCTTCATGGCCCAGCCGTCATGGCGGCGAGAGCACTTTACCCGGCAGGCTGCCGGTGTGCTCACCGTCCTTGATCACGAACCGTCCGTTGACCATCACGTGCTCGATGCCGAGGGGATAGCGATGCGGGTCGTCGAACGTCGCCTGATCGGCGACCTTGCGGGGATCGAGCACCACCAGGTCGGCCCGCGCCCCCTGGCGGATCTCGCCGCGGTCGCGCAGGCCCAGGCGGCGGGCCGGCAGTCCGGTCATCTTGTGCACCGCCTCGGCGAGCGTGAGCACGCGCTGCTCGCGCGTGTAGTGGCCCAGCACGCGCGGGAAGGTGCCGTAGCTGCGCGGGTGCGGCTTGCCGGCGGCGTTTTCCCCGTAGGGGGCGAGCGCCGAGCCGTCGGAGCCGATCATCACGGCCGGATGCGCCAGCGCGCGCTTGAGGTCGGCCTCGTCGAGCTGGAAGAGAATCATCGACGCCACGCCGTCGGCGTCGCGCAGCAGCTCGAACACCGCGTCGAGCGGATCGAGGCGCCGCGCCGCGGCGATCTCGGAGACCCGGTGGCCCTCGGCGTCCTTGCGCTTCGGGCACCAGGAGATCATCACGTGCTCCCAGCCCATCCGACTGGTCAGGCTCTGGGTGTTGGCGGGGTCCTCGAGCTCGGCGCGGATCTCCGCGCGCACGCCGGGATCGGCCAGGCGCTTGAGCATCCCCGCCACGCCGCCCTCCAGCGCCCAGTCGGGCAGCGCGGTGCGGAGCGACGTGCTGGAGGCCGTGTAGGGATAGACGTCGGCCATGACGTCGAGCCCCTCGGCGCGCGCCTCGTCGATCAGCGCCAGCGCGTCGGCGACCTTGCCCCAATTGGGGCGACCGGCCGCCTTGAGGTGGCTCACCTGCACCGGCAGCGATCCCTCGCGACCGACGCGGATCGCCTCGCGAACCGCATCGAGCAGTGTGGCGCCTTCTCCGCGAATGTGGCTGGCGTAGAAGCCCCGATAGCGCGCCGCCGCCTTGGCCACCGCGATGATCTCGTCCGTCGTCGCCCACGAGCCCGGGGCGTAGATGAGCCCGGTGGACAGGCCCCACGCGCCCTCGTTCATGGCGTCGCCCATGATCCGCTGCATGAGTGTCAGCTCGGCGCCGGTGGGCGGGCGGCGCGCAAAGCCCATGGCGGCGATGCGGAGCGTGCCGTGGCCCACGAGCTGGACGACGTTCAGCGAGGTGCCGTCCCGGTCGAAGGCCTGCAGGTATTCGCCGACCGAGCGCCACGCGAAATCCATGCCCGTCGGGATGTAGAGCGCGAACGCTCTCAGATCGTCCACGAACTCGGTGGCCACCGGCGCCGGTGAGAACCCACAGTTGCCGACGACCTCGGTGGTCACGCCCTGGCGGATCTTCGACTCCGCGCGGCGGTTGCCCCACAGCCGCCAGTCGGAGTGCGAGTGCATGTCGATGAAGCCGGGCGTCACCGTGCGACCGGTGGCGTTGAGCACCTTGGCGGCCGTCTCGCGCGAGAGGTCGCCGACCGCGACGATCGTGTCGTCGTTGATGCCGATGTCGGTGCGGCTGCCTCCCCGCCCGGTGCCATCGATCACCGTGGCGCCGTCGATCTTGATGTCGAGCATCGTCAGGCTCCCGGCTTCGCCCCGAAGGCGCCCACACCCTCGCACCACGCCGCCACGCCGAGAAGGCGCTCGAGACCCGACGGCGCCTGGATGAGCTGCAACGCCAGGGGCAGCCCGGTCGGGTCGAGGCCGGTGGGGATCGTGATCGAGGGCACGCCCGCCGAGCTCCAGGGCGCGCACAGCGACGCGTCGCCCGTCCAGCCCAGGCCGGCCGGCGCCGGACCCGGGGCCGTCGGCGACAGGAGCGCATCGTGGGCCTCGAGCAGCGGGATCACGGCGTCGCGGAACGCGTGGCGAGCGCGATTGGCGACGACGTATTCCACCGCCGCGCGTTTCAACCCGATCGGCATCATGGCGGCGAAGCCAGGCCCGTAGTCGGCGGCGTGCTTGGCGAACATGTTCTGGTGATAGGCCGCGGCCTCCGATTCCAGGATGACCTGCCCGGCCGCGTGGATCTCGGCGAACTCGGGCGGCAGCGTCACCTCGCTGACCTGGGCCCCCGCGCCGGCCAGGCGCTTCACCACGGCGTCGAGATGCTGCCGCAGGCCGGCGTCGGCGCGGTCGAAGAGCTGGCGGGCCACGGCCAGTCGCGGCGCCGACACGGAGGCCGGGACGATCTCGCGTCCCGCCATGACGCCGAGGACGACCGCGGTGTCGGCCACCGAGCGCGCGAACGGACCGATGTGGTCGA
>Ga0163162_10004173_pt1 | contig 13880 bp, 12 predicted proteins | sample S55metaG_FD_115310 | JGI IMG/M metagenome (GOLD analysis project Ga0163162, IMG submission 115310) | Switchgrass rhizosphere microbial communities from Kellogg Biological Station, Michigan, USA - S5-5 metaG | ecosystem: Host-associated > Plants > Roots > Rhizosphere > Soil | place: USA...
GTCATCAGCACCTCTCTCTTGGCCTTCTTCCTTTCCTCCTCTTTCTTATGACGCAGTTGCTCCTGCCACCTATTCTCCGCACGTAGTATTCGATCCAACTCGATGTCGTTCTTTACCGCGACAACACGCCAAAAATCCTCAATCGGTCGCACGCGCTGCTTGTCGTTCGTGATGCCAAAAACCTCATCCAGTTCCGGCCCAAATCTGACTTCGACTCCCCAGTGATAAGCGTAAGCCTGTAGTAGCGGCCAGTCTCCCATCCCGTTCGATTTGTCCCGATTGGTATGCGGGAAAGCATCCAGCGTTTCAATCTCCCTTCCAGCCCGCACAAAAGACATCCCGCGACGGGACTGACGGATCTCCATTCTCTTCGGCGAGAACTCGTCACGTTTATAATCGAATTTTGTAGCGAATCCGTAGGGGAGTCGTGAGACCCTGATGTGAATTGGACCGTACGAGATTAGACTCTCGTCTTTCTCGTCGATCTCGCTCAAATCATTAATCTTCTCGAGGTGAGGCGTACCGGTGTCCTCGTCCTTGTAATACTTAACGACAAACGAACGATTTAGAACTTCAACCGCGCCACCGTTGCCGAAGCCTTGATCTTTATCGGGCGCCACAAAGTAACGACCGTTGGGATCCAAGAAAAGGGGATCAACAACCTCAACTTGCTTTCCTTCTACCAGCAGTTCGACGTCGCTGCCAAGCAAATACCGGTATGTAATGCCGAAGTCATCGAGGATGTGCTCCTTCAGCAGAGCAGCGGTGCGATATGTTAGTCGGTCGGGCGCGTGCCAGACTACTACGGTCCCGTGATCAAAGTTGAATTTGGTGCGCTTCAGATAATCGCGGACGAACTTTGGGAGTTCGGCTTTCTCTGGCGGAAATACGGTTTGCAAACCATGCTGCTTCACCTCGTTGACGTCAAGTACGGCCCTCATGATGTCATCCGTCTTCTCCGCTCGGGAGTACACCTCCACTCTTAGAGTCTGATTGATGGAAGCGTTTGGCAGTCCGAAACCGAACTTTCCGATAAAGTCTGGCTCATCAAAATGGGTGCCGCCACCCAACGTGAGAGCGTACTGAATCATTTGTGGGACCATGCCGGATCCGTCGTCAATGAAAGCTATTGAAGTCACGAGGTCCCGACGCTGCTTCGAGGTCTTATGTTCAAACGTGATATGGATGCGCTTCGCGCCCGCTTCTATCGCATTGTCAACAATCTCACGTGCGGCCGCAGCAGTGTCTCGGTATCCATTCCGTCGCTGAGACTCCAGAGCCTGTTTGGAATTGAAGAGTGGGAATTCGAACTTTTCGGGGAGTCGTCCAAGATATTTCTTTTGACGCTCGACCTCACTTAACAAACGATCTGAAACCATAGTTATCCTCCAGTCATGGCTGCTCGTGGCAACTTGGTGAATCTTCGCGGCAAACCCCTAATGCATGCCGCCTAATCTACCTTCTAATGTCCAACTTTTGTTCCGCAAGTGCAGCATCGGAAAAGAAATTACGGTTAGTGATAGCTAGACTACTATACAGCCTTCGGGTCGCGGCTCTCGGTTTCACCCCGCCAAGCTGAAATTCACGTAGAATGCCGCCAAAAACCGAAAAAGGAGAGGCGAGTCACTTAGGACTATGCCAACAAAAAACTATCCAGTAGTTGCCCTGAATCATTTCATCGAGGCCACGCGCGATTCGGGGTACAAGACAACCGCTTCAGCAGTGGCAGAGCTAATCGATAATGCCTTCGAAGCAAAAGCCACAAAAGTCGAGGTTTCAATCCTCGAAGCCAACGTAGATGGTACCCGTCAGTTGACGGTAGTTGTCAGGGATAACGGCTGCGGAATGCCACCTAGCGTGCTAAGACTGGCATTGCAATTCGGAGGTAGTACCCGGTTTAACAGCCGCGAAGGAGTTGGGCGTTACGGCATGGGTTTACCGAACAGTTCACTGAGCCAAGCGCGTCGACTCGATGTCTATAGCTGGACGAATCCCGCTCGGGTTTACTGGAGCTACTTAGATGTCGATCAAATCGCTGCTGGTAAATTAAGCTTGGTACCAAAACCACTGTGCGTGAAGAACGACGAGCGGCCTTCCATTGACAGTTCAAGCGGGACTGTTGTCCGGTGGTCTCGTTGTGACCGACTCAATCACAAGAAAGCCAAGACCGTCGCTGCAAAACTATACACTGAACTCGGCCGAAGTTTTCGCCGCCAAATCTTAGCCGGAAAATCAATTACCATAAATGGAATAGAGGTTAAGAGTAACGACCCGCTCTTCTTGAACGAAGGTGAAAACCTCGTTGGCGCAACTGCGTATGGTCCACCGCTCCATTACCAGATCGCAGTCCCGGTAGCAAGATCGCAAGGTGATAGTTCAGCAGTTACAGTTACATTTTCTGCTCTTCCGGTTGCAAACTGGCATTCTTTCTCAAATGAGGAAAAACGAAGATTTGGAATTTCAAAAGGTGCCGGAGTATCTATCATTCGCGCTGACCGAGAGATTGATCACGGGTGGTTCTTTATGGGAGGGAAGCGGAAGGAGAATTACGACGACTGGTGGCGCTGTGAAGTCCGTTTCGACGCTGCGCTCGACGAACTGTTCGGCGTAACTCACAATAAGCAGGGCATTCACCCCACCGATGAATTGCTCAGTATCCTAACCCCTGACATTGAAAGGATCGCTCACGAATTGAACGCAAATGTCAGGAATGCGTTTACCGACATAAAGGGCAGCGACAATTCAGCCGGTGCACGGGCGTTGGTAGACAGTCGCGATTACTTACTAGAACCACCGACCATTAAAGTTCATTCGATGCCGCGTTACGGGATAGCTGAAAGCCAGCAATCACGCAAACATCCGAGTGTTTCTCTCCCAGGCCTTGCGTATAGAATCGAACACAAGGTCCTTAAGGAATTGAGTTTTTATGTGCCAGTGATCAGCGAGCGCGAGGTCGTGCTGCTGCTGAACGAGGACCACCCGTTCTACGAGAGGATCTATGCGCCGATTGCTTGCTCCGCTGGTGCGGACGCAAAGAGTACCCGGCAATATCTGGAAATCCTACTTTTCGCTGCCGCCAGGGCTGAGAGTACAGTCAGAACGAAAGCTGAGCGTGTGTGTGCTGGCTCTCTCAGAGAGTCCTGGAGCAATGTTCTGGCCGCGTTTTTAGGTTAAATTAGCAATGCTACTCAGTTTATGAAGGATCAATTGGACAAATGACTCCAAGAGGATGGCTGCACTTAGCACCGCGGCTTGGCTCAGATGAACTCGACCGCCGCTTCGTGGAGTTTTGCTCTGCCCTGAGTCAAACAACCAAGACTTCGGGTGGCATGTTGCCAAGTCAAGCCCTAAGGCGATTCCGCCGAGGACTGGCAATAATTAAGAGTCGTCCCTACTCGATGGAAGAGATCAAGTTCAATTTGGCGTGCAGCGTTGTCCTCGATCTTGTGGCTCACACTTGGAAGCTGAAAGTAACTAAGGACGGTGTTGTTGTTCATTCTCCTATGCAACTTGACAATTCCCCTGTACTCGAAAAGGAGAGAGTAAGAAAGGCACATCTAATTGAACGAGATGCAACACTCGCTAAGCGAACTTTGACTGAGTTTGTCAGAGGAATGGAGCGTCAGAGACTAACATCCAAAGGTTGGCATTCGATCTTTTCGCTCATGCGAGATGGCCGGGAACTAGCAAAACAACTCACTGTCCTAGACCATGCGTGCAATGGAGGCGACCAAGTGTCGCTTGCCTCCGATGTGATTTCACCTTACATCCAATTCGTCGAAGGGGACGCCATCTGCGAGCAAACAGGACTGAAGCTTCGCGATATTTGGCGATATTTCCGCTTGACTTGGGTTAATGAGTACAAATCCGTCCCGGGCCGTTCAGTGATGATTCTAATTCGCGACTCGGCGGCACCTAACCATCCAATTATCGGCATTGCCGCTTTGGGAAGTTCTGTGGTTCAGCAGCGAGTGCGGGACGAATTGATCGGTTGGGATGCGAGTGGTTTTTCCAACAGGTTCGTAGAAAGGCCGTCGGTCAAAATAGCCAAGAGTTTACACTCCGCCTTGCAACACCTGATCGATGGAATCTATATCAATGATCTGATTCGCGACGGATTCCTTACGCGAACGCAGATCAAGCGACCGACCGTCGAGTTAATTGAAATTTTGCGAGCTGAGGGAAAAGCAGCCCGCGCCCGTCACGAACTCAATCCACACGTGGCAGTCCACAAGTCAAGCACCGACGATCTCAATGATCCGAAAGTATGCAAGAAGAAAGCTGAAACAAACCTGTTTCGCAGCAAGCGCTGTTTTCAGCTTGCGAAACTTTTGGTGATTAGGAAGACCTTTCAGGAATCTGGATTTGACTGTGGCAATCGACGTCAGATGCTTGATGCGATCAAAGCGCGGCAGGTTAGGTCGGCCATTGGCCAACTGATACGCTTGGTCAAAGCTGAACATGTCGGTATTGACATGATGGACATCACAGTATGCGGCGCAGTGGCCCCTTACAACATCGTGCTGGGAGGAAAGTTAGTCTGCATGCTTTTGGGGAGCCCAGAAATCGTCGCCTACTATGCAGATCGTTACGAAAAGAAGCCGAGCATCATCGCGTCATGCATGAAAGCGACTGCTGTCCGTCGGCCTCACCATCTAGTTTTGCTCTGTACTACGAGTTTGTATGGCATTGGGTCCAGTCAGTACAACCGAATCAAGATTCCAGCTGAAGCGCTCGGAGGATCTGTTAGCGAAACCTTTGAATACAAAAAGTGGGGTTACAGCGCTGGTTTTGGTTCATTTCACTTCAGTCAGGAAACCATGAACTGGATCAAATTCCTTTTAGGTCGACAAGGCAATAGGCGAGTAAACAGCATTTTTGGTGAGGGCGTTAATCCCCTGATACGGAAAATCAGAGAAGCATTGGATTTAGTAGGACTTTTAAGTGATGAACTGCTATTGCACGGCAATGAACGCGTGGTCTACGGAATTCCTCTGGCGACCAACTACAAGGAACTCCTTTTGGGATTAACTAAGCGACCGAAATATATTGTGCCTCAATCGGACAGAGAGGAACGCACCAGAATGCTGTTCGCTTATTGGTGCAAACGTTGGCTATTTTCGCGTATCAAGAATTCGGAGATGTTGCAAAAGGTGGCCCAACATACCCTCACTCACCCAATAAGGCACGGCGCCAGAGTCCTTCTGCCTGGTGAGGACGAAGAGTCGGGTTATCTCTGGGACGTGTTGGAAGTAGAACAAGCTCATCCTTACTAGAACGCGGCTGACATTAGAACGGGCTGACGATTTGTCGCCAACATTCTGGTCAAGCATGGTGCTACGAAACCTGACTCTCTATCTGTGCGTCTGGTGCCGAGGGCGGGAGTCGACCGCAACCCTTTTGGTTAACCTTGAGGTCCGCTAGGCGCAAATACTGGCTTGTAACATTTCGTACGATTAAGTAGCCACGCCATCACGGGACGTTCGCATCCGAAGCGAGGGGCCTCCTTCCACTGGCGCAAGCGTGCACTGATGGTCTAAAATGCGTTCAAATTGAGTCGGCTTACCGCTAAAATGATGGTCCAATATTGGCTGTAAGTCATTGATTCTAGCCCGCTTGGCTCAGCGGTAGAGCACTCGCTTCACACGCGAGGGGTCAGTAGTTCGAATCTACTAGCGGGCACCAGTTTTTTGACTCTGTATCCGCTTTCGTCTCCGCTTTCGCGATTGCGTTCGAGTCGGAAGTGGTTTGCGTCGTTTGACCGGCGCATCACCAAACAAGCGCGTTCGGATTGTCCGGGCGCGCTCATCCATTTCTCCGGGGAAAATAGCAAACGCTTTAGTATGAGCGATCAGCGTGATCCAATAAGCGCGCTCATGATCCTCTGCATCCATTGCTGTACGAATCTCGCTTAGTAGCACTTGCAGAGCCAACAAAACACTGAGCACGTAAGGTTCGACTTGTCGCTCACGTTCGCACATATGAGTCACAAGCAACTCGATTTGTTGATCGGTGAGAGGCTTAGACATTGTCTGCCTCCGATCTCCGCGCCTGTTCGGCGAGCTTCGTTAAGTCGAACGCCGGGGGTAGAGTTCCCTTCACTGCCAAAAGAAAAAACTCACGTCCCGCTTTGTAATACTCAGAGAACGGGAATAGAGTCTCGATCGCCTCTTCAAATGATTCAATGACCTGAACCGCGCCCGATGGGCCAGTCTCAAGCACGTCTTTCATTACTTGAAAGTTTTGCGCCAGGATGAACGCGAGATCCGGTTCGTCCTCGTAAGCATTCAGGACAACCGACCATTGATCTTCCAGTGGTGTGTGTGTGGTCTCGTTATTTGCTCGCTGCATGGCGTCCCCCTTCTATTTGGTCTGGAGTCCGCGTAGTGCCGCGTTCTTTCTTTTTGGTATTCTCCCTCATGGGTTGTCAATCCTTTCTTGGAAGGGTTGGTAATCAAGGGCTGATCGGTGTTACAGCACCTTTCAGCCCGCCTATTCTGCACCGCAAACTATACGCATAAGCGCGTAGTTCTGTCAACACAAAACCATGCGTATTGACGAATAGTTTCGTCAGGCGCTAACATGTTGGTGCTTATGGCAACGATTTCGTCTAAAGATGCTGCTGCTCGCCTCAAAATTAGTGTTCGCCGAGTTCAGGAATTAATTAAAGCCGAACGCTTACCGGCAAAGATGATCGGTGGGGTTTACCTTATCGATGATAAGGATCTCGCTCTCGTGAAGAACCGAAAGCCTGGGCGGCCAAAGACGAAGGGAGTTACTCAAAAGAAGCAAGCGACAAAGTAAGCTTTCGAGCTTTCGATGTATTACCATTTTTAAGGGGACAGGTATGACGGCTCAGGAAGATCGGCGTAAACAAATTGAGGAACAGCTAAACGCTCATCGGCAGGATTCGTTACGCCGCTATAGGGAAAACCGTGATGTAGTTCGCGGAGTGCTTGTGCTGGCGACAAATGATTCGTGCGACAGTTGCAAAGCGCTCGCGGCCAGTGGCGTACATCCGCTTTCAGATCCGCCGGCACTGCCTAATCCAGACTGCAACTCGGTCAAGGGATGGTGCAGATGTTCTTACTCGGCTGTGACACGTTAAAAAGGAATCGAAGTGAAACATTGAAGATTGCTGATTTTAGGGTTTATTGACGGACTATCCCGAATCACCGGGTTCTCTAAAGCCGGGTTGGAATTTCTCTGACAGCCACATGAATGAACAGAGGTTAGACATAAAACGTTCTCTTCGCCTCGACGGTAGCCTTGCCCCACCCGCACTGAATTATCTCGAAGAGCTTCCAGCCAATTACACCTACCTACATGATCATGCTAGAAGGCACCCACTAGGCATCTACAATCTATCTTTGGACCTACTCGAGAAAAATTTTTCGAAGGTGTTCTCTAATTACGTCCAATGCCTAAAGGTGCTTAAGGGCAAAATTCAGATCGATGGTGGACTAATCCAATGTAATTTGAGTGAAGAGTATCTCGATCTACTACAATCTCAGCAAAATCTTATCTATTCTTTAAGGTCTCACATCGATGACTGCTATGCTGTTTTGGCGTCCTTGATCAATCCCGCTACCGTAAGTGCAAGAGCTAACAAAATTGTATTCACAGACAAGTGGCTCGAAGCGGTCAAGTTTCCTTCTCTCAAATTGTTTAATAGGCAGATTGCGTTTTTTAAAAACGAATGGATTGGTCCTTTGGTAAACGGCTTAAAGCATCGACAGTGCAGACTGAGGGGGCTTTTTTTTTACCGTTACTATGACATACGCCTCGGATATTATTTGGAAGATTCACACTCTGACGGTGTGCCTGGTCCCTCTGCATTAGTACATAAAGACCGCAACTCCGCGTTCTCATTTGCTCGTGATATTCGCCTGAACCTGTTTCACGTTTATAGGATATCCGAGGCTTTAGTTGATGCGTTGAAAACGGTGGTCCGTACGATGCACTCGTTTGAGCTGAAAGCAACCAACAGTAATGCTCGGAATGAAAAGTGGACGGCGTTATTTGAACAACTGAAGATGGTGCCGTTGAGAGTATTTCCAGACGAGATGGAAAAAAGTGTGGCTAGAGTCACATACGGTGAGCTTCCAGGAAATGAATTCGTGGAGCTCAGTTATCCGTGGTTGATATGGTCGCCAACTTTCCCAACAGGTATGAAAATCACGTCCAGCTTCGAGTTAGATGGTGTGGGTAAGACTTACAAACTCCCTTATCTGGCGCCTTCTAATTATGGACAGGTTCGCTAGCGGTTCTACAATCCTTCGTGCTTCGACACAGTAACGAAGGGTCGCCCCACGAAATCCTGTGTAAATAATCAAATCGTGCGCTTCAATTCCGCATTCCGATCCGTTTTCAGATACCGAAAAACTCTCTAAGGTTCTTTAACGTCCGCTTGCGCATTCGTCGCGCTTGTTTCGGGCCGAACACTGCGATGCAGATCTGATCAATCACAAGCGCGGTTGCTTCGCAGTCATCTCGCAGATACCGGCGCAGAATCGTTTCTTTGTTCGGAACGCCTTTCTTCCGGCCCCGGTTGGCGGGTTGGTACTCGCGCGAGAAACGCTTTCCAACTTCTGAGATATTCGATCGACCCACTGCAACTTACTCGTTTCTCATTCAAATAGTCGTTATTTGGGACTCACTGATCCGCGGCTGTTCTTCGTCGTTTGTTTTGTACAGATACTCGTTATTTGAGGATTGAAAACTTTTGATTAATCAAATTCGGCGAGCAGTTGTACCCGGTAGTTTCTATAGTTTTAAAACTTTCCTGCGCCCACTGATCTTCGCTGTTCTTTCGCTGTATTTCCAACCGCGGCCCGTATGGCTCTATTCGCGTTTAGCTGGTTTTTAGAATTGCTATGTTTGACAGTGCTCTATAGGGGTTGGCAAAGATAGCAATTCCTCAGCAAGCATGTACTCGCCGCGCCTGGGCTGAGTAACTCTTCCGAGTTCGATTGCCCTCTTCAAGCAGTTCGTGATCGTGCTTACGGCTACTTTGTTCTTTAATGTTTCTTCGATGAATGCCCGCCGGAGCGCCTTGCCAGGTCCAGAAAACACACCCATCACGAGATCGTAACTGTTCGGAGCCTTAACTACCGGATGATCCGTGAGTCCAAACCATCGCGTCTCTTTGTCGAGTTGAAGGTTGAAATCCCCGAGTTTGCGGCCTTTGCATTTTGGCATCGAGAGAGTAATACGCTCCCGGTCTGTAGAGTCGGCAACGATGTCTAAAACGAGCGAAGGGAAAGTGCCGAACGCAGAAGCGCCTCGCCCGCGGTACGCGCGCTCTTGAGTTCGCCCCTCTTCGCTGCCGCCCTTGCCGACGTGATGCGCGGCAATTATCGCCGCTTGAGCATCCCGCGCCATCCGAATTAGAAGCTTAAGAATAACGTTTGCTACTTCGCTGTTGCTGTTTTCGTCCTTCACGTTGAATGCGGCAGTGATCGTGTCAACTATTATGAGATCCGCGCGCCACGCTCGAATGTCGCGAGTTAGCCGCGTCATGTGCTGATCAGTGCTGAGACTGAGCGGTTCATCGTTAGTCTGGCAATCGCAAACGATCTGCAAGTTTTCATCTATCAGGGCGCGTTCCTGATCCGAAAAGACTTGCAGCATCTTGTCTGTGTCTTTTTGCAGGCGCCGGAGTCGGCTTTCGAAGTCTAGTAGGACCACTCGCCGGGGTTTGCACAAGGGCGCGATGTTTGCGAACGGCCGGCCGCACGCTAACGATAAAATCAAATTTCGGATTAGGGTGCTCTTTCCGACATTCGTCACCGCGTTGAGCAGCCCCAGCTCGCCGCGTTCTAGTTCGTGAATGATTTGATCACCCTCGGGCAAGTGCAAGGCGCGCACTTCTCTCCAGCTTTGAAGCAGACTTGAGTTTTGAACAACCTCTAAATTCGAGATCCGCTTTTTGGCCCACTCGACACTCGCAGACCACGGAGCACTCCCGTCCTTTGCTCTCTCGGTGAAAGCGGCACACGCCTTTATCGCTTCTCGTCGCGCCGCGCTCTCTTTGATACGCGCGATGGAATGGTCCAAGGTTGCGGGAAGAGGATGGCACATTGTAACAAGGTTAGTGACAAACGAGATGCCGTCAAGTAATCCGACTGAATTGTTCTGCCTGATCTCTTCACAGATCAGAGATGGCGTAATTTCGGATCCATTTCTCAATAGACTTTTGATTGCAGCAAAGATGAGACGGTGCGGCTTCTGATAAAAATCTGAGGCGGAAAGCCGCTCGGCAATGTCGCGGGCCAGGTCGATTCTTAAGACGCTAGCACCCAGAACTACCCGCTCGAGTTCGGCGCAGTTCGGCAGACCGTCAACGTCCCTGATCGCAAGAGCGGTTGCAGACATTTTTACGAGGCGCGAGATCTTCTTTCGGTCGAGTTCAAATAATCCGAGAGCGCGCGAGGCGTATAGAGTCGCCTTCGTCCAACACGACACACAGCGATTTTTCCGGTTTTGGTGAGTATGTCGAGCATCGACGTGGAAATGTTGAGATGCCGCGCCGCTTCTTGCCGCGTCAGCGTCAACACGCTTAGCGGTTCAACGCCGTTCTGTTGTAGAGATGCTTCCAACATCGCGATCCTCCCTGTGACTCAGTGAAAGTCAGACCGGGTGCAGAATAACTAAAGCGCTTCGCGCTTTTAAGACCCTGTACAGTTCGGCCAAGTATGTCGGTGATTTCCGGCGAAAAACGCGGACATGGAACGCGCGAATTTATATCGTTAGTTTCGGGCTTGTGAGTGTGACTCGAAGGCTTGATCGTTAAAAACGAAGCGCGCCTACTGTGATGTGCCCGTTGCCCTCCGCTTTTGTAGCCGCTTTGCTGCTGAGGATGTACCGCTTGAGGTAACTCGCTGTGGCGTTCAGTTCCGGAAATTTCTTATTGAGATCGTTCGCTGTCCAGGTGGCGGCTATCTCCGCGGGCATTTGAAACGGAAGTTCGTCAATGATCTCTTCTGGGAGCTTCGGTTGTCCTGGCCGGTTGTTGTCGTCGAGCGCAACGTGTTTCCGCCATGCGTTTTTCGACTTGTGTGAGTTGTAGTCTTTTTTTGCCGCTCGAAGTCTCTGGTGGCGCGTCGCGAATAGCTGCTTAGCTTCGCTCACGATCTCGGGCGTCCATTTTTTCGGCTCGCGTCTGATGTGCAATTCGCCCTTTAAGAGTATTGAGGCGATCTCGACTTCATCCTCGCCCAGCATTTGCGCACACAAGAAGCCATCAGACAAGATGTTTATAGCCATCCTGCCCAGCTCGCGCTGTTTCTTTGGTGACAAACTTTCCGCCACTCTTAAAAACTGAGCAAAAATCTTTCCCTCTTGGCCCGTCAACATCGAAGGTTTTGAACCCCGCAGCGCTTGCTGGTAGTTTTCTTCGTACTGACGGACTAGTGCCTCAAACTCAGAAAGGTCGACGTGCTTCCGATTCTCCCACAATAATTGAACGCGCCTGGTAACTGACATAATCAACATTAGCCGCGCGACAGTTTCGACTCGATCTCTCTTCACTGCGGTGGCCCTCCCTGTCGGCCTTCGTGTCCCTGAAAAAAGTTTTTCGGCTTGCCGTCGCCCAGGGAAGTGCGACATTCGCGCGTCGATCAAACGCACGTTAGGCAAGCCGAAGTGCCGTCAATTTATCACGTCCGCGGCTTGCTGCGTTGTATTAGCTTCCGCGTTGAAAGCGTCAAGCGCGGCGCTCGCGCGCTTTGCTGTCTCAATATTGGCGTTCACGTATCGATAGGTCGTGTTCGGTTGTGTATGGCCCAACACTCTGCCGACTTCCGCTAGCGGAAGATGCAAAGCAACAAGGCGCGTTGCGTGGGTATGTCTGAGATCGTGGAATCGGACGTCGGGGAGTCCTGCGGCCTTGCGAGCTGCTGTGAATGAGCGCTTTACGTTACTGACAATTCCAAATACCCGCTGCCGGTGATCTTTCGGACTTTGCTCCCAAAGTGTTTCCAGTTCGCTCGCGAGTCGCGCAGTCAGTGAGACTTGGCGCTCTTTCATTGTCTTCGTGTTGAATGCGCGAATCATAATGAGCCCGTTGATAAAATCCACGTCATGCCAGCGAAGCGAAAGAATCTCACCGCGCCTCATGCCAGTGTCGAGAGCGCAGATAAGTATCGGCCTGAGATGTTCCCGGTGATGATGCCCCGAGCAAGCTTCGAGTAGTTTTCTTTCTTCTTCGCGGGTCAGGATGCGCTCCCGTTTGCGTTCATCGGCAAGGCTGATCAGCGATTCGCCGGCGGCAAAAGGATTCTGTCTGATCCATCCCTCACGCTGCGCGATATTCAACATCCGACGCAGTTTCGAAAGCTCACGGTTGACTGTGGCGATCGTGCGCGTGACTCGCAGCTCGGCGTTACGGTCATGCTCGAGCTCGCGCTTGTGACGTGCAAGGTCATAAGTGGTTGGATCTTTTAGCCGCGCAGCTCGGTAGCTGCGAATATCGCCGTAGGAAAGACTTTGCAGCCGTCGCTTACCAAAGTATTGCTTGAGCGCATTCACGGCAGCCTGAGCGGGAACCAGCGAGCGCACGCCTTCGATTTTGCGGCCGTCTACATACTCGGCTGGCTTGAGGTAGTGCTTTTCGAAATGTGTGGCGAGGTCTGCAAAGGTCATGCGGGAGGCTTCGATCGTTTTGCCGCCACGCTCTTCGAGATCTTGCAAGATGTCTTTGATCTTTTCTCGCGCGTCGGTTCGAGACTCGGCGACGCGAATAACATCACGCCGTCTTCCCTGATCGTCTGTGTGCCCGACCCGCGCGATAATGCGAGTGCTCACTGTGCCTTTGCAATCAGTCGCCCCGCTGCGCTTCAATTCAGTGATTGTTTCGCGAATGATGCGCTTCGCGTGTTCCGTCTTTAACTTCTGTTTCTCTGCATCACTTAACCTGTTTTTGGTTTTTTCGGACGAGTGCGCCGATGCTTGCTTGGTGATCGTTTGTTGCTGACCGTCTCGGTCTGTGTACGTGATATTCGCCCACACTTGTGTGACGATAAAGCCGATTCTTTCCCTGGGCATTCCTTCGTCCCTCCCTGTAAGGACTAAGAACTAAAAAAATATCCGCTTTGAGTTCCGCTTTCGCGTTGAGGTTTGGTAAGACTCTACACTACTCAATGGATTTTCGGATCGCAAAACCTGATAAATTTCGAGGTAATAAGAGCGTGTGAAGCTCAACAGGACATGACTGCCGCGCTTCACACGCGAGGGGTCAGTAGTTCGAATCTACTAGCGGGCACCAAATTCTAGTCACTTACGGGCGACCATTGGTCGCCCGTTGCTATACCTACCAAGCATGCAGTCCCGTCCGGTGTGATCTTTTCCGTAACTCCGCCACAAACAGACAGGAGACGAAGATTGGAGGGCATTATCATGCTTCATCATGTAGTGCGCGGGTTAATTATTGCCGTATCTATCACTGGGTTTGCTGCTTCAGGCCACGCGCAAGGTCTGGCGCGGGCTATGAACGCGTCCTCTATTGTGGGCACGTGGACGGGCGAGTCGATCTGTGTCGGCAATCGTCCCGCATGCAAGAACGAAACGGTAGTCTACAGATTTGAGCCCGTCGCCGGCAGGTCAACACTCGTGACGCTCCTTGCTGACAAGATCATCAAAGGCAAGCGTATCCCGATGTACAAACTGGACTTTCAATACGACGAATCCAGGCGTACGCTCTCATGCGATTTCACGCAGGGCCGCACGCGCGGCCTTGGCAATGGCATCGCCGTCGCCACGAACTTCGCGCTGACTGATAAATGACAGGCGTTTCTCGTGCACGCGGCGAATCTGCGACTCGATGGTAATGACGTGGTCATGCCGCGTGCTGTTGATGACATCGACGAAATCGCTCAGCA
>Ga0163162_10004174_pt1 | contig 13880 bp, 12 predicted proteins | sample S55metaG_FD_115310 | JGI IMG/M metagenome (GOLD analysis project Ga0163162, IMG submission 115310) | Switchgrass rhizosphere microbial communities from Kellogg Biological Station, Michigan, USA - S5-5 metaG | ecosystem: Host-associated > Plants > Roots > Rhizosphere > Soil | place: USA...
AACATGGTTTGACTCTCAAGAGCGATTTAGCAGCAACCTGTTACTCGCCAGTTAGACCGCCTGATGACGGCTGCCCCCAACAAAACGATAGTCGAGTTTCGAGGCGCTACTTTCTCTTTACCAACCGCTGCCACGCCAATAATCGACGCCCTGAACCTCACTGTCTCAAGTGGTGAAATACTGATCCTACTGGGCGAATCAGGTTGCGGCAAAACAACCACGCTGAAACTTATCAATCGATTACTTGCACCCACTTCCGGTCAAGTCATGGTTGAAGGAAAGTTGACCACGGATTGGGACGCGATCGAATTGCGCCGTCACATTGGTTACGTCATTCAAGAGGGCGGGCTATTTCCGCATTTCACGATCGAGAGGAATGTAGGCCTGGTGCCAGAACTACTGGGGTGGGCCAACGACCGACGGATAGCGCGCGTGCGCGAGTTGCTGCAGATGGTTGGCCTCGAACCTGACAAATTCATCGATCGTTATCCGCGCGAGCTCTCGGGCGGCCAGCGTCAACGAGTCGGAGTAGCAAGAGCATTAGCTGCGGATCCGCCGCTGCTGCTTTTGGACGAACCCTTCGGCGCGTTGGACCCGTTAACTCGAGCCAGTGTGCAGAAAGAGTTTGCAGAACTTACGCGTCGTATGGATAAGACTACGGTTCTGGTGACTCACGATGTTCGTGAAGCACTCCTGCTAGGCGATCGAATAGCCTTGATGGATGCAGGCAAAATTGTGCTGTTAGAGACACCGGCTGGTTTTCAACGTTCGGATAATCCAAAAGCGCGCGCTTACGTCGAAACGCTGCTCATGGAGCAGGCAGTCGACAAGGAATGAACTCTTTCAATCGATCATTTCTCATTTGTCATTTGTGAAGAGCACAACACCCAGCAAGAAAATGACCAATGAAAATTAGAAGGGCTTTTGCAGGCTTTCATCGTAATGAGCTGGACGTTTCTTCAACATAATTGGCCCGAGTTGCTTTTGCTGACAAAGCAACACATCGGACTCGTTTCTGCGTCAATACTGGTCGCGGTCTTGATCGGTGTTCCGACCGGCATCCTGCTCACTCGTTATCGTGCGTTGCACAATCCAGTCCTTGGTATCGCCAATATCATGCAGACCATTCCGAGTCTTGCTCTGTTTGGTCTCTTAATTCCACTTCCATTTATCGGCGGTATTGGCTGGAGAACTGCTTTAGTCGCGCTTGTGCTCTACTCACTCTTACCAATCATCCGTAACACGGTGACCGGCATTCTCGGGGTTGATACGAACGTCCGCGAAGCAGCAGTTGCAATGGGCATGACCGGCGGACAAATCCTTCGGCAGGTCGAACTCCCACTCGCGATGGGAGTCATCATTACGGGTGTGCGGATCGCGACTGTGATTGCGGTTGGAGTTACGACCATTGCTGCGGCCGTCGGCGCCGGGGGACTTGGAGTCTACATATTTCGAGGTCTGCGACAATACGACAACAATCTGCTGCTGAGTGGGGCCATCGCTTCGGCTCTTCTCGCTTTGATCGCCGATTTTCTGTTGGGACTATTGGAGCAGCGCTTTAGCCTGGAAAAAAAGAATCGAGGTCTATCGCTAAAGCAAAAGAGTTTGCTGGCGGGAATTCTTCTGATTGTTGCTCTTGGCGTTTTTGCATCTCTTCGAACACAACGCTCGGCGACAAGTGCTACGGATGCCGGACAAGTCACCATCGCTTCCAAAGACTTTACCGAGTCGATCCTCCTGGCTGAGATTATCTCTCAATTGCTGGAAGCTCGCGGCGTCACGGTCCAGAGGCGATTTGAATTAGGAGGCAATCTTCCGCACGAGGCTTTGTTGAGCGGCGAAGCTGATCTCTATCCCGAATACACTGGAACAGCGTTTACGGCAATACTTCACCACGATCCGATCACAGATCCTCGAGCCGTTTACGACCAAACCAAAAAGGAATACGAAGACAAGCTAAATTTAGAGCTCAGTCCACCACTTGGGTTTGAAAATACTTTCGCGATTTTGGTGCGAGGCAACGACGCACGAAGGTTGCGACTGACTACGATCTCAGACGCTGTACCACAAGCACCCCAGTGGCGTGCGGGACTCGGGCAGGATTTCATGTCCCGTGCCGATGGCTATCCAGGTTTCTCAAAAGCCTACGGGTTAAAGTTTGCCGAGGTACGCGAAATGGATCTATCGCTCACTTACATCGCATTGGCTTCCAATAAAGTCGACTTGATCGCCGGCAACTCGACTGAAGGCCGCATTGCCAAACTGGATCTGGTGCAACTTCAAGATGACCGCCACTACTTTCCGCCATACGAGGCCGTCTACATTGTTCGACGCGACTCATTGTCTCGAAGCCAAATTTTGCGGGAGGTAATCAAGATGGTCGGGAATCGCATCACAACTGATGAAATGCGAGAGCTAAATTATGAGGTCGACGGGGACAAGAAGGACGTCAAAGAAGTAGTTAGGCACTGGATTATAAGCAGGAAACTATGATCGGCTAAACTCAAGACAATAAGGTTTGAGCGTGGTCGAGAAAGCGGGGTAACAAATGGATTTAAGTCAGTTGATTGTGTTGTTGATCGTTGCCGGGATTTGCGGAGCGTTGGGCCAGGCAATCACGGGTTACTCGCGGGGCGGTTGCCTGGTTTCAATTGCACTGGGTTTTGTTGGGGCGCTCATCGGAATGTGGTTGGCAAGGGTCATGCACCTGCCGGAATTGTTTGCGGTGCAGATCGGGAGCACTAACTTTCCGATTGTATGGTCCATCATTGGATCGGCGCTGTTTGTGGCGGTGATTACCTTACTGACCAGACGGCGTTTGTGATGGTTTGCGAGGTTGGTACCACATCGCGGTGGCGTGTGGCGGAGCGCAGCCCACACCGATATCCAAGTCGCCAAATTTGAAAGTGAAGGGCGGCCACGGAGTGCCGCCCCTACAACGAGGCGAACTGTTTATTAGGTCAACTTTGTCGGGCTGGTTGTGAGGCTAAAGGTCAGCCACCGCCGCCCTGGTGATCCGGCGGATCAATCGCAAGGTCTTCGGCATCAGCGGGATCCAAATCTGCTTCCGCCTTGCCACCGCCACCTTGATGATCTGGTGGATCAATAAGTTCGTCCGGGTTAGGTTCTCGTTCCTCGAACATTGATTCAACCTCCTGGCTATGTGTGAGTATCAGAACTAATTCAACTCTTTGTAATAAACCTGAAGATCAGGGCGCGATACATATCTATTGAACGCTTCCGCACCCCAACTTTGTTGCAATTGATTGCAAACTCTCTTCGCTTGCTCAAGTTGTGCCGATGAGTCCTCGCGCTTCCCAAGCTGCGCACTTGCTTTGGCGCCAATTATCAAGGCTCTCCACTCAGCCTCCATTTGCGAAGCTGACGCCAGCTCTCCCTGCAATTGTCCTGCGATATCCGCCGCGCGCCTGGCATTTCCAGAATCAAGAGCAGCCTCAGCCTGGGCCAAGAGTGCCTTTGTTTTCAGGACCATGTCGCCAGACTTGTCAGCCATTTTCACTGACTCTTCGCAAAACTTTTCACCCTCCGGTCCTTTACTCGAGCGGGCAATAACTAATCCCAGCGTAAACTTACCTTCGATCTGTGTGTCCTGGTAATCATCCCCTGCCAATTCAAGTGCTTCGCTCACCTTTGCGCGTGCAACAGGCAAATTACCCTGGCTCAAAAAAATCTGCGCATCAATAAGCCTGAGTGCAGCGACCAAAGGCTTTAATACTTCCGTCCCACCTGCAGCCACGGTGGAAACCTCGGTCAAGTTCTCTTTTGCCTCGTCAAATCGGCCCAATCGCCAGAGAACGTTTGTCTTGTTTGTTTGGCTGTAAGCTGCTTTGATTGAATTGCCTACTTGTTTGTAGATATCGAGAGCTTTGCTGTAGTTATCAAAAGAAGCTGGATAATTCCCTTGTTCGTAAGACACTGCGCCAAGTTCCGCAAATACATCAGCGATCGCAGGCTGACTACCACCTTGCTGGGCCAACTCCATCTTTTGCCCCAACGCTCGTAAAGCCGCGGCATAGTCTCCTTTTCTACGATTGCCTCTGGCAATCTGGGTGAGACATTGAGAGACATTCTTTGGATAGTTACCCTGCTGGAAAAAACTCAATGCCTGATCGATCAGCGGCAAACCTTGATCGATTCGTTGCGTTTGAATGTACATGCCACCGAGGTTTGATCTGGCGATGGCTTCACGCCGTTTACTCTTCCCTGTTTGGGCAAGACCGATTGCCTGCAAATAATATTTCTCAGCGTCAGCATAGTCACCTTTGTCGTTAAACGAATTGCCGAGTTCAATCAAACCGCCTGCGGCCAGGCTTTCAAGATTACGCTGTTGCGCGAGCACTACTGCTTGCTGGGCCATCTTCAATGCTTCGGTCAAATTTCCTTCGTTGGCGGAAAGCGTGCTGAGTTCGATCATCGCACTGACCTGTTGTGCTTCGTTTCCCAATATACGAGCGGCATCTAAGGACTGTTGAAACTGCTCGCGAGCTTCGGCATATCTTCCTTTTTCCCTGAAGAGGATCCCACGTTGCCGGCGCACCTCATTAACACCCTCGTTGTTCGACTCGGCTCGATATAAATCCTCTGCCTTGTCGAAAGCTGCGGTCGCTTTGGTGGAGTCTTGTTTGCGATTGTAGACAATCCCACTGCGCAGGAATGCAGTTGCATACTGCCCGTTTTTCTTCTCGATTGACTTCTGATACTGCTCCAGCGCCTTGTCAATATCTCCATTGTTTTCATAGGCATAGCCAAGATCTATATAGACGTCGGCCTGATCCGGGAGTAGTTTGGCAATCTGATCGTAGGCCTTGATGGCCGCTACGAAATCTCTGCGAACGGTTGCGGTAATTGCGTCCAGGTAGAGACTATCGATCGGAGACAGCGACGAACGATCAGCACTTAAGAGCTCGTCTTTAGCCTTATCCGTAAAATCGAGTTCCGACCACGCCTGGGCCAACCGAGCATGGGCCAACGAATAGTTCTTATCAATGGCAATTGCCTGGCTAAGAGCTTTACTCGCCTGATAGTAGGCGCCATTTCGTAAAGCTTCGGTTCCGCGGTCATACCAGGTCAGCGCGGAAACTGGGGGCTGATAATAGTAGCGCGGCCACCAGTAAATCGCGGCCACAACAAACAGGCCAGTCAACGCGATCGCGCCGAGAATTGCATTGAACGAGAACCTGCGTCGTCGTAGCGAGGTGGTTAATACATTTAGCGATTTCGTTCCCCAGGCGCGGGTCCCGACAGTACCAAGACTTTTTCTGTTTGAGACCACCCTCTTGTCACTGCTAAGACCTTCGACAGTGGCTCTCAAATCCCGGACCATGTCTTCGGCAGATTGATATCGACGCTCAACGTCCTTCTCAAGCGCTTTCAAGGTAATGCGATCGAGCTCTTCGGATACACGAGGGTTAACCTGGGACGGCGCTTTTGGACTCACGTGAATGATTTGCGCGCCAATCTCCATCACACTCGTACCGGAAAATGCCGACTGGCCGGTCAAGCACTCGTACAGGAGCGATCCGAGTGAAAAGAGATCACTGCGGCCGTCGACTGGTTTTCCTTTTGCTTGTTCGGGTGACAGGTATAAAGGTGTACCGACGATCACGTCACTTCTCGTTTGCGTCGAATAAACAGTATCGGCATTGAGATCGACGCCGCTGGAAGATGAGCTAAATAACTGTTTGGCGAGGCCAAAATCGAGGACTTTCACTTGTCCTCGCTCATTCATAACCACATTGGACGGTTTGATATCTCGGTGCACTATTCCGTGTTCGTGAGCTTCGATCAGCGCTTCGCCGATTGCAGAAATTATCTCAACCGATCTGCGCAACGTCAGACCATCATCGAGAGCGTCGCTCAAAGATTTGCCATTCACATATTCCATGACAATGAATGGCTGACCACCAGACTCGCTCTCGCCGTACTCGTAAACGGTAGCGATGTTAGGGTGATTGAGAACGGAAACAGCTCGTGCTTCACGGATGAAGCGAGCGCGATAATGATGATCGATCGAATTTAGGAATTTGATCGCAACTCGACGACCGAGATTCTTATCTTCAGCGAGGTAGACCACGCCCATTCCACCCTCACCCAACTTCTGGAGAATCCGGTAATGCGAGACTGTCTGGCCGAGCATTTCAGCTGGAATCCTTTGAGCGCGAGACAGGAAAGAATCTTGCGACCGAGAGAGTTTGAGGGAAAATCAAATCAACTCTGGGGCGTAAGTTGCTGTGCCCGCATTGTCCGCTAAAGACTTCTCAAATTCAAGAAGCCCTAATTCGTAGGGGCGGCACTCCGTGGCCGCCCCAGTGGATTATATGCATTGGTTCTTAAAAAGTGCGTCTTAGAACAAAAAGGATTTCATTGGGAGAGGGGGCGCCCACAGAGTGACGCCCCTACAACCTGGTGGAGCGAATTTTGAGATCTTGGGCGGTTCTAAAATCGTGTAGCTTTTTACGCAACTCTGGACGCTTGTTAGCGAGAATAGCGACTGCGAAAAGCGCTGCGTTTACGGCTCCCGGCTTCCCAATAGCCAACGTGCCTACGGGGATTCCGGCTGGCATTTGCACCGTCGATAGAAGGGAGTCAAGCCCGTTAAGAGCATCGCTCTTCATCGGCACTCCGAGAACCGGCAACACTGTATGAGCGGCAAGCACGCCGGCAAGATGAGCTGCACCTCCCGCAGCCGCAATGATCACTTCGAAACCATTTGCCTCAGCATTGGAACCATATTCTGAAGCCAGCGCTGGTGAACGATGGGCTGACATCACTCGGCTTTCGTGAGGTACGCCAAACTGGGTAAGCGTCTCATCAGCATGCCGCATCGTATCCCAATCTGACTGGCTGCCCATCACAATTGCGACTAAGGGCTTTTGCGCACTGCTTTTCTTCGAGTCGTTCTTCTTTCCTGCCTCTTTTTTTGCCATTCGTATCCTGCCAGAGTTTGAAGTTTTATTGTCCTTGATCGAGTGAGAAGCCTCGTTCGCCATCGAAGGTGTAGAGATTCTCGGTCTTAATGAAGTCGTAACCAGAATCGGCAACTCGTCGTAGCAAAGAGATCAACTGAGCGTGAGAGACAGAACCTCCCTCAGCCTCAGCAAGGAAGCGACAGCGCCAATGATCGGAGCAAAACGTTTCCGAGTGACCACCCGGCCACACTTTTACTCCGCGATTACTAATCATCGCTAGCTGCAAACCTTCACCTGAAAGTTTCTTTAATGCATCGCCAAGGTCGTTCGCCGACCCTTTGGTCCAATCCAGAAACACGTCAACACCGACGAGTTCCTTCCTGGCGAGCTTCGCTTCGACTACGGCAGCCTTTCGTTGCGTGCCGGGTTCGGGCTTTTGGTATTTGGCTGGTTTCAAGATTTGTGGATTGCTGCCCAATCGTTCGATTACGGCATCGGCAAATTCCTTCGTTCCCACTTTTTGTTTGCTAACACCTTCATCATAGATGTCGTAAGTATGAACTCCATCTTCGAGCGTGCGGAGCCAGCCGTTATGGACTCGTTCAGCTTCCTCGGTGAGACCCAGATGGACCAGCATCATCACGGCGCCTAACAAGAGTCCTGATGGATTGGCAAGATTCTGGCCGGCGCGGCGCGGCGCCGAGCCGTGTATGGCTTCAAACATAGCCACGTGTTCGCCAATATTTGCCGAACCCGCCAGACCAACCGATCCGGCGATTTGGGCTGCGACGTCAGAAAGAACATCGCCGTATAAGTTTGGCATCACGACGACGTCGAAAGCTTCGGGAGTGTCGGCAAGTTTCGCAGCACCGATATCGACGATCCAGTGTTCGTTTTCAAGATCTGGATATTCGGCAGCAATCTCATCAAAAACTTTATGAAAGAGACCGTCGGTCAGTTTCATAATATTGTCCTTGGTGAAGCACGTTACCTTCTTACGGTTGTTTTGCCGTGCGTACTCGAAAGCATAACGGACGATCTTTTCGGAGCCAGGTCTGGAGATCAACTTCAGACATTGGACCACTTGATTTGTCTGACGATGCTCAATTCCCGCGTAGAGATCCTCTTCGTTCTCGCGAACAACCACCACATCCATTTTCGGGTGTTTTGTTTCAACGAAAGGATGGTACGAAACGCAGGGCCGGACATTGGCATATAGCCCGAGCACTTTTCGCACAGTGACGTTTAAGCTTTTGTATCCACCACCTTGAGGAGTGGTGATCGGAGCCTTCAAGAATACCTTGGTGCGACGCAGTGAATCCCAGGAACTGGATTCAATACCTGAGGTGTTTCCAGCAAGATAGACTTTCTCGCCGATGTCGATTGTTTCGATTTCGAGGGGAGCCGCCGCGGCTTCAAGAATTCGCAGCGTCGCCGTCATGATTTCCGGACCAATGCCATCACCATGAGCGACAGTAATAGGGATACTCTTGGACATGATGCCAACCTTTCGCGGTTATTCCTAAAAACGGAAGCAGGATAGTACGGCAAAACGCGGAATACGAGCAATCGGTCCAACTCTGGAGCGCGTCTTGTCAGTACGGTAGCGCGAGGCGCAGCGACTGGATGTCACCCTCAATTTTCTGCGGTGATTCTCACAATCGTTTTGTTGAGCATGGCATCAGGAGTGCACCGGCTGGATGGCGCTCACCCAGACAAACGTGAGTACCGCAACGCGGTAGCGTGTGGCTCTGACCATGAGCAGCGACGCAGCCACATGCTACCGCGTTGTGGTACTGATTATTTAGCCAATGTTAATCGACATGAAACCGCAACCCTCGACTGGAGCCTTGTCTTGGAAAGCGCCGCCGGCCCAGCGCACTTCAAGTTTCCTGGAAGTGGGCTGAAAAATTTTCAGTTTTACAGTCCCATTAGAAGAAACCCAAGGCATTACGAGTGCCTCATCCAAACATCTCGTGACAGCCGCAGCCGGGGCTTTTTCGGAACAGGTTTCCGAGAAACCTCTGACACTGTAATACAATGACATTAGAACCTATAACCGCGAATTTAGTCTTGACGATCCTTGGACCTTAACTGCATACTTTTGCTTACCAGATACCTGCTCTCGCGCATCAATGGTGACTGCGCCTGCCCGTGATCGATAAGCGACGAGGTTCGGCTGAGGAGAGAGTGAGGCAGTTGTCAACCTAGTTAAGAAGCCGCTCTCGAGATTTTTTTTAGAGCACCGGGTGCGTCGCAGCTCGCCGAAAGTATCGGCCGTCTTCCCCCGAACTGGATCAGCGAATTCCAGCAAGCCCGCGCTTCCCTTCAAAACAAGGATAGTAAGAAGAATGGCTACAAAACTTTACGTAGGAAATCTGTCGTTTCGAACGACTAGCGATGAACTTCGCGACGCTTTCGCATCGGTAGGTACAGTCGAATCCGCTTCTGTTATCGAAGATCGGGAAACTGGACGATCACGAGGTTTCGCTTTTGTGGAGATGGCGACTCCAGAGGAAGCAGCTGCAGCGATCGAGGCTTTTAATGGCAAGGATTTTGGCGGTCGCAATTTGACCGTCAACGAAGCTAAACCAAGAACTGACCGTGGCGGCGGCGGTGGCGGCGGCCGTGGTGGTTATGGCGGCGGTCGTGGCGGCGGCGGCGGCCGTGGTGGCTATGGTGGTGGCGGCGGCGGACGCGATCGTGATAACGATCGTTATGAGCGCGAACCACGCTGGTAATACATTCAACGGGGCGGTTAATAGCCGCCCCTTTTATTAAGGCCCTACTACTTGCGCGCCTCTGGTTTGATCTTTAAAGACAACTTCTCACCGCCGCGCATAATTTCAACTGCGTATTCCTCTCCCGCTTTCATTTCTCCTAACGCGTAGGTGTAGTCGTACACATTTTTAATTTCTCGCGTACCAATCTTCACGATCTTGTCGCCTGCTTTTAGTCCGGCTTTAGCCGCAGGAGAATCGTCACGGATTCCGTCTAATAAAAGACCGTCGTTTGAATCGGAATAATTGGGAATGGTTCCCAGGTAGACGCGAAATCCAGTCGAGCGCCCTTGTTGAGAATCACTCTTCGCAACTGTGTAAGTGGGTCGATGGTTAGCAACCGTTAGTGCGCGCACCACTTGCGCAACCAGAGCTAATACCCGAACCTCGTCGGTGTAATTGATCTTCTCAAAAGTATCCGAAGGCTTGTGGTAATCGTTGTGTGTTCCGGTCCAGAAGAAGAGTACCGGAATCTGCTTGGCATAAAACGAGGAGTGATCACTTGGGCCGTAGCCATCTTCCTGCAATGTCAGATTAAAGTTCCGAGCTGACTCTAATGTTGAAATCGGAGTTGCCGCAACTACTCCCGCTCCTGTGGTTTGAGCATTTTGAGTACCAAGCATTTCACGCCACTCTCTTGCAGTCCCAACACCACCAACAATTAACTTGCTGTCTTTCATCCGACCAATCATGTCCATGTTGATCATTGCAACGGTGTTCGCTAAGGGACGAATTGGATGATTGACATAGTAATTTGATCCGAGCAAACCTTCTTCTTCACCACTGAACGCCATGAAGACAAGAGTCCTCTTGGGGCGAGGCCTTTGTGCGCTGAACAATCGTGCAAGCTCAAGCATGCCTGCCACACCTGAGGCGTTATCATCAGCGCCATGATGAATTTCGCCCGCACGTGGCGCTAGACTTCCCTCGCCTCCGCGGCCCAGGTGATCGTAATGAGCGCCCACGATGATTGTTTCGTTTCTCAAGACTGGGTCAGAACCTTCCAGTGTTCCGATGACGTTGTAAGCAGGACTTTCCTTGCGTACCAGGTCAACCGTCACAGTAGGAGCCGGATCCATCGCTCCAAAATCAGCAGCTTGCTTGTTGGCCGGGTCTAGCTTGGCAAGCGTTTCAAGGTTTCCGAAACCATCAGCACCGCCCATCGCTTCGCGCGAAATCACAACCACCGGTAGCCCCGCATCACCGGCACTATTGTCGTAACTAAGCTGCGACAGTTTATCGTCTTTGAAATTCGGCTCACGACTTACGATTACCAGAGCCTTCGCATTCGCGTTTCGGGCAGCGACTGCTTTCCAACGCACTCCCTCGTAACGAGCAAACTGACCGTGCGGGTTATCGCCATCCGGAGTTCCGGCAATTGCAAAGGCGATCTTTCCTGATGCCTTTCCGCCCGCATAGTCGTCATGCTTAAGATCGGGCGCAGAAATTCCATAACCTACGAATACCGCCGGAACGTTTGGTAAGTTTCCATTTGCGGAGAAGCCTAACGGCATCCAGTCAGTCCCGACCGCGTAATTTTTGTCGCCTACTTTGAGGACATTTCCACTTCCCAGTTGCACGGTTGCCACATATGGAAAGCTCTGCAGATACTGGGCCATCAAGGCGCTCGGTTTTTTTGCGCCGGCGCTTTGCATCGCGGGCCTCAGCCCAAGCCGGACAAATTCGCCCGCAATGTAATGCGCGGCGTCATTCGCTCCCTGTGTACCAGTACGTCGTCCATCAAGCGCGTCAGAGGCGAGGTAGGAGATGTGTTGCTGTAGACGCTGCGCGGTTGGTTCAGGAGTCGGCGTAACGCGTTGTTGTGCTGTTAGCGCTACAAAAGACAGAAGCAGCAATAACACTGCATTGCGTCGCTTGATATTCATGGTTTGAGTCCGCGAGATCCTTTCCTATTCAAGCCAGTCGGCAATAAACACGTTGGTGTCGCCTTCCTTTGCGGCATTCCGGTTCGAAGCAAATACTAATTTCTTCCCGTCGGGTGAGAACATCGGAAACCCGTCAAAGGTGGTATTGAAGGTTATTCTCTCGAGACCAGTCCCATCGACGTTTATCTTGTAGAGATCAAAATTTCTACCGCGTGGATCATCCATGTTTGAAGCAAAGATGACACGTTTGCCGTCAGGAAAGAAATATGGACCAAAGTTCGCTTTTCCATTGTGAGTAACCTGGCGTTTGTTTGAACCGTCCGCATTCATCACCCAGATCTCGAGCGTAGTCGGTCTAATCAAATTCTGCTTTAACAGGTTGGAATAATCCGTCTTCTGCTTTTCGGTTGACGGATGAAACGCCCGATACACAATCTGCTTGCCATCGTAAGACCAAAATGGACCACCATCATAGCCGAGTTCGTTGGTGAGTCGCTTAACATTGCTACCATCGGCATTCATCGTATAGATATCAAGATCCCCGTCACGCATCGAAGTAAACACCAGGTGTTTGCCATCAAGCGTGATTGTAGTTTCCGCATCGTACCCTGGCGCTTTCGTCAACTGCTTGATGTCGCTACCGTCTGGCTTCGCAGTAAAAATGTCGAAACCGGGATAGACGGCCCATACATAGCCTTGCGAGAAATCCGGTCTCGGCGGACATTGTTTGTCTGCTAGATACGTAGAGGAATAAAGAACACGCTTACCGCCTGGGAAAATGTACGAGCAGGTTGTTCGACCTTCTCCGTTCGAAATCAACTTCACCTCAGAGCCGTCGATATTCATCGAGTAGATCTGGTCGCAGCCGCGCCCGTCTCGCGTCGACTGAAAGATTAACTTCTTTCCGTCCGCCGAAAAGTAGGCTTCCGCATTCTCTCCTGCAAACGTCAACTGCTTGATGTTTGCGAGATGTTTTTCCTCAGGAAGAAGCAGGGAGGCTTTTTCCTGCAATGAAGTAACGCCCGATAATGAGAGCCAACTGCTGAAAGAAAGGATCGAAAAGAAAAAAGCTAGTGTGATCTTTATCATGGTTAAGAAGTTGAGCTCGGAGTAAAAAGCAACGAACTTTGGACGGAAGGCTATAAACATGTAACTCCTAGCGGAGTTAAGAACGCTCGCAGCTTCGCAAGCAAATCGATGTCTACGGCCCGAAATGATCACAAAAAACCAAACGTTCTGCTACGCGGAGAGGAGGCAAAGAAGCCAAAAACGAGACTAAGCACTCGCACTTGATGCAATGAGCTCCGCTTTTTCGACTACCTGCGCTCGCTTGCGACGAATGACCAGTAGAATCGCGGCCGCTATACCAACAATCAAGCTGATCATTTGCGACGTAGAAAGACCTGTCAGAGTAGTTAACCCGAGAATATCACCACGAGGATCGTCACGAACGAATTCAATTGCAAACCGAATAATTGAATAGAGCAAGGCGTACACTAAGATGACTTGACCGCTAAACCGTTTCCTTTTGTGAAGCCATAATAAGAAGAGAAAAACGATCAGCATCGAAAACGACTCGTAGAGTTGAGTCGGATGAAGATAGACATCAGTTGGAACGCCCGTAATTTCGTGGCCCAACTCGGTAAACTTAACACCCCAGGGAAGTGTAGTTGGCTTGCCCCAACAACAACCTGCTGAAAAACATCCCAGCCTGCCGAAGAAATTGCCAATCGCGATTCCCGGAGCGCAGGCGTCTGCTGTCTTCCACCAATCGAGCCGGTACCGTTTAATCAAGAAGTAGCCGGCTATAACTGCGCCTAACAGTCCACCATAAAAGACTCCGCCCGACCTCAGGAAATCGAGTGAGAAGAGACTGAGAGGGTGATCTCGATACTCGGGCTCCGTAAAGAGCATCAAGACTTTCGAACCGATGAGCGAGGCGAGCAACATCCACAAACTCAGGTCATAGATCTTATCGCCCGGCAAGCCATCTCGCCGTGCCAACCTCACCGCAATGAGAATCGCGCAAAGAAACGCCAGGGCGAGAAAAACACCGTAGGTGTTGACCGGGAAATTACCGATGTGGAATAGCTCTGGAAACATTTTCTCTCATGGTCCGTTGGACTTTGTGTTTTGTACTTTGTACTTTGTGCTTTGTACTTTGTGCTTTGTGCTTTGTATTTGGCTCTTAGTTATTTGACACTGGCTCTGGTATTTAGATGCTTGGATCGAAGTACAAAGCACAAAGCCCAAAGTACGAAGTACAAAGCACGAAGTACAAAGTA